>JADMIO010987865.1_pt1 | contig 119076 bp, 85 predicted proteins | sample 8958161 | NCBI WGS metagenome assembly JADMIO01 (sample SAMN16585339, study PRJNA669376) | soil metagenome | isolation source: Crop rotation soil | place: USA: Cullars Rotation, Alabama | collected 2011 | reverse complement strand
GCCGCGACTTCAAGTCACGTGAATTCCAAGCTTCGGATCCCACTGTGCTGGAAAGATTGTGGTCTGTCCGGGTACAACTATTTCCGTGTCACCTCGGGTTTGCGCAGCGACAGGAGGTTGGACAATGCTAAGGGCAACAAAAATCAAGGTAAGGTTCAAGATCAACAAATGTCTGAATTTCATTTCGAGCTCCTTCCGATTTCCAAGTTCTGTTTTTCCTTGACGAATCAACTGGCGGCTGCCCGCGACGTTACGTTTGGGCCAGGTTTGCAGCGAGGGAGCGGTTGCGGTCAGTCAAGGACGCAACACTTCGTGTGATTTCTGTATTTTGTTTTCGTGATGTTTTGTAGTGTCGTTTTGTCTTCACGATTAACTCACCACTCATTAACCACGAAACTTACACGAACTAAAAGACACGAAATGCATGAACAGTCGAGTCCTGACCGCTCGCCGTCATCATGGATCACTCTCGCGAGGCTCTAATTCGGCGATCAGTGACGTTGCAGTCAACCGTGAAGTTCGCCCGCTCGGATCGTTTCAATCCATGGGGCAACTGCACTTGCAACTCCATCCAACCTCGAAACAGCGGGATTCGAGGTTTTCCGCCTGGAGCGAGAATTGTGCCGCTGGAATTACCAGGCGGCGCCTGAATGAAGCGCCGGCCGTTCACCGTCCTGGGCTCGTCACGACTGACCGCCACAAAAGTCCAATCCGTTTGATAGCCGTTTTCTCCAAGAAAGCGATACCTCGTGTTGAAAGTTGAGTACTCGCTCTGCGGATTGGCCTCAATCTTTCCTTTGAAATTTACGTAGACTGGACAACCCTCTCCCTTCGTGTGAGCAGGATTAGCCATGACCGAGAGCGACGAGAGCGGCGGTTCCGGAACGGGCATTCGCGGGGGTGTGGGCTCGCGATGTTGTCCGGGCCTGGAGGGCGGGCCCTGAGTTGGGACGTAGCCCGTCTGCCTGCATTCAACTATGGCTGGAAGCGTGGCCGAAGCATACTCCTCCGGCACCTCATAGAATCCCAGATGAACGTTCTTTTCGCAGCCAATGTAGATCGTTACCGTATAAGCGTCGTCAACTTCTACGGTGAAGCCTTTTTGTAAGATTGCTCCAAGCGACTGGCCCGAAGCCTCTCGCCGCTTCACTTCCGCATTGCAAGTTTCGACTGGCGATACCTTGGGCATCAGGAAAGGAAAATCGAAATTGTATTGGTTCCATTTCTGACCGTGGTCTGCCCCAATGCTGCGATTGTCCTGGTTGACCGGAAAGACAACCGACTTCGTTGCTACTTTGTTGGAAAGCCTGATACTCGATGTGCTCAAGTGATGTTTTTCCGGGCATTGCCCTTTGACTTTGATTTTGTAGCTTATCCCTTTGTAGGTATCTTCGAGCGTGTCGTAGATTTTTTTGTTGTTCTTCGCGGTCACGCGAAACACGGGCGGCTTCGGATCGTTGGTGCCCTCGCGGGGCATACCTAATTCAACCAGGAAACCCTGGGCGCGGGCGGGAGTTGACGCGAAGGTACTAATAAAGAAACCAAACGCGATCATAATAGTTTGGTAGAAAAACTTTCGCCGTTTGAATTGCGATAACATGATCATCTCTCCTTACGAGTAGAGCTAACTGAGTTGTTAGATTCTGCTCCTGCTTAGCATTGAGGTTCGGTATGCCAGTTCACGAATGTGCCCTTGCGCCTCGAAAGCATTGAGTCTTGAGTGCCACCTCCCAACGAACTCGCCGATTTTGCGGCCTCCGTTGAATAACGCGACAAAGAAGCGTAAAAACTCCCATGCTGAGAATTTTGTTGTGGAATCAGGAAACCGGTGAAGGAAACGCCCAACGAAATAACTGAGCAATTAATCGCCTGGCGCAACGGCGATGAGGCTGCGCTGGATGCGCTAATCCCGGCCGTCTATCAGGAGCTGCGGCGGATGGCGGACCACTATCTGCGCGCAGAGAACCCCGGCCACTCGTTGCAACCAACCGCACTGGTTCACGAAGCTTACCTGCGACTGATCGACCAAACGAAGGTTGACTGGCAAAACCGCGCTCATTTCTTTGGCGTTGCCGCGCAGATGATGCGGCGTATTTTAGTGGATCATGCTAAAGCTAAACATCGCGTGAAGCGCGGCGGAACCGCACCCAAAGTTTCGCTCGATGAAACCATGAATCTCAGTAGCGAGCGTGCCGTGGAGCTAGTCGCACTCGACGACGCGCTCAATGTCTTGCACGAGCTGGACGAGCGGAAGAGTCGCATCGTTGAACTACGCTACTTTGGCGGCCTAACCGTTGATGAAACTGCTCAGGTCCTCGGTGTATCGGACAAAACAGTGATGCGTGATTGGAATTTGGCTAAGGCGTGGTTGTATCAGCAGCTATCTCAAAGCGGGTGAATTAATTTTGGAGTGCGATTCCGATCCGTCGGGATCGCCGCTGGTTCCTCGGCAGCTGACGCCGCGTTCTTCGAGTTTGCCATCGCTGCGACACTCGCAGCCGACTAAGCGCTGACAAGTAAACGCGTTCCAAAAATGAACCCTGAACGCTGGCAACAAATTGATGCAATCTTCAAAGAGGCGATCGCCTGCGAACCTTCGTCTCGCGCGACCCTGCTCACAAATGCATGTAAGGGCGACGTCACTCTGCAGAACGAAGTGGAGAATTTGCTTACCGCTTTCGATGCCGCTGGCAGTTTTCTTGAAACGCCGGCAGCCGAGTGTCTTGGCCTGGATAACACACCTGAGCGAACACCAACCCTCACTGCCGGACAACAACTTGCTCATTACAAGATCGTTTCACAGTTGGGCGCGGGAGGGATGGGTGAAGTTTACCTGGCAAACGATTTGACGCTCGATCGGCCCGTTGCCATCAAGATCCTCCCGTCTCATTTCACACGGAATGTTACTCAGGTGCAAAGGTTCGAGCGTGAAGCTCGTGCCGTATCAGCGCTCAATAATCCGAATATCATAACCATCCACGAAGTTGGCACGGAGGGTGACCTCCATTTTATCGCCACTGAATTCATCGAAGGCCAAACACTTCGCCAGCGACTCATTAACGGAAATTTGCCAAAGAACGAATTGATTAATATAGCTGAGCAAATCGCGAGGGCGCTCGCAGCGGCGCACGCGGCTGGAATTATTCACCGCGACATCAAGCCGGAAAATGTGATGGTACGGCCGGATGGTCTCGTCAAAGTCCTCGATTTTGGTCTGGCGAAATCAAACGAACTGCTTCCGACGCTCGCGACCAAATCATCCGTTCTCAGTTTAGAAACCGATGGCATGATGATGGGCACGGTGTCGTACCTTTCGCCGGAGCAGGTGCGACGCCAGGAAGTTGATCATCGCACGGACATCTTCAGTCTTGGTGTGATGCTGTATGAGATGTTGGCGGGCGAACGACCTTTTCAGGGCCGCAACGCCGGTGAAGTTTTTGATCGGATACTGCACAGTGAGCCGAAGCCGATCACATCCGCTCATTCCTCCGCAGAGTTAAATCGAATTATCGAACGCGCTTTGGCTAAGGAACCTGCAGCGCGTTATGAAAGTGCCGAGGCATTGCGGGCCGACCTGGCCGGCGCCGCAAGGTTGGGCGAACAGTCGCAACCATTTCGCTGGCGCAGAGCCGCAGCTTTGCTGGCGGGAATCGCTTTGTTGGTTGCGATAGGACTGTGGTTTTTGCAAACGCGTCGCGCATCGCCGGCGCGCGCTCCAGTCTTCGCCGCCGCCGCGCAGAAACTGACAGACCTGCCTCAGGAAGAAATGTTTCCCACCCTCTCGCCTGATGGACAGACCTTAGTTTTCGCTAGTTCGCAAAGTGGCACCTGGGATATTTATCGCCAATCGGTTGGCGAGCGTTCAGCGATTAACTTGACGGCGTCTGCTGATAAGGCTGAGACGCAACCTGCGATCTCGCCTGACGGATCACGCATTGCGTTTCGTTCGTATGGCTCCAAAAATGGCGTGTTTGTAATGGATCTCGATGGCAACAATGTGACGCTGGTAACGAATTCAGGTTCCAATCCGGCTTGGTCTCCCGACGGAAGCGAACTCGCGGTCAACGACGACCACGTCACGGATTATGAAAGTCGCAACACCTTTCCCAGTGCCAGCAAATTGTGGGCTGTCAATATCGCTTCAGGTAAGCGACGGGTGATAACCAACCGCGATGCGGTGCAGGGCAGTTGGTCGCCGCATGGTCAACGACTCGCTATCTGGGGTGAACAAAAAGGCGGCCATCGAGACATTTGGACGGTAGCGTCTGACGGCAATAGCGAACCGGTACCAGTCACTGACGATGGCTTTATCGATTGGAATCCGGTTTGGTCTCCAGACGGTGAGTATCTTTATTTTCTCAGTAATCGCGGCGGCGAAATGAATCTTTGGCGCGTTCCGATTGAGGAAGGCAGCGGCCGTCTGTTGAGCGAACCAGAACCGGCAACCCTCCCTTCGAATAATTGCCAGCACGTTAATTTTGCGCGTAACGGAAACAGTCTCGTGTATGGTCAGAGCACTCGCAGCGAAAACGTCTGGCAGATCGGGTTTGACCCCGATCGCGGAGAAGTTGTCGGTACGGCGGCGTTCCTGACCCAGGGATTGAAACGTTACACCTGGTTCTCGCTCGCGCCTGACGAACAGAGTTTTGTTTATCTCGCTCGTGGTGAACCGCAACAAGATCTCTTCACCGCGGACCGCACCGGCACACCGCTGCATCGCCTCACCGACGACGTCGCGCAGGACATCGTGCCGCGTTGGTCGCCCGACGGTCAGTGGATCGCTTTCCTTTCGGATCGCAGCGGCAAGTACGAGATTTGGAAGGTGCGGCCGGATGGTTCCGATCTCACGCAGATGACTTACGAGCCGGACCGCGATCTCATCGCTCCGGTTTGGTCGCCTGATAGTAGCAAGTTGCTCTACCAGGTTCGTAACGTAAATTCGTATGTGATTGACGCCAATCGGCCCGGCTCTGAGCAAACTCCGCAAGCGTTGGGCGGTCAGCCGCCGCTGGGATTCATCCCCATGGAATGGTCACCCGACGGCACAATGCTCATCGGCTGGCAGCCCTTCAACGAGAGGCGAGCGATAGTTGTTTATAGGTTTGCACAGCAACGTTACGAAAGCTTTGGGATTGATTTTGGCGCCTTCCCGATTTGGCTGAACGACAACCGGCGAGTCCTGTTTGGCGAAGGGCGAAAGTTGTTTGTGCTGGATCTAATGACTAAACATTGGCGTGAAGTTCTGGCTCTCAAGGCGCCCAGCCAAATTGGGAGATACGCTCTCTCACGCGATAATCGGCGGCTTTACTACACGAGCGGAAGCAATGAAGCAGATATCTGGCTGCTGAATCTCCAGAAGGCAAAGTGAAACGCTCAAAGAAAAAGCGTTGTTTGCTCAATTTGAACTACGAGAGGGCGAGGACGCGGCTTCAGGCACATCAAAAATCTTGTCATTCAGCGTGGGATCGATCTTAATCTCAGTGAATCTCCGAGTCACAGTGTCATACGACGAAACATCAGACGTGCGGATGGCGAAAGGGAGCTTGATACCGTTGACGTCGCGATAGTCGCTGAAATCCCACTGAACGTTGAGTGGGCCCAGCATCGTGTTTGTCACGTTAATTCTCCGCAATAGTAGTCCAGTTTCGATATCGAAATAGATGTGAGCCGGTTGTGTCGCGCTGTTTTCGATAGTCACGAGATATGCTTCGCGATCGTCAATTCTCCGGACGCCGATTAGGGTAGCGTGAGCCATTGCCTCCGGAATTTTGATCGGACTCAAGAAACCCTCCGAGGCAATGGTGGTGGTGGGAATTGACCTAAACTCCTTGAGGTTCTCGCCGGTCACTTGATTCACGCCCTTGCTGGTTTGAATCCAAACCAGCGTCTCGTTAAACCCTCGAGTGATCACTCCGGACGCTAGTGTTTCCGTCATGCGTACCTTGTTCGGATGTTTCACAATAATTTCAGTCGGCCCTGAAGCATTAGCTCTCTCGATTCTTTCGACCGTCCCGCGCATCGTGATCGCATTCGACAAGACATCCTGCCGATTCGCGCCTACCGCCGATAGATACCTGGAGACAACTTCCTGTGCGGTTGGCAAAGCCTTCTTTGGCTGCGGTTGAAGCCCTTCTCCAAAATAATCCCGTGGAGGGAGCGGGGCCATTCGCTCAGGTCGCGTGCTCCCGTGGTGACAGGTGTAGCAGCTTACGACCGGCTTTCCGTTGAAGTTGACGCGATTCAATTCAAGCGTCATTCGCATTTGTTCACGTCCCACCAACTTCATGGGCTTATCGTCCTTTTCCCAAAGCCAGGTGTCTTCTCCGGTTTTAGGGTTCTTCTCTCCTTTAACGTGGCAGTAATCACAGTTAACGCCGAGCGAGTCGCCGACGAAGTTCATCAGGAGGAACAATTGCGAGTCAGGCAAGCCCTTGAGGACCTGTATGTTCTTTCTAACTTGCTCCACCGGTTTATCGCTTTGCTGTGCGGATGTGCGATTGAGATTTTCAGAGAAAGACTCCCGAGTTGGTCTTTTCGCAAACACTTCGCCGTAAAGATCTGATTGCGTCGCGGGTAGACGCGATGCAACGGTAGTTGACCTTACGACAACAAACGTAAGCAGGATTGTGACTGGGACGGCTGAGAGTACAAATTTCCGTAACGTGCGGGGGTGGTCTGGCCGCATTATTAATTCACCTCGTTTACTGGCTGGGTTGCTCAATACATTAACGTAACTTCTGCAGCGATGATCGATGCAAAGTTACGCCAGCCGCGCCGCCGCTACAAGGTTTTGCGGACGCACGGTAGCGGTGCGTAGCCTGCCGGATAAGGCAAGGTCTGATTATCGATGTCCAGGTTGTAAGCGTCGCAGATATTTCAAATAAGTCTCAAATGGATCTGCCCCATGACGAGGGTCAGTAAGACATCGCGGTAGCGGTCGGTCTGTCGATGTTTCTCGTCATGCATCGCCCAAGTTTCACAGTCCTTCGCCTTCAGGTTGACTCTCGACCAACTCGCGCGGGAGCATCCTTTACACTGTGTGAAAGTGATTCTCACTTCACGGGTTGGTAATCACGTAGTCGCCCGCGCCGCGCTTCCTCGTACGCGTCCTCTCCGCGTCGCTATTGCTCAAACCAAACAATCTTCGTAAGCTGCGGCGTGAACGAATGATCGGCCTTGCATTGACCTCCAACCATTCAGGTTTCGGAGAGTCCTCGGTCCACGAGGTTGTGGATTTTCTGCTGACGGAGCACGACCCCAATGCATCGAAGAAATCTTCTTAAGGGTATCGCAGCGAGTGTTCTTCAATTCGCTTTCCGGCCGCGTTGGCCGCTTCACGCCGCAGTCGCGCGCACCATAAGTCGCCGCGTGCGACCGGCAGATCCGCAGTGGCCCAGCGCGGAGAGTTGGGCAAAGTTAAGAGCTGCTGTTGGCGGCAATCTGCTTGAACCGCAGCCATTGTTCGCTGCCTGTGAGAAGGACGCAACGAGTGCAGCCTGCGCCGAGGTGCTCGAAAACATTCGTAATCCTTTTTATATCGGCGACCAACCTTCGGGAACTGAGGTCTCGGGATGGTTGGACGCCTGGAAGCCGGAACCGAGCGCTTACGCGATTGCCGCACGGAATGCTAATGACGTTGCCGCCGGAATCAAATTCGCGGCCCAGCACAATTTGCGACTGGTTGTGAAAGGCGGCGGCCACAGCTATCTCGGAACTTCGAACGCGCCCGACTCTTTGTTGATTTGGACGCGCGCGATGAACAAGGTCACGCTGCATGACGCATTTGTCGGAGTTGGTTGCAAAGGCCGCGTCGCGCCGGTCACTGCGGTGAGCGCCGAAGCGGGCGCGATGTGGATCGATCTCTATCAAGCTGTAACTACTGAAGCCGGTCGGTATGTTCAGGGTGGGGGCTGCACTACGGTGGGCGTGGCCGGACTGGTCCAGAGCGGCGGGTTCGGTTCTTTTTCAAAGGGCTTCGGGACTGCCGCGGCAGGATTGTTGGAAGCAGAAGTGGTCACCGCCGACGGGAAGGTGCGTACGGTCAATGCCTGCAACAACCCGGATCTCTTCTGGGCTCTTAAGGGTGGCGGGGGCGGTAGCTTCGGCGTCGTTACCAGGGTCACGCTTCGGACTCACCCACTGCCGGAGTTTTTCGGCGCAGCGGGAGGCACAATCAGCGCGCAAACAGACTCCGCATTTCGCGAACTAATCCAACGCTTCTTTGAATTCTACCGGGACAAACTCTTCAACCCACACTGGGGAGAATCAATCAAGATTCGGCCCGACAATGTCCTTGAGCTCTCCATGGTGTGCCAGGGTCTGGATGACGGCGAGGTGAAGCGTGTCTGGCAGCCGTTCTTCGATTGGATCAAGACGGTGCCGGAACTCAAGATGACAGACGTGAGTGTGGGCGCCAGACCGGCACGATCCTGGTGGGATGTCGTAGCTCGGAAGAAGCGGGGCAGCCGCGCGATGATCAGCGACCCGCGTCCTGGAGCTCCGGTTTCTCATGCGTACTGGTCAGGCGATCAGGGTCAGGTGGGTGCGTTTCTGCATGGCTACGATTCTGTGTGGCTGCCCGCGAAGTTGCTTCAGGGAAACGAACTGCTTCGCCTCGTGAATGCGTTGTTTGCCGCGAGCCGTCACAAGCAAGTCGAACTGCATTTCAATAAAGGAATCGCCGGTGCGGCGGCCGAAGCCGTGGCCCGCACTCGGGACACTGCTACAAACCCTGCAGTGGTTGATTCTTTTGTTCTGGTGATCATTGCTGATGGCGAGCGGCCGTCGTATCCGGGTCTGGCGCGGCCGGCCATGGACCTGAGCGCCGCTCGCAACAACTCGCGTCAGATTGATCTGGCTATGGCTGAGTTGCGTAAGCTTGCTCCCGATGCCGGTTCGTATGTTTCGGAAAGTAATTACTTCAATGCGTCGTGGCAGCAGGCTTATTGGGGAGCTAATTATTCAAGGCTGCGTGCGATCAAAACGAAATACGATCCCGAAGGCCTCTTCTTCGTTCACCATGGTGTCGGTAGCGAAGATTGGAGCAAGGACGGGTTCACGCGTTTGACGAGAAGAGCCTAAGTCTTCTCATCGAGCCGCGACTATTCCTTGCAGGCCTTCTTAATATCAACAGCGAGAGCATGCGCCTCGGTATTTCCGATGTTTTCCAGTGCATGCGTTACGGGATTACGCCAATGAGCCTCTCCGGCGCCACCGACGCTTTCTTCGGTCCGTCCATCTGGAAAGGTGGTTCTCATCTTTGCGTCGCCGAAAATGTATAACACTCCGGCCACATGCGTGTGCATCGGTTCTTTCTCGCCAGGTTTGAGACGGTATTCCAGGACTCTTACCTGATCATTCTCAAGCAGGACTTTGTAATACTGGGGCGACTGCTTTGCGGGATCCTGGGCTGTAGTGTTGGCTGAAATCGCAAAGACCAATGTTGCCATCACGGCACCGATCGCCATACCAGCGATCATATGCATTGCGCGTTTCATGGAAGACACGCTCGCAGCGTTCATTTTCATTTTCTCTCCTTGGTTCAATTCCATCGTTGACTCGGCAGATGTTTGGACTCAGTTTCCTGGGGGAGCGTTCATGTTGTGTAACTCAAGCTGTTAGTTTGCGTTCTTAACCTTCATAGCCAAGAACGCAAATCACAGTCAGGCTCAATCCGAGTGGCGACCGTTCCTGAGTCCCAGGCTTTTGTCTGACGCCCGGAAACTTGAGGAAAGACTTGCGATTATTTGAAAATGCCCGGACGTGGATTGTGGCTGATTTCCCGGTCTGAGACAAAAGCAAAGGGCCACGCACGATGGAAACACAGACTCTCTCATTAAGGTTGAACTCGCGTTATGGGAGCATGGAAGGAACACGACGCCAAGAAACTTGACGAGCTGATGGCCAGGAACGTTTCAGTTGTGAACATATTCGGCACCTCTCTCGCAACCAGGGACGAAGGAATAAAGGACTGGACCGGCAACGGTTGCGAGGTCAAAAGCATCAGCGTCACCGATGGCTTCGCCACAGCTCTATCCCCACCGGTGGAGATGCTCACTCGGAAGGGCAGCGCCGACGGCACTTGCGGCGGTCAGAAGATCGGAGGAATCCCCATCTGGGGCGTGTCAATTTATGTTAAGCATGGCGATGCGTGGAAGTTCGCCTTTGGTATGAATTTGTCCTCTAGGTAGTTTGCTTTGCCACCGTATTTTTCAAAGGAGATTCGAGTGCGACGTCCAGAATTTTTAAAGTTCAGTCTCATAATTGCCGCGATCGTTACTGCCGCGTTGAATTCAAACGCGCAAACTCAGCTTCCCGCCGATGTCGCTGGAAAGATTGATAAGTTAGTCACCGACACGCTTACGAAAACTGGTGTTCCCAGCGCGTCAATCGCCGTCGTCAAAGGCGGCCAAGTTGTTTATGTAAAAGCCTACGGCGACGCGAAGATCGAACCGAAGACCGCCGCGACCACGCAGATGCGTTACAGCATCGGCTCCATTAGCAAGCAGTTCACCGCCGCGGCCATTATGCTGTTGCAGGAGCAGGGGAAGCTTTCGCTCGACGACAAAGTCTCGAAGTACTTTCCGGATTTAACGCGCGCGAATGAAATTACGATTCGCCAACTGCTGGCGCACACGTCGGGTTATCAGGACTATTGGCCGCAGGATTACGTGATGAAGCCGATGCTCGAACCGATCACGGCGCAGCAGATCATGGAGACCTGGGCGGGGAAGCCGCTTGATTTCGAGCCGGGTACAAAGTGGCAATACAGCAACACGAACTATGTGGTTGCCGGCGCGATCGTTGCTAAAGTCGCGGGCGTGCCGTTCTTTCAGTTCCTGCAACAGAACATCTTCAAGCCGCTTAACATGACTAGTGTCACGAGCGTCAATGAAGCGACGTTGACTGAAAGCGATCCGATCGGCTACCTGCGTTATGCGCTTGGGCCTTTGCGTGTTGCACCGAAAGAGGGAAGGGGCTGGCTGTTCGCGGCTGGTGAACTGGCGATGACGCCCCAGGATCTCGCGAAGTGGGACATTTCATTGATGAAGGGGAGACTGTTGAAACCGAGCTCTTATCGCGAGCTTGAGACAGAAGTCTTACTCAAAGATGGTTCGGGAACAAATTACGGTCTCGGCCTGCTTATTGCCAACCAAAGCGGACGGCGTGTTCTGTCGCACGGCGGTGGAGTTTCCGGATTCACTTCCACAAACATCGTCTTCCCGGATGATGGCGTCGCGGTGGTGGTGCTGACGAATCTTGACTCGGCCGGCGCGTCCGGTCCAATCGCCCAGGGCATTCATCCGTTGCTGTTCGCGACCAACGATCCAGCCGCGTCGGCCGGTTTGGAACAAGCAATGAAGATTTTTGAAGGACTGCAACAGGGCAAGATCGATCGTTCGCTCTTCACCGAGAACGCAAACGCTTACTTCAGCGAGCAGGCGCTCGAAGATTACAAGAGCAGTCTCGGACCACTGGGCAAGTGGGAATCATTCACCCAGGGCAACCCGTTCCTGCGCGGCGGCATGATCGGCCGCAGTTACGCCGTGCGTTTCAAAGACAAAAATGTTCGGGTGGCGGTTTTAGAAATGCCCGACCGAAAGCTGGAGCAGTTTCAAGTGTCGGTGGGGAATTGAGTACAGTTGGATCGGTGACACACGATCGCAGAGTTGATGTCCGACAAGCTTCAGCTTGTCGTAAGTCCGAGACGTGGTTCTTGCCGTGCCGGCTCGCCATCACAAAATTGCACGCGTCTCAGCTCGGATTAGTTTCATAAAACTTGATGAAGTGTCTGCAAAGAGGCACAATCCCGCCCACAACGGCATCTTTTGCGAATCCTTCCGGAGGCAACCATCGATGAAAACGTATTTCCTGCTTCCACTTTTCGTGCTAATGGCTTTACCAATGCAGAATTCCCAAACAGCGCCGCCGGGTGAAAGCCCGATTTCGGTGCTCAGCTTCAAATGGTCACGGAGCCAACAGTCAGCTAACACGTCAGGTGCGAACAGGTCGATACCGGCCAGCGCAATGACGCAAGCGAATAAAAACCTCGAGCGCACCGCGCGCGGCAATGATCCCGCCGGAGTGCGCGACCCAAACGCAGACACAGTGGACTCGCGAAGCGCCGCATTGGACAGGAGCGTGCAGTCTGCTCAGAACGCCGGCAACAAGTTCGACGGCTTTGCTTATCAGGCGAAGATCCATAACGCGAGCAAGCAAGTTGTCGAGGTTGTATTTTGGGAATATCAATTCAGCGATTCGGCCAATCCCGGTGAAGTGACGCGGCGACAGTTTCTCTGCGGAGTCAATATTAAGCCTGACAAGGACAAGGAATTGTTGGCGTTTGGTGTATCAGGTCCGCCAAACACAGTTGATGCGAAAGCGCCGGGCGGTTCTTTGCAGGAAAAGGTAGTTATAAATCGAGTCGAGTTTGCTGACGGAAAAAGTTGGATGCGCAAAGATTGGAATGCCGGCGAGATCAAAGCTGGTTATCAACGAGCGATGGCCACTCCGTGGGCGCCAAACGAAATGTGCCGCGTCCTGTAATGCGCTGCGCGAAGGAGTTATGAGCTATCCGCAGATTACACAGATTACTCCGATTAGGAACTGAAACCTGTGAGTGTTGCCTAAACCTCAACCTAACCTTCGCGACTTGAATCTGTGTAATCTGCGTAATCAGCGGATCGTAGATCGTAAACGGTGAATGTAAGAGCGGGTGTGGGTTGTCGCGTCTCCAAGGGAAATTCTGTTGACACGTTCTAGTTGATTGAATGGGGCGAGGACCTGCCGCAGCAAGTTGGAAAAGTCTCATTACCAAGCATGCGGCGTGGAGTGGCCGCCGGGAAAAGCGGTGACAGGTCACCGCACTCCAAATAAGGGAATCACTTACTTGAGTAATCAAGTCCAACTTCAGTCAGGCTTACCCCTTCTCCCGTTGGGAGAAGGGGCAGGGGATGAGGGCCTACGGTCGAGTCCTAATACTTACGTCATGCGAGAGTTGAATTCGCTGTCCGAGCGAATTCAACTCTCGCAACGTTAGAGGGCCGTTTGCTTCTGCCGCTAGCCCCTCACCCTACCCTCTACCAGAGGGAGAGGGCGGACACGCCGTTCGGGCATCCGGCGCAGCCTCTATATGATTCAATCGCCTAGGCCGAGCCTTTCCGCACGGTGCGGCGGCAGAGCCGCGACGGTTACCCAATGCAGTTCGGACAATTCCTGGGGCGCTGCGGAGGGCGCGTCCGCGCCTGAATGCACTACTCCGTCGCGAAGTTTAACTGGCGCAGCAGCGCCGGCATTCGCGGATCGGAATGCAGACTGTCAAACAGTGGAGCGGCCTTGAGGCCAACAAGAGTTGGGCTACGTACCTTAGCTGCTTGTTCCAGTGTCATGAACGCGTGCTGTTTGTCGCCGAGCGCGACATACACGGCCGCAAGGGATAAAGGATCTGCCTTCAAGCTGCTGATCGCTTGCCGCGCTTCAGTCTTTTTGCCTGTCAACGCATGCACGCGCGCAATTCCCGCGCGATAACTTTCAAATTCCGGGGTTAGCTCTCCAAGTTTTTCATAAGCGGCGAGCGCCTGATCATAGTTACCGAGTTCTACGTATAAATCTCCTAAACGAAAATAAGCTTCAGCGTTGCGAGGTTCCAGTTCCACCGCCCGCTTTTGATATGGCAACGCGTCCTGATACTTCCGCGCCCTGAACAGAAACTGCCCCATCGCAGACTGTGCTGTTGATGACAACGGATCGAGTTGCACAGCAAACTGGCCCTCACGAATCGCCTCATCGTCTCGCCTTAGAAAACTGAGCACATGACCATAAAAAATATGGGCGTCGACGCTGCCGGGATCCAGCTCGACCGCTCGTCTCACTTCGTGCTCAGCGGCTCCCCAGTTCCAATCATACAGCAGCTTGATCCGACTCAGGGACGTGTGCGCTTCCGCAAGTTGCTCATCGAGCGTGATAGCTTTCAACGCGGCCGTGCGCGCCTGCGCTTCCACACCCTGGTAGATCGCTCCAGCTTTGATAACCCAACCGCGTTGCAGCAATGCGGCAGACAAGCCGGCATAAGCCGCAGCGTAATCCGGAGCGAGTTGAATGGTGCGCTCAAAATACTCGATGGCTTTGGTCATATCCTGCTCGTTGTTCTTACTTAAATAATGCTGTGCGAGCAGGTAAGTTTCGTGAGCCTGAGGATTGATGTCGCTCGCGGAAGCCAAACGCGCACGCTCATCGGGCGTCACCTGAATCCGGATTTCATCCGCAACCGCGCGTGCAATGTCGCTTTGCAACTTCAGAACATCGTTCAGATCGCGCTCGTAGTCGCGCGCCCACAAAGTTGAGTCAGTCGCCGCACTAATTAACTTGGTGGTTATACGTATGCGCCCTTCTGATCGCTGCACAGTCCCTTCGAGCACTGCGTCCACATTCAACTCGCGCGCGATCTCCGGAACCGACTTGCCGCCGGCCTTGTAGCGCATCACAGAAGTGCGAGAAATAACCCTCAGCGAACTAATGCTGGCAAGTTTCCCAATCAGTTCTTCGGTCATGCCATCAGCGAAGTAATCCTGGGAAGGATCACCCGACAGGTTTTGCAGCGGCAGCACTGCGATTGACGTTATGGGCCGTATGGCGGACGTTTGATTACGAAAGGGAACTAAGAATAGAACGCCGACTACTACAGCAATAACCAGAGCCAGGCTGCCGGCAACAAGAAGATAAGTTTTCAACTTCGATGTTGGCCGGGCTTTTCCTACCCGCGCGGGCGATACGTCACTTATTTCATTTTGCTTGATCAGTACATGCTTCCTGGTGCGCTCCTCAAAAATCAATGGCGCATCTTCCTCGCCTACCTCGCGCACGCTCGCCACGAAGCGATAGCCGCGCCACGGGATCGTTTCGATGTACGGATGGTTGTCGGAGCTTTCACCCAACGCCTTTCGCAACGTGGAAATGTTCTTGGAGAGATTGGTTTCCTCAACGACCGTATCCGGCCACACCGCTTTCATCACCTCATCCTTCGTCAGGATGTGCCCGGAGTTTTCGGCCAGCACCAAAAGAGTGTCAAAGACTTTCGGCGTCAGGGGGACGACTTGCCCGTCTCGCAGCAGGAGACGCTCCGACCGGTCAATGCGGAACGGGCCGAAGTCGTAGAACTGTTTGAGGCGAGCAGTCACGGTCGGTTTTTCCGGGCTTTTTCACCACTTTCCCGGAAACTTTTCAGAACTTGCCAAGGACTTTAAAGAGAGCCTGCGAGTAAGTTGCATCGTCAGTTAAGTAGTCAGTTGAGCGCCTGTTCCGACGTTGTCATTCCATTTGATGCGCTCATTTTAGGCGGAGCGGGAAGTCAGGACAACCGCCACGCAGCATGATCTAAGCTCATGAAAACTACCGAAATCATCGCCGAGACGCATCGGGTTCTGACGATAAGGAGAGGAAGCCCACTGCGAACTGCCTGGTGTGACGAGTGCGGTGAACAGGTGCGACTGGTGACGCCGGAACAGGCGGCAACTTTAGCGAGCGTGAGCTCGCGCACGATCTACCAACGGATAGAGACTCGAGAACTTCATTTCGCAGAAGTCACCAGCGTGACTGTTCTGGTCTGCCTGAAGTCCCTTGAGAATTTGTCATGAAACCGGCGCCTGCGACAGCTTCAGCGAGCGCAAACGCCACAACAAGAACAGGAGATAATTATGAACGCAATCACCAAAACAGTCATCACTCTCGGGGCTTTCGTCCTGACAATCGTTTTTTTCTCAATGCCGCACTCAGCTGCCGCTCAAGCATCGCGAAGTGGGACCAGATCGCTGGGAAATTCAGCTCAGACGACGCATTCCGCCGACACCAATTGCCAAAGTCTAAAAGGGGTGCGGACCGACGCGTTTGATCCGAACACAGGAATTTCGTCCGGAACACTTAGTGGCGGCGGCTGGCTAAACGGGACTACCGAAACGGCCATTAACTTTGGCGCCGGTTTCGTGTTCACGCCGAATCCTAATGTCGGTGCATTTCTTTCCGACGTAACGATCACAACTGCTAACGGGCAATTAAAGGCCAACCTGGTAACGACCTTCAATCTAGTCACGGGCGCCTTCGCCGAATGGGGAAACATAGATCCGACTGCCAGCACCGGCAGGTTTGCAGGAGCGACTGGGGTGATTTTCTTTAACGGCAAGACGCTCAACAGCGTTGACACTGGACCCTTCGAATCGGAAATTGCAGGTCAAATCTGTTTTGCGCGCTGAAAACTGATGCGGTTCATTTTTCGTCGCGTAGTCTGACGTGACTGAATTCCTGCGATCCTTTGCGGCCACTCTCCGTGTTTTCTCCCCGGTAAAGTTCCCGCAAAGGTTCGCATTGTTTGCAAGAGCCAGGGCTTTCCTCAACGCCGCCCGCGAATTTATCATCAAGCAGTTCTGTAGTTTATTAATGCGTTCTTGAGCCAGGGGGCACTACCGACTTTCGGAACCCTTGCTTTTTGAGAGCGTTTAAAAACACACTTGGATCTGTTTGTGCGTAGCTTTGCGTTAGACGATCCCCAATCACATCGAATCTTCAATTTGAGAGGCCGGCAAAAAACCGACGAACGGAGAAAAGCATGACCAGCTTATCCCACGACGTGCGCTATAGCTTGCGCGTTTTGTCAAAGCAGAAAGGTTTCACCGTGGTGGCAGTGCTGACACTGGCGCTCGGCATTGGGGTTAACACCGCAATGTTCAGTGTGTTGAATACTTTTCTATTTCGCTCGTTGCCTTACCCAAACTCTGAGCGATTGGTAAGAATCTTTCGCACTTCGCCACACTCTCAAAGTTGGCCGCACTCAGCCGGGAATTTTTTTGACCAGCACGACAAAAACACGGTCTTCGAGAAGATGGCCGCCTACAACTTTACAAATCGTAATCTGACCGAGCAGGGCCAAACGGCGGAACGCCTGTTAAGCCTTGCGGCAACTGCCGATTTCTTTCCGATGTTGGAAGTAGCGCCGGCGCGCGGCCGCGTTTTCAAACCTGATGAGTTTGAGCCCGGAGCTGACAACGTAGTCGTCCTGACTGATCGATACTGGGCGAAACGTTTTGGCAGCGATCCAAATATAGTCGGACGAACAATTCAACTCGACGGAAAGACCGTCGAAATTGTAGGCGTCATGCCTCCCGGTTTCGAACATCCACTCCTTTGGCGCCCGATTGATATCTGGCAGCCACTCACGTTTACCAAGGAACGGAAGACAAACCGCGATACAAATTTTCTCTCTTCGTTTGGCCGGCTCAAACCAGGCGTTTCAATTCAACAGGCGGAGCAAAGCATGGTTGCTCTAGCCGCGAATCTCGGCAAGGAACATTCCTCGAATGAAGGCGAGAGCCTGCGACTGGAGCCACTGCAACGATCTACGTCTGACGACATAGGGCGAACTGTTATGTGGTTCACCTTTGGACTGGCAGGTTTTGTCTTGCTGATCGCGTGCGCAAACATCGCTAACCTTCAACTTGTTCGCACCGCGGCGCGCTCGCGCGAGCTTGCGGTTCGCGCCGCACTCGGCGCAGGCCGAATTAGGTTGTTGCGGCAATCGTTTACTGAAAGCATCGTGGTGGCTCTGATCGGCGGAATCATCAGTCTCGGGATCGCTTTGCTTGGCGTTCGATTTATCAGTGCGCGCCTATTCAGTGATTTGCCGGGAGCGAGTGTGCAACTTGACTACAAGGTATTCGGCTTTGCGCTGTTGTGCTCAGTCGTTACCGGAATGTTGTTCGGGACTATTCCTGCATGGTTAGCGTCTCGAGCGGACGTTAATCAGGCCCTGCGAGATAATTCGCGAGGATCCACAGCGGGACGTTCGCAGCACCGCCTGCGATACCTGCTGATCATCGGCGAAGTAGCGTTTGCGATGATCCTGCTCGCTGCGGCCGGATTGTTCCTGCGTGGGTTGCAACGCTTCATCAATGCCGATCCGGGCTGGCAGGTTGACGGACTGTTGACGGCGCAGTTAGGCCTGCGAGGTGATCAATACGCAACCGACAAGCAGCGAGTTGTGTTTTTGAACGAGTTGGAAAATCGTCTCAGCTCGTTGCCCGGTGTGCGGCAAGTCGCTATCGGCGGTTCGCAGATCGTGTTCGGTTTCAACAGCAGTAGTTCGTTTGTAGTTGAGGGCAGGCCCGAGCCGCCGCAGGACAAGTTGCCCGAAATGTTTTTTGAACCGGTGAATCTGCATTACTTCGAAACTCTCGGAGCGCGTTTGCAACAAGGTCGCACTTTCAGCCAGGCGGATGTTGCGGATCACCCGAAGGTCGTCATCATCAACGAATCTACCGCTCGTGCTTTTTGGCCCAACGAGAGTCCGATTGGAAAACGGATAAGTAATCCCGGTTCGAAGAAGCAATTTTACGAAATCGTTGGCGTGGTTAATGACCTGGCCTTCCCTGGTGATCTGGGAGAGCCGTACACACGCTACGAAGCATTTGTTCCCCTCGCGCAGGCAGCGCCCGCGTATCTCATGATTGCGCTGCGTAGCGGCGGGAATCCGGAGGCGTTGGGCAACAGTTTGCGAAGCGCAGTTGCGGGACTCGATCCCAGCCTTCCCGTTTACAGAATTCGCACGGCGCGCTCTGCAGTCGACCAGGGACTCGGCAGAATTTCGTTGTTAGGAAGTTTGTTAGGAGCTTTTGCTGTGGTTGGCTTGATTCTCGCAGCGGTTGGAATTTACGGCGTGGTGTCGTACACGGTCCTGCAGCGCACTGGAGAACTCGGAATTCGTATGGCGCTTGGTGCACAAACTCGTAACGTTTTATGGCTGGTGTTAGGCAAAGGCGCGCTCTGGATTTTGATAGGGATGGTTTTTGGAATCGCGGGCGCGTATGGAGTGTCCAGACTATTGATTTCACTCATCCCATCGTTGCCAACGCGCGATCCGCTACTGCTCGCCGTCGTAAGCGTGGCGCTGTTTGGAGTGGCGCTGCTCGCGTGTTACATCCCGGCGCGACGCGCAACCAGAGTCGATCCGCTGGTGGCGTTAAGAATGGAATAGTCTAAGGTGGGAATTGAGCCGAGCAGGACTCGAACCTGCGACCCACTGGTTAAAAGCCAGTTGCTCTACCGACTGAGCTATCGGCCCACACATCACTCAAGTTGAGTGGCATTATTCTAACTGAGTAAAAAGTCCAACGTCCAACGTCCAATGTCCAACGTCCAATGTCCAACGTCCGCTTTCGATGCTTGAGCGACAACATCCGAAAGTGTTTCAGGGTTAACAAGCGGACGTTGGACGTTGGACATTGGACTTTTTCGACCTAGTCTTCCAGCCAGCGACCGAGCGCTGAATCTTTTATGACGATCGTTTGCGAACGTTCGGGCCCGGTTGAAACTAATCCAATCTCCACGCCAATCTTTGCTGAAAGAAAGTCAACGTACTTACGCGCGTTTGCGGGCAGGGAACTCATGTCCGTTGTTCCTACTGTCGATGTTTGCCAGCCCGGCAGGGTTTCGTAAATTGGTTCAATGCGCCGCAAGTCCTGAGACACGGCCGGCAGCGACTCGCACACGCGGCCATCGAGTTGGTAACCGGTGCAAACTTTTATCTGGTCGAGTGCGTCAAGCACATCAAGTTTGGTGAGCGCCACGGAAGTGAAGCCGTTGATCTCAGCGGCGTAGCGCGTGGCAAACGCATCGAACCAACCGCAGCGACGAGGCCGCCCGGTCGATGCGCCATACTCGCGACCGCGCTCGCGAATTAATTGCCCTAGTTCCGCTTCGCCTTCCAACATCTCGGTTGGGAAAGGACCTTCGCCGACGCGCGTCGTGTAAGTGCGAACGATGCCCAGCACTCCCGTCAAACGATTCGGCGCAAGACCGGTGCCGACAATTGCGCCCCCCGCAATTGTGCTGGAAGAAGTAACAAACGGATAAGTGCCGTGATCGACATCCAGCAGCGTCGCTTGCGCGCCCTCAAGCAAAATGGATTTGCCCTGTGAGGCGGCGACGTTTAAGTAGTGAGTGGTGTCGCCGACAAACGCTCCCAGGCGTTCCGTCAGCGCGGACATCTCTTTGAAGATTTCCTCGGCATCCAGCTTCTCGCCGCCGTAAGCTTCGATGATCCGGTTGGCGTCCTCAAGATTTCGTTCAATGCGCGAACGCAAAACTTCGGGTACGAGAGCATCGGCGGTGCGTATTCCACGTCGACCCGCTTTGTCTTCATAAGCTGGACCAATGCCGCGCAGCGTGGTGCCGACTTTCTCATTTCCCAGGCGTTCTTCGCTGGTGTGATCGAGGGCGCGATGGTAGGGAAGTATCAGGTGAGCACGCGAACTAATCTTTACTCGTTCCGGCGAAACCTCGATGCCTTGTTCAGTTAAGCGATCGGCCTCAACGAAAAACGCTTTCGGATCGATCACCATGCCGTTGCCGAGCACGCAGGTCTTGCCGTGATGCACGATCCCGGATGGCAAGAGGTGCAGGACAAACGACTGATCTCCCACTTGCACCGAATGACCCGCATTGTGCCCGCCCTGATAGCGCGCCACGATGTCGAAGTGTTCGGCAAGCAGGTCGACGATCTTGCCTTTACCTTCATCTCCCCACTGGGCGCCAATGACTACGATTATTTTGGACATAACAACAAAACGGTCTTTGGACTTTGGTCTTAGGTCTTTGAACTTTGTACTTGGTACTTTGTACTTAGAGCTTTGTGCTTAGAGCTTTGTGCTTTGAATCTTGGTTTTTGTTATATGCCGTAGAGCCAAAGCACAAGACAGAGTTCTAAGTACAAAGTTCTAAGTACAAAGTACCAAGTACAAAGTTCAAAGACCTAAGACCAAAGTCCAAAGACCCAAGACCAAAAACAGATTAAGCAGTGGCGGCGTTTGCAATATGCTTCTCGATCATGCGCGAGATCGCTTCCTTCGAAGTGGCCCCCACAACGCGTTCTGCTTCACGACCGCCCTTGAAAAGAATCAGAGTCGGGATACCCTTGATGCCGTAACGTTGCGAGATTGAAGGGTTGTCGTCGACGTTCACCTTTACGACGCGCGCGTTCGGGGCATATTTCTCGGCAACCGAATTCACCGTCGGCTCAAGCATGCGACATGGCGCACACCACGCTGCCCAAAAGTCGACCAGCACCGGCTTGTCAGACTGCAATACATCTTTTTCAAAAGTGCTGTCGCTAACTTCAGTTACATGTTCCGCCATAAATTCCTCTTTCGTTCGTTTGACTTATTTTTCTCCCTTCTCCCCTTGGGAGAAGGGCAGGGGATGAGGGCCTAGCGTATCAAGTTAATATCGCAATGTTTGCGAGAGATGAATCTCGACTCGTCGAGATCCATCTCTCGCACTGAACGAACATGATTTGGACACGCGTTAAACCCTCACCCAACCCTCTCCCAAAGGGAGAGGGCAGAAAACTTACTTGAGGGCCATTACTTCCTGATAAAGCTGAACGTATTTCTCAGCCGCAGCTTCCCAGGAGTTGTCCCTGGCCATGCCGTTCAACTGAATGCGTCGCCAATGTTCGGGCTGGCCATAAAAGTAAAGGGCTTCCCGTATTTTTTCAAGCAATGCGCCGGCGTTGTATTCGTAAAACTTAAAGCCCGTTCCGGCGCCACTCGATGAGTTGTACGCGTCAACGGTGTCGTCGAGACCACCAGTCGCACGAACGATGGGAACTGTGCCGTAGCGCATGCTGTACATCTGGTTCAAACCACAGGGTTCATACTGCGACGGCATGATGAACATGTCTGCGCCTGCTTCAATCTGATGAGCGAGCGGCTCGCCCGCATAACCTTTGTAAATGCCCACCCGGCGCGGTGCGTGATCATGCCAGCTCTGCAAAAAATCCTCGTACTCTTTCGCGCCTGCTCCCAGGGCGATGAAAAACGATCCTGTATTCAAAATCTCGCGCGCGAGATCGCGTATCAAGTCGTAACCCTTTTGCGTGACCAGCCGGGAGATAATCGCGATGATGGGCCGTTCGGGTTCTTCGGGTAAACCAAAACGACGAAGCAGGTCCAGCTTGCATGTTAGTTTTCCCGACAGATCATCAGCTGAGAAATTGGCAGCGATGTGCGGATCAGTCTCCGGGTTCCAGAGTTCGTAATCTATTCCGTTGGTGATGCCAGCCAACCGGTCGCGGCGTGCGCGCAACAGCCAGTCGAGCCCCGCGCCCTGTTCAGGTCGTTGAATTTCTTCAGCATAGCGATGGCTGACGGTGGAAAGCGCGTCCGCGGCGATTAGTCCGCCTTTCAAAGCCGACGCCATGTTCTTCAACATGAAGTCGTCTTTATCGGGTGACTCGCCGAAACCTAACCACCACAAGTCGTTCGGATCAAACGCACCCTGGTAGGCAAGATTATGAATTGAAAAGACGGTCTTGACGGGACGGAAAAATTCGTCGTAACGACGCCGTGCCCGCAGTTCCATCATGGCAAACCCGCAGGGCCAATCGTTGCCGTGAACAATGTCGGGTTGCCAGTCGAGATGTTTGGTTAACGCAAGCGCAGCTCGAGAGAAGAAAGCAAAACGTTCGTGGTCGTTCGAGTAACCATAGATCGACGGCTTATTAAAGAACTCGGGCGCGTCAACCAAATAGGCGGGTGCACCGGCCGCATCGCTTTGATAGATACGCGTCGGCCGGATCTGGCCGCGCCACTGAACAGGCACGTCTTCGATGACCTCGCTGTTCAAAAGGCCGCGATCGATTTGTTGATGGAGCGGAAGAATTACGCGAGCGTCTACATCATGCTGGGCCAGGGCTTTGGGAAGAGCTCCGGCAACGTCAGCCAGACCGCCGGTCTTGGCGAAAGGCACAACTTCAGAGGAGAGAATCGCGATCCGCATCGGAGATGGACTGTTTACTAAGGAAGAAAACCGGGAGGCCAACCATGACAGGAAAAGAGACGGAAGGTCAGAAAATTCATCCCTCATCCTTCCGCCTTGATCCCCGATTGCTTAGCTTTGCATCGACGCGAGAAACTCCGCGTTTGACTTCGCCTTCTCAAGGCGTTCGAGCACGACTTCCATTTGCTCGACAGGCGAAAGGGGATTCAAAACCCGGCGCATCACCCAGATGCGATTCAAGTCTTCTTTGCTTAACAACAACTCTTCCTTGCGCGTGCCGGAACGTTGCAGATCGATGGCCGGGAAGAGTCGCTTATCGCTCAGACGGCGATCCAAATGAATTTCGGAGTTACCCGTTCCCTTGAACTCTTCGAAAATTACATCGTCCATGCGCGAGCCGGTGTCGATGAGAGCGGTCGCAATGATGGTCAGCGAGCCACCTTCTTCGATGTTGCGAGCGGCGCCGAAGAATCGCTTGGGACGCTGCAGTGCGTTTGAATCAATACCGCCGGAAAGAATCTTGCCGCTGGGCGGGACTACCGCGTTGTGCGCGCGAGCCAGCCGCGTGATCGAATCGAGCAGGATAACGACGTCGCGTTTGTGTTCCACGAGGCGCTTAGCTTTTTCGATCACCATGTCGGCGACCTGCACGTGACGAGTGGGCGGTTCGTCGAAGGTTGACGAAATAACTTCACCGTTAACTGAACGCTGCATGTCCGTGACTTCTTCAGGACGTTCATCAATCAGCAGCACGATCAACGTAACTTCGGGGTGATTCTGAGTAATCGAGTTGGCGATAGTCTGCAGCAGCATCGTCTTGCCGGTGCGCGGCGGAGCGACGATCAGTCCACGCTGACCCTTGCCGAGCGGCGTTACCAGATCGATAACGCGAGCAGAAAGATTTTCCTGCGTAACCTCCATCTTCAACATCTCGTCAGGATAGAGCGGCGTGAGATTGTCGAAGAAGACTTTTTCGCGTGCCTGATCGGGCGACTCAAAGTTGATTGCCTCAACCTTGATTAGAGCGAAGTAACGTTCACCTTCCTTGGGCGGACGAATCTGGCCGCTGACGGTATCCCCTGTCCGCAAGTCGAACTTGCGTATTTGCGAAGGGGAAACATAAATGTCATCGGGACCCGGCAGGTAGTTGTATTCCGGAGCACGCAGGAAACCAAAGCCGTCCGGCAGTGTTTCGAGCACGCCTTCGGAGAAGATGAGGCCGCTTTTCTCTGTCTGGGCCGCCAGCACTTTGAAGATCAGCTCCTGCTTGCGCATGCCGGTAGCGCCGGGCACGTCCATGCCTTTGGCGATACTGGTGAGCTTGGAGATTGACATCTCCTTGAGGTCAGCGAGATTGAGAAACTCGCCGCCAAACTCGCGCTCGCGACCGTCTTTTTCCGGGGCCTCGGCAGTTGCTACAGTGCCGCCGTCGTCATTGTCGTCGTTGTTCGCGCTCGAAGCGCGTGAACGGGTTCTCTGTGCCATATCAATTCAGTCCTATCAAGTCGTTATTAAATGATTTCGTTTTAGCGGCCGCGTGTAGCGGACCGAAGTTGGGGTTGCTTTTGGGAGAAATCGAAAAGTCGCAGACCGGGAAAACGAACTTTAAGAGGTTCAACCTGGCCGGCTTTGCACGGCCACAACGCTGTTCTCTTTCAAATGTATTGCATTATCTCGAGTGGGTCACCAGTACTGCTTGGATGCAATGTACAAGGTCATTCGTGGTCTAGAGTAAATCAGGTTATCAAATAGGGGCTTTGAGAATTTGATTCGACGCTCTATCGATCGCAGCGACCAGAGTTGATTTCCAAAACATCTAAGCGAGGTCAGGATGGTTGAACTCTGTTAGTGCGCTTTCGATTGCCCGCCAGACTTCGTTAGTACCCCTCCCGTTCTTAGCGGAAAAAGCGACCACGCGATCTTTGCTGAACACGCGCTTTACGCGTCCTAAACTCTCTTTCAGCTCGTTGTTAGATAGCTTATCGGATTTCGTAGCAACTGTCAGTCGTGGTTTGGCACTGTGCTCAAGCCACTCATGAAGCTGCAAATCCAATTTAGTGGGTTCGTGGCGCGAATCTACGATGTGAATTGATAGCACAAGCTGCTTTCGCATTGCAAGGTAGCTCGTGACCATCTCACCCCAACTGGATTTTATGGCTTTCGGTACGCGAGCATAACCGAAGCCGGGCAGATCAACAAATCGAAAGCGGTCGTTAACAAGAAAAAAGTTTAACGATTGTGTTCGTCCCGGAGTTGACGACGTGCGGGCTAAACCGCGAACGCCGAGCAGGGAATTAATCAAGCTCGACTTGCCAACATTCGAACGACCCATGAAAGCAATTTCAGGTAACGATCCGGAAGGCCAGTCGGCGGCTTGGAAACTGCTTTTCAGAAACTCGGCGCTGGTAATTTTCATCTGGGCAGTAGCCCGACCGTTAGCGGCGCAATAGGTGCTATTCAATTGTGCGAGAAGCCTAAAGCCCCACTTAACGCTGTCCCTGACGGTCGGGCTACTGCGCCTTTGGATTACGATGCGGTGGCTGAAGCTGTGCCCGCGGCCTGAGCTTTGGCCGCGCGCTCCGTCGCCATTTCCATGAACTTCTTAATTCGTGCTTTCATGCCGGCGAGTTTTTTCTCGTAGTCGGGAATACGCTTAATCACCGTTTCCAGATTCATCAGGAACTCGGGACTATCAAACATCACGCGAAGCTCGGGAATCAGATGCTCAATCTTGGCGTAGACGAACAGGTGTTCGCCGTTGCACTCGTTGAACAATTCCTCGTCAATCGATCCCTTGTTGACCATAGCAGCCGCCATTTCCCAATAGGAAATGACCATCCGGTAGTGGCCGCTGTGCTCGCTGATCATTACGTCCATAATGTCCTGAACACTGGTGGGGTTAAACATGAACATCCAATTGCGCGCCTCGCGCATGGTGGCTTCTCGTCGCAAGTCGTAAAGCTTCAAAATCAAGTCGGCATCATGGTGGTTACTCATTGCAATCTCCTGGATTTAAGTTGAAAGGGTTTCGGGAATTGGGGCAGTAGCGCGCGCGTAAGCAAGGGCGTTTTGTTTGAACACGCCATTCTTCTGCGCGCACTAGTGCACCGACAGACCGCTGGATCTAAACTGGCAGACTTACTAATTAACTTGTTTGAATGCCCTGCGAAGGTTGTTCGGTTGACCACAACGGCGGCGTCTTCGCCTCGTCAGTGGCGGCATCAGTCGGACAGGCATCCTCGAGCGCCAGCGCTAACACTTCATCAATGGTTTCCACCAGATTGATGCAGAGCGCATTGCGAACTTCCTCGGGAAGCTCCGGCAGATCCTTTTCATTGTCCTTCGGCAGAATAATCGTATCGATTCCAAAACGATGCGCGGCCAGCACCTTCTCCTTCACACCGCCGATCGGTAACACTCGGCCACGCAAAGTGATCTCGCCGGTCATTGCCACATTTTTGCGAATGGGCGCGCGCGTCAAAGCTGAAGCCATCGCCGTTGCCATGGTAATACCGGCTGACGGACCGTCTTTCGGAATCGCACCTTCGGGGATGTGGATGTGCAGGTCGCGCTTGCGAATGATGTCGATACTCATCCCTAAGCGTTCGGCGCGCGCTTTAATACAGGTCAACGCCGCCTGTGCCGATTCCTGCATCACATCGCCAAGCTTGCCGGTAAGCGTTACGCCGCCGCGGCCTTTAGTAAGCGTCGCTTCGATCTGTAACACTTCGCCGCCGATCTCAGTCCACGCCAAACCGGTTGCGAGTCCGACTTCGCTTTCCGCGGCCACACCCTGTTGACGAAACTTAATCGGACCAAGCATCTCGCGTACGCGCTCGGCAGTGATGACGTCCTTGAAGTCTTCAGCGACATTTTCAGAAACAAAACGTCGCGCGAGTTTGCGGCAACACGATCCGATTTCGCGTTCGAGGTTACGAACGCCGGCTTCGCGCGTGTAATGGCGAATGATTTCGAGCAAGCCTTCGTCGGTGAAATCGAGCTGTTCCGGTTTCAGACCATTTCCTTCAGCCTGTTTCGGAACCAAATGGCGCTTGGCAATCTCGAGCTTCTCGCGTTCGGTGTAACCGGACAGACGCAGAATTTCCAGTCGATCCTGAAGCGCCGGCGGAATAGTGTGCAACACGTTTGACGTGGCGATAAAGAAAACTTTCGACAGATCGTATTCCACGTCGAGGTAATGGTCCTGGAAGGTATGGTTCTGTTCCGGATCCAAAACTTCGAGCAGCGCCGAACTCGGGTCGCCGCGGAAGTCCGCGCCGAGTTTGTCGACTTCATCAAGCAACAGCACCGGATTGACCGTGCCGGCCTTCTTCATCATCTGGATGATCTGTCCGGGCAGCGCGCCAATGTATGTACGGCGATGGCCACGAATCTCGGCTTCATCGCGAACGCCACCCAGCGACAAACGCACAAACTTTCGGCCGGTAGCGCGGGCAATTGATTTGCCGAGACTGGTTTTGCCAACTCCCGGAGGTCCGACAAAGCAGAGAATCGAACCCTTCGGATTTTTGACTAACTGACGAACCGCAAGATATTCAAGGATACGTTCCTTGATCTTCTCCAAACCGAAGTGGTCTTCGTTCAGAACCTCTTCGGCTTTAGTCAGGTCCTTAATTTCTTTGCTCTTTTGTTTCCAGGGCACACTGACGAGCCAGTCAATGTAGGTGCGGGAAACAGTTCCTTCAGCCGACATTGGCGGCATGGCCTCGAGCCGATGCAATTCCTGCATCGCCTTGGTCTTGGCCTCTTCCGTCATGCCGACTTCTTCAATCTTTTTCTTTAATTCCTCGAGCTCGGCCTTCTCGTCCTTGCGCCCAAGTTCTTTGTGAATGGCTTTGATCTGTTCGTTCAGGTAATACTCTTTTTGCGCCTTTTCCATTTGGCGCTTCACGCGCGTTTGAATCGAACGATCGAGTTGGCGCTTCTCAATTTCCAGCTCCAACAATTCGATCAGGCGTTGCAAGCGGGCCTGTGACGAAAACAACTCAAGCAATCCCTGTTTGTCTTCGACCGAAATACGCAACTGGGAAGCAAGCGCGTCGGCGAGATGGGAAGGATTCTGATTACGCAAAGCAGTTTGCAATGCATCGGTCTGGCTCTCAGGAGCAAGACGCAGATGTTGTTCAACTAATTGCGCAATCTTCTGCACGAGGGCATCGAGACGAGTGCCTTCTTCGTTAACAACTGGAGCGCGCTTAACGAGCGCCATGAAAGCGCCGTCAGTGTTTTCGACGCGCACAGTCGTCGCACGTTCGCGACCTTCAACAACAACTTTAATTTGCCCGTTGTCCTGTTTCTGGGATTGGAGAATTCGTCCCAGCGTGCCGACGCCATAAATCTGATCGGGAGTTGGCTCGTCGATCGTGGCGTCATGCTGAGTGGCCAGGAAAATAGTGCGGTCAGCGGCCAGAGCCTGCTCAAGCGCGCGCACAGATCCCTGACGGCCTATCTTGAAAGCAACTTTAGTAAAGGGGAAAATGACGACATCGCGAATCGGCACCATCGGGTACCAGGCAACGTCGGCAGGAGCGCGATCTGAATATTCTTCCATGATTACAAGTAAAACTTTTTGCCGGCCATGTGCAAGAAGGGCGAGCCGCGGAAACTGCCGTCTCGCCCCGTATTAGATGTCCAATAGTAGAACATTTCCCTGGTGTACGCCACCGGGGAGTTGTCCGACAAACTTCAGCTTGTCGTTGTTGGCAGCGAGAATGCTGGCGTGAGACACGGCAAACTGAAGCAATTAAGCTGCGGCGCCGTCAATACCGGTCAGACCCTCACCGGGAATCGCACGCCTGCGCTCAACCATTTCACTCGTAATCACAAACTCTTTGACGCGTTTTTGCGATGGCAAGGTGTACATGGCGTCGAGGAGCAACTCCTCCAGAATCATCATCAAGCCACGCGCACCGACCTTTCGTTCAACGGCCTGCCGCGCAACTGACTTCAAAGAGTCTTCCGTGAATTTCAGTTTCACGTTGTCAAAGTCAAACTTGCGCTGATACTGCTTGACGAGCGCATTCTTTGGTTCGGTCAGAATCTTTATCAACGCGCCTTCGTCGAGTTCGTGCAGCACGCCGCAAACGGGCAAGCGTCCGACAAACTCGGGAATCAAACCGAAGCGAATCAAATCTTCGGGCTGCACTGCCGCAAGTGCTTCAGCGTGACGGTGACGGCCACTCTTCACTTCCGCCTGGAATCCCAGCGACTTGTTGCGCAGCCGGCGTTCGATAACTTTCTCCAGCCCTACGAAGGCACCGCCGCAGATGAAGAGAATGTTTGCCGTATCGATCGGGAAAAATTCCTGGTGCGGATGTTTGCGTCCACCCTGCGGTGGAACATTCGCGACAGTTCCTTCCAGAATCTTCAGCAACGCCTGCTGCACGCCCTCGCCGGAAACGTCGCGCGTAATTGACGGGTTCTCATCTTTCCGGCAAATCTTGTCGACCTCGTCAATATAGATGATCCCCTGTTGCGCTCGCTCGACGTCGCCATTGGCGGCCTGGAGCAATTTGAGAATGATGTTTTCAACGTCTTCACCGACGTAGCCGGCCTCAGTCAACGTGGTGGCATCGACAATAGTGAAGGGAACACTCAGCATGCGCGCCAGTGTTTGCGCGAGCAGCGTCTTGCCGGTGCCGGTCGGACCTATCAAAAGTATGTTTGCTTTTTGAATCTCAACTTCCGAACGGCGGCGGCCGAGTTCGATTCGTTTGTAGTGCTGGTAAACAGCGACGGCGAGCCGCTTCTTGGTTTCGTCCTGTCCGATTACGTATTCGTCGAGAAACGTTTTGATTTCGCCCGGCTTGGGAAGAGGAGGTCGCGTCGCTACGGATTCAGCCTGCTGATCGTCAGTGATGATCTCATTGCAGATGTCGATACACTCATTGCAGATGTAGACGGTGGGACCCGCAATCAGTTTCTTAACTTCGTTCTGCGACTTGCCACAGAAGGAACAGCGCAGCGTGTCGTCGGTTCGTCTAACCATATAGTAGGGGGTCTCCTTGGAACTTTGGGCGAACCAGTTACTTGGTCAACGGAGCGGAACGCCGGGAGACTTCCGGTCCGGTGACCAACTGGTGATACCGCACTACGCACTCGTTACAAATGAACGCGCTCTTGCCTATCATTTGTTTGGGAACTCCGGGAGCGCGCTGTGGCGTCCCGGAAACGATGTTAGCGACTTCGCCTTTCGAGCGACCACAAAACGAACAGCTAAAACCACGCGCTTTCATTTTCGCAATCATGGGCGACTTCTCCGAGGTGGGCGCACTATTCGCGGTGCGCAATCACCTCGTCTATTAAACCATATTCCTTTGCCTGGGCGGCAGACATTATTTTGTCGCGTTCAACGTCGCGTTCGACGGTTTCAAAGTCCTGGCCAGTATGCTTAGCAATGATTTGTGAAGTGAGCTCGCGCATTCGCAGAATTTCTTCGGCCTGAATGCGAATATCGGTGGCCTGACCTTGCGAGCCGCCGGTGGGTTGATGGATCAGAATTCGTGAATTCGGCAAGGCGAAGCGCTTACCCTTGGCGCCGGCTGTCAACAACAACGCACCCATCGACGCACACTGTCCCACGCAGATCGTGGTCACGTCCGGACGGATAAACTGCATCGTGTCGTAGATGGCCATACCGGCAGTGATCGAACCGCCAGGTGAGTTGATGTAGATGTTGATGTCTTTTTCCGGATCTTCAGCTTCGAGGAAAAGAAGCTGGGCGACGATCAAATTCGAAATCTGATCATCGATGGGAGTGCCAAGAAAAATAATATTGTCTTTCAGGAGTCGCGAGAAAATATCGAAGGCGCGTTCACCACGCGACGTTTGCTCGACGACCATCGGTACCAGGGCCATAGTCTAGTTAACCTCTCTTAACCGAAAACAAAAAGGATGAAGGATGAGGGATGACGGATGAAAAAGTGGAGTCATAATCTTCCTCTTTTCATCCCTCAGCCTTCATCCTTCATCCCTTCTTTCTCGCTCCACTCTTCGTCAGTAACTCGCGCGTTTGCAACCAAAAGGTCGAGCGCTTTGCGACTTCGCAATCTGCTCGCGATGCTACGTTCGCCTCCATCCTTTGTCAAGACGCTGCGAACTTGTTCCAGCGGTTGTTGTGAGCTTCGTGCAATCGCCTGGATCTCTGCTTCGATCTCTTCTTTCGACACTTCAATTTTCTCTTCTTCGGCGATGCGTTCGAGCAACAACGAAGTGCGCACGTCAGCTTCAGCGTGAGTCTTCAATTCTTCGCGCGCGCCTTCCCAGTCCACCTTTTGACTTCGCGGATCGACGCCGCGACCGATCATGTCGCGCACGATGCTTTCGAAACGAAAATTCGTTTGCTGATCGATCAGGCTTTGCGGCACTTCAAACTGATGGCTCTCAACCAACTTCTTCATCAAGTCGTTTTGCAGCCGCTGTTCGGCTTCCTGGCCCGCCTGCCGCGACATGTTTTCGCGAATCTTAGCCTTCAAAGTAGAGACTGAATCCAAGTCTTCTCCCAGACTTTTGGCCCATTCGTCATCCACTTCCGGCAGCTCCTTAATGCGCACCGCGGTGACGCGGGCAGTGTATTCAACCTTCTTGCCGGCCAATGTTTCAGGGTGATAATCCGCCGGATAATCAACCGTAAAGGTCCGCTCGTCATCCGCTTTAACGCCCAAAAGATTGTCGGTGAACTCGGGCTGCACTGACGTGCCACCCAGTGTAACGTCGATGTCGTCCTGCTTAATATTTTCCCGCTCTGGCTCATCGACAAACTTGCCATCGACGTTGATGGTCACCGTATCGCCTAGCTCGGCGCCGCGATCTTCCACCGGCTGCATTGCCGCCGATGTTTCTCGCAACGCCTCAACCATCTCATCGACATTTTTGTCGGAGATTGGTCGAGTCTTCCGGGCTACTTCAATTCCCTTGTAATCGCCCAACTCGACTTTTGGAAGAACTTCGACATGGACCTTTACCGAAATCGGTTCCTCACCAAACTTGTCGAGGGCGTCCGTATTATCGAGATGTACATCAGGCTCGCCGAGCGTGTTGAGTTCATGTTTGATAATTGCATCGTTCACTGCGTCAGGTACCAACTCCTGAAGTGTCTGCGCGCGAATTTCATTTTTGAATCGCGTCCGCACCACCGCGCGCGGTGCATGGCCCGGACGAAAGCCCGGAACCTTCGCCTGCTTCGCATACTGGTCGCTGATCCGATCGTAAACACCACGAATCGTCGCAGTGTCGATCTCAATCTTGATTTCTTTTCGTGTTGGAGAGACGTCAACGAATTCTGTCTTCATTACGGGTTGATTATCACTTTCCTAAAAGGAGCTTTGTACTTTGAGCTTTGAACTTTTTACTTCGTACCTCATGCGTTCAGCAGTGCTGCAAGAATCTAAGCACAAAGTACAAAGCTCAAAGTTCAATGCATTTTGGTGCGAAAGGGGGGACTCGAACCCCCACACCTTTCGGTACCAGATCCTAAGTCTGGCGCGTCTGCCAATTCCGCCACTTTCGCACGCGTGCTGTGAAAAATTTCAAAGCGCAAAAAGAATATCACGCGGGTATTGACTCTTCACAATGCGACTAAATCGAACGAATGAGTATCCGCAGATTACACGGATTACACAGATTTCAAGTTTGAAAGCTGGAGAGGTTAAAGCTCTAAATCTGCGTAATCTGTGAAATCTGTGGATTCAGTTCTTATGCAACCCGGTAGGTGGTTTTGGCATTCCCCAAAAAATCTTTGCCTGTCTCCTTATTAATAAGGCCGGAGTGTTCCAGCTCGAAATAGGCGCGCTGAATCTCGCCCTTATCAACGGAGAGTTTTTGGGCTAACACCGCAGGTGAGGGAAGTGAATCTCCTGAAGACACAGCCTTACTCTTGATCTGCGTCTCAATCTGTTCCCGGACCTGAAGGTAAACAGGTCCTTTTGATAAATCCTGAAGAGTAATGTTCATCTGAGTCTTTGTAACGCAAACTGTTAGTTTGCGTCTCTGTCCTATTACTAAACAAATTTAAAGACCCACCCGCTATCGCGTGGTGGTACAGACCTCATTTCTTTCCGATAGCAAACTAGCAGTTAGCGTTACAACGTCCTGGTCACTTTCGATAACGAACGCGGTTGGTCCGCGTCCAAACCTTTTGCTTCGGCCAACAGTGCGGCAAAGAGTTGCCCGGGGATTATATAGGGAATCGGGGCCACAAACTCATCAATCTCTTTCGGCATGACGATGGCCCGCGTGCAGTCTCGGGCCGCCTCCAGGTCGCTGGTAATAACCAAAGTGTCGGCGTGCAATTCGTGCAGTCGCGCAATCAGACTCTTGACGTCAGGCAACATTACACCCGGAGGCGCAAACAGGAACACCGGAAAATGGCGTTCAACCATCGCCAATGGTCCATGAAGAAAGTCTGCCGAAGAAAAACGCTCCGCGACCACGTAACAAGTTTCCATCAACTTCAGGGCCAGCTCATAAGCGTTGGCGTAGGCGAGACCACGGCCGACTACCACGCAGTTTTCCATAAACACGTAGCGCTGCACGAGTTCGAGGATTGCCGGGCGCTGCTCGAGCGCGCGTGAAGCAAAGCTCGGGATGGTTTCATAGGACCACGGCGGATTCGCGTCAGCGAGTTGGGCCGCCAACATGTAAAACAACATCATCTGGCCCGTGAAGGTTTTCGTTGCTGCAACCGAACGTTCACGACCGCCATGCATCAGCAGGGTTTCATCTACCAGGTTCACCATTGACGATGAAGGCTCGTTGGTGATGCCCACCGTCAGCGCGCCGCATTCGCGCGCATTCTTGAGCACCTGATTTATGTCTTCGCCTTCGCCCGATTGCGAGACGCCGATCACGAGGGCGCGACTCAAGCCAAGCCTGGCGCCATAAAGCGTGTGCACGGATGGCGCCGAAAGAGAAACAGGAATGCCGGTAGTGATCTCGATCAGGTAACGGCCGAACAGTGCCGCGTTGTCAGAACTGCCACGAGCGACCAACACAATCAGATCGATTTCACGCGAGTGAAGAAAGTTTCCCAATCGGGCAATCTTCGCGCGTTCAGCCTGGATGGTGCGTTCCAGCGCGGCTGGCTGCTCGGAAATTTCCTGAAGCATTAACGACAAGATGATTCCTTATGTCCGACAAACTTTAGTTTGTCGTTTTCGAAAAGAAGAAGTTGTTGTCGAGCGAAATTCTGTACAAACGACAAACTAAAGTTTGTCGGACACTCAGGCATTGTATTCACCGGGCATATCGGTTAAATACTCGTTCCGTTTTTGCCGAGCTAGCTGCGGTTCCTTTAAATGCGCCACACTTTAACACGAAGCGCGATGGTCCGCGCGTCGCTTCAAATTTACTATTGTCATTTCAGCAAGAAAAACAGATCACTGGCGCCGTATTCCTCATGTGATTTCTCCCTCTTCCAAAGGCGGGGAGTGAGATGACAAATGATAAATTTGAAATGATAGATGATAGATGTTTTTGACCATGGCTGCTTCCCCCACAAGAGATCGGTTGCTCTCTCTGGACGTCTTCCGCGGCGTCACAATCGCCGGAATGGTTCTGGTGAACAACCCGGGAACCTGGTCACATATCTATTGGCCAGTTGCCCACGCTGAGTGGCACGGCTGGACTCCCACCGATCTTATTTTTCCGTTTTTCCTGTTCATCGTTGGCGTAGCAATCCCGCTCGCGTTTGGACGCCGGCTGGAAGGCGGCGGCAGTAAACGCGATCTTTACTGGAAAGTCGGAAAGCGCACGCTCATAATTTTTGGCCTGGGCCTACTCCTCGCCGGCTTCCCTTATTTCCAACTGTCAACGGTTCGAATACCGGGCGTGTTGCAGCGCATCGCTGTCTGCTATCTCTTCGCAGCTCTGATTTTTCTGAACGCTAAAGTCAGAACTCAAGTCATCATCGCCGTGGCGTTACTGATCATTTACTGGTTATTGATGACGCGCTTCCACGCTCCCGGTTATGCGGTTGGCGATCTGAGCAAGGAGGGCAGTCTCGCTTCCTTTATTGATCGCAAGGTGCTCGGTCCACACATCTGGAAGCAAGGCAAGGTTTACGATCCGGAAGGAATACTAAGCACGATTCCAGCCATCGCGACGACACTGTGTGGTGTTTTGACTGGACAATGGTTGCGCACTCGAAAGCCCGAACATGAAAAAGTCGCAGGACTGTTTGCAGCCGGCGCGATTTGCGTAATCATCGGCTGGTGCTGGGCTTTGTTTTTCCCCATCAACAAGTCGCTGTGGACGAGTTCTTACGTCCTTTTTACTGGTGGGCTCGCGCTTGAGTTCCTGGCATTGTGCTACTGGCTGATCGAGATCAGGAAATATCGGCGATGGACGAAACCCTTCATCGTGTTTGGTCTGAACGCGATCGCGTTGTTCGTCGGTACGGGCTTGATGGCGAGATTGATGGGGCTAATTAAACTGCCCTGGGGAGAGGGAACGATTTCATTACAAGGCTGGATATTTCAAAAGCTGTTTCTGTCGTGGGGTTCACCAATCAACGCTTCGCTTGCTTATGCGATGGCCTTCATTTTGTTGTGGCTCGGACTGATGTGGATTCTGTACTGGCGGAAGATATTCCTGAAGATCTAGTCCAACGTCCAACGTCCAATGTCCAATGTTCAAACGTTCAAGCAGTTGAGAGTCCAAGCTTTAGCTTGTCTGTCGCGTCGCGAGAACAACCTAAAGGTTGGACTCTGAACTGCGTCAGGGCATTCGACGTTGGACATTGGACCATTTAGAAAGGAAAACAACCATGCCAACCTTCATTACTTTGCTTCGTTACACCCAACAAGGTGCTGCGAAAGTTAGCGACAGTCCTAAGCGTTTGGACTCGGGCCGCAAGGCCTTCAAAAAGTTCGGCGTTGAAATTAAGGACACTTACCTGATGATGGGCCGGTACGATCTGATGTGCGTGATCGAAGGTCCTGATGATGAGACGGTCGCGAAGTGTCTTCTAACGCTCGGCTCTCAGGGAAACGTGCAAACGGAAACTATGAGAGCCTGGAATGAAGACGACTTTCGCAAAATCGTCAAGGGCATTTAAAAGTCCAGCGTCACACATCCAAAGTTCAACGTCCTTCAAGAAGTTCAGAGTACAAGCTTTAGCTTGTGCCTTTTGCAGGTCGGCAACCTAAAGGTTGGACTCTGAACTTCTTGAGTGCCCGAGAAAACTCGACCTACTTCCCGTAGCCCGGCCCGCGCAAGGCGCGACCGGCCAATGCCGCTGTTCGCTGCCCGTTGTCCACGCTGATCTGGCCGTTCACAATCACGTAGTTGATCCCGTAAGGATACTGGTTTGGAACTTCGAAGGTAGCGCGGTCAATCACGCGGCGCGGATCAAAGATGGTGATGTCGGCCGCCATGTTCTGGCGCAGGAAACCACGGTCGCGCAGGCCCACTCGCTGAGCCGGCATGCCAGTCATCTTCTGAATTGCTTTCTCGAGGGTCAGCAGTTTTTGTTCGCGCACATACTTACCCAGAATTCTTGGATAACTGCCCCAGCCGCGCGGGTGTGATTTGGCGCCTGCCAATGGGCCGTCGTTCGCTCGCGCGCCACTGTCAGTGCAGAAACTGACGAACGGCGCGCGCATCGCCGCAGTCATGTCGGCTTCGCTCATCATGAAAAAGATGGCGCCGGTTTGCCCGTGATCCGCGAGAATGAAATCAAACAGCGTATCCAGCGGATCTTTATTTTGCTCTTCGGCAATTTGCGCGAGACGCTTGCCCTGAAACGATTCGAGCTCGCGATTAACAACTGATCCGATCAGAATTCCCGGAGGCCCACCGCTACCCAGATAAATGTTCTCCCACTCTCTTGAGTCAGTTGTTATTTCCTTTTTCAGTTGCTGCCGAATTCGCATGTCCCTCAGGCGCGCCAACATTTTTTCGGAACCACCTTCAAGTGCCCAGGGCGGCAGACAGGCGCTGAGCGACGTACTACCGGCGATGTAGGGATAGATGTCGGCCGTCACGTCGAGGCCGGTCGCACGCGCGCGACGAATCTTTGCCAAGACCTCCGGCATTCGACCCCAGTTCTTTTTGTACGCCGTCTTTAAGTGCCAGATCTCGACAGGAATCTGTGCGCGTCTGGCGATTTCGAAAACTTCAGCAAGCGAGTCGTCGAGGCCATTGGCTTCACTGCGTTGATGGGTGATGTAGATGCCGCCATACTGGCGCGCGACTTTGGCGAGTTCGATGATCTCGTCAGTTTTTGCGAAGCGTGCGGGAACATACTGCAGTGAAGTTGAAACGCCGAGCGCGCCGTCTTTCATCGCTTCCGCCACCAGCTGTTTCATTCGCTCTAGTTCCTTCGCCGTGGGTGGCCGGTTATCAAATCCGACTACGTATTCGCGTACCTGCGTGGCTCCTACAAAAGTTGCTAGGTTCACGCCGCTACCTTGTTTATCGAGGCGGTTGAAATATTGGTCGAGCGTCTTCCAGTCAATCGTTAGGTTGTAACGGCGATTGAAGTCTTCCTGCTCTTTGATCAGGCGATCGTTTATTGGCGCAATCGATTCGCCTTCGCCGGTTACCTCGGTGGTGACACCCATCATCACCTTGCTCATCGCGCGCGGGTCGATGAGTAGATACGTTTCAGACTGGCCCAGCATGTCGATGAAACCAGGCGCCACGATCATTCCCCTGGCGTCAATCACCCGAGTGGCAGTTGCTCTCGGCAGGCGGCCAATTTCAACGATGCGATCGCCCTTGATCGCAACGTCCGCGCGATAGCGTGGCTTGCCTGAACCGTCAATGACGGTGCCATTTTTTATCAGCACATCGAATTGGCGCATCTGGGCAGTGGTTGAAAGAGAAGAAGACATAACCATGATCGTCAGGATCAGGCAAAGTGAAATTCTGGTTAGCATCATTTCACCGGCGCGGCGGGATGGATCGAGCGGTGCATGGTAATGGGTAGTGTGTAACACCGCAAGCTTATTGGAGTGTTGCGGCTTCGCCGCCCCACAGTGCGGTAAGCCTCTGGCTTACCGGCAACAAATATTCTTACAAAATTCGCGAGGGTCAGCCTCACCGCACTGTATGGCGGCAAAGCCGCCTGTGTGTGACATTCATTCAGCCCCTGCGTAGAATTCAATCCCGTGACAAAACAACAAATAACCGTCAAACGCATTGCGGAAGTTACGAGTGGAAAACTCACCGGCAATGAGAATGTAGCGCTGACCGACGTCAGTCATGACTCACGCCGCGCGGGCCCGGGTTGCTTGTTCGCCGCCGTGCGCGGTGAATTGTTTGACGCGCATAAATTTGTTCCCCACGTCATGGCGAATGGAGCTGCCGGTGTGCTTTCAGAAAACGAAGCACCAGTAGATTTCAAAGGTGTCTGGATCCAGGTTGAAAACATTCGTCGTGCGATGGCCGCGGCCGCGGCCGAAGTTCATCATCATCCGTCGCGCGAACTAAACCTTGTCGGTATCACTGGAACAAACGGCAAAACGACAACCGCCTACCTAATCGCTTCAATTCCGGAAGCGGCGGGAGAACCGGTAGCGATGACCGGTACGGTCGAATACCGGCTGGGCCCCGAACGTCGCAAGGCTGAACGCACAACGCCGGAAGCCACCGACATGCAGCGGCTGCTGCGCCAGGCGGTAGATCTTGGTTGTAAGACTGCGGTGATGGAAGCGTCGTCACAGGCGATGGACTTTCATCGTTGCGACGAACTCGAATACGCCGTTGCGGTATTCTCAAACCTCACCCGCGATCATCTCGATTACCACAAGACCATGGAGAATTATTGGTACGCGAAGCAGCGTTTGTTTGACGGACGTTTGGGAACGCGCCCGCGCGTATCGGTAATTAATGTGGACGATCCATACGGAGTTGAGCTCGCGGAACGACTTAAGAAGGAAGGCCTGCAAGTCGTCACTTATGCAGTTAATGCAATTGCGGATGTAACCGCACGCGATGCGGAGTTTTCACTTAACGGAATGCAATTCAGTTTGCAAACGCCTTCAGGTGAACGCGACTTTCACTCGCCGCTGGTTGGTCCACCGCACATCTACAACACGCTCGCGGCCGTCGCGAGCGGACTGGCACTGGGCTACGATCTTGATGTCATTACGCGCGCGCTTGAAAAATGCACCGGCGCGCCCGGCAGGTTTGAGCGGGTGCCGCATGACGGCGACTTTGCGGTAGTCGTTGATTACGCGCACAGTGACGACGCGTTGCTCAACGTGTTGCGTACGGCGCGAGAGGTGACCAAAGGCAGAATCATTACCGTCTTTGGCTGCGGGGGTGATCGCGACCCTTCGAAGCGAGCGCCCATGGGCGAGGCGGCGGGAAGCTTGAGCGATGTGGTCATACTAACTTCGGATAATCCGCGCACTGAAGATCCACAAAAAATATTGAGCGACGCAGAGACGGGCATTCAGAAGACCGGCAAGCCTTACGAAAAGATTGCGGATCGGCGTGAGGCAATTCATCAGGCGATTTCTCAAGCGAGTAAAGACGATCTGGTTTTGATTGCGGGGAAGGGTCACGAGGATTATCAGATCATCGGTCGCGAGACGTTTCATTTCGACGATAAAGAAGTAGCGCGTGAGGCGCTAACTAAAGGATAGTCCAACGTCGAACGTCCAAAGGTCCAACGTCCGGAGTCCAAAGTCACACCCTTGACCCAAGACTTGGAAGTGAATTTTGAGACTGGTCAACCTTTGGAGTGCGGTGACCTGTCACCGCTTTGGTCATGAGTCAAAGCCCAAAACAAAAGCGCCGACAGGTCGGCGCACTGCAAAAGCTAGCCTCATTTCTGAATATTGACTTAAACATGAAGATTTCGAACGTCGTAAAATTCCTCGTAGTCATGGTGTCGCTGCTTGTCTTCGCCGCGTGTCAGCACGTGTCGTCTCAGAAAAAGAGCAAAGCGCGGCCGGCAACAAATCCAAAGACCGCGCCAGCCAGTGATGCGTACGGCCCGCCGACAAAGCTCGCCGAGCTCGAAGATCGGGCAATCGAAGAAAGCAGCGGCCTGATCGCATCTCGAACCTCACCTGGTTGCTATTGGACACATAACGACGCGGGTAATGAAGCCTTAATCTACGCGTTCGACAGCAACGGTCGTCGCCGCGGAGTTTGGCGCGTGAGTGGCGCAACGTCGGAGGACTGGGAAGACATTTCGGCGGGGCCAGGGCCTAAGCCACATACAAACTATCTTTACATCGGCGACATTGGGGACAAATCCGTTTCCAGATCACAAATCACGATTTATCGAATCCCTGAACCGGTAATTCCGAACAGCGATCCAGGTGCAACGCAACAAACTGCACCAGCGGAAGTTTTTCGTCTGACTTACCCCGATGGGAAGCACAATGCTGAGGCTTTAATTGTTCATCCCAGCTCGGGACGCATTTACATCGTTACCAAAGTTGAGTCGGGTAACCCTGGGATCTACGCTATTGATGCGCCGGCAGGGGGAGGAAATGCCAGGTTGACTCGAGTTGGAGAAATCGACGCATCTGGGCTATCAAGCGGCCTGATCACCGGCGGCGCGATCTCGCCTGACGGACTAAGGGTTGCTCTTTGCAACTACGATCAGGGATACGAATTTATTTTGCCTGATGCGAGTGCGCCGTTTGACAGTATTTGGAAACAGCCGTTTCGCAGCGTCGATTTAGGAAACCGGAAACACGGCGAGTCGATCGCTTACCGCTTGGATGGAAAAGCGTTGATGGCAACGAGTGAACGGTTACCTACGCCGTTGCTTCAAGCAGTTCGTCGCTAGCCGCCGGGGTGCAGTCCTGTTGGTGGTTCTACTTCTTGAGTCCGGCCGTGGTTTTTTCGAGCGAAATAAAAATAGATTGGCAAGCCCGCTGCGATTAACAACAAGCCGGCGATGGATCGCGCGGGATAGTTGTAGATCGTTGTAGCGATCAAATAGATCGACGTCAGGATAAACAAAGCAGGAACGATGGGATAACCCCACGTCTTGTAAGGTCGATGGGCGTTTGGTTCCCGCCAGCGGAAAACAAACACCGCGCCGGCTACCAGCGCATAGAACAGCCAGAAAGCAAAGATCGCCATGTCGGTGAGTTGGTCAAAGGAACCGGAAAGCGTCAAAACTGCGGCCCACACACCCTGAACTATCAGCGAGATCACGGGCACCTTCGTGTTCTTAGAAACGCGCGCGAGCGTTTCAAAAAACACGCCGTCCTTCGCCATGGCGTAAGGAATGCGAGCGGTGCCAAGGATAGAGCTTTGCAGCGAGCCCCACGACGACAACATCATGACTGCGGCAATCAGCGTTACCGCGAGCGGACCAAGGATCCGCTTGATTGATTCGGCAGCAACGGAAGTCGCATTTGCATCCACGCTCGCTATTTCAGTCGGTGTCATGACGTAGTAGTAGCTGACGTTAACGATCACATACACGACGATGATGATCAGCATGCTGGCAATTAACGCCAATGGCAGATTGCGTTCGGGATGCTTCACTTCGCCGGCCATATACGAAATATTGTTCCAGCCGTCGTAAGCCCACAGCGCGCCGACCATCGCCGCGCCAAAGGCAGCGATCACGCCGCCACTCATTGTCACTTCACCGTTGCAGGCAGCCGTGCTGGCCGCAGAGAAATGTGACCAGTCACCTCCCTGATAGAAGAAAGCAACGACACCAACGCCCAGCACCAGGACAACTTTTAAGATCGTGATAAAGGTGGCCACATGGCCGCTCACTCCCACCGCAGCACAGTTGATCAAGGTGGTCACCGCAAGAGTTATCAATGCGATGACTGTGAGTGAACCCAGCTCAACCTCGTGACCAAAGAAGGGCATCGTGAAGGTGTAATAAACGGCTTTTAATTTGCCGCCAGACATGTCGTTCATGAAGATCGCAAAACCGACTGCGAGTGCCGCTGCAGAAGCGGTGCGCGAGATCAAAAACTGCGACCAGCCGTTGAGGAATCCCCAAACTCGCCCATAAGCGTCTTTGGTAATCACGTATTCCGCGCCGGCGTGCGGACGCATGGCCGTCAACTCGGCGTAGGTCAGCGCACCGGCAAGTGCAAGCAGGCCGGCAGCAACCCAAGCGAGGATCACACGCCCCGGCGTCCCGAGATTGCAGGTCATCACGCGGGCCTTAAGAAAAATGCCGGTACCGATGATGTTGCCGACGTTGATGGAGATCGCGGCGATGGGGCCGAGGCCGCGCACTAGCTCGTGATGTTTGGTTTTTGCCATGGGTTCTTAAGGGATCTAGATTTCCAAATTCCAAACTCCAAATTCCAAATTCAAGATTCAAGATTCCAAATTCCAGATTCCAAATTCAAAGGTTCCATTCAGGGTTTGAATTCGCCCGCTTGGAAAAATCCGTCTAACTCACATCTTCAAGAATCCTTGTAAATTGCATCTTGAAAGAACTCTTGTAACTTCATGTTTTTGAATCTGGAATGTGGAATCTGGAATTTTGACAGTTTACTAGTCAAAATAGATCGCTATTCAAATCTCTTCTAAGGAACCTCGCCATGCGCTACAAGCGTTTCGAAGATCTTCCGGTCTGGAAAGAAGCCATCGAACTGGGAGTTGCCGCTTTTGCGCTTACCGCTCATGCACAATTCAAGTCAAAGCCACGATTGCGCGACCAGTTTGAAAGTGCCGCTGTCTCAGTTTCTAACAACATCGCCGAAGGATTTGAACGTGGCACGAATAACGAATTGATTATGTTTCTGTACATCGCACGTGGCTCTTCGGGGGAAGTACGTTCGATGTGTTGACTTCTGCTCAAAATAGCGCACTTTGCAGAGTGGGCTGATTCCATTCGCAAAATTCACTCGCGAGCAGAAGCTTGTTCAAAGCAACTCAAAGCATGGATAGAGTCTCTCCAGAATTCTGATTACCGAGGCGAACGATACGTTACCGAAAAGCTGAAGCGTTCAGAGCTGGCAGCTCGTCAGCGCGAAGAGTTCCTTCAGGAGCTTGCCGAAATTAGAACAGCCCACGCTACGAAAAATTGAGAAGAGCCCAAACTCGGAAGCACGAAGTGACTCCCGCTGAACTCTACGAAACTCTCCTGATCCGGCCGCGTCGAGTTAGCGCTTCCGCTGCTGCTTCGCCGGTAACGACCGCACCTTCCATAAAGCCTTGCCAATCGGCCAGGTGTTCTCCCGCAAACAGGACTTTGCCATGCGATTGCTTCAAGATCGGACGCTGGGTGAACCACTGACCCGGTCGGTAAATCGCATAAGCTCCCTGCGTGTAGGGATCGCGTTGCCAGGCCATCGACTGGATATTCGAGGCCAGCTCCGGCGCCCTGCGATTTAATGGCAACAGATCACGCGTAATGATATCGCTGCGTCGAGTGCTGCTTTGAGAAGCGAGCACGTCAGCCTTTTCACCGATCGCGTAGCTGCAAAGTATTCCTTGTTTACCAGGTTGATCCTTAGTGCTGTGGAAGTAGTAGTGAGAGGTGACATCGCTGACGAGCGAAAAATCTTCAGCGCCCCAGAAACGTTCTTTAAAAAGGACTTGATTCTTCACGATGCGGGCGTATTGAAGTTTGTCGGCGGCGGCGCTATGGGCAGATGGAAGCGGTGGGTCAAAACCAATCTTATTCAGCACTCGGGCTGGCACGGTGCAGATGCAGGCATCGGCTGAAAAATCTCTGCCGCCGGCAGTCACTGTCACTCGCCCGCCTCGTTGCGTAATCTTCTGCACTGTCATTCCGGTAAGAATTGAGTTTTTACCCAGCTGTGCCGCGAGCGCATTTACCAGGCGCGAGTTGCCGCCCTCCATCTTGAAGTCCATTTCGTTTGCCGGACTTGATTCAAGATATTCGGAAGCCGCAGCGAACGCCGAGACCATGCGAATCGTTTCGCCAAAGTCCGTACTGTCCTGCAGGTCACGAAGCAACAGGTCTTCTTCGGTGAAGCCGATTTCTTTTAGCCAGGTCCACCAGTCGTACTGATCCAACCGCACGCGATCGCGTTCGGTGTAGCGTTCATAAGTCTTCCGAAACTTGTCGAAGGCAGCCTTTGCTTGCGGCGAGAAATCCCATTGCCCCGGTCGCTTCACGACTCCGTCCTGCATAAGCGACGCTTCGAAGCGATGGTCCTTGAGAGGGATACCAAAGTCATGACAAAGCGCCTTCATTCGTTCGTGACTCGCTCCTACCCACTCGCCTCCGAGCTCACACACAAGTTCAGGACTCTCCCTGAAGTTGAAAGATACCACCCGTCCGCCGATGCGCGGGCGCGCCTCCAGCACCGTGACATCCCAACCCTTAAGCGCATAGGCGGCCGCCAACCCCGACAGACCCGCGCCGATGATGATGCATGAATAGGAGCGACGCTGAACGTAAGGACTAAAAATCAGCGGGGCGCCGGCAGCAGCAACGGCCGCGTGCTTGAGAAAATCTCGACGCGAAGAACGAAGTACCTGTGCAGCAGTTTGCTTTACCATACGTCGTTGCTGACCAGATCTTCATACGTGTCACGGCGTCGAATGAGATCAGCTTGACCGTCGCTATTGATCATGACAGCCGCGGGAAGGGGACGGCCGTTATAGTGAAACATCTGGGCCAGCGAGTAAGCGCCGCTGTTGAGCAATGCCAACACTTCGCCGGGTTGCACATTCGCCGGCAGTTTTCGGTAGTCGGGCAAACGTCCGCAGCGCTCGATATCAAAATACACATCGCCGGAGTCGCATAGTGGCCCGGCGACTTTGTAACTACTCTCGTGCGACTCACCCGCGCGCGTTGCGGAGATCGTGTGGTAGTACCACTTGTAATTATTCATCGACAGCATGATGTTGTAGCCGGCGTCAGTCAGCAGCCAAAAGTCTCCTGTCTCCGGCCGTTGCTTCATGTTCAGCACAGTGGTCAGCACCAGCCCCGCGTCGGCGATGATGCTGCGGCCTGGTTCGAGCAGAATAGTTGTCTTGTCGAGTAAGTGTTCCGCGTTCGCTGCCCTTGCTGACTCGCGCGCCACTCGCAACGCTTCCGCCAACACAACTGACGGTTCCAGATCGGCGCCGAGCATATCGCGTTCATGTTCGGGAATTTGATCGGCCTGCGAACGATCGCGAAGGTAGTTAACGGGAATGCCGCCGCCGAGATTTATGTGTTCGAGCGTGTGGCCGGTTTCGCGATGAATGGTTACGAGATGCTCCCACATGCTGCGAAACGCTTCGGCAAACGGCTCGACATCGGGAGTTTGCGAGCCGACGTGAATGTGAATCCCGCAGACGTGAATCAGATCCGGGTTCTGCAAACCGCGGCGAAACGCATCGAGAACTTCGGAAGAAGAAATGCCAAACTTCGAGGTCAGCAGCGCTGTTTGCAGACCGAGATGTGAACGAGTCCCAATCTCAGGAACCAAACGAAGCGTTACTCGCGCCGGTTTCGGAGCGGAACCACTGGCAGCGGCGGCGCGTCTCACAGCCTCTTCCACCAAGCCGATCTCATAGATCGAATCGACGTTGATCGCGTAGATGCCCGCGCGCACGGCGTCGTCGAGTTCGTTATCACTTTTGCTGGTGCCGTTGAAAATTATTTGATCGGGTCGAAAACCAACTCGCAGAGCTTTGAACAACTCACCGCCACTGTTGACCTCGATGTCGATGCCGGAGTCGCGCACGAGCTTGAGCACCGCCATGTTTGAATTGGCTTTTGAGGCGTAGAAAAAACGAATCGGGTGAGCCACCGAATCTGCAGCGGACCTGAGGCGATTGATGTTGGCGCTGATTCGTGGCCCGGAAAAAACAAACAGCGGCGAATCGAATTTGCGAATGAGCTCGAGCGAGTCAGCCCCGCTGATCGAAAGATGCCCTTCGCGAACTTCAAGGTAATCAGAAATAGTCCAGGCTGGATTTTGAGCGGCAACCGTCATCGACATTTATAAAGTCTCCGGATCAGGAATGAACGCGAGCGAAGATAGACTGGCAGTGAAAAAGCGTCAAGCTTGTTAGAAGGAACTGTCCGCCGCGGATTCACGCGGGATCGAACAATCTAGTCTGATCGAGAACCAACCAATGCGAATTAGAGCTTTGTCCCAAAGTGGAACTCAGTTGTTTCTCTGTGCAACCGTCGGTGGACTCTGTGACTCTGTGGTGAACTTATTACTGGAAAAAACCAACCACGGAGACACAAAGTGCACAGCGGTTGCACAGAGACGAGCTCACTAACTGACTTTTACGGGCCTATCACCTTTTTCCGGGCGATCCGATTCGCGTGAGCCGGCGGCGGAGATTTTCTTCAATACTTCCCGAATTTGCTTATGGTGGCGCTGCTCGTGATAACCCAAAAAGGAAACAGCTGCGATGCCGCTAATCTCGCCCAGGAATGGATGCTTGAATACCACTTCGTTTAGCCGGTCTTTTCCGTAGTCGTCACAAAGCTTTTTTAGACTGTTCCTGATGCGATCGGAACTGGCGATCGCCTCCGCGCGCGCTGGCGAGTTTTTGGGATTCATCGGGCCGGGAGCTTTAACTTTAACCAGTCGAACCGCGACGATGTAGGTGGGAATAAGTCGACGCAAAACCCCGAGGCGCTGTGGCGGGCGAGCAAGCGCACCTTCGAGTTCCTTAATCACCCGAGCTTCGACCAGCGCCAGGTGATGCATGATCTCCGCGACGCTCCATTCGGTTTCGGTGGGCCGCTGAGAATAGACTTCAGGCTCGAGCGAACCCACCGTGCCGAGCAGTTTTTCGTGAATAAAATCGAGCCTCGCAAGAATCTTCTTCATCAGGAGGAGGGACGATAACTAACTTAGCGGGCGGCCAAAATTGAAGACCAGCACTCCCGTAACTTTTACCGGTTCACCTGAAAGTAGGGTCGGTGAAAACTTCGCCTGGAGCGCGGCATTTAGACAAGCCTGTTGCAGAGCTTTGGGACCTGAGACTACATACGCTTCCGAAACATTGCCTTGCTCGTCGACTGTCACGTTGATCACAACTACACCTTCAATTTCGCCGGCATTGGCGTCGGCTGGGTACTCCGGTTTTGGCAGGGTTATAGCTTTGCCATTCAACACTCCACCTGACACGGGCCGCTTCTTGTCAGTTGATTTGGCCGCCTCTTCAGGTTTTTTCGCTGGAGGATTGTCGGTAGTGGGAGGATTTTCTGTTGAGGTTGCCTCGGCTGCTTTTTTTGCGGTGGCCTCGCTCGCGGGTGTCGCCTCAGCTTCTGCGGTGGTGGGAGGAGCGTTTATCTTTTCCGGCAGAACGAACGAACTCAAAAACTCATCGCGCAACTCATCGTTCGGTTTCGTGTTCAAGTAAACGATTGAATAGAAACGCTTGCGTGTCGCATACACCTCGGCCTTGCCGCTCAAATCGCCAAGCGTCATTCGATATTCGCGACCGGGATGACCAAAGAGAGTCTTATCGCCCACTAGAGACAGTTTCGCGATCGCGCCTTTTTTTACCTTCGGCGCAAAAATATCTTTGAAGGCGTCGACATAGGAATTGACTCGCTGCATTTCCGTGTATTGCGCGGGATTTGATTTGATGCCACTCATCGAAACAACCGCAAAGACGCCAGACGGCGAGTTGGAGAGATACGTGCGCACGTTCAACTCCATCTTGTGATAAGGCTCTTTAGTGGCTTCGGAAGTGGAACCCTTTGGCATGAGCACAGAAAAGTCTTCTTTTTCAGGCCGCAGAGTTTCCCAGTCGGGCTTGGACGCCGCCTGGCCAAAGCTAAGCAGCGAAGATGAGGCAAAAACGAGCAGGAAAACGACTAACTGGAGTTTGAAACGAAAACAACTCATGACCTTCATACTCCTCTAAGTTTTCGTCGGGAGGCTGCGAGCAGATTAGACGCTCAGGCGAAGTTGAATAGTAGCAAAAGATTTGGCTGTCCGACAAACTTCAGTTTATCGTGCACCGCGGGAACGACGACAAGCTAAAGCTACGGAATTTCCGACAAACTTCAGCTTCGGTGCGGAATGTCGACAAGCTAAAGCTCGTCGGACTTTAGAGTTGTGCGACCATCTCGGCCGGGTTCCAGTAAGCGTGCAGGTTCTGAATTTTTCCGCCCTCATTAATTTCGAAAACGTCGATGCCTTCAAATCGGACTTTCTTTCCTTGTTTGCTGGTGCCCTGGCCAGTCCACTTCACGGCGGCGCCATTGCCGGCGATGAACACCTGATCTTCAGTGAGCCCGACCTCCTTGAACGCGGCTGTGATGGTGGCAAAAAATTCACCGAGCTTTTGATGACCCACGATGGCTGCAGTGCCGACCGGATCGTAGCTCACGGCGTCGGCCGCAAACGTGTTGACCCAGGCGCTTTGATCCATGGCTCTGAGAGCGGCGAAATAGTCTTTGATAGTCTTGCCGATAATTTCAGGCGACATCTACTCTTTGTTCCTTTCCCGATCTAATTGAACTAAAACGCGCCGCAGAATTTTTCCAGAGGGCGACTTGGGAATCTTTTCGGTGAATTCAAGCAGGCGAATTTTCTTGTGTGGCGCGACCCGTTCGGCCACAAACTTCATGAGTTCATCCGCCTTCGCATCATTCTTCAAAACAATAAACGCCTTGGGTACTTCGCCCGCTTCGTCATCAGGGTAGGGAACCACCGCAGCATCAGCTACACACGAATGAGTCAGCAGCAACGCCTCGAGTTCCGCCGGTGGCACCTGAAAACCTTTGTACTTAATCAGCTCCTTGGCACGATCGACGATAAAGAAGTGTCCGTCCTTGTCTGCGTAGCCAATGTCGCCCGTGTGCAGCCAACCTTCAGAGTCAATCGTGGCGGCCGTGGCCTCAGGACGATTCAAGTAACCGCGCATGATCTGAGGACCACGAACACAAACTTCACCTTCCTGAAGCACGCCAAGTTCCGATCCGTTTTCTAAATCAACAATCTTGCATTCAGTGTTTGGAGCCGGAACACCCACCGAGCCGAACTTTACGAGTTCCGGATCGGCCGGTGACGAATGAGTGACCGGGCTGGTTTCAGTCATGCCGTAACCCTGACGCACGTCGCAACCCAGCCGGTCCATGCAGGCTCGAGTTAAGTTTTCACCCAAAGGAGCGGCGCCGGAAAAAATTGTGTTCAGTGATGAGAGATCGTAGTTGTCAACCAATGGATGCTTTGCTAAGGCCAGCACGATAGGAGGCACAAGATGAGCGAGTGTGATTTTGTGGTCCTGAATTAACTTCAAAAACGACTCCAGCTCGAATCGTGGCGCGAGCACGATCGTGGAGCCCTGGTTAAGACCCATATTGAGCACCACCATGAGGCCGTAAATGTGAAAGAGCGGCAGCACACAAATGAGCGTATCGTCCTGGGTGAAGTAGTCCAGACCATCCATCTGGCACATGTTTGCCACCAGATTGTGGTGCGTGAGCATCACGCCCTTCGGCAATCCCGTCGTGCCGCTCGAATACGGCAGCGCGACCAGATCTTCGTGTGAATCAATCGTCACCTCGGGAACATCACCGTCGTTTTCCAGGAGGGATGAGAACGGAGTAGCTCCTTCGAGGTCTCCCTCCACGTCATCAAAAACGAAGAGCTCTTCAACGCCCGCCACGCGCGCCGCCGCCGCTGCTTTCTCGAGACAATGAGGAACGGTAACCAGAAAACGCGCGCCGGCATCCTTGAGTTGATGCGCGACTTCGTGTTCGGTGTACAGAGGATTAATAGGACTAACTATGCCCCCCAGGGTAGCGACGCCGTGAAACGCGACTGCATAGCTCGGCACGTTTGGACTGAGGACGCCGAAGACCTGCCCTTTTTTGAAACCGCGCCGAGCGAGACCGGCGGCGGCGTGTGCCACTGAATCAGTTAGCTCGGCATACGCAATTACGCGCCCGGTTGGCCCATCGATTAGAGCGGCCTTGTCATGAAACTTCTTCGCGTTTTGAAACACGAAGGGCGTTATGGGAGTGTCGGGTATTACAACTTCAGGGAAGGGGCCGCGAAAGATCATGATTTTCGGAGTGCGCCGACCTGTCGGCGCTTTGTTCTGCGGCGGCTTGACGCCGCTTCTTCAAACGAAGGTCGCGACAGGTCGCGGCCGACCAAAGCGGTGACAGGTCACCGCACTCCAAAGGGAGGCGCTAACCTTAGCAGGTGACCCCACGTCGAGAAAAGGTTTATATTTTATGACCATAAAAGCCTGATTACATTCTATGCCGGAAACCGCAACCCGCCCTCTTAACATCATCTGTCTCGCCACCTATTTCAAGGGTGGCGATTTTCTTCGCGAGTGTAAGCGTCTCGGTAGTCACGTAATCCTGGTGACCAAGGAAAAGATGCTGAATGAGGACTGGCCGCGCGAAAGTCTCGACGATTTGATCGCCGTACCCAACGATGCCGGTCCTGCCTTGATGATCGACCTCGCCGCCTTTATCTCGCGCAAAGTGAAAGTTGATCGCGTCATCGCGCTGGAAGAATTTGATGTGATGACTGCTGCTTTGGTTCGCGAACACTTGTGCCTGCCGGGTCTGAGCAGTTCCGCGGCCAAAACTTTTCGCGACAAGTTTCGCATGGCTGAAGCTGCACAGAAGGCCGGCATCGTCTTGCCTCAGTTTGTGCCGTTGATTAACGAGGATGAAGTACGCGAGTTTATGGAACGCGTGCCGCCGCCATGGATCGTCAAGCCGCGTTCAGATGTCTCCGCGATTGGAATTCGCAAAGTCAACGCGCCTGACGAAGTTTGGCCGCTGATCGAGGAGATGAATCAGCGCGAGAATCTGCGCGAACGCGCGTCCTATTATTTATTGGCGCAGTTTATTCCGGGCGAAGTCTTCCACGTCGATTCCGTAGTTAACAACGGGCGGGTAGTTTTTTCAGGCGCCAATCGCTACGGACGCCCGCCATTGGAGGTGGCCCACGGTGGCGGCGCCTATATCTCGCGCACCGTCGAGCATGGATCGGCTGACGAGAAGAAGCTGTTTGAAATAAACCGCAAACTCATCAAAGCGTTGCAACTCGAACGAGGCGCAGCTCACGCTGAGTTTATTAAGAGCCACTCTGACGGCGACTTCTATTTCCTCGAGTGTGCGGCGCGCGTGGGTGGCGCCTATATCGCTGATGTACTTGAGGCGGCTTCCGGTTTGAATCTATGGCGCGAATGGGCGCGAATGGAAAACGACGGTCGGCCGCCGGAAGCAGGAGCACGAAAGCAGGGCGCGATCGCGAAGCTTAAAGCGCCGCGAAACGAATACGCGGGCATTGTTCTCTCGCTATCTAAACAGGAGAGTCCGGACACTTCAGCGTACGACGATCCCGAGATCGTCTATCGCGTTAAGAAACGCCACCACGCCGGTTTGATTGTGCGTTCAAAGAAACTTGAACGCGTGGAGGAACTCCTCACGCAATATGCCACTCGTTTCGCCGACGACTTCGTAGCTGTTGTTCCCCCGCTGGAGAAGGCCGAGTAGTCGGGAAAATCCTGAACTTAAGAAGGTACCTAAGCCTTAGGCATCTGCGTGGGTCAACAAATACAGAACCGGGAGCGGTAGCGACCGGGTTCGCCCGTTTGATTGCCGATTGGGTAGTTCGTTTTGCTAAGACTCATAAGCAATCGCAAAGTTGCAAACGGGTAATTGTTTTTACCTGGTCGCTACCGCTCCCGGTTCTGTATTTGTTGACCCACTTGGAAGTCTTCACATTAGTTAGACTCTCTTCAACGGCCAAATATCCACGCTGAGTTCTTTGCAGTAGTGAAGCAAAGGATCGCCTTGCGGTGCCGGTAAGCTGAGCGATTCGATCATGGTTGAGTCTAGTGAAGTAAGACGGGCTGATTGCAGCGGCCACGGGCGATGATGAATGCGTGCGCGATAAAGTTTTTGATTGTGTACTGTGTCCAGCGAATATCGCTCGGTGAGAAAGAATTCAAGCGAACCGGGTGAGGTTTGCGGCAACGCCTCACCAATCTCCCAGGTTGCCTGAAGCTCAGCAGATACGCCACGACGATCCTGCCTCGACGAAGCATACCGGATAGTCCTGCCAGTCTGCTCCAAAGACATGCGCGCATTGAAGTAAGGCAAGTGATAGAAAGTGCGCGCGCCCCAAACTGCAAGTTTGTTAGCAGCATCAAGCGAGAAAAACCAAACACTCGGAACGCCATCGCGATAGACATACGTGCGCACGTTCAACTCGTGAAACGCGCTGGTCCCCGGAATGGGCGGCAGAAACGAAGCGCAAATTCCCCACATCGTGAAAGGGATAACTCCAATCCACGCCGAGCCGTCGAAGGTGTCGATATTGAGCTGAGAGGGAATTAGCGGACGGAGCAGCTTCTGATCGATGCGCCAGTGCATGAAGAGCAGCTTGCCCCAGTTCTGATGCATGAGGGGCCAACCGTCAGGGCGCTCGCGCATCGCTAGACGATCGAGGTCTGTGGGTTCAGTGACGGGCAAAACTGTATCGCGATCACTCAAGAAGAAAAGCGGTGACAGGTCACCGCACTCCAAAAGGCTTGAGTGATTATTTACTTCAAATACTTGTCCATCCAATCGAGCACGGTGTGATACCAGAGCTGAGAATTCTGCGGCTTTAACACCCAGTGTCCCTCGTCTGGAAAGACGAGCAGCTTTGAATCGACGCCACGCAATTGCGCGGCGGTGAAAAGTTGCAGCCCCTCACCAAACGGCACTCGATAATCAAGCTCACTGTGAATCACGAGAATCGGCGTATTGAAGTTCTTCACAAACTTGCTGGGCGACCAACGTGCATACATCGCCGGGTTCGTCCACGGCGTGCCCTTGAATTCCCAATCTGTGAACCAAAGTTCTTCAGTCGCTCCGTACATGCTCTCGAGGTTGTAAACACCGTCATGTGACACCAGGACTTTGAAACGAAAACGTGGGTCGTTGTTGTGTCCTTCAATCCAATTGATCATGTAGCCGCCATAACTGGCGCCCGCCGCGCCGACGCGGTTGCGATCAATAAAGGAATTGCGACGAAGCACGTCGGCGACGCCGTTCATGATGTCGGTGTAAGCTTTGCCACCCCAGTCCGCGCTGATCTCGTTCACGAACTTTTGCCCATAACCGGTGGAGCCGCGCGGATTCGGCAGGAACGCGATGTAGCCGTTGTTGGCCCACACCTGCGGGTTCCAGCGATAGCCCCAGGTATCGTTGAAGGCGCTTTGCGGACCACCATGAATGATGACTGCCAGTGGATATTTCTTGCTCGGATCGAAATTCGCGGGCTTAACAATGAAGCCGTGGATGCGCGTGCCGAGCGCCCCGGGCCAGTCGACTTCTTCCGCCGGACGCAAGTTGAATTGCGCAATCTGATTTTTGTTCGTGCTCGTGAGTGCCGTCACCATGTTGTTAGCAAGTTCAAAGCGATAAACCTCAGCCGGCATTGCCATGGAACTATGCACAAAGACCAGCGACTTGCCGTCCGGAGTGATCTGCAAACCACTGGCGGAAACGCTCGGTGCAATCTTTTGCACTGGGCCGCCGCTAAGTGCAACTCTAAAGAGTGGCAGGCGACCGCGATCTCCGGCCACGAAGTAGGCATAGTCTCCATCGGGCGAAAGGGCCACTTCTTCAACCTGAAGATCGAAGCGCTGCGTGAGCTCAGTGCTAATCCCCGTGGCTCGGTTGTAGGACATCAAACGCCAGCGGTCCGCTTCAAAACCGGCAGTCGCTTGCGAGCGATAGATGATGAACTTGCCATCGCGCGTATACATCGGGCCAACGTCGTATCCTTTATTGCTGACCGTAATGTTCTTCGCAGCTCCGCCTGACAGTGGCACGACGTAAAGATCACTGTTGGTAGAGATCGCCTCCACTTTGTCAGGGTTGCGGATGTAAGCGATTTCTTTGCTGTCAGGTGAGAAGGCGTAGTTGATGTCGCTGGACGCTGCGTATGGCGGCGAATCAAAGTCGCCCGGAGTTAGATCGCGAGCGGTTCCCCCTTTGGCGGCGACCAGGAACAAATGAGATCGTTTGACATCGCGCCATTCGTCCCAGTGTCTAAAGAGTAAACGCGTGGTGATGTGGGCTTTAACCTGGCTCTTTTCTGCGGCCTCATCTTTCTTTTGGTTACAGTCGTCATCGTTGCAGTCGGGATGGACATCGGAAGTGAATGCAATCCAGTTTCCATCCGGCGACCAGACGGGCGCGGTGGCGCTGGTGGAAATCTTCGTGACCTGATCCTTGTTGTCCCCATCGGGCTCCATCGTCCAAATCTGTTCGTCGTGGACAAACGCGATGCGCTTGCCGTCGGGTGACCAGCGCGGCGCCGTTGAAGACGTGGCGGCATTGGTAAGCTGTTTGATGTTCCCGCCGTTAATCGGCACGACAAAAATTTGAGAAATCACTTTGTTGGCGTCCCAGTTCACGTCGCCAATCACGAACGCTACGTGTTTGCCATCAGGCGAAACTTGCGGGTCGCTGACGCGTCGTACTTTCAATAGATCTTCAACCGTAAAACGACGCCCTTCCTGGGCCGATACGCTTGAGCCGCCGAGGCAAGTTAGTGCGAACACAAAAATAGAGACTGCGATTGCGAAACGCTTCATGAAAGTCCTCTCGAAGTGATTAACAAGTTGTAGGGGAAAGCGGCAGCAATTGTCCAATGTCCAACGTCCAATGTCCAACGTCCAAGATCTGGTGTCCCAGGCGAGTTCCAACTTTTAGAGTTTACTTTTGGGAGGTTCAGATAAGCTGTCATACCGGACGTTGGACATTGGACGTTGGACTTTTGACTCAGTCATAGACAACGCGTCAGCAAAACATCTATTCTAAAAAACACGCTTGTCCCCCAACACTCACTAGTAGCAATTTCGTTTGGGGGTTTTTCCAATGCGTTCGAGTTTTTCCAACCGTCGCCTTTCCCAAAATTCCAGTTCAAGAAATCGGCCCAGCGTTTCGAACGTTATTCGGCTAAACGTCTTCGCCGCCTTATGCTTGATTGCGCTGGGTTTGGGTTCGACGCTCAAAGCGGCAACGCTGCCTGCTAATTTTACCGAGACACTGTTAGCCGTCGGCTTGAGTAACCCGACGGCGATGGCCTTTGCGCCGGATGGGCGGCTCTTCGTTTGTCAACAGAGCGGACAGCTACGCGTAATAAAGAATGGCGCCTTGCTCGCAACGCCGTTCGTTTCGCTTACGGTTGACTCGAATGGCGAGCGTGGGCTGCTCGGTGTTGCGTTCGATCCAAACTTCGCCACAAACAACTTCATTTATGTTTATTACACCGCGACCACTCCCGCCATTCACAATCGCGTGAGTCGCTTCACCGCGAACGCTGCGAACCCGGACATCGCGGCGGCTGGTAGTGAAACGATAATTTTTGAGCTTAACAATCTCAGCAGCGCCACTAACCACAATGGCGGTGCGATTCATTTTGGGCCAGACGGAAAGCTCTACATTGCAGTTGGTGAAAACGCTAATCCTGCCAACGCCCAATCAGTTGCCAATGTGCTCGGCAAGATACTGAGAATAAATTCAGACGGGACTATCCCCGGCGACAATCCGACGTCGTTTCTGGGGATTGCCGCTTCACCTTCAGGAAACAATCGCGCGATCTGGTCAGTCGGATTGCGCAATCCTTACACGTTCACGTTCCAACCCGGCACTGGACGAATGTTCATCAATGACGTGGGCCAAAACGCGTGGGAAGAGATCAACGACGGCATTGCCGGATCGAATTACGGCTGGAACATTTGCGAAGGCGTTTGCATGCCAGCCAATGCCAACTACCGCGATCCACTCTTTCAATATGGACACGGCAACTCTGCGACCACCGGCTGCGCTATCACTGGCGGCGCTTTTTACAATCCGACAACCGCAAACTTTCCGGTTGATTACGTCGGCAAATATTTCTACGCGGAGTTTTGCACTGGATGGATTCGGCGATTTGATCCTGCCACCGGCACGAGCACTGCTTTTGCGACGGGTATTTCAAATCCAGTTGATCTGATTGTGACGAGTGACGGCAGTTTGTACTACCTCGCGCGTGGCGCGGGCTCCGTTTTTCGGGTTCGGTTCAACGGACCCACCGCAGCCTTTGGTGAAGTCACTGGTCGGATAACCGACGGCAATGGCGCCGGTGTTTCCGGGACAGTCATCCGGTTGGCGGGCTCGCAGAATCGAAAAACGATCACTGACGTTAACGGCAACTACCGCTTTGATAACGTCGATACGAGCGGCGTGTACACGCTGACGCCATCACGAGTGAACTATTCGTTTAATCCGGCGGAACGGTCCATCAGCCAACTTGGCAACAGCACCGACGCGCCATTCACCGCGATCTTTGCCGGGTCGACGCTTAACCCGCTCGATACTCCCGAGTTTTTCGTGCGCCAACATTACGTGGATTTTCTCGGGCGTGAGCCGGACGAATCCGGGTTCAACTTCTGGAGTGACCAGATGATTAGTTGCGGCAGCGACGTCGCGTGTTACGAGCGTCGCCGGATTAACGTTTCCGCCGCTTATTTTTTCTCAATTGAGTTTCAGCAGACTGGTGGGCTGGTTGACAGTTTGTATCGCGCAAGTTTTTCCAGACGGCCGTTTTATGCGGAGTTCGTTCCGGACACGCAGGTGGTTGGGCAAAATGTGATCGTGGGCCGCAGCGGTTGGGAAGCGCAATTGGAAACTAACAAACAGGCCTTTGTGAATGCCTGGGTGCAGCGTCCGGCGTTTGTGAGCGCGTACGGAGCGCTCTCCGACAATGCTTATGTTGACACATTGATTAGCCACACTGGAGTTAGCTTCACGGCGACCGAGAGGAATGCGCTCGTCAACAGTTTGATAAATCACACTGCCACGCGCGCGACAGTGCTGCGCCAGATTGCGGAAGACTCGCGATTTGTCAGCCTTAAGTTAAACGAAACGTTCGTTATGATGGAATACTTCGGCTACCTGAGACGTGACCCGGACGATGGTGGCTTCCAATTCTGGTTGGGCAAATTAAACCAGTTTGGCGGTAACTTCGAACAGGCTGAGATGGTGAAGTCGTTCATCATCAGTGGTGAATACCGCGATCGGTTCCCGAGGTGAGCGGAGAGCAGTGAGCAGTGAGCAGTGAGCAGTGAGCAGTAAGCAGTAAGCAGTAAGCAGTGAGCAGTGAGCAGTAAGCAGTGAGCAGTGAGCGGTGAGAAAGCAGCGGGCGCAAGCGCCCTTCCCAACCCTGAGATCATGTTAGTCGAAAGCTCAGGGTCAGGAAGGGCGCTTGCGCCCGCTGTCTTTACGCCGCGTTTATCTGCGTTCATTCGCGGCTTCATTTCTTAGTCGACGACCGTACAATTATTTGACCACCTTTCTTCGCTGTAATATCCTTCTTTCGCTACGAACACCGCAGGTAGCCGCGAAGCATCAGGCTTCGCTTCCAATCAAGGCGAAAACCCGATCTTGACCAAACCAGTCACTAGCCTGTTCTACGGAAACAGCCTAAGAGAAAAATATGACGAGCATTTCCCCCGCCCGCAGCCGCGCCGGTGAAGTAGGGCACCCCGAACTCGTATCTTCAAGAAGCTGCACTCTCGTGCCGGCAAGCGTACTCGTCAATTCCTGATCATTAGCTTGCTTCTGCTCGCGTCGGGGATCGCGCTCGCGGATCTTCAGTTTTCTAATCCTTTTAACGTCACCGATGGCGGCGCGCTGGAGCTGCTCGGAGCCACCGGAGTTTCCACTGCAGTCGTCAGCGGCACGACGTATGTTTTTGTTGCCGGTCAGACTGATGACGGCGTCAGTGTGTTCTCCCTCGCCGCAAACGGGACGCTCACGAACGTATTCAATGTTACCGACGCGGGAGCAATGGAGCTTGATGGGGCTTATCGAGTGGCTACTGCGGTGGTCGGGGGCACCACGTATCTCTACGTCGCAGGCTCCGTAGACGATGGCGTCAGTGCTTTTTCCGTTGCGGCGAATGGCGCACTCACCAACGTTGTAAGCGGCGGGAACGTCACCGACGCGGGTGCCCTGGAGCTTGACGGTGCATCCGGCGTCGCGACCGCACTCTCCGGAGGCAATCCTTACCTGTTTGTGAGCGGGTTCGACGACGATGGTTTGAGTGTCTTCTCGATTGACGCGACCGGCGCGCTGACCAATGTTGCGAGCGGCGGGAACGTGACCGATGCCGGCGCCCTGGAGCTCGACGGCGCTCGAGGTGTTACGACGGCGATAGTGAGTGGCAATACTTATGTTTTCGTGGCGGGCTCGCTGGACGACGGCGTCAGCGTTTTCCGTGCGGCTCCGGACGGTTCGCTCACGAGCGTTTTCAACGTCACTGATGCAGGAGCGCTGGAGTTAGACGGCGCCGAGAGCGTAGCGACCACAGTGGTCGGTGGAACGACTTATCTATTTGTGGCAAGCTCCGTCGACGATGGCATAAGCGTTTTCTCAGTTGCTACAAACGGGACACTCACCAACGTATTTAACATTACTGACAACGCAACGCTGAAGCTTGACGGTGCGTTCGACCTGACCACCGCAGTGTATGGCGGCACCACGTATCTGTATGTGGCTAGTCTAGTCGAAGACAGCGTAAGCGTCTTTTCGATTGCCTCCAACGGGTCGCTCACTAGTGTCTCCAACACCGCCGACGGCGGATCGCTCGAGCTTGATGGCGCTGCCGGAATCGGTGCCGCTACGGTTAGCAACAAGGTCCACGTAATTGCGGCCGGTCAGGCGGACGATGGCATCAGTGTGCTCAACCAGAGAGTGCCGACCAGTCAGCTTTGGTTTCCCGTCGGCGGTGCCCCGGCCGACACGTCTGCTTGCCATATCAACAACGACGGTAGCAACGCGACGCTGCGCCTGCCGGTTCTGCCAGAAGGCCAGTCGAGCATCGGTCTTGATCTGCCTGCCGGCTACTACTTTACTGTTAGTACCGATCACCTTTTCATCGAATCGCATCGGATCAACGACAACGCCAAGGTTGACGAGATCAAAATTGGCAACGATCTAAACAATGCCAGTTCTCTCGACGATGACATCGTCAACGCGCTCGTCGTCGACTCGTACAACGAGATAATCTACGTCGGGCTATGGGGGCAGGACACTGCTCATACCGGTATTGTCAAGGTCACTTATGACTCTTCAACTGGCGACCTCAACAACAACGCGACATACGGTACGGCCGGCGTCTACGACGGCGACACCCAGTACCTGTTCACGAGCGCCGGCAGCGGTGGCGACATCACTGATGTGCGTTACATGGATATCGTTACCGACGGCGTCGCCGGCGGCGCTAACGACTTTATCTATTACTCGGATTGCGACAACACCTACAACATCGCACCGTTCGGTCCCACCAATGCCATCTGGCGCGTCGATCTGAATAACCCTGCAGCTGGCGGCACGCAACTTACCTCCAATGGCAACGTGGTCGGCGGTTTCCCAACCAACACCACGCGCGGCAATATCGGGCCGGTAACCGTCAACGTCGCTGACGGCCTGATCTATTTCATGACGCACGACTTTAACAACAACGCCGCGCACTTGTGGCGGATCCCGATTAATTCGCCGGGCACCCTGGCCACCGAGATTACGGCTCCCGCCGGGCACACGTTTTCGCTCGGCGACGTGCCCACTGGTGGGCTGACCTTCGATCCGATCACCGAGCAGCTCTACATCACGGTGCAATCGAACATTCCGCAGGGGTTCACGGTTGACGAGGTGATACAGGTCCAGCTCAATGCCGCGGGTACCGCGATCTCAAGCGTCGTCGACAGTTATCCGCTCACCGAGCTGGTCGGACATACGCCCGACCCCAACGCCCATGTCGCTGGGCACGACCTCAATCAACTTCCGATATTCACCAAGACCGATGTGGGCGCTGCCGCGTCCGAGCAGTCGACGGCGGTCGACGTCATTTCGTCGCCCACGATCACAGACACCGACAACGACCATCTTGCGGGCGCGAGCGTGCAGGTGAGCGGCAGCTTCACTGGCAGCGGCGATCAGCTGTTCGTGCTTGACGGTGTGACTGAGAAAACCTCCGGCACCTTCGCTGCGACCGGCATAACGATCACGTTGACAACCGACGGAAACGACAACGATATGTTGACGTTTGTTGGCTACGCTACGCCCGCGCAGTACCAGTCGGTCCTGGACGCCGTGCGGTTTCGCTCGACTGGAGACAATCCAACTAACTTTGGCTATAACGCTAGCCGCACGATCAACTGGGTGGTGAGCGACGGGGCACAGAATGTGCCGTTTGGTGGCCAGAATACGGGCATTACCACGATAAACATAACAGCGGTAAACGACGGTCCGGTGAACAATCTGCCGGCGAGTCCATCGGTCAACGAGGACGTGCAAACTGCGATCACTGGAATTTCAGTTACGGATGTTGATGCAGATCCCGCCAACCAGGACATGACCGTCACGTTCTCGATCCTGCATGGCACGCTCAACCTGTTGACTAATGTTCCCAATGGAATTCTGGCGTCAGACATCACCGGTGGAGCGCAGAATTCCAACAGTATTACGATCACGGCGCCGCGAAACTTAATCACTGCGATGATCGCCGGTAACGGGCTGCGTTACCTGAGTGATGCGAACTACAACGGCTCCGATACCTTGCATATCGTCACCAGCGACAATGGCCACACACCGGCACCCACACTGATGGACGCGGACGACCTCGGAATCACGGTGAATTCGGTAAATGATGCGCCGTCTGGCACCGACAATACGAAGACGATAAATGAAGATGAAGCCTATACGTTTGCGACCGCTGATTTTGGCTTCAGTGATCCTGTAGACGCTTCAGGTCCCAGCGGCGCGAACAGCTTCCTTGCTGTGAAATTTACGACGTTACCGGCAGGCACTTTGCTGGACAATGGCGCGCCCGTGGGCGTGGGTGGCTCCGTACTGGTTACACACATCAATGCGAGTCAGCTCGTGTACACCCCGACCTTGAACGGCAATGGCAATGGGTTCGGCAACTTCACCTTCCAGGTGCAAGACAACGGTGGCACTACGTTCAGTGGAGTGGACCTTGATCCAACAGCAAACAATTTCACGATCAACGTGACCGCAGTTAATGATGCACCAGTCAATACTGTGCCTGGTGCACAGAGCGTAGCTGAAAGCGCAAGTCTTTCTATTCCGAGTCTCAATATCAACGACGTGGATTCTGGTAGCGCTGCGATTACAGTGACGCTGGGCGTATTGCATGGCACCGTGACCGTCGCGACCAACGTGCCGAGTGGTTTAGTTGCCGGCGATGTAGCCAGCAACGGAACGGGCAATGTGACCATCGTTGCCAGTCGCACGGCGATCAATACCACCTTCGCGGCGGTGAACGGCGTGGTTTACAAGAGCGGTCTCTATCAAGGGTCGGAGACGCTGACGATAGTCAGCAACGACGGTGGGAATACCGGGACCGGTGGTGCACTCAGTGATACCGACAATGTAAACATCACAGTGACCCCGCCGCCAATCGCGTACGCAGAGCCAGCAAGCAACTGTGGGGCGGGAAATGATCCCTGCTTCAATAGCATTCAGACGGCGATCGACAATGTTCTGACCGGGGGCATCGTGAATGTTGTTTCCGGCACGTTCACCGAGAGTGTGAATCTCAACAAGAGCGCGACGGTGAATATTAACGGAGCGACGACAGTTAATGCTTTCACCGTCTCCGCCGGGACGCTGAACGCAAGTAACGGTGGCAGCTTTGCGTTGACACTGTCCTCCGGAAATTTCGCGGTGGCGGGCGGTGCTTTCAACGCGGGCACTGGAACCGTCATCTTTAGTGGCTCCGCAGCGCAGCAGGCGGCGGGCGTTACTTACAACAACCTGACAATCAATAACACCATTGGCACTAACGTAACCGGTGTGACCCTAACCGGAAACGCTACGGTGAACGGCGTGTTAACACTCACCAGCAGCGATCTCGCTACCGGCGCGTTTACGCTTACGATGCCGAACACGGCGACTTCCGGACCCGCCACCAACGCGGCGGATGTCGTAGGCAACGTCAAGCGCACAGGCTTCGTCAGCGGTGGGATAGCGCTGAGTTTTGGCAACCCATTCAATACGATTCGAATTAACTCCGGAGCGGCGCCAGTTGACATCAACGTCAATCTGGCCAAGGCCGCGCCCGGAAGTTTCTCGGCGGCGGTACAAAGGACCTATACCATCACGCCGAATGGAGCGAACGGACCGGCGACGCTGCGCCTGCACTATCTCGACACGGAGTTGAACGGCAACCTTCCGGAAACCAGCCTGAACCTGAGACGGTTCAACGGTACTGGTTGGGCGCCGGTTATCGCCACCTCCTCGAATACAGCCGACGCAACCAACAACTGGCTGGAGAACAATGCGGTCACGACGTTCTCACCATGGACCTTCAGCACGTTTACACCGACGGCATCTGATGGAGTGGTCACCGGACGCATCGTTGACGGTGGCGGCAATCCGGTTGAAGGCGCAGTCGTGCGGCTATCTGGCACACAGAACCGCAAGTTCATTACAGATTCCAACGGCGTCTACCGTTTCGATAACGTGGAGACGAATGGGTTCTACACGGTTACGCCTTCAAGAGTGAACTACACCTTCTCACCCGCGGAGAGATCGTTTACTCAAGTTGGTGAAAGCACTAATGCTGCCTTTGGCGCAACGTTGTCTTCAGGCAACTTTGTTAACCCATTAGATACTCCCGAGTACTTCGTCCGCCAGCACTACATCGACTTCCTCGGACGCGAGCCTGATGAAGCGGGCTTCAACTTCTGGAGCGATCAGATACTGGAGTGTGGTGCTGACCCGAACTGCATCCAGCGGCGACGTGAAAATGTCTCGGCTGCTTACTTCCTGTCGATCGAGTTTCGTGGCACGGGTGGACTGGTTGAGGGCATGTACCGCGCAGCCTACGGCACCCGTCCTGAGTTTGCGTCATTCATGCCTGACATGCGCATGGTGGGACTCGGGGTTCGAGTAGGTGACGAAGGTTGGGAGGCTGTGCTGCAGGCTAACAAGGAAGCGTTTGCCACTGAGTTTGCCAACCGTGCGGCGTTCCATGCGTTGTACGACAACATGGACAACAGCCTGTTTGTCGATACGCTGCTTGGCCACACGGGGGTGAGCTTCACTTCGACTGAACGGGATGCGTTTGTTAGTGGCTTAGGCACGGGGACGCTGACGCGCGCTGAAGTTCTCAGGAGTATTGCTGAGAACGAACGTTTCGTGAATGCGAAATTGAACGAAACGTTTGTGATGATGGAATACTTTGGTTACTTGAGACGCGATCCGGATGCGGGTGGCTTCACGTTCTGGCTGAGCAAGCTGAACGAGTTTGGGGGCAACTTCGAACAGGCTGAGATGGTGAAGTCGTTCATCGTCAGTGGTGAATACCGCGATCGCTTTCCGAGGTGAGCGGAGAGCAGTAAGCGGTGAACGGTGAGCAGTAAGCAGTAAGCAGTGAGCAGTAAGCAGTGAGCTGAGAAAGAGCAGCGGGCGCAAGCGCCCTTCCCAACCCTGAGATCATGCTCGTTGGAATCTCACAGTTAGGAAGGGCGCTTGCGCCCGCTGTTTTTACATTGTGGGCGGCAGTCGCGAGCGGCCTTCCCAACCCTGAGATCATGCTCGTTGGAATCTCACAGTTAGGAAGGGCGCTTGCGCCCGCTGTTTTTACATTGTGGGCGGCAGTCGCGAGCGGCCTTCCCAACCCTGAGATCATGCTCATCGAAATCTCAAAGTTAGGAAGGGCGCTTGCGCCCGCTGTTTTTACATTGTGGGCGGCAGTCGCAAGCGCCCTTCCCAACGCTGAGATCATGCTCGTTGAAATCTCACAGTTAGGAAGGGCGCTTGCGCCCGCTGTTTTTACATTGTGGGCGGCAGTCGCGAGCGGCCTTCCCAACCCTGAGATCATGCTCATCGAAATCTCAAAGTTAGGAAGGGCGCTTGCGCCCGCTGTTTTTACATTGTGGGCGGCAGTCGCAAGCGCCCTTCCCAACGCTGAGATCATGCTCGTTGAAATCTCACAGTTAGGAAGGGCGCTTGCGCCCGCTGTTTTTACATTGTGGGCGGCAGTCGCGAGCGGCCTTCCCAACCCTGAGATCATGCTCATCGAAATCTCAAAGTTAGGAAGGGCGCTTGCGCCCGCTGTTTTTACATTGTGGGCGGCAGTCGCAAGCGCCCTTCCCAACGCTGAGATCATGCTCGTTGAAATCTCACAGTTAGGAAGGGCGCTTGCGCCCGCTGTTTTTACATTGTGGGCGGCAGTCGCGAGCGGCCTTCCCAACCCTGAGATCATGCTCGTTGGAATCTCACAGTTAGGAAGGGCGCTTGCGCCCGCTGTTTTACAGTGTGGGCAGCAGTACTACTCAATCTTTCCGGTGTGGATTAAAATGCGCCCGTGCACAAGGTAACCTCAAATCAGATCGTTTATCCGAAGCTACGCTCGCTCCTTGTAATCCTCGCATTGCTTATTTGCGTCTTCACCTCAGCTGCCTTTTTCAAAACGGCTACTTCCAAAGCTGCCCCGAATGTATTCAATGGCCGCATCGCGTTTACCAGCACGCGCAACAGTCAGGCATTCAATATCTACGCCGTCAATCCGGACGGAAGTTTCCCCACGCAACTCACGGACGATGGCCCCAATCCCAGCTTTCCGACTTATGACTTCGATCCCGACTGGTCTCCTGACGGGACTAAAATAGCCTTCGTCAGCAATCGTGCCAACGGGTTTCAGATTTTCACGATGAATGCGGACGGCAGCAATGTGCAGCAAATAACAAACGGCAACGTTGAAACTGGCCAGCCTAAATGGTCACCCGACGGAACTAAAATCGCTTTCACGCGCGGCGGCGGTTGCGTGATTCTTTTGAAGCGCAATGCGGTTCCTGTCGATGAGAATCCGTGCGTGCCGTACATTTATGTGATGAATCCCGACGGCAGCAATCAGGTGAAGGTAAGCACCGGAGAAAACGAAGCCTGGCCCGTCTGGTCACCCGACGGCAGTAAGCTGGCTTTTGCCTCGGTTAATTTTCAATCTGCCGATGGCAACGAGATTTATGTGATGAATGCTGACGGCAGCAATCGCACCCGACTCACGAATGACACGTTTATTGATTTCCCGTCTTCGTGGTCGCCAGACGGAACCAGGATAGCCTTCACCAGTAATCGCGACACCCCGCAGACCGGCATTTATCGTTTTCAGCTTTACACGATGAGTCCCAACGGAAGTAATGTTGTGCGGCTGACGGCCAGTTCTTTTGACGACAATTATCCGGTCTTTTCACCTGACGGAACCAGGATCGCATTCCAAAGAGGACAATCGTCGCCGGTTAATCCAGCAGACAACACCGAAATTTGGTTGATGAGCGCTGACGGCAGCAATCAAAAAAATCTCACCAACAATACTGCTGACGATTTCGGTCCACCGGCATGGCAACCACTCGCTGCTCCGTTACAGGTTCCGCCGCCGGCAATCCTGCAATTCAATCCGCAGGTCTACAATGTTTCCGAGGCAACGGGCAGTGTCGAAATTACTGTCAATCGATCAGGCGAACTGAATATACCGGCCACCGTTCGGTATTCAACCTCAAACGGTAATGCAGACGGACGTCACGATTACACCGATGCCTTCGGCCTGCTAAGTTTTGCACCCGGAGAAACTAACAAAACCATCACTGTCCTGCTGAACGACGACTCTTACGTCGAGGGCGCAGAGGCTTTTTACGTTGACCTCTTTGATGTAACCGGCAACGCAACTCTCGGCAATGCAACCCCCGCGGTTTTGAATATTGCCGATAACGATAGCTCGTCTGCGGGCAATCCGATCGACGACAGCGAATTCTTCGTCCGGCAGCATTATCACGACTTCTTCAATCGCGAACCTGATACCGCCGGGTTAGCCTTTTGGGTGAACAACATCGAAGCTTGCGGGACTGACGCTGGTTGCCGCGAAGTAAAACGCGTCGACACTTCGGCAGCCTTCTTCTTCTCGATTGAGTTTCAGGACACCGGCTTCTACATTTACCGGCTGCACTCCGGCTCTTTGATGTTCCCTCCAAACTACTTTGACTTCACTCGCGACTCGCAGGCGATCAGCCGAGGGCTCGTGGTGGGCGCGCCCGGGTGGGAGGCCTTGCTGGAGGCGAACACGCAAAAGTTCACGGAGGAGTTTGTGTCGCGTTCGCGGTTCAAGTCTCTCTATCCGGAATTCCTAAGCGCGCAGGACTACGTTGACGGGCTCTACAGCAGCCTGCTCGTAACACCTCCACCTGCTGAACGGGCCGAAGCGCTGGCCGCATTTGGAAGCGGAGACACCGCCGGACGCGCGCGTGCGCTTCGCATAATCACCAACAATGCCGCCTACAAACAGTATGTGTTCAATACGAGTTTTGTATCCATGCAGTACTACGGTTACCTGAGGCGCGACATCGACTTCGACGGGTTTGTCTTCTGGTTTAGGAAACTTCAAGATTTCAATGGTGACTTCCGCAGAGCCGAAATGGTGAAGGCATTCATTACTTCTTCTGAATATCGCCGGCGGTTCGGACCGAACTAGCTAGAGGTCAGAGCTCAGAATCAGAGGTCAGGGGTCACAGGTCAGAGATCGAAGGCGGCGATCGCGAACGGTTGATTGGTCAAATCTTTGACCTCTGGTCTCTGACCTCTGATCTCTGTTAATCAAATGACTCGTCGAATTATCGTCGCCATCTTAAGACTTGCGATGCGTCTGTATTTCCGGCGTGTTGAAGTGGTGGGTCTTGAACATGTACCGCTGAAGAGTCCGGTAATATTCGTTCTTAATCATCCCAACGCCCTGGTCGATCCAGCCTTCCTGCTTTCGCTCGCACCCCGCCGCGTTTGCTTCCTCGCCAAGGCGCCGTTGTTCCGCATGCCGGTCATCGGTTTCCTGGTCCGCGCAATGGATTGCCTGCCCGTTTATCGACATCAGGACGAAGGCGAGGACGTTTCGAAAAACCGAGAGATGTTTGTAGCCGCCAGAAAACTGCTCGCGAGCGGCGGTACGATTGCCATTTGTCCGGAAGGTGTTTCGCATGACGAGCCACGTTTGCGTCCCATTAAAACCGGCGCAGCACGTATCGCACTCGGCGCGGTTTCAACTGCCGAAGTTCTGGATCTAAAAATCGTTCCGGCGGGCCTTTATTACACTTCAAAGACCAAGTTTCGCAGCGCCGTTTTGTTGTACTTCGGAAAACCTCTCGAAGTGGAAGCGGTCAAGCTGGAACCCGATGGCAATCCTCCCCGAGCCGACGTGCGCGAGCTATCAAACCGGATTGAGTCGGCGCTGCGCGCGGTAATGCTTGACGCGGAGCACGAGGAGGCGCTGCAGACAATCTCGCGAGCCGAAAGAATTTTTTCTTCCGATCCGGCTGCCAGCGGAAACGAGTCACTGGCCGGCGAGCTCCAGCTGCAACAGCGCTTCCTGCAGGCCTATCACCTGCTGTGTGAACGAGCTCCGGAGCGTTTGCGCAAACTTGAAATTCGCATGAGTCGCTTTGAACAGGAACTAACGCAGGCGGGTGTCGATCCGGATGAATTGTCGCCACCCACTTCCACCGGCGACGTCTTCAAGCATTTGATAACTCGCGTGGTTGTCTTTCTCGTATTGCTGCTGCCGGCGCTGCTGGGTGCGTTAGTCCATTATCCTGCATATCGACTGGGCGGTTATCTCGCCACGCGTTTTTCCCGGAACGATTACGACGTCGTTTCGACCGTGAAGATCATGTCGGCGATGCTGCTGTTTCCGCTAACCTGGTTGCTAGTCGCGGTGATTGGTTACACACTTCAGGGCTGGCCGTTGGCGTTGCTGGCGTTAGTGGCAGCTCCGCTGGCAGGCTACGTCGCCATTCGTTTCTTTGAGGAGCTGGATAAGTTTTTGGGAAGCCTGCGGGCGCTCGCATTCTTCCTGGTCCGCCGCCGGTTCTTTGTGCGATTGTTGGCCGAGCGCAAAGCAATCCGGAGCGAAATACTCGCTCTGGGAGAGGAGACTGCCAGTCTCGGTCAATGATTTATTTTGGCTTAGACGAGGGGATAGGGGAAACGACTTAACGCCAAACTGTCGTTATTTCTTGCGTGCTTTCGAACCAGCGCCTTTCGAGGTTTTCGAGGAGCCGGCGCGCTTCTTTCCACCTGATGCTCTGACCGTACGACCCTTGCGGCCTTCGCTTTGGATCCTTCCTGCCTTCATCAGGTTTTCATAACTGCCGCGCACGACATTTCGCGCAACCTTTAGTGAGTTAGCCAATTCGCGTTCGCTCGGCAAATAACTTCCTACCGTCATCGCCCCCGATTCGATCAGGCTGGTAAGCTGATCGGTAATCTGTTTCGTCATCGACTCCGGTCGCTTGCGATTGACACGTATAGTTGTTTTCACTCTAACACCCTCCTCGACGGCTTCAATTGTTATTGGGGGTGAGGTGAATTCTATGCAGCGATCATGGCTGTGTCAACAGGACCATTTGGTATTGGCGGTCCAAAGTCTGAGGCCCACTGGTCTGTTTTAGAACCGGCGGAAGTTTGGAGGCAGAAGTCGGCAGGATTTGGCCCCGGATTTCCGCTCTGGACCATTCTTTAGCAGGCGAATCGAACCACGAAAAAACGAAGAAAACATCCGGCCACAAACTGCACGAACCATTGGTTTGGCCACTCGAAGGTATGTGATTTCCAAGAAAGGAAGGGCATGAAGCGCCGGAATCCAGTTTTTTCGATCGAGCGCTTCAACGGGCGGCGTGCTTGCTAAGGATTTCCAGGGTCCGATCGAGCGGCAGCGCCTCCACGGTATGGCCATGCCCCTTTATGGTTGTTGCTCGAAATAGCGAATTGTAAATAGCTTCTTCAGTTGCTTCGATTGCAGCCAGGAAGAGTGGGGACATTGCATCGTTGGGTAGGACCTTCACGGTGCGTGGTGGGATTAACCTGGTTCCGGCGACTGGAGACTTGATGCGCACCTCGGGTGGGGTGGAAAAAGCGATTGCGTAGTCACCACTGCCGTTGCTGGCAGCGGCGCCGGTTCGCGCCAGACCAGACATCGCGCGCGCTGCGATCCGTCCCAGATTGCGCGCGTCGACAGGGGCGTCAGTAGCGATAACAATTATGATTGAGCCATCGGGTGATTGCGGTACACATGGCTTTGCGGCCAGGCCAATTGTTTCGTCACCGGCGCACGCGGGCCTGCCACCTCTGCTGAGTTCGTCCTTCAAATAAAACTTGCCCAGTTCTTTCCCGACCGGCGCGCCGTTGACGGTTAGGATGCCGCCAAAGTTTGTTTGCACCAGCACCCCTAAAGTGTAGCCACCAAGATTTGCCGGGAGCCTGCGGGATGACGTCCCGATGCCGCCTTTGAATCCAAATGCCACCGTGCCAGTACCGGCTCCGACAGATCCTTCGTCGACCGGCCCACCCCTGGCATTCTTGATCGCGTTAAAGACGTCGTCGCGCGTGATATGACGGCCACGAATATCATTGAGATAACCGTCATTGGTTTCAGCGACTACCGGGTTCACTGACAACACATCTTCATTACCCGGCAGTCCCAGCATGTAATCAATTAACGCATCGGCCGCGCGAGGTACGCTGAGAGTTGAGGTCAGAATAATTGGTGTTTCAATTTCGCCGAGCTCGGCCACTTGAGTGGAGCCCATGAGCTTACCGAAGCCGTTACCAACAAAAATGGCAGCCGGCACTTTTTCGCGAAAGAGATTTCCGTTGTGAGGCAGAACAGCAGTAACGCCGGTACGTATATCATCACCCCGGATGATCGTGGTATGACCCACGGTTACTCCAGCCACGTCAGTAATACCGTTAATTGGACCAACAGGAAGAACGCCTACCTTTATGCCGGCGTCTCGAACGCGCGGGCGAGGCTTATCACCCTGAATGGCAGTAACGAGAAATGGATCTACCGCCAGCAGCATTGCTGCGGTCGCGAAGCAAATGACCAGAATGGTTGACTTCGAAACATGGCGCGTGATCACGAACTGCCGATTAGTTTGCGGTCGCATTTATGAACAGGATGACTAGTTCGCGAGGATGGCAATCAACGCCGGGATGGTCAGCCAAAGCAGTCCCTTCACCAGAAAGAAAATAAATCCCCAAAAGCCGACTCTCTTAATCCAAGTCTTCAAGCTCATGTGATTCTAATTGACGCGGGCACAACGCCGATCGCGTCATTGAAGCCTGATAATTTATTTTATTGGACAACTGCAGATGTTATCGTTGAACCGAATTTTTGCAAAGGTATGACTGCGCTAATCATCCATGGTCATTTTTACCAACCGCCGCGCGAGAATCCGTGGACCGGAATAGTCGATCAGGAACCGGATGCGCAGCCATTTCACGATTGGAATGAACGCATCCATGCCGAGTGTTACCAGCCGAATAGCGCGGTCCGGATTGTCGACGGCGGTTCAGAAAGCGGACAACTCATCAACAACTATGCCCTCATGAGTTTTGACTTTGGACCAACGTTGCTTTCCTGGCTGCAGCGTCATCATCCTGCAACTCATGCGCTGATCGTCGCGGCGGACGTCACTAGCGCCGCCAGGCACAATGGACATGGCAACGCGATCGCTCAAGCTTACAACCATGCGATCCTGCCGCTTTGCAACGAACGTGACCGGCGCACTCAAGTGCGTTGGGGCCTGGCTGATTTTCGTTACCGGTTTGGACGCGAGCCCGAGTCCATGTGGCTTCCGGAAACAGCGTGCAATGACGCGGTCCTTGATTTGTTAATCGAGGAAGGAATGCGTTTTGTAATCCTTGCCCCACAACAGGCGCGGCGCGTTCGTCGAGGCGCTGGTGAATGGAAAGACGTCGACGGCAACACGCTCGATACAAGCATTGCCTACCACTATTTTCATCGCGACGGTTCGGACCGTTCGCTGGCAGTGTTCTTTTATGATCAGGACCTTGCGCGGGCAATTGCTTTCGAAAAGGCGTTATCGTCCAGCGGCTCGCTCGTCGATCGCTTTGAGCAGCGGCAGCGCGAAACGCCGGGCCTTATTAACGTCGCGACAGATGGTGAAACCTATGGCCACCATCATAAGTTTGGTGATCTTTGCATTGCTCACGCTTTGACGATCGACGCACCGGCGCGTGGATTTTCAGTTACAAACTACGGCGAGCATCTTGACCATCATCCGCCGCAGTTTGAAGTGGAAATTGACAACGGTCCAAACGGCGAAGGGAGCTCCTGGAGTTGCCCACATGGTGTAGGTCGTTGGTCCCGCGACTGTGGCTGCGAAACCGGCAGCGAGCCAGGTTGGAACCAGGCCTGGCGTGGTCCGTTGCGCGCTGCGCTCGACTTCTTACGTGATCAGGCAGCAGTTGCTTTTGAAAACACCAGAGGCGAATTGTTCATTGATCCCTGGGCAGCGCGTGACGATGCCATCGCTTTGATTCTCGACGAAATGAAGTCTCGCGAGCTCTTTCTACATGAGCATGCACCGCGAGCGTTGACTCGAGACCAGCAAACACGCGCGTTGTTCTTTCTTGAGTTACAGCGAAACGCGTTGCTGATGTTTACGAGTTGTGCCTGGTTTTTTAATGACATCTCGGGCATCGAGCCAGTTCAGATATTGAAATACGCGGGGCGGGTTATCGATCTGATGAACCAACTGGGTCTGGCCTCTCCGCGAAAGAAGTTTTTTGAGATTCTTTCCCAGGCGAAGAGTAATCGAGCTGAGTTTGGAAATGGCGCCGACATTTTTCGTAAACAGGTTGAGCCTCTGCGAAAAGGCATGGTTAATGATGAGCTGGCGGTGAAGTAAACACGCTGCGGTCTTCAGCCCGACAGAATGAAGAAAAACGTCCCAAAGAAATCGCCCGTTAGAAAAACAGTTAAGAAGCGCCCGGTTGCGGGCCCTTCTGCACGCCCGACATCCAAAGAATTTGCGCCCACGCTTGGCGAGCTCGATCTTCATTTGTTTGGTGAGGGCCGGCACGAAAAGATTTACGAGAAGCTTGGCGCGCACGTGATAACCCATGAACGCGTCAAAGGGGTTTCTTTCGCAGTTTGGGCGCCATCCGCTTCCAGCGTCAGCGTTGTCGGTAACTTTAACAACTGGGATGGGCAACAACACCCATTGCGTCGTCTTGACGAGTCAGGCGTTTGGGAAACATTCGTTCCGAAGTTGCAGCCCGGCGAGATTTACAAATACCAGATCGAGACGCGGGGACTGCCAACATTTCTGAAAGCCGACCCGTACGCATCCTACGCTGAAATTCCCCCCAACACCTCTTCGGTTATCTACGAGTCGAAGTATCGCTTTCGTGATTCCAAGTGGATGAAGCAGCGGGGCGAACGCGAACACTTTCGCCGGCCGCTTTCGATTTACGAAGTTCACTTTGGATCGTGGCGCCGGAAGCTCGAGGAAGCGAGCGCTCCGTTCACATATCGCGAAATGGCGGAGCCACTGGCGAACTATGTTTCGCAAATGGGTTTTACTCATGTCGAGTTCTTACCTTTGAAGGAACATCCCTACGGCCCATCCTGGGGTTATCAAGTCAGCAACTACTACGCACCTTCAGCTCGCTATGGAACTCCCGACGACCTTCGATATTTGATCGACTACCTTCATCAACGCGGGATTGGCGTGATCATGGATTGGGTACCGGCGCACTTTCCCAAAGATGCCTTCGCGCTGGCGCGTTTCGATGGCACTGCGCTTTACGAACATCTTGATCCACGCAAGGGCGAACATCCGGATTGGGGTACTTACATCTTCAACTACAGCCGGAACGAAGTCCGTAATTTTCTGATCGCGAACGCTCTTTACTGGTTCAAGGAGTTTCACCTCGACGGCTTGCGAGTGGATGCTGTCGCTTCGATGCTTTATCTCGACTACAGCCGCAAAGAAGGCGAGTGGATTCCCAATATTTTTGGCGGGCGGGAAAATCTGGAAGCGATTTCACTGCTGAAGGAATTGAACGAAGTAGTGCATCGCGATTGTCCCGGCGTCATGATGATCGCGGAGGAGTCGACGGCCTGGCCGCAAGTCAGTCATCCGGTTTACGCAGGCGGGCTGGGCTTCGACTTCAAATGGAACATGGGTTGGATGCACGACACGCTCAAGTATTTCCAAACCGATCCACTCTTTCGCGGTGGTAACCACAACGCACTGACCTTTGGCCTGCTTTACGCGTGGAGCGAGAACTTCATCTTGCCGTTATCGCACGACGAAGTAGTGCACATGAAGGGTTCGCTTTTGAACAAGATGCCGGGCGACTCAAGGCAGAAATATGCAAACCTGCGTGCGCTTTACGGATACATGTGGGCGCATCCGGGCAAGAAGCTTTTATTCATGGGCGGCGAGCTGGGCCAGTGGCGCGAGTGGGCTGAAACTGAGAGTCTTGATTGGCACTTGATCGACGATCCGGCGCACGCAGGAATCCAGAAACTGATTCGCGATCTGAACCAGGTTTACCGGAAGAAGAATTCGCTTTGGGAAGTGGATGGCGAGCCCGCAGGCTTCGAGTGGATCGATGCAAACAACGCCGCGGAGAACGTCGTCTCGTTTATTCGCCGTTCGCAGTCAACGGGAAGGGAACTGATTTGCGTCGGCAACTTCTCGCCGCTCTTGCGTGAGAATCATCAGCTCGGTTTACCACGCAAAGGCACTTACAAGTTGGTCGCGAATACTGACGAGGAGATTTACGGGGGAACAGGGGTGAAGTTGCCCAAGTCGATCAAGGCTGAAAAAAAAGCGATTCACAGTCAGCCTTATTCAGCAGTGATTAACTTACCGCCCTTGGCGGTGCTGTGGTTTGAAGCGTCGGCTCTAGCCCGAAAGATTGGGAGCTGAAGATCTTTTGCAAACGGTCTAGCCTTTGGAGTGCGCCGACTTGTCGGCGCTTTCATATTCTGGGCGGAAAGGAAAGCGGTAACAAGTTACCGCACTCCAAAGGCTTGAGCGCTAACTCAAGAGGGACTCGATCGTGTATCTTGCGATTCAATGATCAATTGGGACGACATCCGCAAGCAATTTCCCGTCACGGAAAACTCAACCTATCTCAACGCGGCCGCGGCTGGGCCGTTGTCGCGCGCGACGATGGCGGCGGCGACTGAGTATTACCAGCAGATGACGGATGACGCTGACACTCACTGGGATGAGTGGCTGGAGAAGCGAGAGGAGGTCCGGCGAAAGGTTGCGGCTTTCATAAACGCCGAACCTGACGAGATTGCCTTAACCACAAACACTTCGTCAGGGATGAACTTGATCATCGATGCCATGGAGACGCACGGGGAAGTGATCTCATGCGATTTGGAGTTTCCCGTAACCACGCTGCCGTGGATGAATCGTCGCATTCCCGTTCATTTGGTGAAGTCCGTCGATGGTTTGGTGCGAGCGGGAGATATTCGCGGCGCGATGAATGTCCGCACCGGGATTTTTTGTTTCAGTCATGTGCAGTATTCCAACGGGCTGCGAATGGATCTTGAGGAGCTCGCGAACATCAAAGGCGGACACGCGTTAGTCATAAATGCGAGTCAGTCGGCAGGAGCTTTCGAAATTGATGTGAAGCGCATGCAGATCGACGCGCTTTGCGCCACCGGCCACAAATGGATGTTGTCAGGCTATGGCAGTGGTTTCGTTTACCTGTCGCGGGAACTGATGTTGCATTCCCGTCCGCGCGTGATCGGTTGGCTGAGCATGGAGGATCCTTACTCCGATCGGAACAACGAGATTCACTTGCGAAACGATGCTGCCGCGCGCGCCGAGCTGGGCTGTCCACACTTTGCCGGCATGTTTGCGTTGGGCGCTTCAGTTGAACAGATCGCCAAGCTGGGGATTCATCACGTGCAGGAGCGAGTTCTCTCGCTGAACCGTTATCTCACCAACCGGTTAACTGAAAGCGGCTGGACGGTCTTATCGCCGCTTGCCGACGAAGCCACTCGTTCAGCCGAGACTCTGGTGCAGATTGACGATCCCGCTGGGGTGGTTGAGAAGCTGGCACAGGAAAAGATTATCGTTACGAAGAAGCCACAGGGAATTCGGGTGGCTACTCACTTCTTTAACAATGAAGCCGACGTCGACCGGCTGATTGAAGCTTTGTCTGCGACGAGATGATTACCTGTTCGAACGTTTTTTGGACGGAGCTTTCGTTTTCTTCGGTTCGCCAAAGTAGTCTCGGGCAAGTCGCAAAAACGTTTGCGCCAGCGGTGACTCATAACCGCCGGTAAGCCGCGCGATGCCCAGTTCCCAATTTATCTGCGCGCCCTCGATCCACCACCTTACAAGACGTTTTCTCTCTACCGCGTCGGTCACCGATTGAAGTGGAACGATGCCCACTCCCATGTCCTCTTCAACCATTCGCCGAATTGCGGCCTGCCGGCTTAGTTCCATTGAGACTTGAAGGTTGACGCCGGCCTGCGCAAAAAACTGATCAATCAGCCGGCGCGTGTTCCCGCCTCGTTCACCCAGGATTAGCTTTTCACCAGCGAGCGTGTAAGCGCTGATCGTTCGTTGCTTCGCGAGCTTATGCCGCGGCGACGCTATCGCCACCAGCTGGTCCTGGCTTAGTCGTTCCGTATTAATGCCGCGCGCCTCCACTGGCAACGACACGAAGGCTACGTCCAGTTCGCCCGCTAAAATTTGCTGGACCAGAGCTTCGCTCGTGCCGGAAGCGACAGTGATCTCAGCGGCCTTGTGTCGCTTGCGAATCTCTTTCAGTAACTTCGGTAACACGTCGGTGGTGACCATCGCGGAAGCGCTTCCGATCCTCAAGCGCCCGCGTTCAGCGCCCGCCAGGGCGGCAATCTCATCTACCGCTGCGTCATGATCGCGAAGAATCTGTCGCGCCCGGTGCAGCAGTTGTTCTCCAGCTTCAGTCAGCATTACGCGGCGAGGCGCGCGAATAAAGAGTCTGGCGCCGAGTTCGTTTTCCAGTTGACGGATCTGCATGCTGATCGCCGCCTGGGTGACGTGCACTCGTTGCGCGCCGGCGGTAAAGGTGCCGAGTTCGGCGATGGCAATGAAAGCTCTGAGTTGTCGAATTTCCATGGGAGTACGATTTTTACAGTAACAGAAGAGTTATCACGGACGGTTATTGTAATAATAAAATCTTTTAGTTTCCATTATAAATCTTGCTTACCTAAAATGATCGCTCGATGGCCCATCCTAACTGAAGCCCACAGCTCCAACTTTATGGTCGCCACTGAAAGAAGACAGGGCGGTATCTTAGGCGCACGCCGAGCAGCGCTGCGGCGCGCCGTTGTTGGTGTGGACGGTGGTGGCACTAAGACGCACGCTGTACTGCTCGATGCAGATTTTTCAGTACTCGGGGAAGGACTTGCCGGCCCATCGAATCCATTACGAGTAGGAATCACTAAGGCTGCCGCTGCGATTCGCGAAGCGATCGATCAAGCCTGCGAAAACGCGCGCATCAGACGCACTGACTTGATTGCCGCCGAAGTTGGATTGGCAGGCGCACGCCGCGAAGAGCTCAGCGCACGTATGCGCGAAGCACTACTCGGTCTTGGCATCGGCGAGGTTGTTGTCGTTGGCGATGCCGATATCGCTTTGTACGGGGCCACTGAAGGTGAGCCCGGATTGATTGTAATCGCCGGCACAGGTTCAATTTGCTGCGGCATTAATGGGCGCGGGAAAACAATTTGTGCAGGTGGCTGGGGGCCGATTGCCGGTGATGAAGGGGCCGGCGCCTGGATAGCGCGCCGCGCTTTGCGAGCGATTGCTCATGCAGTTGACGGACGTGGTCCGGCAACGTCGTTAACGAGCGCAGCGTGCTCTTATTTTCATGTTTCCGATCCAAACGATCTTTCCACGGCGATTTACGCGCCGACCATCACAAACGAACGTCTGGCTGGTTTTGCCAGGTTGGTGATCAACGCCGCGAAGGCTAAAGATCGCACCGCAGTTGAAATTGTCGCTGAAGGCGGATGTGAGTTAGGCTCGGCGGCGGTTGCGGTAATTCGTAACCTGAAGCTTGAGCGCGAGACATTCCAGGTGGCCTACGTCGGCGGAGTCTTCGATGCTGCCGGCGAACTCGTGTTGGCTTCGATGCGCGAAGAAATCAAATGCGTGGCGCCGAAAGCTTATCTGGCGCCGCCGCGATTTTCCCCGGCGGTGGCGGCGGCGCGAATGGCCTGGGAACACGTCAAACATCTGGCCCTGGCAGGCTAATCGACGCTAATACCGAATGAACTCCGACTCCTCCGCGCTTCCGATCACTGAACAAGAGAATCCGCGGACGAGCAGCCTCAGCTCGTTACCAACCGTCGAGATCGTTCGTTTGATGAACGACGAAGACACTAACGTGCCTGCAGCGGTTAGTCTGGTTCTTCCTGAGATCGAGCGGGCAGTGGAGGGGATTGTCCAGCGTCTGAAAAACGGCGGGCGCTTGTTTTATATCGGCACCGGAACTTCAGGACGGCTCGGTGTTTTAGATGCCGCGGAATGTCCCCCGACGTTTGGAGTCTCACCGGAATTAGTGCAAGCGGTGATCGCTGGTGGTTATGAGGCGTGTTATCGTGCGGTCGAAGCGTCGGAAGATGATGACACCGCGTCGCAGCAGGAGCTGACCGCGCGCGGATTCACGAGTAGCGATGTCCTCGTTGGAATTGCCGCCTCCGGCAGCACGCCTTACACCGTTGGGGCGGTGAAGTTTGCGAGAGATCTTGGAGCACTGGCGATCGCCATCACGTGTGTGCCGGGATCAGCAATCGCTGAAGCGGCGGAAATAAGTATCGTGCCGGTTGTTGGGCCGGAAGTTGTCGCCGGCTCAACGCGACTGAAGGCGGGAACGGCGCAAAAGTTAGTACTAAACATGCTTTCAACGGCGACTATGGTGAAGCTCGGGTACGTTACCGGCAATCGCATGACGAATGTTTTGCCGCGCAACCGGAAACTTAGGCAGCGGGCACTGCGAATAATCATGGCGGAAACGGGTGTCGATGAAGCACAAGCTCGCGAATCGTTAGACGCGACAGGGGGCGAACTTCCTGCGGCGCTTGTGATGATTAAAACGAAACACTCGTTTGACGAAGTTAAGACTGCGCTTGCCGAAGCAGGCGGAAACATTAACCAAGCAGTGAAGTTGCTGCGAAAGTAGCCGTCCAAGGAACCGAGGGCTGTGCGGCTCTGCCGCTTTTGCGAAGTCGCTCTAGCATGATCTGAATTTTTCGTAGCTCGCAAAGGCCCATCATCCAAACCGTATCATCATGATTCACCCGGCGCTGGAAGGCGCACGAGCTTGCATCTTCGACGCCGGCGGCACCATCGTGCATCCCGACTGGCCACGCCTCTCACAAATTGCCGCTGAGGTTTCCGGCCTGACTTTTATGCCTGATGAGATGGCCCGCGCGTTTGGCCAGGTCTTGAGATCAGTCGGACTCGATATGCAGCGCGAGGGGTTTGTGCTCCCGGATGAAATGAAGGCGCCACACTGGACTTTCCGAAGGATGTTTGTGGCGCTTGGTGTTGATGAAAAGTTGAGTGGCGCAATCATCGAACGTGTCTCAGCATCGCATGCAGCACGTCACGTTTGGTGTGGGGCTGATCCGGCTGCTGCAGACGTCTTGGAAAAACTTAAGCGGGAGGGACTGCTGCTTGCAGTAATTTCAAACACCGAAGACGGGCGACTGGTAGAGTCGCTTGATGCGGCCGGCATCGCCAGGAAGTTTGATCTCCTAATCGATTCTCACCTTGTTAACATTCGTAAACCCGACCCCGCGATCTTCAACTTAACGCTCGAGCGCCTTGACCTTCAGCCGCACGAGGCGGCCTACGTCGGCGACTCCTACGCGCACGACGCTTTGCCGGCGAACGCGCTCGGCTTGCGGGGAATACTGCTCGACGCTCATGACCTTCATCCCGAAAGCATTTGTCCGCGAATTAAATCGCTATCCGAACTCTGTCCCAACGGAGGGCAACGATGAACGCGACGGTCAGAGTTTTAGTAATTGCGCTCCTTTGCGGCGTGAGCCCGACTGCGTTTGCTCAAAACGATGCGGCGACGAAACGGGCCAGTCTGGATCAACGCGTGCGCGCGGAAGTGGCTCACTTCAAAGGGAAGGTCAGTCTCTTTGCAAAGAACCTGGATACGGGCGAAACGTTTGAACTCGGCGCCGACGATCGTGTGCCGACGGCCAGCACTATCAAACTTGCCGTGATGATTGAGGCGTTTGCGCGAGTTGCTGAAGGCAAAGCGAAATGGACTGACGAATTAGTTTTGACGAAAGCCATCAAGGTCGGTGGTTCTGGAATTCTTTCGGAGTTCGCTGATGGTTTGCATTTAACTTTTCGTGACGCGGTTTCCTTGATGATGATCATGAGCGATAACACCGCCACCAATCTGGTCATCGACGTGTTGAGCGCAGACGCGGTTAACGCGCGCATGGAATCGCTCGGGCTGAAAGAAACGCGCTTGATGCGGCGCGTTTTTGGCGGCGGCGAAAGCGCCGAAGGAAAGAAAGAGGAGAGCAAACGATTTGGCCTGGGACGCACAACGCCGCGTGAGATGGTTACGATCATGGAAAAACTCGAGCGCGGTGCGATCATCAGCCCGGCGGCGTCAAAAGAAATGCTGGAGTTGATGAAGCGCGAACAAGGAACCAATGGCATTTGGCGCGACGAGTGGCGCGTACCAAAGGCAACCAAGTCAGGCGCACTCGATGCGCTCCGCAGCAATGTTGGGATTCTGTATCACCCTCGCGGGCGAATAGCGTTGGCAATTACGTGTAACGAAATGCCGGAACAGAATTGGACTGTGGATAATCCGGCCTTGCTGTTGATGTCGCGTCTCTCAGCGCTGGTACTGGATGGTTTAGGAAAGTAGATGAAGACTCTCGATCTCATCATCATTTTCGGATATCTCATCGGCATCACACTGTTTGGGGTCTGGTTTTCTCGCAAACAGGAAACGACGCGAGATTATTTTCTCGGCGACCGAACGGTGCCATGGTGGGCGATTGCCGCCTCAATCGTGGCCACGGAAACTTCAACCATCACCTTCATCTCCGTTCCCGGAATCGCCTTCGCTCGCAATGGCAATTTCCAGTTCATTCAACTCGTGCTCGGCTACATGCTGGGTCGAATCGTTATCTCGCTCCTTTTCATCCCGTCATATTTTCGCGGCGAGTTGATGACTGTCTATCAACTGCTTGAACGGCGATTTGGCAATCGCATCAAAATGCTGGCCGCTTCGCTTTTTGTGGTGATGCGTAACATCGCCGACGGCATCCGGCTTCTGTTGACGGCTTTTGTGCTCGCCGCGGTTTACACCGCTTTTCAACCGCAAGCTAACGCTGAAACAATTGTGATTGCGTCAGTGATCCTGTTGGGCGTGGTAATGATCATCTTCACTTACTTCGGTGGCATGGAAGCAGTGATTTGGGTGGAGGTGGTGCAGCTGGGGATTTATCTGCTCGGCGCTTTGATGGCTGGCGTAGTTCTGGTCTCATCGCTGCAGGGCGGTTTAGGAGAAGCGCTGTTTCTCGGCGGCTTGTTTGAAAAGTTCAATGTTATAGACTTTGGAATACGACCGACGGCCTACGCTCTCGGCGTTCCTTTTTCCGGCAGTTCCCTTAATTTCACTCTGCCGATTGATTTAACTAAAACTTACACACTCTGGGCCGGACTCCTCGGTGGTTGTTTTCTGACTATGAGCACGCACGGGACCGATCAGTATCTGGTGCAGCGTTATCTCTGCACGGACAAACCACGACGCGCAGCCCTCGCATTGCTTTCGAGCGGAGCAGTCGTATTTGCGCAGTTTCTCGGATTTCTTTTTATCGGCGTGCTGCTGTTCGCGTTCTACGCGCCGTACACCGATCCTGGTTATGCCTCGCTAGCTAATGGAGTTGCAACTCTTCCGGTTGGTGGAACGTTTCAAGCGGTTGGCGGTGATCGTGTCTTCCCGGACTTCATCACGAAATTCATGCCCTCCGGTTTAGCCGGACTGGTGGTCGCAGCAATTTTTGCAGCTGCACTGTCATCTTCGCTGAATGCGATCGCGGCAACTGCCGTGAACGATCTTTACAAACCATTCAAGCCGCGACGTGATGACAAGCACTATCTGCGCGTGTCGCACTGGTTGACGCTAATCTGGGGCATCATTCAAATTGGCGTAGCTCTGCTGGCAATGCGGCAAAATCGTTCGGCGCTCGATCAGGCATTGTCGGTTTCGTCCTTAATCAATGGCCCGGTGTTGGGCGTGTTCCTGGTGGGAACATTCCTGCGCCGGGTGAGTGAACCACCGGCGCTCATCGGCATGATAACCAGCATGGTGCTGATGCTGTACATTCGTTTTTGGACACCGATTGCGTGGACGTGGTACGTGCTGATCGGGAGTTTGATAACTTTGCTGGTCGCCTGGTTAGCAGGATTTCTTTTCCCGCCGGCATCGAGCGAACAACAAGACGAACTTTCGCCAACGGCTTGAGGAGCCCCTTGAACAGTTGCGATCAAACCAATAGTGTTTAGTTACCTAATGCAAAAACCTTTTTTTAATCTGCGGCGAAGCCTCCACGTCTTTGTGTTGCTCTCGATGCTGTTTGCCGCGGTCAGTCAGTTTCCTGCCTCCGGAACCGCACAGCTCAAGCGCGCTCAGGCAGTCAAACCCTACTCCGCTAAACCCAGCGCTGCTGCGCTGAAGTGGGCTGACAAGGAACTGCGGCGCATGTCGCTCGACGAGAAGGTTGGCCAACTTATCTCTGTCGGCATTAACGCCACCTTCCTGAACCAGGATAGCGAAGCCTTCAAAACGTTGCGTTATCACATCGAGGACAATCATGTGGGCGGCATCATTCTGTTTCGCGGACCCGTGTACGAATCAGTTTTTCTGGTGAACCGCATGCAGAGTCTGGCGCGTTATCCGCTGCTGATTTCCGCCGACCTCGAAGCCGGCGCCGGGATGCGTTTCGATGACACAGTGAACTTGCCCTGGAACATGGCAGTGGGCGCTACAGATAATCCTGAATACGCCCGCCGGCAGGGTGCGTTGACCGCGCGTGAAGCGCGGGCGCTCGGCGTGCAACAAATTTATGCGCCCGTCGCTGACGTTAATAACAACGCCGCAAACCCGGTAATCAATGTTCGTTCATACGGAGAGGATCCGGTTGCGGTGGGCCGTTTCGTAGGAGCGTTTATTGAAGGCGCGCAACGCAATGGGGTGATCGCAACGGCGAAACATTTCCCCGGACATGGTGATACCGCCACTGATTCACATCGAGGCTTACCGCAAATTGATGTCAATCGTGATCGCCTTACTACCATTGAGCTCGTTCCGTTTCGCGCTGCAATCAACGCCGGAGTTGGGTCGGTAATGACCGGCCACATTGCCATCCCCCAGATAGATCCGACGGCAGTGACTCCTTTGCCGCGCGATCTCAAACTTAAACCAATCGACACGGATGACGAGGGGGAAGTGGTGGTTGAGAACGGTACGATGCCCACCACTCTCTCACCGGTAATGAATAATCTGCTCCGGCGCGAACTTAACTTTCAGGGTCTAATCGTTACTGACGCGATGAGCATGAGTGGGCTGACGCTCTACTTCACCCAGGAAGAAGCTTCGGTACGGGCGTTGGAAGCGGGCGCGGATTTACTGCTGAAGCCCGCCGACGTAGATGCTGCATTTCGAGGCGTGCGCGACGCGGTAAAGCAAGGCCGTTTGAAAGAGCAACGAATTGATGAGTCGGCGCGAAGAGTGCTTGCAGCGAAATACGATCTCGGTTTGGTGTCGCAAAGGATCACGCCCGTCGACACGCTCGACACCAAGGTGGCCGGCAAGGAGACAACCGAACTCGCGCGCGAGATTGCTGAACATGCCATCACGCTCGTCCGTAACGATGAAAAGCTCGTTCCCATCAACGTCAAGAGTGATGCGCGAATCTTCAACCTGGCAATTACGAATGGCGACGATCGTTTGTGGATCACAAACACCTTTTTCGCGGCGATGGAGAAGGCCGGCTACCAGGTTGAAAGTATTGTCCTGGATGAACGTTCAAGCGATGCCGACGTTCAGAAGGCCTTGCAAAAAGCGAAAGGCGCCGACATCGTTTTCGCGTCGCTGTACGGCCGCGTGAGAACCGGACAGGCGCGCAGTGTCGGATTACCTGAGCCCGGGGAAAAAGCGCTGGGAGCGTTAATTAAAAAGAAAGCGCCGGTGATTGGAATTAGCTTTGGCAATCCGTACCTACTGCAGAGTTTTCCGCAGTTGCGAACATATCTGGTGGCGTATGGCGACATGCCGAGTTTGCAACACGCGACCGTCCGCGCCCTGCTGGGACAAATCGATATCACCGGCAAGTTGCCCATTTCTTTGCCGGGACTTTATCCACGCGGTACTGGAATTCAGCTCAAACGTAAAGCATCGTGACTAGCGGCAAGTGACAAATCTCGATAGGTTGCTTTATCTTTGAGCGAACATCATGACTACCGAAGAAAGAGTTGATCGGCTGGAACGCATCGCCAGGTTGTTGGTACGTGCCGGATTGCGCGCGCGTCGCGAAATGCGGCAGCAGGACGACAAAATAACAATCATGATCGACGCCCAGATAAAGAACGAAGATCGGTTTGCTGAACTGGCTGAGTCTCAAAAGCAGACCGACCGCCGCCTCGACGCGTTAATCGATATCGTTAAAGAAGGCCGAAACGGTAACTCCGGCTGAATTCATTCGCACTTCTAAGCTTCAGGATAAACTTGTCCAGGATTTCTTCCTTTCACACCTCCCTTCGTTCCGTTAAGTATTCAGCCGCGCTTGTTCTGTGTTGCCTGGTCGTTTCAAGTCTCGGCCAGCCGGCCAAGATCACTTCCGGCCTTCAGCGTGTCAGCCCGGCGCGTGTTGGCGTCGACGTAAAAAAACTTGCAGCCATAGATGAAGAAGTCGAGCGCGAGATCAAACTGCAGCACCTGCCGGGAGCTGTCGTTCTGGTCGCTCGCAATGGTGGAGTCGTTTGGCGTAAGGCTTATGGATCGCGCGCGGTGGAGCCTGCTCGCGAAGTGATGACGGCTAACACGATCTTCGACGTCGCCAGTCTCACGAAAATTGTGGCAACCGCGACCAGCATCATGATCCTGGTCGAACGCGGGCAGTTGAGGCTTAGTGATCCAGTTTCAAACTACATTCCGGAAATCAAAGGTGACGGCAAGGAACGAATAACGATCGAACTCCTGCTTACGCATCGCGCCGGCTACGCGCCCGACTTTGATTTGAAAGAACGTTGGACGGGCTACGACGAAGCTATTAAACGCCTCGTCCGCGAGCCATTGCGAAATCCTCCCGGCGCTCGTTTCGTTTACAGCGACATTAATTACATCGCGCTGGGTGAAGTGATCCATCGCGTCAGTGGTGTTCCGCTTGATGAATTTGCGCGACAAAATATTTTTGTGCCGCTGGGCATGCGCGACACGGGTTTTCGGCCGCGCGCGACACTGCGCAGTCGCATTGCGCCGACAGAGAAGCGGCGCGGGCAACTCAGTTACCTTGGCGACAAGCCTTCGGAATCGGAAGTGGATGCTGATAAATGGTTGCGCGGTGGAGTCCACGATCCGACGGCTTATCGAATGGGTGGCGTCGCCGGGCACGCCGGGCTTTTTTCCACCGCCGACGATCTGGCTATTTACTGCCAGATGATTTTGAACGGCGGTCGTTATCGCGACGCGACTATCCTGTCGCCGCTATCAGTCGCTGAGATGACTCGGCCGCGGATTGTTTCAGAACCTGCCTGGACGCGCGGCCTCGGTTGGGACATCAACGCCAGTTTCTCAACTAATCGAGGCGACCTCTTTCCGCTTGGTTCTTTCGGTCATACTGGATTCACGGGCACCTCGCTTTGGATCGATTCCGCTACTAACATGTTCGTGGTGTTTCTGAGTAATCGCGTGCATCCAGACGGGAAGGGAGACGTGGCGTCGTTGCGAGGACGCATCGCTTCAATTGCGGCTGGATCAGTTACTGATCTCGCAATGGTGGCGCGTGCGCGTCTGGAACAACAGCAGTATTACGAACGCCTGACCGCGGACCTCGCTCGTTTCACCGCTTCACGAGAGCAGGCGCTGGCGTTATCCACTCCGCTAAACAGTGGTGTCGACGTGAAGGTGCTAACTGGAATCGACGTGTTGGAGCGAGATGGTTTCAAGCAACTGAGTGGCTTGCGTATTGGGCTGATCACGAATCACACCGGACGGGATCGTTCCGGGCGTTCAACCATTGACGTGTTGCACAAAGCGCCCGGCGTGAAATTGGTGGCATTGTTTTCACCCGAGCACGGCATTAGAGGCGGTGCTGACGACAAGGTTTCCGACTCGAAGGATGAACAGACCGGCCTGCCGATCTTTTCTTTGTATGGAGACACACGAAGACCTACGAGCGATCAACTAAAAGATCTCGACGCGCTGGTCTTCGACATTCAGGACATCGGCGCGCGCTTCTATACCTACCCGGCGACGCTTGGCTACGTAATGGAAGAGGCGGCGAAAGTAGGCAAGCCGGTGTTTGTTTTGGATCGGCCGAATCCCATCGGTGGCGTCGAAGTGGAGGGCCCTATTGCCGATGGCGATCGGCTTTCGTTTACAGCCTACCACCGCATTCCGGTCCGTCACGGAATGACAATCGGCGAGCTGGCGCGACTTTTCAACGAACAGCGAAAGATCGGCTGCGACTTGCGAGTTGTTGAGATGTCTGGTTGGCGGCGAACGATGTGGCTGGATGAAACTAACCTGGTTTGGATTAATCCTTCGCCAAACATGCGCAGCCTTAATGAAGCGACGCTTTATCCGGGCGTGGGTTTACTCGAAACGACCAACGTGTCAGTCGGACGGGGAACCGATACGCCGTTCGAACTAATTGGCGCGCCGTGGATCGACGGCCAACAGTTAGCGGCGTACTTGAACAGTCAAAGAATCGCGGGTCTTCGTTTTGTTCCCGTCCGGTTCACTCCTTCCACCTCAGTCTTCAAGGGTGAAGAGTGCAGCGGTGTAAATTTAATCGTTACCGATCGCAGCCGCTTTCGTCCCGTGTTCGCCGGAATGGAAATCGCAGTGGCACTACGAAAGCTTTATCCGAGCGAGTGGAAGGTCGATAGTTACCTGCGGTTGCTGGTCAATGCTGATGTACTTGAACGACTGAAACGTGGAGATTCGGCGGGCGACATTCAGCGTTCCTGGTCCGAGAGTTTGGATGAATTTCGAAAGGCTCGCGCCAAGGTTTTGATTTACGAGTAGTTGTCCGGGCCCGAGGCGCAGTGTTTTATACTAGTCACGCATAATCCCCAGCAGTTATAATCCGGCCTTCCAAAAGCGGTTTACATTCACGGAGGAAACAATGGTGAACGCGAACGACCTCGTTGGCTGCTCGAAGTTTGAAAGCGACTTGCGCGAAGCGGTGATGGCCCACTCGATGCTCAAGCATCCGTTCTACGTGGCCTGGACTGAAGGCAAGTTGAGCAAAGAAGTGTTGCGCGAATACGCGAAACAGTATTACGCACACGTTCGCGCCTTTCCGACTTACGTTAGCGGCGTGCATTCACGTTGTGAAGACCTCTCCATTCGTCAGCAGCTACTGGAAAACCTGATTGAAGAAGAACGCGGCGCGGAAAATCATCCGGAACTCTGGTTGCGGTTCGCGGAAGGTTTGGGGACAACGCGTGAAGAAGTTCAAGCGGCGGAGTTGTTACCTTCGACCAGCGAGTCGGTGAAGAGTTTACAGTCCCTAACTCAACGTGATGATTATCGCGAAGGCCTGGCTGCGCTACTTGCGTATGAGTCGCAAATTCCTCAGGTCGCGCAAACAAAGCGCAAGGGCCTGCAGGAATTTTATGGAATCGACGATGAAAGGGCAGTGGCTTTCTTCCGCGTTCATGAAAGCATTGACATTCTGCACCAGCAGACGGAAATGGAAATTCTGAAGGACAGATGTCAGACGGCGGCCGATCAGGATAAGGCGATCGCGTCTGCGAGCAACGCCGCCAAAGCACTTTGGAATTTTCTCGATGGCGTCAGCGCAGCTTTTCTGCCGGCTGAATCATCGTCCGCGAGTGTCTAGCTCGGTATTTCTGACATTAGAAGTTCTTATTTCAACAATAAGAATCTTTAGTTTTAGTTATTTGCTGAACTGCGTATAATAGCGCCGTTTCAGCGGTCTTCCGGCGTTCAGTTTCCTTCGACGCCAATCAACAACAATTAGGGGATTCGGAAGGCAAAGGTCTTTCGATTAGTACTTGAACTTCCGTTCTGATTGAGGAGTGCAGCTTCCAGCCTGCATTCCTCGACGTCAAGCTGCGCCAAATCTTATGAAGGAGTCCCCCATGCAAATGCTAAAAGCCGCCGTTCGAACATTTCTCCTGCTCGCCATCGTGATAACAACTTGCTCAGTTGCGTTCAGTCAGGAAACCACTGGAAGCATCGAGGGCACAGTGAAGGATACCGCGGGCGCTCTGGTGCCAAACGTGACTTTAACAGTCACCAACACCAAAGGTGTTACCAGTACAACCACTACTGGTTCTGGCGCTGCATTCAAACAAACTGTCACTACCAACGACGAAGGCTTCTTCCGTCTGCTGCAGGTCCCACCGGGAACCTACAATGTCGTGACCACTGCCTCCGGCGGATTTGGCGAAGCTCGTTATGAAAACGTCGCCGTCTCGATCGGCTCAGCTACTTCGTTGTCAGTTACCGTCACTCCGGGAAACACCGTGACGACAGTTGACATCGTGGCGTCCGAAACGTTGCCGGTTGATGTGGGCAGCAGCGCAATTCAGACCACGATCGACGCGCAGAAAATTGAATTGATTCCCAAGAGCACCGGATTCACCGGTTTGCTGAAGACGATTCCCGGAACGCGTCCCGAAAGCCGCACCGGCGGATTTTCAGTTGACGGCGCCTCGGGCGGCGAAAACGTTTTCGTCATTGATGGACAGGAAGTCACAAACTATCGCACTGGTACGCTGAACGAAACTTACAACGTGCCGACGCAGCTGGTGCAGGAACTGCAGGTGAAGTCGAGCGGCTTCGACGCTCTGTACGGCGGCGCGACTGGCGGCGTGGTCAGCGTGGTGACACGCGGCGGCGGCAACGACTTCCATGGCGAGTTTGGCATGCAGTGGGAAGTTCCGAAGTTCAACGGCAGCTCGAGACCGCTGCTGCAACGTTTCACGTCCGGCGCGGTTTCAACAAACAACTTCGTGCAGACCACCAGATACTTCCAACCGGCAAAGCCGAACGGAACCAACACATTTCCAACGGCCAACCTGAGCGGGCCAGTGGTCAAGGATAAACTTTGGTTTTTCGGCAGCTGGTCGCCACAGATTTTCGAAACGATCGTTGACACGCCGTATTACACCAACACCACTACCACGCAAACGTTGACGACCGTCGAGAGGTATCGCCGGACCAGAAAATACGAATACATGTTTGCGCGGCTCGATGCGAGCCCGTTCAATAATCTGAGGCTGACCGGAACATATCTCTACAACCCGGTGATCGACCACGGCAGTTTGCCGACCACCAGCTTCACGAATAACAACTCCGCGCTGGTAGGCATAGGCAATGTGCCAACAGCCGACTACAAGGGAAACATCGGTGTTCTGACTGGAAGCCAATTCACGAATCGTCAGGGTGGGCGACAGAACTCGAACCTTGTTACCTTCAGCGCGACCTACACGCCGAAGAGCAACCTGGTTATCGATGGACGTTTCTCGCGAGGTTTCCTCAACGAAAAGAACGGCAACTACTTTATTCCGATTCTGACGCCTCGTATTGTTACGTGTCCTCCTTCGAACACGGTTGGAATTTTTCCGTGTGCGACGACAGCGGCAAACTCGATCACGGTTAAGGACGTTTCAGTTCGCACCTCTTACGATTTTACCGGCGCCTACATTTTCAATGCTGGAGGCCAGCATGAATTCCGGACCGGATACCAGCGGTTCAGCATCTTCAACGACGTTCAGTTGGGCAACAATACGATCGGCGAGCTCCGCTTCAATTTGGGAACACCCATCTCAGGTCTGGTGCCGGGTTTGACCAATACGCCCGGTGCGATTGGTTCAGCATCCTTCCGGCGTCAAGGCACTAACGGCAAGGGATCGAATTTGAGCCAGGGCATTTTCTTTCAGGACAAATATCAACCGACTCGCCGGTTGACGTTGAATTTGGGTATACGCTTCGAGAAAGAGAATTTACCGACATTCAACCAATTTCCGAGCCTGATTAATTTTGGCTGGGGCGACAAGATCGCGCCCCGTCTGGGCTTCTCGTATGACGTGACCGGCAATGGCGACACGAAAGTTTTTGCCAGCTTCGGCCGGTTCTTTGATCGCGTCAAATTTGCGCTGCCGCGCGGCTTGTTCGGGGGCGACATCTTTCTTGAAGACTACTTCGAGTTTTTCCCGGGTGAGACAGCCGGCCAATTTAATATCGGAAACATCGTAGGGAATTTCAGCGGCTCGAGTGTTTGTCCCACGAACGGTTTTATCACCGCGGGAGTAAGAAGCCGATGTCAGCGTAACCTGCGAGTTAACGCAAATGATCCGACTGCGGTAGCCACGAATGGCGGCGCGGTCGATCCCAATCTCAAGCCGTTCCGGCAAACTGAATTCACTGTCGGCGGCGAGAGACAGCTCAACCGCGATTACGTCTTGCGCGTGCGTTACACCTACAAGAACGTAGACGAGGCGGTTGAGGACGCGGGCGTCGTTAATGCATCGAACAGCGAAGCGTACATCATCGGCAACCCGGGTTCCGGTCTGCACCTGCAGACCTTACAGTCCCTGGGTTATCTGAGATCGACCCGGCCTCAACGACGTTACGACGGGCTGGAATTCGTGCTCGACAAGCGTTTGTCAAACAATTGGTATTTCAACGCAAACTACACGCTCAGCCGCTTGTATGGAAACTACTCCGGATTGTCGAGCTCGGACGAACCGCATCTAATCGATGGCCGTCTCGCTCCGGGTGTAAGCCGCGCGTTTGACTTGCCGTTTATCGGTTTCAACGCCAAGGGTGAGAAAGACAACGGCCGCTTGCAAACCGACCGTCCGCATGTCTTCAACATTTATGGCGCGTATATTTTCGATTGGAAGAATGACCGCGTGCACTCAACCGAAATATCAGCGTTCCAGACGGTGACTTCGGGACAACCGCAAACGACGACCATCTACGGTGCGTCTTCGGTTACTCCACAGATCCTATTGGAGCGCGGCGATCTTGGCCGTAGTCCTACTTATTCGCAGACGGACATGAACATCACCCATCGCTATCGCTGGGGTCAGGACAAACGCTACACCTTCGCGTTTGATCTAAACTTCCTGAACCTCTGGGATCAGAAAACGGTGACGGCCATCTACACGGTGATGAATCCCAGCACAGCTCAGGTGAACGGGCCGGCGCTGGGCTTCGCGAATACGACGACAGGTTATGCCAATGGCTACACCGATGGCTCGTTGTTACCGGCGATTCTGGCGCGCATAGCTTCGCAACCTGATAGAAGCGACATTCGTTACCGAATGCCTTACTTGTATCAGTCGCCGAGAGTGGTGCGGTTCGGAGTTAGAATTTTGTTCTAGCACCAACGCGGCGGCGAACCGGGAGATTACCGGTCGTACGGGATCATGCAGGAGCCTTATAACAGAGGCTCCTGCATACGCGAATTCAGAGTCTTTTTAAACCGGCATCCGCCCAGAAATTGCCGAAGGTTACAGATAGCAAATTTTCTTGTTTCACCTGATCCGCGGGTGTATAAGCTGTTTCTTCAGCGGGCTAGCAAACACTTCAGCTTCAATTTCTAAAACGCAGACGAGAGGAATCCCATGAAGCATTCTACTATCGCGCTCCGCCTTCTAACTCTGGCTCTGGCTGGTCTCTTATTTGGTCTTGCCAATGTTGTCCAGGCGCAGGAGGTAACCGGCAGCATCGTTGGCACTGTGAAAGACTCGGCCGGAAGCGCAGTGAGTGGCGCTACGGTAACCATCACGGACGCCGCCAAGAAAATTCAGGTGCGCTCGGTGACCACGAATGATGAAGGGTTATTCACGGTTGCCAATCTGGAGCCGACCACTTACGACATCACCATTGAAGCTCCCAATTTCAAGAAGTCAATCTCGACCGGCGTGAAAGTTGATGTCGGTCAGAGAAGACCCATTGACATCTCGCTCGAGCCGGGAAACATCGCTGAAGTTGTGACGGTCGAAGCTGCTGCATTGGCGGTTGAGTTAACACCAATGACGGCTGCCAGCGTCATAAACGGTGATCAGGTAAGAGAATTGTCGCTGAACAACCGCAACTGGGTTCAATTGGTCACGCTCGCGCCCGGTGTTTCAAACGATCTCGCGGATCAAGTTTATGTGGGCACTACTAACCCGGAGGGCCAGGCGAACACCATCAATATCGCCGTAAACGGCGCCAGAAGCAGCCAGAATACTTTTACGGTTGACGGCGCCGATATTACCGATCGCGGATCGAACATAACTATTCAAGCTTATCCCAGCGTTGATTCGATCAGTGAATTTAAGGTGCTGCGCAGCCTCTTTCCTGCCGAATCCGGCCGCAGTGGTGGTGGTCAGATAAACGTTGTCACACGCTCGGGTGGTAGGGAATTCCACGGCAGCGCTTTTGAATTCATTCGCAACGAAGCGTTCAACGCGAATAATTTCTTAATCAACGCAACCGCAAACCCGCCCTTTGGTCGCGATTCAAACGGAAAAGCGAGGCGGCCGCCCTTTCGTTACAACAACTATGGATTTACCTTCAGCGGTCCGCTCGCCATTCCGCGATTTGGAGAGGGTGGCGACTCCCTGACGCACGGCAAAACCTTCTTTTTCCTCTCGAACGAAAACCGCAGGGACCGTCGTTTTAGTTCCGCGGCAACTGTTACGGTGCCCGACGCAAACTTAAGGGCGGGAGTCTTTCCAATCCCGGTTTGTATTAATCGTCCAGCACTGGGCGAGGCGAATTGCACCGGTGCCTTTGTGTTACCGGCAGGCACGCCTATCCCAGCCGGTTTCCGTAGTCCGGCAGCAAGTGCGTACATACAAAACATCTATAACCGGCTGCCGCTTCCAAATTCAGGGACGGTATATCCTTCAACGACAGCCTACAACCTGACCACTGCGCTGCGAAACGTTGCAGACTTTAAGCAGTGGGTACTTAAGTTGGATCATTCGTTCAATGATCGCTGGTCAATGGGTTATCGGTTTCAGGATGACAAAATACCGACCGTGGACGCGGCCTCGTTATTCTCAAATGGCGCGAATCTTCCTGACGTCGCAGTCACCGAAACCGACTCCCCGGGTAAGACGCATACTTTGTACACCACGTACTCGCTGGGAACGAAAACAGTTATCGAAGGCCGGTTCACCTATGGTTACGGCGCGATTATTAGTAACAACGTGGGAACGATTTCAACCAACAACTTCGTTGCCCCTATCGCGCTGCCATTTGTAAATCAACGTGATCGAAATCCTTCGATCGGCAACAATGCGGTGGCTAACCAAACTGCGAATGGCTTCAGCTGGCTGAGCAGTTTCGGACCTTACGACAATTTTTCATACAAACGGAATTACAGCGGCGCCGTTACCAGGATTTTCGGCAATCACACCACAAAGTTTGGCGCCACCTATTCGCAATATCGCAAGAATGAGAATGCCCTCGCCGGTAACAATGAAGGGCTCTTCTCGTCTTTCAGTGCGACGTTGCCTACCGGAGTGACGGCCAGCACGCTTAACTCGAACCTACAACGCTTTGCAAACTTCCTGGTCGGAAATGTGGCGACGTTTAGCCAGGCTGCTTTTGATTACACGGCAGATTTGCGTCAGAAGGCATTCGAAGCTTTTGGTCAGGACGAATTTCGGATGCGAAGCAATCTCACGCTCTACTATGGCGTGCGCTATTCATATTTTCCGTCACCGTGGGATAAGAACGGGCGGCTCTCGAACTTCGACCCCCAGTTCTTTACTTCCAGCCAGGCGCCGCAGGTCACGGGCGCCGGTAACCGCGTGGTCGGAACCGGCAACTTCTGCAATGGGATTATCGTCAACACCCAGAATTTCACTACCGGTCCATCGCAGTTTAATTGCACGCCGCAGCTGTCTCCCTACGGCAAGTATGTAGTTAAAGTGAACAAGACTGATTTTGCCCCGCGCGTTGGCATCGCGTGGGATCCTTTCGGCAAGGGTACGACCTCTATACGCACCGGTTATGGCATTTACCACGAGCAGGTGCTGGTCGGCACATACCTGCAGAACATTGGTACTAACCCTCCATACCAGCAGACGCTTACGATATCCAACACGCGGCTTGACAACCCGGCGGGCATCTTCGCTATTCCGACCGCAGTGCAGAGCCTTCGCAGTGTCCAACCTGATTTCGACACGCCCTACATGCAGCACTGGCAGTTAGAGGTGCAGCATCAGCTGGGACGGAAGACGGTGCTGTCAGTCGGTTACTTTGGCTCGAAAGGTACGCACCTCATTGGCTTGACGGAGCTCAATGATTTACCGGCGGGCAAGGCGCTCAATTCGTTCTGTGCGCCCGGGAATAATTCCTACGCCACCGCCGGTGTCACCCTGGTTCGCTGCCAAACTCCCGGCTACGCGTTTCGCAATAGCGCAACGGTAACGGCCGCTCAAGGGAATCCAAACGTCTCCGGCGGAACGCTGTTTACCGACACGCGTATTTTGGATCAGCTACGGCCCTTCAGAGGTTACCTATCCGTCGTACAGGTTCAGCCGCGTTACGACTCGAACTATCACAGTCTGCAGATTTCGGCCCAGCGCCGTTTCACCGATGCCTCGCAAGTCAATGTCGCTTATACCTGGGCAAAGAACTTAACCACCAGCCCCAACGACCGCACTACCGCGCCGCAAGATTCGTTCGACATCCCAGCCGAGAAACAGCGGGCGGCCCTGGATCGCAGGCACGTGTTTGTACTCAACTACATTTATGAGTTGCCGTTCTTTAAAACACAACAGGGGTTTGTTGGCAAAGTCCTCGGTGGTTGGCAGGCTTCAGGAATCATCACCTACAACTCGGGTCTGCCGTTTAGTCCGGCAACGTCGAATTTTGACCCCGCCGGTCTCGGCTTCCTGGTAGCAAACCCAACTGGCCGGCCGAACCTGCTGTGCGATCCAAACGAGAACGCACCGCATACTCGCGAGCAGTGGTTCAACACAGCTTGCTTCCAACTTAATCCGGCGGTAGGAACGTTGGTTCCGAATACGCCCGGGAATGCGGGTCGAGCCACCATCCAAGGCCCAAGCACAGAGCGCGTTGACTTCACGATGACGAAGAACGTTCGCTTCGGCGCCGACGGTCGCTACGGTTTCCAGCTTCGTGGCGAAGTGTTCAATATTTTCAACCATACAAATTTCCGCAACATCGCCAGCACGAATGTGACCTCGAGCCTTTACGGAACGATCAATTCTGTAAGAGATCCTCGTACTATGCAGTTCGGCGCGAAAGTCTGGTTCTAAACGAGCTTTACTCATGAACGAATGCCCGCGGCGCTCACCAGCGTCGTGGGCATTCACGCGTTTGGTTTTACTTCTATTATTCATCGAAGTTTGCTGATTTAATCTACGCATGAGCGAAACGCCGAAAAATGCTTTGCTGTTGCGAAACGCGCGGCTGGTGCTTCCTGATCGGGTAGTCGAAGACGGGAGCCTGCTCATCAACGGCGAACATATCAGCGCGATTTCGCCAGACAGTTCGGACCGAGCGGCGCAGCAAATCGATTTGAAACAGGCCACGCTCTACCCGGGCTTCATCGATATTCACATCCACGGCGCCGCCGGAGTGGATACGATGGAAGCGACCGCCGCCGATCTGAAACGCGTCTCAGAATTTCTCGCGACCAAAGGAGTCACCGGTTGGTTGCCCACACTGGTGCCGGCGCCTGTTACTGATTACGAGCGAGCAATTAAAGCGATAGGCGAATGCCGTGATGTTGCGAAGGCCGCGCGGATTCTGGGCGTTCATTACGAAGGCCCATTTGTAAACTCGCTCCAGTGTGGGGCGCTGAGATCACAATTCTTTCGCGCATTTGTTAGGGCGAAAGACCTTGCCGAATTGCCCAAGCTGCCCGACGAGTCATCCAGGCACTTGATGACGATGGCTCCCGAGATCGATGGCGGCATCGAGCTGGTTCAAGAGCTGAAAGGCAACGGCTGGATCGTTTCGCTGGGGCACACGCGAGCCACTATTGAAGTTCTTGAGCAGGCGTTGGCGGTCGGCGCCCATCACATGACTCATTTCATGAATGCGATGAGCCCCTTGCATCATCGCGCACCGGGCCCGGTTGCGTGGGGCTTGCTGCGTGATGACGTTACCTGTGACGTCATCGCTGATGGCGTGCACCTGGATTTGGCAATACTCCGTTTATTGCTGAAGTGCAAAGGTGCTGAACGTTTGCTGCTAATCAGCGACGCGATTGCTGCTGCCGGCGAGGGTGATGGCGACTACGGAATTTGGGGCGAAACGATAACGGTGAAAGAGGGCCGCACGAGCAACGCGGCCGGTCACATCGCCGGTTCAGTGATCACGATGCTGGATGCGGTGAAAACAATGTGCTCACTCGGCGTTTCAGAAATTGATATCGCGCAGATGGCGGCGTTGAATCCCGCGCGACTTTTAGTAATTGACGGAGAGTGCGGCTCAATCGAGGACGGGAAGCGAGCTGATTTGGTGGCGCTCGACACCAATGGCAACGTGGCTCTGACGATTATTGGCGGGGAAGTGGTGAGTAATGAGTGATGGGTTGGTTCAAGTAGTTTAGAGTTCAGCCTTTAGGCTGTTCTTCGGAAGAATGCAAGCTAAAGCTTGGACTCTGAACTCCTTGAGACTTTGCTCATCACTCATCACTCATCACTCAACACTCATCACTCATCACTCTTCGTACAGCCCCGCCCGCGAGTAAGCTTCATCCAGCAACTCCACCGGATGACAAGTCTGCAAATCCATGCCGGCGAGTTTTGCTCCAGCGCCAATCTGCATTTGGCAGCCAGGGTTTCCCGTCGCCAAAATCGTCGCGCCGGTGGCCCTGATGTTTGCGAGCTTTTCCTGCAAGACTCGTGACGACAAATCGGATTCAAGCAGATTATAGATGCCCGCTCCACCGCAACATCTGTCCGAACCTTCAAGCCGTTTGAAGTCTAACTCCGCAACCGCGCCGATCATTTTCAAAGGCGCCTCACCAGCGTGCTGTCCATAAAGCAAATGACATGACGCGTCATACGTTGTCGTCTGCTTTGCGATTGTCCCGCCCGGCTTGATCTCAACAGTTTCTAATTGTTGACTAACGTCCCGAACACGTTTACTAAATTTCTCGGCGCGTTCCGCGAACTCCCCATCTTCGTGAAGCAGGTGACCGTAGGAAGCGAGCATCGCTCCGCAGCCACCGGCGTTCGTAATGATGGGTATCTCCGGTTCAGAACCAAACGCGGCAATGTTTTGGCGTGCAAGTTTGCGCGCGCCTTCGAGATCACCAGCATGCGCGTGCAGCGCTCCACAACAAACCTGTTCAGCCGGGGTTTCTACGCCGAAGCCATTCGCGCCGAGCACACGTGCAGTCGCATCATTTACACTGCGAAACAACCCGCCGCCAACGCAGCCCGTGAATAACATCGTTGTGGTTTGCGAGGACAGGTTCGTGGCCTGGTTTGGTTTGGCTTTGAACCCTCGCTTTCCCGGCGAGGAAGACTCGAGCAAGGCGAGGGCAAATTCCAACCGCTTCGAAAATAGTCCTGCCAGGCCAGAACGCCGCAGCATTCCGGCCAGCCCGGTGTCCCTGAAAAAACGAGTCGACGAGAAAAAGAATTTCAGCCGTGCGGGATGTAGCCACACATGCTTGAGCATGAAACGCAGGAGTCCATAACTAAAACCGCGCGCTGGTCCAGTGTTAAATAATTCGCCGCGCGCCGCTTCCAGAAGTTGGCCATACTCAACTCCGGCGGGGCAGACTTGTTCACACGCGCGACAGCCAAGACAGCGATCGATGTGTCGTTCAAATGAAGTTGAAGTGTTCGCCAACCGGCCTTCGCCAACGGCGCGCATCAGGTAGAGCCGTCCGCGTGGGCCGTCATTTTCATCACCGGTAACGACGTAAGTGGGACAAGCTTCAAGGCACAAGCCGCAATGAATGCAGGCCAGCAGCTTTTCTTCTTCAGTAGCCAGAGTCGATGTCAGTTGGGATAAAGCCAATGCAATTTGCTTGGTTGATAATCAGAGTTTGTCGCGAAGAGAGGGGGCTGGCCCCGTTCCCGACCATGAGACTACGCGCGGCTCGATCCGAAAAGCTTCGCGTCTCCACTTAGTAGGAAGTCATCCCTCGTGTCCGCTCACGGTTGAGATGAGGCTTGCCCACGCTGAACTGAGCAAACACAAATTAGTAGCCCACGGCTGGCCCATCGCTTCGCCGCGGGTCGGTGGCTCCGAGTCGCACGCCGGTCTTCTCTTCAATCATCAAGCCTTCGGCGTCTCCGAGATAACGGGGCCGCGCGAGTTTATGGCCAAGTGCAGCGAGCGCTTTCTGCGTGTCGCCTGACAAACCGTAAGGCTCAAACACCAGCTCATCGGGCAACCACTGATGATGGATTCGCGGCGCGTCAATCGCTTGTTGAATGTTCATTCCGTAGTCGATGACATTAACAATTACGCATAGCGCGGTGTTGATGATCGTCGGCCCACCCGGGCTACCAACGGTAAACCAGAGACTGCCATCTTTGCGCAAAACGAAGGTTGGCGTCATCGCGGACAAAGGTCTTTTCTGTGGCGCGACTGCATTGCGTTCACCCTGAATCAGGCCATACATGTTTGGCGTGCCCGGCTTGGCGGCGAAGTCATCCATCTCGTCGTTCAAAATTATCCCGGTGCCTTTGGCGACGGCCGCCGAACCGTACGAATTGTTCAGCGTGTAGGTATTGGCAACTGCGTTTCCCTCGGCATCGATCACGGTGAAATGCGTGGTCTCTTCCGACTCGTATCCCACCGGCTGTCCGGCGCTGACCTCCACGCTCGCCGAAGCTTTACTCATGTTGATTGAGTCGCGCAGTTTGGCGGCGTAAGACTTATCAATCAAGCCTGCGATCGGAACCTTCACGAAATCGGTGTCGCCCATGAATTTCGCCCGATCCGCAAACGCGCGCCGCATCGCTTCGGTCATGAGGTGATAACGTTCCGACGACGCCGCGTCAAATTTCCCGAGCTCGTAGCCCTCCAGAATATTGAGCATCTCAATCAGCACCGCGCCTCCCGACGACGGCGGTGGCATCGAAACGACTTCGTAACCACGATACGTCGTGCGCAGGGGTTCGCGCTCCTTCGCCACATAACGGCGCAGGTCCGTCATCGTCATCAGGCCGTTGTTGGCTTTCATGTCCGCAACGATCAGTTTCGCTGTTTGGCCCTCATAGAATTCGTTTGGTCCGAACTTTTGCAAACGCGCAAACGTGGCCGCCAGATCCGGTTGCCGAAAAATTTCTCCCTCACTGTAGAACTGTCCGCCCTTGAGATAGATTCGTTTTGTTTCAGGATACTGTCCCAGGTAATCGTTGCTGCTGCGCAGCGACCGAGCGAGGCTGTGTGTTACGGTAAAACCAATCGCGAGTGTTCGCGCGGGTTCTACTAACTGCGCCCAGGTAAGTTTTCCAGAACCGTATTTCTTCAGCGCTAGCTCCATTCCGCGAACCGTGCCGGGAACTCCTGCAGCGCGGTATCCAACCAGCGAACCACCTTCGCCCTGAATCAAATTGCCATCCTTATCGAGGTAGATGTTGCGCGTTGCTGCAGCCGGCGCCATCTCGCGGTAGTCGATGGCCGTAGTCTTGCCGTTCTTCAGCCGAATCATCATGAACCCGCCGCCGCCGAGATTGCCGGCCGCTGGGTGCGTCACCGCGAGTGCAAACGCGACCGCGATCGCCGCGTCGATTGCGTTGCCGCCGCGCTTCATGATTTCGACTCCGACTCTTGACGCGACTTCATTAGTAGACGCGACAATGCCGTGCTTGGCTCGCACTGGCTCGCGCGAGGCCGCGATCGCCGTCCGGTTAATAGAAATTAGCGGCGACAGTAAGACTGTGATCGCCAGAACAAAACTAATAACGACGGGCGTTTGGTGTTGTATTTTCTTAAGCATGATGGCTTCTTTCGCGTCGCTCCTTGAACTCAAACCGGCCGGGCGAAAGCATGTTAGCGGGATCAAGTTGATCCTTTACCCGCTGCATAACCTCGCCGGCGCTTCCGATGTCTCCCCAGACGCCGATTAGTTTCTTCAGCTCGTTAGGCGCAGCTTCGATGATTAGCGTACCGCCGAGTTGTTCGGCTGCGGCCCTTAACGTTGTGATCTCGTCAGCAGTCGTTTTGAAAAGCTCTTCGCGTCCATTATCCGTGTGCGGCAACGCCTGCACAACGCGAACGCGGCCATCCCCCGCGCCGGCACTCCAGACATTGTTAACGCCAATAATTTGCTCCACTTCGACCAGAAAGGATTCGAGGTCAGCACTGCGCACGCCGGCGCGCCACCTTAGATTTCCTGACGACTTGAAAGGCATAGCGGCCAGCGTCTGCCAGTCCTTCCACCCATCAGCGGCTTTGCGCACTGTTAATCCCAACTGCTCAAGTATCCTGGTCGATTCGCGTAACTGAAACGAAACGGCGCTGAAAGCGCCATCGAACTTTGTTAACAGCAAATGATCCGGCCCGCCATTCCAGCCGGCTTCTTGTGCGAATCGGGGTGATGTCAATTCGAGCGCGACTGGAAACAGGCGTTCACTGATTATTCGACGTGCCGCCGCCAGCAAAGCGGAGCGGTTACCGGTCGCGAGTATTGTTCCGGTTTCTGCAGGAAGGGGACGCAGTTTGAAATTTACTTCAACGATTATTCCAAGCGTGCCATAGCTGCCGGTAAAGAGTTTGCAGAGATCGTAACCGGCAACGTTTTTTACAACTCGCCCACCCACCTTGATCAACCTACCGTCGGCAAGTACCACCTTCATTCCGATTACGTGTCGCCGCGGCGCTCCATAACCGAACTGCTGAGCTCCGCCCAGACCGGTTGCTACCATGCCGCCGATCGTTGCGGGGCTGCCTGGATTGTCGGGAGGATCGATAGGCAACCACTGTCCGTTTTCCGCCAGTCTCTGATTGAAATCTTTCAAGGTCACACCTGCCTGAGTGATGGCGATAAGGTCTGCCGGTACATGCTCAAGCACGCGATTCAAACGGTTCGTGCTGACTACCAGGTTCGGTGAATGCAGTCGTTCACCGGCGTCGAGCCAGTTCGTAGCGCCCGCAGGAACGACTGGCCAGTGTTCACGCGAAGCAATTTTCATCACCTCGCAAACTTCTTCGATTGAGCCTGGCTGAACTACAAGCGTGGATGAATCAGCCGAAATGTGTTCTTCCTGAATGATTGAACTCAGTTGCTGCCGCGCGTGATCGAGATCGAAGCTCGGCAACGGGACGTTGGACGTTGAATGTTGGACGTTGGACTGAATCGTTCCTGACGCTCCCGGTTCCGGCCAGACTTTCGACGTTCGACTTTCGACTTTCGACGCGACCGCAGCGGCCTCGCCACAGCCGCGCAACATGGGAATGATCTTGCCGGGGTTACAAAGACCCGTCGGATCGAATGCGGCGCGCACACTCAGCATCGTTTCCATGTCCGCTTCGGAAAATACCAGCGACAGCAGTTCGCGTTTATCGAAACCGACGCCGTGTTCACCAGTGATGCTGCCGCCCGCGCGCACACACGTTTCCATCAACTCTCGTCCGGCCTCTTTGACGCGCTGCACTTCTTCAGGAAAACGAGAATCGAAACAAATTAGCGGGTGCAGGTTGCCGTCACCCGCGTGAAACACGTTAGCGATGCGTAACTGATACTTCGACGCGATCTGATAAGCAGCGTCCAGCACCTCCGGCAGGCGCGAGCGGGGCACAACTGCATCCTGAATCATCGAGTCGGGCGAAATGCGGCCAATCGCTCCAAACGCGCCTTTCCTCGCCGCCCAAAGTTTTTTTCGTTCGTTCTCATCGAGTGCCGAGCGGCAGTTGCGCGCCCCTTGTTTCATGCAAATGCTCTTGACGTGTTCAGCTTCTTCGTCGATTCCCGCCTCCACGCCATCAAGCTCAATAAGCAGGGCCGCACCTGCATCCAACGGTAAACCCGCCGCGAAGACACTTGCTTCAACGGCCCTGATGATTTCCCGATCCATCATCTCCAGCGCTGCCGGCATCACTCCTGCAGCTATGATCGCTGACACCGCATGGCTGGCAGCATTGACTTCGGCAAACTCTGCCAGCAACGTTCGAATCGCGGGTGGAACAGGCACCAGTCGCAGCGTTGCCTCAGTGGCAATGCCAAACGTACCTTCGGAGCCGATGAACGTGCCGAGCAAATCGTAACCGGCTGTTTCAGCTCCGTTACCACCCAGTTCGACAACGTCGCCACCTGCCAGCACTACACGCATGCCAAGGACGTGATCGGTGGTCGTTCCATACTTCAGGCAATGAATACCGCCGGCGTTTTCCGCGATGTTACCGCCGATGGTGCAGGTCGGTTGGCTCGATGGATCGGGAACATAATGAAGACCAAGATGGGCCACCGCGCGCGAGACGTGAGAGTTCACAACTCCGGGTTGCACCACAGCGAGCCGGTTCACTTCGTCAATGCGGAGGATCCGGCGCATGCGCGCCAACTCGATCACGACTCCCTGGTTTAATGCCAACGCACCGCCCGATAGCCCGGTGCCGGCGCCACGCGGGGTGAAGGGCACAGCTTCGCGCGCGAGCAAGCGCATCAGTTCAGAAGTCTCTTCCGTCGACGACGGGAAAACCACAGCGCGCGGCCGATACTTGTGCTGCGGCAGTCCGTCGCATTCGTAGACCAACAGCTCATCCGGCTCCGAAAGTACGTTTTCGTGGCCGACAATTGCCCGGAGGTTATTGATTATTTTTTCCAAGGGTCACAGTACAGGTACAGCCGTTCAGTAAATCATACATGTCAGGCGGGATTCGTGTCGCGCAGACGTTTGGTGCGAGGTGAGTTGGCGCGTTAGGCCCATCCGCGCTAATATTCAGTACCACTCCCTCCGCTTATCTCCCACGGCCCCCAGGTTGCGGCGTCAGGTCGCTCTAAAGTTATCGGGGTATTCCTATGTTGAATCGAAAAAACACAATTCTCGCGGTCGCAGCGTTGTTTTGCCTGTTAGCTATCAATCTCAACGATGCTTCGGCGCAAGACAAAGTCAAAAAAGACAAAACAATTCCACGCGGAGTCGCCGTGTTGTGGACAGCGCCCACCAACATCAGCACCCGCGATTTGTATCTTGGCCCAGGCGGCGCCGCGATGCGACCTGACTTGAGAGAAGTAACGTTCCTTGAAGAAGACAAGGGTGGTTACTCGGGCACGAAGTACAGGATTCGCGACGCGTCAGGCCGCGAATGGGTAGCCAAGATTGGAAAGGAAGCGCAGTCAGAAACTGCTGCTGTGCGCTTGTTATGGGCTGCGGGTTACGAGACAGAGATTAACTACCTGGTAACGAACCTGACGATTCCCGGCAAAGGCACGTTTCAGGATGTGCGGTTGGAAGCGCGACCTGAAAACGAAAAACGACTCGAGGCGTGGAAGTGGAAACAGAATCGTTTTGTGGGTCGCCGTGAATTTCAGGGTTTGAAAGTAATGATGCAGTTGCTCGAGAATTGGGACATCAAAGACTCGAATAACGACATCATCCAGGTCAAAGGCACGAACCGCCTGCGATACATCATCAGTGATCTCGGCGCGACCTTCGGCAAAACCGGTGGGATTCCGGTGGTGTGGGTGATCAAGCGCAGCCGCAGCAACCCGTCTGACTTCGAGGATGCAGGATTCATCGACGGCGTCGAAGGGAATCGGGTCAAGTTTGATTACAACGGCAAGATGAAAGGCATCTTCGATGATGTAACTGTGGCTGACGCGCGGTGGTTGGGAAACTGGCTGTCGCGGCTCAGCAGGCGGCAAATAAGCGACGCGTTTCGTGCCGCCAATTACACACCGGAGGAAATCAACACGCTCACGGACGCGGTTCGCGACCGGATTGCGCAGTTACGATCCTTGCGGCCCGAACGCGTTCGACGTCTCGCCCGAACGAGGTGAGTTGTGCGCGGGCCGAACGCGTCAGGACGCGTGCGTGCGAGAGTACAACCGATAGCCCACATAAATGAGTAAGCCGACGGCTGCCGCAATTGCCGCAGCCCGCGCTTCCTGCCAGGTACTATTTGCCAGCAGCCAGATCGCCAACAGCAAAGCCAAAATCGCGATTACCGTTCCACCAAACAGCCTGAATCCTGCCGGCGGCGCATCGGAGCGGCGCCGAAGCACTGGCAGTGAAAGGCACGTAGCTCCGTATGTTACCAGTCTGGCGATTGCACTAATCGTTAACGCCGCCACGAATGAACTCTTCAAAGTGAGGAACAGCATCACCAGGGCAGTGATCAAAATAGCCACGTAAGGCGTGGCGAAGCGTTTATGAATGGCGCCAATAAAAGCCGGCAGTTGTCGTTGCTCGGCGATCGCGAAGGGAATTCTCGAACCGGAAAGCAACAGGATATTCAGATTGCCCATGATCGAAATGATAGCGCCCGCTGAAACTATCGAGCCGCCGACAGTGCCCATGAATCGCGTTCCGGCATCAGCCAAAGGCTTTTGCGATTGCGCGAGTTCCGGTAACGTCCCGACGCAAACCACCTGAACGAGAATGTAGATAGACGCGACGACTCCCATCGCGATTAGAAGGGCGCGAGGCAAGTCTTTCCTCGGATCCTTAACTTCGCCGGCCGGAATCGCCGCCATCTCAAATCCCGTAAACGCATAAATCAAAAGCAACACTGACTGTGAAAACGCGTTTGTGGTAGGTGCTGGTCCCAAAGTGAAGGCCGGAGGATGGAGAAAGAAAAGACCGGCAGCGATAAAAATTATCAGCGGTATTAGCTTGCCGACTGTAAACAGATTGCTGACTATTGCCGCTTGCCTGACGCCGAGAAAGTTGATGGTCGCCAAGACGATTACAATGCTGATGATGATCGTCGGACGCCAAAAAGAATTAGTGACGGTGGGAAGAAAATAACTAAGGTACGCAACGAGCAAATTGCAGTTTGCCGCAAAGGCGGTAAGCCGAGCGAGCCAAATCAGCCAGCCGATCTCAAATGCCACGGTTGGGCCGAAAGCCTCGCGCGCGTACAAATAAGGGCCGCCGGTCTCTTCGAAGCGGCTGCCGACTTCAGCGAAACATAAGATGAAGAGTGTTACGACAACTGCGCAGGCCACGAAGGCAATCAGGCTGTAGGACCCGATGAGTGAGAATACCTTTGACGGCAAGCCAAAAATTCCAGCGCCGATAATTCCGTTAATCGTGATTGCTACCAGGTCCCAGCGGCGAATGCCGCGAATCAATCCGACTGTTTGATTATCAACCGATACTTTTGGCATCGCGTTGCTTATAATCTAAATCGCTCGTCCGCACAATCATTTCAATTGGAACGCTGAGATAAATGAGAAGTCATAAGAGAATACTCATCGCGGTCGTTAGTCTTGCATTGTTTACTTCAACAATTGTCCGCAGCGTAACCGCGCGGAATGCACGCGAAGAAGCTTTGCAGTCGTTGGTGAATGAAGTTGCAAAAAAAACGTTGGCAAAATTTGCTGACAAAAAGCTTGAGGAGAAACAGCTTTCAATAACGCTCATCGATCTACATGACCCAGCGCGTCCACTGCGGGCGAGCTTTCGCGGCAATGAGCGAATTTATCCGGCGAGCGTCGTGAAGATGTTTTACCTGGCGGCCGCGCATCGTTGGCTCGAGGACAAGCGAATTGAGGACACGCCGGAGTTGCGCCGTGCGTTGAAGGACATGATTGTCGATTCTTCTAACGAGGCGACGCAGTACGTAGTTGACGTGTTAACCCACACCACCTCGGGGTACGAGCTGCCGGAAAAAGAGATGGCGGACTGGCAGGAGAAGCGTAACGCCGTAAATCGTTACTTCACCTCTTTGGGATACACGAACATCAACGTCAACCAGAAAACTTTTTGCGAGGACGCGTATGGACGGGAGCGCATCTCGCGTGGGCCCAACGGAGAAAACCGAAACAAGCTGACAACCGACGCCACCGCCCGCTTGCTTGCGGAAATCGTGACCGGCAAGTCGGTCTCGGCTGAGCGCAGTGCGCAGATGATGGCCTTGCTGAAGCGCGATTATTCCGGGTCATCCAGCGACGCTGACGATCAGGGACATGGTTTTACCGGGATTGCCTTGCAGGGACAAACGGGAGTGCGTCTGTGGTCAAAGGCGGGCTGGACCAGTACCACGCGCCACGACGCGGCCTATCTTGAAATGCCGGACGGCTCAAAGTTTGTGCTCGTTACCTTTACGACCGATCATGCCAACGAACGCGAGATTATTCCGACCGTCGCGCGAGCAATCATCGACGGCATGAAGGAGCTCAAGTAAAGGTCGCGCCAGATGGATGACCTTTCGAACTTTCATCATCCGATCACGTCGCTGTTTGCGCCGCACTCCTTTAGCGAAGACGAGCTCTATAGATTAACTCCGGAGCAAGTCGAGTTTTACAAAGAGAACGGTTACCTCGCCGGCGTTCCTTTGCTAAATGAACATCAGGTTGAACGCCTGAGAGCCGATCTTGTTACCTTGATCCAACCCGAACAAGCCGCCAATCAACTTTTTTACGAGTACCACTCCAACGAATCAGGTGATCCGCGAAAAGTTCTTTTTCATGCGCTCGGTGCGTGGCGAGTCGCGACTGCGTTTCACGATCTGCTCTGGAATTTGGCTTTCCTGCTGCCGGCGTCGCAACTTCTGGATGGGCCGGTGCGCTTCTGGCACGATCAAATCTTCTACAAACCCGCTCACCATGGCGGTGTGGTTGCCTGGCATCAGGACTATTCGTATTGGACACGTACTCAGCCGGTGGCCCATCTGTCTTGCTGGATCGGACTCGACGACTCGACCCGCGACAACGGTTGTGTTCACTACGTGCCCGGAAGCCATCGCTGGAACTTGCTTCCGATTACTGGACTTGCCAGCGACATGAATGCGATTCAGGACGTTTTGACCGATGAGCAACGAAAGCATTTCAAACCGGTAGCGATTGAACTAAAACAAGGTGAGGCATCGTTTCATCATCCCCTCATGGTTCATGGTTCTTTTGAAAATAAAACTGACTCGCCCCGGCGGGCTGCCGTTTTGAATGTTTTTCGTGATGGAGTAGTTTCTGCTTCCGATGATCCACCGCTCGACGGAGTGCCGGCTATCCGTCGCGGCCGTAAGATGGAAGGTCAGTTTTTCCCACTCTTGTTTGATCCAGCTGCATTTAGTGATACCTAATTTTTGTTGAAGCGGGAACATTCGCTTACAGCATGTGTCTAATTAACCAGGTCAATGACTGGGAGGCGCATGATGAGCAGAGCGACTGCAGCTGACAACAAGCCGAACATCAACGTTACCCCACTGATTGATGTGCTGCTCGTGATGTTAATTATTTTCATGGTTGCAGCGCCGCTGAAGCCCCACAGTTTTTCCGCTAAGTTGCCGGCTGAACCTGATGACCGGGTGTTGCAGCCGGACAAACGCACTTTGGTTGTCACAATCCTGCCTGATGGTTCATTGAGGCTAAATGGATTAAGCGAAGACTTTGGGACGGTCAACGATACTTCGAAACTAAGCACCTTCCTGACTTCGTTGTTCGCACAACGACTCACGAACCACGTCTATCGCGACGACATGCGCACCCGCATGGATGTCCCCGAACCCAAGCGCATCGAAAAGACTGTATTCATCAAAGCGCCACGCTCAGTTTCGTATGGCAACGTCGCCAAAGTGATTGATGGCCTCAAAGGCGCGGGGGCCGAGCCGGTCGGTTTGCAGCTGGACGATCTCAATTAATTTTGGCTCAACTAATTCGGCGACGATTCGCTTCTCCCCGTTTCCTTAGCCAACCGAAGTGCCACCCGGTTACATCTTGCATTATCATGAGTGCCGGAACATTCCGTTCCGGATCAGTCTGTCCTGCAAAAGGGAGTTCGAAAGTGAGCAAGATCGGCGAAGGTGCGAAGGCTTTGGTTCTGACAGCCGCTGTATGTTTTAGCGGTTCGATTTGTGTGATAGCTCAGGATCAGGCTGGCGGCGGCAGGGTGACAGGTGACGCCCTTGGCGGCGCGGCTCTGGTTTTTCGCAAACCGGAAAATCCCGCATTGCATACTGCGAGCGGCGCGTCCGGAAGCACAGCCGGCGGCGGCAAACTACAATCAGCCACACCTAAAGTTCGCGCGGCGGCAGCTGCTACGGAAGCTCACGAACGCGTAATTGCCCGGGGAAATGCTGCCAGGAGCGCGCCGACTCCGCGTTACAACGAAGCAGAACGGGAATACAAACTGGCGGCGACGCAGGATCCGCTCGACGCTCGCGCTTACCTGGGCTTAGGAAACGTTTACCTGGATCAATCGAGATACGCTGACGCCGTCACGTCGTATCGCCAGGCGCTCAAGCTCAAGGTTGACTACGTTCCTGCTTATCAACCATTGGCTTATTCGCTGGCGCGTTTGGATCGTTATGATGAAGCGATTGAAACGCTGAAGCAGGCACTGAAGTATGATCCGAACAATGCTGAGGTCTACAACAATCTTAGCTTTGCCTACGTTCACTCGGCTCGTTATGCAGAGGCGATCGACGCAGGCAACCAGGCAATTGTTTTGCTGGGGCAGACCGGTCAGGCGTACAAGCAGGAGCTACAGCTGAGGAATGAGGTTCTGTCCAACGCTTACAAGAATCTCGGCAACGCTCATAACGGCCTGAAGCAAGACAACGAGGCGGCTGATGCTCTGAAGCATGCTGCTGAGATTGAACCGAAAAACGCCGCGGCCCAGTTCAACCTCGGGCTGGCGCTCTACAACGGCGGCCGTTATTCGGAGGCGATTGAAGCCTACCGGGCGGTCATAAGTTTGCGGCCTCAGCTTGCAGGTGCTCACTACAACCTCGGACTGACATTTGTCGCTATCAATGATCAGGAGGGCGCGAAACGCCAGTACGATATTCTGAAGCCTCTAAATCCCGGTATGGCTGCCCAGCTTGCGACCCTAATTCGAAGATAGCCAAAGACTTCCTCAGCTCGCGTCGCGCGACTTCCAGAATTTTGTTGACCACTTTCAGCGGTCAACTTATGATTGCAATGTCCTCGCACCCGAGGACGCTCGCCGCATCTCAAACGTCACGCCAGCGGCAAATTAAACTAAAAAGCTACATCGCGCGCCTCGAAGTAACTCACCTCAGTTCTTCTGTCGGTCCTTTCCTTACGAAATGGAGTTCAAAAATGAAAAGTGTAAAGTGTCCTGAATGCGGTTTTGTCGGATGGGCCGACGCCGAGCGCTGCAAGAAATGCGGCGTCATACGATTGGCTGATCCGGGCGGCGACGCTTACGAACCCTCAAACGGCTACTACGAATATCAGACGAACGATCGCTACCAATACGACGGGAACCTGAAAACCGGTCTCGCGATTACGGCGCTCGTCATTGGTATCGTAGACGTCTTCACTATCGGCATGCTGGGAGTGGGTGCGATTCTGGGAATCGTTCTTTCACTCGTGGCTTTGAGCAGAGCGAAACGCAGACCGAGTGAATACGGTGGTCGCGGCATGGCAACAGCCGGGCTGGTAATGAGCATTCTTTCGGTGGTGATGATCGTGCCGATGGGAATCGTTGCTGCGATAGCGATCCCAAATCTGCTCGCCGCGCGCCGCGCCGCCAATGAAGGAGCGACTATGAGCGCGCTTCGGAAAATCCATTCCGCCGAAGCCACACACCAAGCCACGTACGGGAATGGATCTTTTACGGATCTTGCTGAGCTTGGCCAGCGGGGCCTGATTAGTGCTGAACTGGCGACGGGCAAACGCTACGGTTACAAGTTCGCACTCAGAGTGAAACCGGATGAAGCAGGAACTCTTCCAGGGTTTGAAGTCGTTGCGGTTCCTGAAGTCTACGGCACTACCGGCGTGAGGTCTTTTTATGTAGACGAGACGGGAGTGCTCCGTGCGGCAAACAATCGAGGAGCGCCGGCAACTGTAGAAGACGATCCGATGGACGACCTGCAGTATTCATCGAAGTCTCCGTCATACCGCTACAACAGAGACTACTGACCCGGCTCTCATTTTCGATCAGCCGCCGCTTTAAGTTCAGCAAAGATCGCGGCGAGCTCTTTAGCCTGGTAGTGGGCATTCAATCCGCTTGGATTTGGCAACACCCAAACATCGGTGTTGCCAATTTTTTTGTTCTGAAAACCGATAACAGCTTTAGGTTCGTCGAATGCCGCTCGATAAGCGCCCAGGCCGAGGATTGCCAGCAACGCCGGTTGATAACGTTTAACTTTTGTTATGAGGCGACGTCCGCCAGCGCGCAACTCCTCGCGCGAGAGCTGATCCGCGGTTGCAGTGGCTCGCATGACGACGTTTGTGACGCCATAACCAAGACCGAGTAGTTCGCGCTCATCAAACGGAGAAACGAGGCGGTCGGTGAAACCGGAAGCAAATAACGCCGGCCAGAATCTATTTCCCGGCCGCGCGAAATGGTGGCCCACTGCCGCTGTGTAAAGTCCCGGGTTAATGCCACAAAAGAGAACGCGCAAGCCGGGCGCGATCACATCACGAACGGTCTTGCCTTCAGCGGCGCGTAATTGTTCTTTAGTTGGTTTCCAGGGAGTGACGATGGTGTTGTCTTGTTTTACTCGATCTCAAATCGCGTTTGCTGGAAAGCGCTTTTTTTGGAAACACGGTCGACTACAACAACGTGGAGCAGGTAACGACCCGCAGGCAGAGCATTGAGCGAGACTTCTGCAGCATAGGGGATGTGCGTCGGGTCGACGACGTTTTCTACGGACACTTTTTTGAGCGCCGTAGTCACGACTGGTTGATCGTCGCGAAGTACTTGAACTTGAATCGCAACATCCGGCTTCGAGTCTCCCTGGGCTGAAGCAGCGTTGTAGATCATCACCACAAATCGCATGAAACCATTCGCCGAAAACTGATGTGAAACGCTGAAGTCAACCGGACCCATCAGGTTGTTGGGAGTGGCAGAAGCATTGCTGATCTCATTTTGTGGGCGCACGCCGATTAACAAACTGCTCAACGCCAGCGCGCCCGACTTAATATCCGGAATTTCGATCCAGCCGTGCGCCGTGCCCGAGCGTCCAGTCGTGTCATCACGTACTCCGACTCGCACCTGGTAAAGTCCCGGTCCCACGTAGATGGGAAACCCATAGGTCAAATCGCCGCCAGGTTTTTCCGCACCATCCAACGGGGCGTCGATCGTAAGGTGGTTATTGAAGGTTGCACCGGGATCGCCTTTGCTGTTGAAGATGGTGCCCGCCACTGTAACGGACGCTGAATTTTTTCCGTTGATCGGAGAGAACGAAAGGAATTCGTTTGGCACCTGAAGTGCCGACGTCAGCATTGTTCCTTTGGCTGTTGTGTTGAGATACGTAAGGTTTAACGAAACCGGAAGATCGCGGCTCGGATAGGCTGCATTGATGACTCGTTGCAACTCTGCAAGCGGAGTAACCTCCGCGGCTGGCTTCGCTTGCTTGTCAGCGTTGCCCTTTTCTGTTTTGGCGGTTGCCGGATCCGGTTCCCGATCGAAAAATCCGCGCCGCACCTGCACTACCAGATCGGGTTTGTTTACAACCTTCACTTCAATGCGCCGGAACTTGCTCGAGTGTGGCGCCTCGCTATCCGGTTTCCAGGCGAGCAGGTAATAGGTAGAGGTTTTTTTGAGTGCTTGACCAATACTCGGCTCGAGCAGGTTCGTATTGAACGTCGCCTTGCCGCCAGTGTCGACTGCCAAAGCGTTCATTCCGTCCTGGGTTGCCGAAAGCTCGCCCATGGACGAACGAGATAGACGGCCCGTCGGATCTGGCTGACCGGAAGTGCTTGCGTCGCTCAAGCTGGCGACGAGCCCGCGCGCATCGATCGAATAAATAACCACACCGCTGCGAGCGGCAGCGCTCACTATCCGCTGCAGGCGATACATCAAATCCGAATTGAAGTCGTCGATCAAGAATCCCGCAGAGACGAAGAACACGAGTTTGCGGCCGGGCAGTTTGTTGGCTGAACGCACCAGTCCTTCAAGGCCGGTAAGGGTGTTACGCGTAACGAATCCGCCTTGCTGAATCAACTGGCGAGCCCGGTTCATTACCAGCGCCGCAGCCGACTCCGGATTCATGCCAGGATTTTCACGCAGTGTTTGTTCGATGAAATATGCCGAGGTGTCGCTGTCGTTTCGAGTGATTAAGAGCGCCTGATACTCCGTCATCGCAGGCCGTTCAAGATCGCGCACGGTGTAAGGACGCAGCTTCAAACGATCCAGAGCTGTGCGCAGCACGTTCTTGTTGTCAGTCAGTTGTTGTAAAAAACCAATTTGACCGCTGGCGGAAGCGATTGCCGCCTCGTCATTCTGGCCCATTTCTCGCTCGATGAAATGGTTGACGAGTTTGCGAGTGGCCACTACAGAAGCTTGATCGAGGTGCAAGTCGTCGATGTAGAAAAAGATGGGACGACCGCGGTCGAGCGGCACCGGCGCTTTTGATTTGTTCTTTTCGACGTTAGTGCCGCGCGCGGCCGCCAGTTGTGATTCTTCGTCAATACTTCCGGCAGTTATCTTCTCGAAAAACTCGATCGGTTTTGGTTTACCGTCGATTCGAAGTTCAAAGTCGCTGCTCTTCAAACCATCCACAAAGCGACCTTGCTTGTCGAACACCATCACGTCTGTTTGCACCAGCTGCGTGTAAACGCGCAGGACATCGGATGGTTCCTGGGATGATGCGGTATTTGGGTTTTGGGTACGACCTACTGGAGATAACCAGGACAGGCACGCGACGGCGCCAAGAACCAACGAGACCAGGCAAGCAAACCTGAAAGGCTTGATCATGCTGTAAGATGAAGACATATTCCGAAGCGATTCAGCAGCAAGCTCGGGGAGACCTTGCTAAAGAGCCGAAAACTACGGTCTTGTTTCTGTGGGCAAGCCGGAGTGTTAGACGCGAACAACTATGTATCAGACAGCCGTCGCGTTGCAACCTAAAACTTTGCCGCTGCCGGGGTCGTATAAGACACACGCGAATAACCGATTAGCCGATAATGTCCAACAACCTACCCACCGTCTTCATTGACCACATATCGAAAACTTTCGGCGAGTTTACTGCAGTAAATGATCTAAGCCTCTCCGTTTACCCCGGCCGTGTTTTTGGTTTACTGGGTCCCAACGGCGCCGGCAAGACGACAACGATCAGAATGATCGTAAACATAACGCTCCCAGACTCTGGACACATCCAGGTTTTTGGACATCAGATCACACCGCAACTTCAGGATCGGATTGGTTATTTACCTGAGGAGCGTGGTCTGTACCGGAAGATGAAGGTCGGCGATCAAATCAAATATTTTGCCGCACTCAAAAACGTGCGGAGCGACGAAGCTGAACGTCGCGTCGATCGCTGGCTGGCCCGCTTGCAGTTGCTGCCCTGGAAGAACCGCCGCGCGAGAGAATTGTCGAAGGGAATGCAGCAGAAGGTTCAATTCATTAATGCCATCGTTCACGAGCCGGATCTGCTGATTCTTGACGAGCCTTTTTCGGGACTCGACCCCGTCAACGTGGAAGTGCTGAAGGAGATCATCCTCGATCTCAAAGCGCAAGGTAAGACGATTATCTTTTCGACGCACCAGATGGAAGTAGCAGAGCGTATCTGCGACGACATCTGCCTGATCAATCGCGCACGCAAAGTTCTGGACGGCAGCATTCGCCAGGTCAAACGCGGGTTCAGCCGGAATGCGGTAGCGTTGCGCCTGCAGGGTGGCGATGGAGTACTTCGCGATCCAGGTTTAGTCAGCAAGCTTGAGCAGCACAGCGACGGTGTCGAGGTGTTGCTTGCTGAAGGTGCCGACCCGCAGGTGCTTTTGAAAAAGTTGATCGATGCGGGGGCGAAAGTGGAGAAGTTTGAAATGATCGAGCCAAGTCTTCACAACATTTTTATCGAGAAGGTTAGCGAAACCGGATGAGAAAACTGTATGCAGTGATCAAGCGCGAATATCTTCAGCGCCTGCGAAGCCGGATGTTTCTTCTGATCACGATCCTGGGACCAGTGGTGATGACCTTCTTTGCCGTGGCGCCGGCATTAATCCTGAGCATCAGGGCAGGCGGGCCGACCCGAGTCGCGGTCGTTGACCAGACGGGCAAGTTGTACCAGGTCCTTTATGAATCCGTAACCGAAAATGCGAAATCATCAGCGGCGACTGGCAAGGACATCGATCCAACCGATCTGAATAAGAACACCAGCGAGCGACTTGAGGGGATTGATCGGCAGCCGCAAAACAACGTGGCGTTGGAGGAAGTCAGGACTGACGGAAAACCTTTAGACGAAATAAAGAGAGCGCTGGATGCTCGCGTGCTCAGGAAGGAACTGGATGGCTATCTCATTTTGCCCGCAAACCTGCTGGAGGATGGCAAGCCTGAATACTACGGTCGCAATACCGGCGATGTCTTTACCAGGAAGTTTCTGCAGGAAGCTGTCAGTCAGGCGGTACGCAAAGAGCGGCTATTTGAGGCCAACATCGACATAAAGACGGTTCGTGATCTTTCGGAGCCAGTGAAGTTAGACACGGTGAAGGTCAGCAGCACTGGTGGCGGCGTACGAGATTCCGGTCAGGGCTTCGCGCTTGTTTTTGGCACCGGTTTCATCATGTACCTGACGATCCTGATGTATGGTCAGATGATTCTGGGAGCGGTCATTGAGGAGAAAGAAACCCGCATTGCCGAGATACTTTTTTCGTCAGTTAAGCCGTTCATTTTGATGATGGGTAAGCTCATTGGGGTTTCGCTGATCGCGCTATCGCAACTCGCAATCTGGGGCGCAGCCTTTCTGGCCTTTGCTTTGTATGGTGCGAGCGTTTTGGCCTCACGCGGCGTTACGTTTCAAGTTCCAAACGTGCCACTCAGTAACTTCTTCTATTTTGGATTATTTTTCCTGCTCGGTTATTTCATCTACTCCACGATCTATGCGTTGATTGGTTCGATGGTTTCAACTGCGCAGGAAGGCGGGCAACTATCGATGCCGATCGTGCTGTTGCCGCTGATAGGTTTCTATCTATTCCTGCCGGTCAGTCGCAGTCCTGATTCAACGTTTGCTTTCTGGGTCTCGATGTTTCCGTTCTTTTCACCCATGACGATGATGGTGCGAATCGTCACCCAGACGCCGCCGTTTTGGCAGATTGCTCTGTCACTCCTGCTGGGCTTCGGGACAGTCGCCCTGGTGACCTGGACAGCCGGCCGCGTTTATCGAATCGGCATGTTGATGGCAGGAAAGAAAGCCACCATTCCTGAAGTGATGCGCTGGATTAAACAAGCATAACTACCCGAATGTCTGTCGAAATTGAAAAAAAGTATCGCTTGACGGCGAAGCAACGAGAAGCAGTGTTGCAGCGTTTGCCTGAGCTCGGCGCTAAACGAATTGGCGAAGAGTTTGAACAGAACACGTTGTTCGCGGGCGACACGCTGGAGCCGGGGCGCGCTGTGTTGAGGCTGCGCCGCACGGAACAGAGCGCCATCCTGACTTACAAGGAAAGGTATCCCTCGCGCTCGGACATCAAGCATCAACGCGAAGATGAAACTCGGGTGGAGGATCCCGAGGCGATGGAGTTGATACTCGACGCGCTCGGCTTCACTCCCGCTCTCGTTTATGAGAAACGTCGCGAAACCTGGACGTTGGATCAAACCGAGATCGTCGTTGACGAATTGTCCTTTGGTTTGTTTATGGAAATTGAAGGAACAGAGCAGGGAATTCAGGACGTCGAGAAGAAGCTGGCAATTAAAGGGCTTAAGGCGGAGTTGATGACGTACCCGCAACTTGCGAAGAAGCACGGCGTTGAAAGCGACGGCTTAATCGAAGCGCGTCTGAAAGATTACCGTTCGCCGCGCGGTGCGAAATAACCAATGCGGCTGTGTGGTTGGTAATTCTGGTTCTGAGTTTCAACGCGAACGCGTCGGAAGGTGCCGTCGCGGTTTCGATTCAGCGGCGTGTAGTAGAGCGCATACTGGTGACGCAGCTCCTCAGCGACTTCCGCATACGTGGCTTCAAGATCGTTAAAGCTGCGCGGCTTGTAAAGACGGCCACCGGTCGCCGCCGTCAATTGCTCCAGTAGTCGCTCGCTGTCATCGAGCGCCCGCAACTCCATCGCCAAAGCGTCGATCTGCAATTTGTTGAACCGGCGCGCAGATTCGCCGGCATTATTCAAAGACTCGAGCTCGGCCTGCTTAGCTGCCCGCGAGATTTCAGTATTGCTGACCACATAAACACTGACTTGCGCCTCCAGCAGCGCACGTAGTGCCTTTTCCAGCGTGGTGCCTCGCCCGCTGTCGATTCCATCAGTCAAAACTATTACTGCCCGACGCGATTGAGTGGATCCGTATTGGTCACGAGCCGCCAGTAACAAGGCATCGTTGAAACGCGTGAACATCCCGGGGACGATGCGCGTTAACGCGCGACGCAACTGATAACGGCTTCTGGTCCAGTCCTGCAACAGCAGCACGGTGTCGTCAAACTTCATTAGACTGATGCGGTCGTCTGTTCCCAGCCGGGCCGCAAAACCTTCCGCGGCGTTGCGAAAGTCGTCAAGGTTTCGTGCCGCTGACGACGAAGCGTCGATCATCAAGATGGCGTCAACCGGCACTTGCTTGAGCGCCAGGTCACTGAGCGGTTGCTCAAGATTGTCTTCGAAAACGTGAAAATCGTTCCTGGTCAAGTTGTTTACCAGTCGCCCGTTGGCATCGCGGACTGTCACCGGTAACAAGACTTCAGTTGTTTCAACTTTTATGACGTCGGTAGCGCCGGCTTCAGGTTCAGTCTCAGTTTTCGCCGGACGCGGAGGCATTGGCGGAGGCTCCCCCAGCATGTCGAGTAACGACCGCACCGGAGTCGGACCTGGTGTGGGGCTCGGCTTCGGTGTGGATTGTTTTCGGGGCTTCGTACGCGCTTGTTGAGCGGATACACGAACGCCATTCATGCTGAACCCCGCGAGTCCAAACATGACGGCTACTGCTATGAAGATGACGAGTTGTTTATCGGCCGCGCGTAACATCGGAGCCGGCCGCTGTTTTTGAATCACTGTTGTCTCCGGTAGCTGCTTTCATTGCGGCCAGGATTTTCTCGCTGACACGGTGCTTGCGGAGGTCGGTGAGTTTGCTTGGGGAAAGATCAAAGTCGACTGGCGATTGTTCAATGCGTCTGATGATTGTGCCTTCGGAAAAGCCGGCCTCAACCAATTCTACTATCGAATCGTTGGTTAGGGTCGCTACTTTTTCGAGTTTCATCTGCGCGCCGGCCTCGGAGGGAGGACGAATAATGCGAACGGTGGCGCTGCCGGTAGTTACTGTGTCTCCTTCGTTCGAAGCGTTACCGCCACGAGACCGCGTGTTTCCGCGCGAGCCGCCGCTTGAACCGAAGATGTCCGTGCTCGAGCCGGAATCGGGTTGGCCGCCAGCGTTTTCTTTGGATTTGTCGAGCGGGTCGAGACCCTGGTTGAAAAATGAGTCATCGTTCCAACGCTCATCAAACGCCAGGCCCTGCTGGTGAGCGAGCATCGCGAGGATTATCTTTTCGCTTACTCCATTTCGCTTCAGATCGATCATGCGATCGGGTGACAGGTCGAAACGGCTGGAACGCGATCCAATGATGGCGATGATGGTCTTCTCTTTGAAGTTCGCTTTGACCAACTTAACCACGGCAGCGTTGGTGAGTGGAGCATCATTTCCGGTTTGCGCGGACGCAAGTTGTGTGGGGATCAGGCAAAATAGGAAGAGCGAAAAAATTAAGGCTCTCATGGGTTGTTCTCCGGAAGCGCGGGATGAATGCCGCTGGAGGTTTGCGTCTTTCCCCCACCTGTTTTTGCGGTGCCCTTTTTGTATCGCTGATTTATCCGCCTGACGTAATTTTGGGTTTCCGTAAACGGCGGCACCTTATTGCCAAAACTAATCACGCGATGTTCACCCGCATTATAACTCGCCAACGCCAAATCCACGCGTCCTTTGAACATGCCCAGCAACTCTTTCAGATACTGCGTGCCGCCACGAATATTTTCCCCCGGATCATAGGGCCGCCGCACTCCGAAGCGGCGCGCAGTCCCCGGCATCAGCTGCATGAGACCCTGTGCGCCCTTGGGACTGAGCGCCCGCGTGTGGAAGTGGGACTCCTGCTCGATGACCAGAAAAACGAGATACGGGTCAACACCAAACCGCGCGCCATTCGATCGAATCAATTGATCGATGCCGGCGCTGCCCGAACTCCAACCCTGGTTCTGCCAGTCTGAAGGACGATTGCCGGGTTGCTCGACCTCTATCCGCTCGATCCGCGCACTCTCAAGAAAGCTCAGAATGTTTCCGCGCTGATACCAGGCGCCGTCGTTAGTCTTGTTGACCTCGTCAACCTTGAACCGCGCGCCCCCCACAAGATAAATCCAGGTTGATGCCGCCGGCTCCGAACTCTTTGGCGAAATGGGTGGCGGTGTTTCGATGTTCCGGCTCGCAACCTTCGCAACAAAGATCGGCTCGATAGATTTCACTTTGCGGCTTGATGTTTCCGTGACGCCGCGCTGCGTGTACCAAACTTCCTGACCTTGCCACCACGCGTTATCGACGTGAAGCGTTCCGCCGTCGGCGAATTTGATCAGCATGCCATTTGGTGAACCTGAGTTTGGTCCTTCGCTCGCAGTATCCGGCGGAAGCAAAAGCAGCTGTCCTTTTTTGAGTTTGGTTTTGAGTGGCAGGTTATTTACTTTGGCCAGCTCTTCAACGTCAACACCGGCGCGCGCGGCCACGGAGTTTAGAGACTCACGTGCACGCACCCGAATTCTCTTCGTTTCAGTTTCATTCGCCTGGCTTTGCTGCGTCGTTGAACGACCAGACTTTTGCGCGAACGCAGGCGTGCTGACCGTCACGAGTAAAAAGGCGGGAATGAAGCAGATGGCTGCCGTGAATAGTTTGGTAAAAACGTAAGGCATCAATTCATCACCGGCAGTCAGGCGTTTACCGCGCGAGTTTGCGAAGCGCTCGACGCATCAGGCGGTTGCTCTTCAAAATGGTGGGCGGCGCCGAAATAGTTACGCCAGGCGATGTCGACCAGCTCAGGTGTTAGCCGAAATGGGCGGCCTTCAAACCGGCAAACGTCGTTAACCCGATTCAACAAGTCGCGCGGTTCGCACGGTCGCATGGGCCTGTTCTCGGAGACGTACTTGTTCACGACGTGATTCAGGCTGTCTTCGTCGAGTGCGATTGAGGTTGCGTTGGCCGCCCGGCGAAATATTTCCAGATACGCCGAGGGCGTGGGCATGTCAATACGCGCCCGGTAACCAAGCCGTCTCAGAAAGGCTTCGTCCACAAATTCATGTTCATCGAAACTGGTTGAGAAGACCACCAGTTGTTCGAAGGGAACTTCAATCTTGTTGCCGTTATTTAGTGTCAGATAATCGACGCGACGTTCGAGTGGCTGAATCCAACGGTTAAGCAGCGATTGAGGCGAACCTGACTGGCGGCCAAAATCGTCGATGATCAAAGTGCCGCCGTTTGATTTCAAATGAAACGGAGCTTCGTAAAAATGCGAAGTCTCCGACCATACCAGGCCGGTGTTATCCAACGTCAGTTCGCCGGCAACTCGGATTAGCGGACGGGCTATCTCGATCCAGCGCCGGTCATATTCGAGCGCGCCTTTTCGCGGCACCGGGAAATGACATCGCGGGTCAAAGATCCGAATGACGTTGCCATCTGCTTCGATCGCGTATGGGATCCAAATCGAACCGCTGAGTGCGGCGTTGATTCGTTCTGAAACGGCTGTTTTGCCGGTGCCCGGTAGTCCGCTAAGAAAAAGTGAGGACTGCGAATTGATAACGCAGCCAAGCGTTTGCAACAGCGATTCGGGCAAAACGAGATCGCTAAAAGCTGCACGTACGGTCTCGATTGAGGTCGGCTGTGACGGGCCGGCCTGAATTCGCATCATGTGTGAGTAGTCACTCAGTGAGACGGGAGCTGGACCGCGATACCCGTTTTGAGCTTCCACGCGAACCAGTCGTTCCCAGCCGCTATCGAGCATGGTGTAGTGAGTAGCGCCGAGACTGCTTTGCATTCGCATCTCGATGACGCGCTCCCGATAAAGTCGATAAAGAATTTCTTCAGCGACAGCGGGCAGTTGTAACTTCTGCGCTACGGCAGCGGACGTAGCTTCGGGAAGATCGGCGACAATTTTGAGTGAGAGGTTGCGCAGAAATGCTTCGGATACGCCGGTCTCTTCGAGGTCTTCGGGACTTTCCAGCACATTGGGATCCTAAGCTTAGAATTCCACGTGGACAAGTTGTCGCG
>JADMIO010970492.1_pt1 | contig 119090 bp, 90 predicted proteins | sample 8958161 | NCBI WGS metagenome assembly JADMIO01 (sample SAMN16585339, study PRJNA669376) | soil metagenome | isolation source: Crop rotation soil | place: USA: Cullars Rotation, Alabama | collected 2011 | reverse complement strand
GAAGACCGTATTGATGCCATTATGAAAGATCTAAGTACTGACAGCTATTCGCTTAGTTTTAGTAAGACCTATCCTTATTCAGGGATCACCAGGAAGGCTTATGGTACCGATAATTATCTTGCTTTTGCTGATCCGCAGGATCTCATATGCGGTGACCGCATCCGCTTTAAATACAAACAAATTCCTATCTGGAGAAGACCAAATATCATCTGGCCCACCTGCCCGGATATGTCAATTGACATTCACAAGCTCACGGAAGTACAGGAACTGTTGATGAGTGCTGATCCAAAACTTTATGGTGCCCTGAAACAAATAAAGTTTATTAATACCGAAGGTGCCTTCATGGGTACTGAAGTATTTACAAAACAGTTTGCTGCTATGGATCTTGATAAGATCGATGACGCAACAGCAAAACTGAGCCTTGATAAATTTCTTATGCTTAACGATCCAAAGAATCTTGGAACCGGTGCTACAAGAAGTTTTTATGGCTATGCAGATCTGAATGAGATCGTTTTTAAACCGTACAAAAAATCATTGAAAGATATTTTGAAACCAACATTAAAAGGTTGTTTCGATCCGCAGACATTGAAGGCATTAAAAAGCAAACTGCAGAGTATTGACCCTGTGTATTATCAAAACCTGTATGTTCATTACCTCCCTGAAAACAGTAGCATAGCTATGCTGTCTTTCAAGAGATAATTCATTATAAAAAAGCACGTGACTGAATAAAGCACGTGCTTTTATTCAAATTCAAAATATAAAAGTATGCCCTTCAAACATAAAATGTATTTTGTTCTTGCTGCTGTTCACCTGTTAATGATTGCGTTGTATGCAACACATTTTGCAGACTGGGGAAACAGCGAAAACGCTGTTGCGAAAACGATAGCAACAGTGGGAAGCTATGCCGGCAGTAATAACATCTTCAGTTTTTTTGCACCTGGACTTTCTGATCAACCTTATGTTGTTTACGCGATACAATCTAAAGATGGTAAAGAAAGATTTATCGACCTTAAAGGCAGTTCGCCCGACTTTACAAACCGTGTAAATAACATCTATGGGTATCTTACTTTGAACGAAGCAAGGCCCATATTATCTGCAAGCCTGGCTCAGACAATGTTACAACGCTACCCTGATGCAGTTAAAATTAGAGTGGCCATGGTAGTGCAGCAGATACCCGATATGCATCAATACCGGAATGGTGAACGCAGCCACTGGCGGTTTTGGTTTCAAAATGATTTTGGTGTGGATACAAGTTTAATCTTACAACGATAAAATTTCCATGAAAAAAATATCAACACAACTCCGTAATTTATTTTTTAAGCCTGAAGCGCCAGAAACACTTGCTTTCTTTCGCATCGCTGTGAGCGCTTTCGCCCTGGTGCAATTATTTGTGCTCCTGCCTGACTGGATGTGGCTATATGGGCCCAATGGCTTATTACCCTGGCAAATAAGTGATGCGTTAAATACTACCAATCAGCCATCATTACTTTTTATCGCTGATCTCCTAAGCCATTTACATATTTCCGAAAACTCAACGCTATACATTGTTTCAATAATTTATTTTGTTGCCTTAGCCGGCTTGTTAACCGGGTTTAAAACGAAGCTGATGGGTATTAGTGCATGGCTTATGCATATCATTCTTAATACAACAGGGCATTTCACTGCTTATGGTGTTGAAACCTTTTTGCATATTGCATTATTCTATTGTGCAGTATTACCTGTGGGTTGCTGCTGGTCGTTTGATGCACGCAAAAACCAGGTTCATATCCCTTCCTATCTTATTACATTAAGCGTACGGCTTATTCAATTCCATCTTTGTATTATGTACCTGGCATGCGGTATAGAAAAATCGTTGGGTGTCCAATGGTGGAACGGCGAGGCTATCTGGATGGCTTTGCAGCAAGACCAGTTTCACCAGGTAAATACCGGCTGGATGGCACAGATAGCTATAATTCCAAAAATACTTTGCTGGGGAACTTTGCTGGTTGAAACTTTATATCCATTCGCAATCTTTTTCAGAAGAACTAAGAAAATGTGGTTGCTTGGTATTATCAGCATGCATGCATTTATTGCCATCTTCTTAGGCCTGGAATTGTTTGGCGGGTTAATGATACTGCTTAATCTCTCAGCTTTCGGCAATCATTCTTTTCCCGGCCTGTTTTCAGCCAGGATTAAAAATATATTTCTTAGATCCTGGTCTAAAGAATCAATTCCTATCCCGGAGATGTTGCCTGCATAATCCCAAACTTTGCTTAATAATATTCTTCGTGTTGCGTTGCTACCATAACCTTTCATATTGAATTGACTATTCTTAGTTGGCGGATAAAATGAAAGTTATATCACTTTATCACGATTTACGATTTCCGCTTTTGCCACGGATGCACAGATAAAAGTAATAAGGCAGTATCATCTGTGCATCTCTGGCAACACTCATGTTACACGGCACAAGATCAACCTGGATTTGCATTTATCGCTTGTTTTAGCCAGCGAATTTGCACTGCTGATAAACAAGTACGACCTGGCATATGAGGTAACGTATATGTGCCGTAAGCAGTTATAATTCACGTGGTCGGCTGCCTCCTGAAATATTATTTCAGTTTATGAATTGTTTTTTAAATTGCTGCGATAATCAAACATAGCCCTTATATTGATATAAATTATTATTCCGGCTTTTCCCTTGCTTGTTCAGTGGCGATGTTTGATGCAACCTGTCAAATTCATAAAAAAAGTTCCTATGCCTGGCGATTCATTAAATGTAAACAACAAGGCCGCTTCACAAAATACTTATGATGCTATTGTTATCGGTTCTGGCATCAGTGGCGGCTGGGCTGCAAAAGAATTAACTGAAAAAGGATTGAAAGTTTTAATGCTTGAACGTGGGCGCAATTTTGAACACATCAAAGACTACAAAACAGCAACCAAAAACCCATGGGAGTTTGAGCATCGTGGCGCAGCACCCTTAAAGTATAAAAAAGATAATCCTGTAATATCCAGGGATTGGGCGATGTATGGTACGGCGGCCCAGGAAGCGCTTTTGAATTACTGGGTGGATGAAAAAGATTCGCCATATGTTGAAGTAAAGCCTTTTGCCTGGTGGCGCGCCTATCAATTAGGAGGTCGTTCTATTTTATGGGGCCGGCAATGTTATCGCTTGAGTGATCTTGATTTTGAAGCTAATTTAAAAGACAGTATTGCTGTTGACTGGCCAATCCGCTATAAGGACATTGAAAAATGGTATGGATATGTAGAAACCTTTTCGGGCATTAGCGGCAGTAAAGAAGGCCTTGCTCATTTACCCGATGGAAATTTTTTGCCGCCGATGGAATTGAATTGTGCGGAGAAAGATGTGGCAGACAGGATCAATGCTTACTATAAAGGCGAACGTCGTATGTTTATTGGCCGTGTTGCCAACCTAACAAAAGAAATACCAGGCCGGGTAAAATGCCAGTTCAGGAACCGCTGCTGGGAAGGTTGTCCTTTTGGGGGGTATTTCAGCACACAGTCATCTACCTTACCTGCTGCAATGGCCACGGGAAATTTAACGCTACGGCCCTGGGCTATTGTTACGAAGCTCATTTATGATAAAGATTCAAATAAAGCCAGAGGTGTTGAAGTACTGGATGCGCAAACAAATAAAACATACGAGTATTATTCAAAGACCGTTTTTGTGAATGCATCAGCATTGAACAGTGCCTGGATACTTATGAATACGGCAACAGATATCTGGCCTGGTGGTTTGGGTAGCAGCAGCGGTGAACTGGGTCATAATGTAATGGATCATCATTACATGCTTGGTGCCAGCGGACTCGTGGAAGGCTTTGAAGATAAATATTATTATGGCCGTCGCGCAAATGGGTTTTATATCCCGCGATTTGTAAATATGAATGGTGACAAGCGCGATTTTATCCGCGGTTATGGTTACCAGGGCAGTGCAAGCCGCGATGGCTGGAGCCGGAATATTGCAGAGCTCAATGTGGGTGCAGCGTTCAAGGAAGCTTTGACAGAACCCGGTGCATGGCATATTGGGGCTACGGGTTTTGGCGAGATATTGCCTTACCATGAAAATAAAATTTATTTAAGCAAAGACGTAAAAGATAAGTGGGGCCTGCCGGTACTTACGATGGATGCGGAACTAAAAGAAAATGAACTAAAAATGCGTAAGGATATCATCAGCGAGCTTACTGCAATTTTTGATGTGGCAGGAATAAAAAATGTTACCACTTGGGATAGCAAAGTATATGCTGTTGGCCAGGGTATTCATGAAATGGGTACAGCACGCATGGGCCACGACAGAAAAACTTCTGTGCTTAATGCAAATAACCAGGTATGGGATGCGCAGAATGTTTTTATTACTGATGGCGCATGTATGACAAGCAGTGCCTGCCAGAATCCTTCATTAACCTATATGGCGTTAACTGCACGGGCAGCCGATTTCGCGGTTAAGGAATTAAAAAAAGGGAATATCTGACAGAAATACTAATACATGTTGCCCTGATCTCATCGCAAATTATAAATAAGCATACAGGCAGCATAGCCTTATAAATCCGCAGGGGTGCAATGGGCTCGCCCCGCAAATCGAAGGGGGCACTGTTTGTATTATAATTGACAGCCTGTTTTGAATGCCGGAACAAATCAGTTCAAAAAAAATAAAAAAACAATAAATGTAATTTTGACAATTAACGAAGAAATTCCTATTTTTAATTTTAATTGTGAGACAGAATCGCAGGCTAACTAATAAAAAACGATAATAGCTTGAACCAACAGCACATTGGTCAACAGGTTAAAGTCTGAATTTTTTCAAGATAGATTTATTCGCTTTTTGTTTTTCGAAGGCTATTGATTTGTTGTATAATCAAATGCATTATGAAAGATAATTATTTGAACCATTCGCACCAGAGATTGTTATTATTTAAATATTGTCTTCCGATTGTTTATTCACCGATAAAAAATCTACGCAATGACTAAATGTTTACCCGCATTCAGACCTTTATGCCTTCTGCTTGTGTCACTCTTTGCAATGCATTTTTCCTATGCCCAAACAAATATCACCGGTAAGGTTACCGATGAAAAAGGAGCGGGTTTGCCAAATGCTACCGTTCTTGTAAAGGGTACGTCTAATGGCGTTACAACCGGCGCCGATGGAGGCTACACCATCTCTGTTCCTGGTGCAGACGCTGTACTCGTTGTTAGTTATGTTGGCCTGAGAACACAGGAGATCACTGTGGGAACCAGCACCAACGTTAATGTACAGCTATCAAGCAGCTCAACACAGTTGAATGATGTGGTAGTAGTTGGTTATGGCACCCAGCGAAAAAGGGAAACTACTGCTGCCGTTGCTACTGTAAGCGCTGAACAATTTAATAAAGGCAATATATCCAATACAGCGCAATTATTACAGGGTAAGGTTACCGGCCTTTCCATTGCAAGGGCGGGCAGCGATCCCAATGCAGGTTTTGCTATTAGATTAAGAGGCCTTTCCACACTGGGAGCAAACGCTTCACCGCTGATCGTGGTGGATGGCCAGATCGGGGTAGATATCAATACAGTTGATCCAAATGATATACAAAGCATAGATGTATTGAAAGATGCAGCTTCTGCAGCAATTTATGGTACACGCGGTTCTGCCGGTGTTATCATTATTACATCAAAAAGAGGCAGTAAGGGGGCAACTACCGTATCATACAACGGGTTGGTAGCTGCAGAAACACCAGTTAAGTTTACCGATCATTTTTCTCCGGAGGAATACGCAAAAGCAGGCGGTGCTGATCTTGGTTCCCAAACAGACTGGAATGATGAAATTACCAGGACTGCCGTTTCCACCGTACAAAACCTCTCGCTTTCGGGTGGTAGCGGCGGCACTTTTTATACAGGTTCCATCAATTACAGGAATAACCCGGGCGTTGCCATTAAAACCGGGTTTACACAATTAAACCTCCATTTTGGTTTAACACAAAGAGCTTTAAAAGACAAGCTGGTATTTACGCTTGACGGAAATGTAACCAATAGAAACTCAGATTTTGGATGGAATGATGCCTTCAAATATGCTACTATATTTAATCCAACCGCTCCTGTTCAAAGTGACGACCCGGCGTATAATATAACAGGTAGTGGTTATTTCGAACAAAACTTTGTTGATTATGCAAACCCTGTAGCCGTGCTTGAACAGAACGTAAACAGCCGGGTTACAAAGCGGAGTAATATTAACGCATCAGCCACTTATGAAATCATCCGTGGCCTGAAATTTTCTTTACGATATGCACAGGAAAACCTCAGCTTTTATAACTGGGCTTACCTTCCAATCACAGGCTTTTATGTACGCGGTTTTTTAGGTGTGAGCGGTTTTGCGCGGCACGGTTATGCATGGAAGAGGGATGACGAATCATTTAACCAGTTGTATGAAAATACGCTGGCATATGACAAGCGGTTTAACAACTTTAGCCTGTCAGCTATAGCCGGTTATTCTTACCAGGACTTTTTGAATAATGGCTTTCTTACACAGGGTGGTAATTTTTTAACCGATGCAGTTTCCGAAGATTTTAATAGTTCACTTGACTTTAAAAATGGTCTTGGTTATTCAGACAGCTATAAAAACGGCTCACGGTTGGTAGCTTTTTTTGGAAGGGTAAACCTGAACTATAATGACCTTGCATTTTTATCGGCAAGCTTAAGACGTGAAGGTTCTACACAGTTTGGTGAGAACAATAAATGGGGTATGTTCCCCGCTGTAAGTGCCGGTTTGGATGCAAATAAGCTTTTGAATGTTACCAATATCAACAGTCTGAAAGTAAGGGCGAGCTATGGTGTTACAGGGGCATTGCCGCCGAGGTCTTATCTTTCATTGCCCTTGTATGGCACTGTGGGCGGCGGAGACAGGCTATTTTACTACAACGGGAATTACACACCATCTTACGGACCAACTCAAAACGCAAACGAAGATCTGAAATGGGAAAAGAAAGCCGAATTTGATGTGGGCCTGGATTTTTCTGCGTTTAATAGCCGGCTTTCGGGAACTTTTGATTATTACAACCGTAAAACTTCCGATCTCATATTTAATGTAACAGTTCCTGTGCCACCGTATCCTACCAGCACACAATATCGAAATGTTGGTACGCTTATAAATAGTGGTATTGAATTACTGGTTAATTATGATGTAATAAAAAATACCCGGTTAACGTGGACCACAGGTATTAATTTTTCAACTTATAAGGTTGTGCTCGACAGCCTCGATGATCTGGCAGGCAGCTATGTTGGCGCCACCAATTTAGGAACGCCGGGCCAGGAACAAACACAAATCACCCGTGCCGTTGAAGGAGAAAAGATAGGCATTTTGTGGGGGCCTGTGTTTAGAGGCGTAAACAAAACCGGTCAGTATTTGTTCGATAACGGTAATGGTGATACTACCCAGGATGCTTCCTATAAAACAATCGTAGGGTACGGTTTGCCCAAGTTTGAATTTGGCTTTACCAATACTTTCCGGTATCAGAATTTTGATTTGAATTTCTTTATCCGCGGTTCAATCGGTCATGACCTCATCAACACTTACCGCGCATTTTACGAAAATGCCACAGTGGTTAACAGCTACAATGTTGTTGCCACAAAATATTATGATCCCCTATTAAAAGATGCACAGGAATACAGTTCGCTGCACGTGGAAAAAGCTTCTTTCGTAAAATTGGATAATGCTACCTTAGGGTATACTTTTAATGTGTCAGGCAGCAATTTTATTAAAGGCTTCCGTGCTTATATTAACGGGCAAAACCTGTTTGTAATTACCGATTACACCGGGGTTGATCCTGAAGTGCGTTATGATGATAACGGAAACATTCTTGCCCCCGGTGTAGACCGCAGGGAACTCTGGGTAAGAACCCGCACATTCACTTTTGGAGTTAATCTAACTTTTTAATTTATTAAAGATCATTATATGAAATTTTCTATCGTAAAATATGCTGCTGCTATCCTGTTGATGCTGGTTGTATCATGTACTAACCTCGATGAGAAAGATGTTTTGTATGACCAGGTTACACAAGACAACTTTTTTAACACAGATGCTGAATATTTAGCTGCGTTAGGTGCGGCCTATACCAACCTCTACGGCACTTTTGGCAATGCTGATAATATTATGCCTATGCAGGAAGTAACTTCAGATGAAATTGTAGTGCCAACACGTGGCGCTGACTGGGGTGATGGCGGTCACTGGGTGCGTTTAAAAGAGCATACTTACAACTCCAACGATCCGCGGCCGCTGAATAGCTGGAACGTTTTATATGCAGGTGTTAATACATGTAACCGGGTGCTATCCATATTTGAACCAATAGGAACAGACCAGTCAAAACTTTACATAGCTGAATTAAAAGTGTTAAGGGCATTTTATTATTACTGGTTGCTTGATCTTTTTGGCAATGTTCCTTTAAGTATTGATTTCTCGCAAACTGAGCCTCCCGCGAATAATACCCGCCAGGAAGTATATGATTTTATAGAAAAGGAATTGATTGAAAATCTCCCCGGTATGCCTAAAACAGGGCCCAATGATGCTGCGACTTATGGTCGTGTTAACTATTATACCGGTTATGCGATCCTGGCTAAATTATATTTAAATGCACAGGTTTATACAGGCAAGCCGGAATGGGATAAAGCCATTGCTGCCTGTGATGAGATCATCAATTCAGGTTTGTTTGCACTCGCCGCTAACTATAGCGACAATTTTAAGAAGGAGAACAGGGGTTCTACCGAATTCATATGGGCTATTCCTTACGACGACATAAAAGCTACAGGGTTTACCATTCCTCTTATCACATTAAATCCCGCACAACAGGCTGTTTATAATTTGGGTCTTCAGCCCTGGAATGGCTTTGCCAGCGTACAGGAATTTTACCAGTCGTATATCGATCCCACACAAAACCCCGGCCCGCAAGGCACTGTTGTAGGCTTAGACCCCAAAGGCACACCAACAACCGGCACCTTAGATAAAAGACTATCCAATTTTATTGTTGGCCCGCAATACCAGGCAGATGGGGTAACGCCTTTAATTGATGGCGCGGCTGACGCAACAGACCCGGATGGTCCCGCTATCGTATTTACACCTTATATTAATGAATTGAATCCGGCCGCCTGGAGACAATCAGGTGCAAGAATTGGTAAATGGGAAATCTATAAAGGTGGAACGGGTAACCTTAGTAATGATTACTGTATTTTCCGTTATGCAGATATATTATTAACCAAAGCCGAAGCACAATGCAGAAAAAACAATAATTGGAACGACGCGATAGCATTGGCAATGGTAAACCAGATAAGAACCATTCATGGCGGCGTTGACGCTTATGCTTCTATGACTGCAGAGCAATTCCTCGCAGAACGCGGCAGGGAAATGTTTGCAGAAGCTACCCGGAGACAGGATATGATAAGGTTTGGCAGTTATAATAGTGCATTCCGTTTTCATCCGCAGGATCCGGTAGATAATTCGGGGCCAAATGGTATCAATCATTTGAATGTTTTCCCGATTCCACAAACACAGATCGATGCAAATAATAAACTAAAGCAGAATCCCGGGTATTAAATTTTTTGAGTAATCATTTATAAACAAGCAGTATTTAAAATCGCGGGCAATGTCTATTGCCTGCGTTATAATGACCTTTTAGTAGTAAATATGCAGGATGGTTAAAAATGTTGATGAACGCTTTTGTGCTGTAAATTTTTTACTGATACTGCTGCTGATACACACCTCGTGCAATTTCTCCGGAAAAGACACTGGCGGTAATAAATTGTTTTTATTGCTGCCCGCTTCCCAAACAAATATTGATTTTTCTAACCGTATTACTTACACAGAAGATTATAACCCTTACACCTTTCGCAATTTTTTTAATGGCGGTGGCGTGGCCATAGGTGATATTAATAATGACGGATTGCCCGATATTTTCTTTTGCAGCAACCAGCATTCTAATAAACTTTATTTGAACAAAGGCAATTTTAAATTTGAAGATATAACAGATAAAGCCGGTCTTAACTCCGATGGTGTTTGGTCGTCGGGTGTAACGATGGCAGATATAAACAGCGACGGCCTGCTTGATATTTATGTATGTAAGTCGGGGAATTTTGAAGGTAAGAACAGGAATAATGAGTTATTTATGAATAACGGCGACCTCAGTTTTACTGATAAAGCAAAAGAATATGGATTGAACAGTAAAGGTCTTTCTACACATGCAGTTTTTTTTGATGCTGATAATGATGGTGACCTTGACTGCTACCTCCTTAATAATTCATTTCGCTCAGTTGGTAATTATGACCTGGTGAAAGACCAGCGTAATATAAGAGATTCATTGGGAGGGAATAAATTCTTTCGTAATGATGCTGATTATTTTAAAGATGAGACTGAAAAAGCAGGCATATACAGTAGCAATATCGGTTTTGGTTTAGGTGTCAACGCGTCCGATATAAATAATGATGGCTGGCAGGATATTTATGTATCCAATGATTTTTTTGAGCGTGACTATCTCTATATCAACAATCAGGATGGCACCTTTACTGAATCGCTTGAAAAATATATTCGTGAAACAAGCATGAATTCGATGGGTGCTGATATCGCAGATATTAATAATGATGGGTTTACGGAGATCTATGTTACAGATATGTTGCCTCAGGATGATGAAAGGATTAAAATAAAAACAGTATTTGAGAATTGGGATAAGTACAAGTCAGATATTGCCAATGGTTATTATAAACAATTCGTAAGAAATACACTGCAACTGAATAACGGCAATAACTCATTCAGTGAGATTGGAAGGTTAGCCGGTGTGGCCGCTACGGACTGGAGTTGGGGCGCATTGATCACCGATCTCGATAACGATGGGCAAAAAGATATTTTTGTGGCCAACGGCATATTTAAAGATATTACCGACCAGGATTATATTCAGTATGCAAATGATGCTTACGAAAATATACGGCAGGATATTATAAATAAAAGAAAGGATGTGCTCAGGAAGCTGATAGACCTGATTCCGTCGAATCCCATCAGCAATTATGCATTCAGTAATAACGGTGATCTGACGTTTACCAATAAGGCCAGTGAATGGGGTCTGGATGGGCCCGGGTTTAGCAATGGCGCTGCATATGGCGACCTTGATAATGATGGTGATCCTGATCTTGTGGTGAACAATGTAAATATGTCATGTTTCATATACCGCAATCAAAGTACGGAGCTGCATCCTGAAAATAAATTTCTGCAGGTAACACTTGAGGGCGAAGAAAAGAACAGGTATGGCCTTGGTGCCAGGGTAACGGTGTATTATGATCATGCAATGGCCATGCAGGAGCAAATGCCGATGCGTGGATTTGAATCAACAGTAGACAGCAGGTTATTGTTTGGTTTGGGCAAAACAAACAGCATAGATTCGGTTGTAGTGAACTGGCCTGGTGGTAAAGAAACTATTTTAAGGGAGGTACAACCAAACACCCGTATCGTTGTAAAGCAAAGCGAAGCAGTCCATCGATCATGGACCAAGGACCATGGACCATCGAATCCTCTCTTTCATCCATCGAAGGAAAGCCACGATCTTAGCTTTAGCCACAAAGAAAATCTGTTTATCGACTTTGACCGCGACCGGCTTATTTTTCAAATGCTGAGCACACAAGGTCCACGGATGACAAAGGGTGATATTAATGAGGACGGACTGGAGGATATATATATCTGTGGCGCCAGCGGTCAGCCGGGTGCTTTATATAAGCAAACAGTATCAGGAAGTTTTATCAGCACAAATGAATTGCTGCTTTCAAAAGATTCCCTTTGTGAAGATACAGATGCCCTGTTTTTTGATGCTGATGGCGACGATGACGAAGACCTGTTTGTATGCAGTGGCGGTAATGAGTTTTCTCCGAACTCCACGGCACTCATCAGCCGTCTGTATATAAATGATGGCAAAGGAAGTTTTAGCAAATCACCGCAAATACTTCCTTCACCCACCATTTTTGAAAGTGTAAGTTGTATAAGGGCAGCAGATTATGATAGCGATGGGGACATGGACCTCTTCGCGGGTGTAAGACTAAAGCCAATGAGCTATGGTCTTCCATGCAAAAGTTATATTCTTCAGAACAACGGGCAGGGCATTTTTACTGATGTTACCCAGGCGGCAGCGCCTGCCTTATTGCAGGCAGGCATGGTAACAGATGCTCAGTGGCTGGATTATGATAATGACGACAAACATGACCTTGTAATAGCAGGTGAATATATGCCGGTAAGGATTTTTCATAATAATGGAAAGGGGAATCTTGAAGAAACAACAAACACTGTTGGATTACAGAACACCAGTGGCTGGTGGAACCGCATAGCAATAACAGATATAAATGGTGACGGATACGTGGATATCATAGCAGCCAATCATGGATTGAATTCAAGGTTTAAAGCCATGCAGCAAAAGCCGTTATGTATGTATGCAGGTGATTTTGCAGGCAATGGCATTACGCAGCAGATCATAACCTGCTATAATGGCGACAGTGCTTATCCGATGGTATTACGTCATGATCTGGTAGCTGTATTGCCTGCACTGAAGAAAAAGTATCTTAAGTATGAGAGCTATAAAAACCAGACAATAACAGACATTCTCAGCAGGGAGCAATTGCAAAACGCAGTCAAGCTCTCAGCCACGATGATGCAGAGCAGTGTGATGATCAACAATAAGAATAAAACATTTACTGTAAAAGCTTTACCGGTACAGGCACAGTTTTCACCGATGTATGGCATAGCCACGGGAGATTTTGACAGGGATGGTAATATTGATATTATAATGGGGGGCAATTTTTATGAAAGCAAGCCGGAAGCGGGCATCTATGATGCAAATTATGGTACGTTTTTGAAAGGTGATGGCAAAGGGAATTTCACTGCATTAACTGCACAGCAAAGCGGTATTAATATAAAAGGGGCGCTAAGAGATTTATTGTTAGTTAAAAACGGTAAACAACATATACTGCTAATTGCAAGAAACAATGATAAAATTCAGTTGCTTGATTATTAAAAGGTAATTATGAGACTGTTGATTTTTATAATAATGATATCAATTATTACGGGTTGTGACAACGGTAAGTTTAACACATACAAAAAACTTGAAGCAAAAGAACTGGCTTCGGGAAAACGGGCAGATAGTTTATTTATGGGTATTTATTTAGGCATGACAAGCAAACAGTTTTATACCCATTGCTGGCAACTGAATAAGACGGGAGTTTTCACCGACGGTAATAATAACACGGCTGTCTTATATCATTTAAAAAATGGTGAACTGGAACATCAGGCAAGTATGAATTTTTATCCTCAATTCTATAATAATAAAATTTATAAACTCCAGGCGACATTCAATTATGATGCCTGGGCCCCGTGGAATAAAAATACGATAGCAGACTCTTTAACAAATGATGTGCTCAGGCTTTTAAAAAAATGGAATCCTGGGGGTAATGCGTTCATAAAAGTTGAGGATAAAGAAAGAGGTACAATTTATATAACAGCCGATGGCAACAGGCGTATAACTGTTGGCAGGTATGATGACATGCGTGTGAAGGTAGATTATACAGACCTGCTGGTTGAAAAGCATTAAATAGATGGACTGTTTAAAAAGAGACACTTTCCTTATTAGAAGAAGTTTTATAAACGCGGGCTTATTACTGTGGTTGCTCTTCCTTTCCTGTAAAGAGCAAAAAAACACAACCACTTTATTTGAACAACTTGATGCTTCATATACAAATATCAGTTTCAGCAATGACCTTTCTTATGATTCGAAATTCAACATTTATACTTACCGCAATTTTTATAATGGCGGCGGTGTAGCTATCGGGGATATTAACAACGATGGTTTGCCCGATATTTTCTTCACAGCTAATATGAAGGATAATCGTCTTTATCTTAACAAAGGCGATATGCAGTTTGAAGATATAACGCAAAAAGCAGGTATCCGGAAAAAGGGAAAATGGTCAACCGGTGTTAGCATGGCCGATGTAAATGGTGATGGCCTGCTGGATATGTATGTTTGCAACAGCGGCGATATAAAAGGCGATAATCGTGAAAATGAATTATACATCAATAATGGAAATCTCCGTTTTACAGAAGAAGCGCAGCAATATGGTTTGGATGATCATGGACTTTCCACTCACGCTGCTTTCTTTGATTATGATCAGGATGGTGATCTCGATATGTATTTGCTGAATAATTCTTTTAAAGCTATCAGCAGTTTCGATCTTCAGAAAAATGAAAGGGGTATCCGGGACTCAGCTGGTGGTGATAAGTTGTTTCGAAACGATGGCGGGCATTTTAAGGATGTAAGCGAACAGGCCGGCATCTATGGAAGTATTATTGGCTTTGGTCTCGGTGTAACGGTTGGCGATCTAAATAATGATGGCTGGCAGGATATTTATGTTTCAAATGATTTTTTTGAACGCGACTATCTCTATATAAATAACCATAACGGAACTTTTAAGGAAGTGTTGGAACATGAAATGATGAGCATCAGCAATGCTTCAATGGGTGCTGATATGGCTGATATAAACAATGATGGCAACGCTGATATTTTTGTAACCGAAATGCTGCCGGAAGATGACGCAAGCCTGAAAACCAAGACCACTTTTGAAACCTGGGATAAGTACCGGTATAACCTGAAATATGGTTATTATCACCAGTTCACGCGCAATATGTTGCAGTTAAATAACGGCAATCAATCATTCAGCGAGATAGGGAGATTTGCAGGTGTAGCCGCTACCGACTGGAGCTGGGGCGCACTGATCACCGACCTCGATAACGATGGGCAAAAAGACATTTTTGTAGCCAATGGTATTTTTAAAGACCTTACAAACGAGGATTATATTCAATATATATCCAATGAAGCCTTTTATAAAGAAGTAATTTCAGGCAAAGCAGATTTCAAGCGACTGATAGATTTGATACCATCGAATGCGATCAGCAATTATGCATTCAGTAATAACGGGGATCTTACTTTTACCGATAAAGCAAAGCAATGGGGTTTGGATGCGCCTGGCTTCAGCAATGGCGCTGCCTATGGTGACCTGGATAATGATGGCGATGCTGATCTTGTGGTGAACAATGTGAATATGCCCTGTTTTGTGTACCGCAATCAAAGCGAAGCGCAACACCCTGGCAACAAATTTTTGCAGCTCACACTTGAAGGAGAAGGCAGGAACCGCTATGGTATTGGCGCCAAAGTAACGGTTTATTATAACCATACGCTGAGTATGCAGGAACAAATGCCGATGCGTGGGTTTGAATCAACGGTTGACAGCAGGTTATTGTTTGGTTTGGGTAAGACAAATACAATAGATTCTGTTGTAGTAAACTGGCCCGGAGGTAAACAGACTGTTCTAAAGGATGTGCAGCCTAACAGCCGCATCACGATAAAACAAAGTGAACCGGCAATTGTGAATCGTGAATCATCAATCGTCAATGGTCAATCGGATACTTCATCCAATATCGTACATCAAACATTTACAGCATCCAGCAATAATTACGGCCTTTCCTTTCAACATAAAGAAAACGCGTTCGTCGACTTTGACCGCGACCGTCTTATTTTTCAAATGCTGAGCACGCAGGGCCCGCGTATGGCAAAGGGGGATATCAATAAAGATGGATTGGAGGATATATATATCTGCGGAGCAAGTGGCCAGCCGGGAGCTTTATACTTGCAGGCCAAAACAGGAAGGTTTATTGCAACCAACGAGGCCTTGCTTGCAAAAGATTCTCTCTCAGAGGATACGGATGCCTTATTTTTTGATGCAGATGGAGATAACGATGATGACCTGTTCGTATGTAGCGGTGGCAATGAGTTCTCGCCAAATTCCACAGCACTTATCAGCAGGTTATATTTGAATGAAGGCAAGGGCATATTCATCAAATCACCCCAGTTACTGCCATCGCGAACCATTTTTGAAAGCGCCGGTTGTGTAAGTGCGGCAGACTATGATGGAGATGGAGACAAGGACCTGTTTGTAGGTGTAAGGTTAAAGCCTATGAGCTATGGCCTGCCGTGCAAAAGTTATATTCTTCGAAATAATGGCCAGGGTATTTTTACTGATATTACGCAAACGGCAGCGCCCGGGTTATTGCAGGCAGGGATGGTAACGGATGGTGAATGGGTGGATTATGACAGGGATGGACATACTGATCTTGTTATTGCAGGCGAATATATGCCGGTAAGTATTTTTCATAATGATGGCAGAGGAAGGTTTGAGGCAGCAACAAAGGCTGCAGGGTTACAAAATACAAATGGGTGGTGGAACCGGATCGCTATTTCAGATATAAATAGTGATGGTTATCCTGATATCATTGCAGCCAATCATGGACTGAACTCGCGCTTTAAAGCCACGCAGCAAAAACCTGTATGCATGTATGTTGGCGACTTTGCGGGCAATGGCAGCACACAACAAATTGTAACCTGTTATAATGGCGACAGTGCTTATCCGATGCTGCTCCGGCACGACCTGGTGGGGGTGCTTCCCGCATTAAAGAAGAAATATCTGAAATATGAGAGCTATAAAAATCAAACGGTAGAAGATGTTTTAAGCAGGGAGCAGTTAAAGACAGCCGTAAAGCTTTCAGCGGGTATGCTCCAGAGCATTGTATTGATCAACAACAGGAATGCAACCTTCGGTATAAAACCATTGCCATCACAGGCGCAGTTATCGCCCGTGTACGCTATAGCAGCAGAGGACTTTGACGGTGATGGAAGAACAGATATAGTGATGGCGGGCAATTTTTATGAAAGCAAGCCTGAAGTGGGCATCTACGATGCAAGCTATGGCACGTTTCTAAAGGGTGACGGCAAAGGAAACTTCACTGCCCTGGCTGCAAAGCAAAGCGGTGTTAACATTAAAGGCGCCGTAAGAGATTTGATGGTAGTGACAAGAGGAAAAAAACAGGTAATAATAGCAGCGCTTAATAATGCACCCGTTCAAATAATTGAATTTTGATAGAAAATTAATAAAGCCGGATAACTGGGCTTTCGCCCGGTTAAAACATAAATATTCCTGCTTATCCGCTATTTATGCCGGGTTAGAATAATTGCCTTGCTGAATTACATTAAACACCTAAAATTTGAGGCTAAATTAATAATCATGAAAACATACAGTTATCAATTACTGCGCCTTATTGCAGTGTCCGCAATTATTATTAACCTTTGGTCTTGTTCAAAACAGGAGGCAAAGCCTTCCCTCAATATAAATTACACCGAAGAACAGCTGCTCAGTGAATCACTGCTGCCTGGCGAAACTGTCGTTGCAACTGTAACACCCGGTCTTTACCGGATCTCAAAATTTATAGATACAGGCGATGATGAAACAGCACAGTTCAATGGTTATACTTTCAGGTTCAGGTCAAACGGAGCGCTTGTTGCCACCACGAATACCGGTGCGGTATTCAATGGCAGATGGCGCCTGAACAGTGCCCAAACAATGATGGAACTGGAAATAGGCGGTACAGAGGCTCTTAAAGATTTGGATGATGATGACTGGAGGGTCAAGGTGCTTACTTCTACCCGTATAAAGCTTTCTGTACCTGATCCGGATGTGGTTGTATTTGTTAGAATTCAATAATAGGTACTCGATGAAAATTTAAGGAATGCCGGCTCCCGAGGCCGGTATTTTCTTTGGCAGATGAGGTAATAAAACCTACATACGCCTGTTGCCTTAAGCTGATACTATTTCGTTTCGCAATTGTATCGATCTGACGCTTGTATGTCTTTAACCGGCATCCTTACCGTCACAAACGGCTTTCCCGCCGTCAGATCCATATGACAAAACCTGTGAGGCTTGCAGTGGGTGCTTGCCGTTATTACTTTGCAAAGCAAATTATTCTATCCCGATTGTTTGGTTAAGCAGGTTATAACCTGTAGTTTCTTCCCAGATATTTTCATTTGCAAAGCGGATAGAGTATCCGGATTTATTAGCCAAAGATGGATAAGCATCCGGCAGGTTTAAGAATAACTCATAATCACCGGGAGGCATATTGTTCCTGGTAATGATTTTTATGTTGATGTTTGAATAACCTGTATACCATTTGCGGATATCTGTATCTATATTATAAGCAAATTCCTCTTTATTATTTTTGTTGCGCATAATTAATTGTACAGGTCTTGGATTATAAGGAGAAGCATAGCCAACATTTTCTATATTAAGAATGAAAGACAATTGTGTCCCGGCTTTTAGCGGGTCAACAGGAAAAACAGCGTTACGTAATACAAACCTGTAACCTAATTTCTTTTTGATAGCATCCATACAGCCGCCGGTTTCCCAGTCATTATTCACATCATTGTTATAGGCGCAGTTTAAAAAGCTATAGTGCATGTTATCCATTTCTGTTTGCGCTTTTCCACTGTTCTCACAATTATTTTCAGGGCTGTAAGCATCATCACAGGTTTCGCCGCCAATAACGGTGTATTTTCCATCGGCCATTGCATAATTGTGCAGGAGAGAATAAGCATCGGCGCGCGGGGTAGATGAATTACCATAATCATCATATGTGCCATAATCATTAGGCGAGGAGAGAAAGCAATCGTTATGAAAGCCTATGCGTGCAGCATCACTGCCCGAAAATGCTTCGGCTTCGGCCAATGCAGCAGATGACGTGGGTGCATTAATGCCATAAACATAACGTTGTTTCATTTGCGGTGTGCGTACCTGTACCATCCTGTCTTGTGGCAGAGCATCAAGCAATGCTTTTAATACTTCATTTTTATAAGCCCAGTTCTTATCAACAAGTTTTCCTTTGCCGTTTGATGATGGATCACCAAAATAGTCACTGTAATAATTTTCTCCCCAGGTGCCGATAAAGCCCATTTGCATGCAGGCGATAACATCAGCATTGCTCTGCAATAAAGGCTTCAGTTGGTTTATATGATCCAATACAATATTTTTTGGCGCATCGCCATATTCCGGGCAGATGAAACCCTCAGGACAACTGCCGCTGTTGGCAGTAATGGTATAACAAAAACGGAGTATGAGTTTTACGCCGGCTTCACGTGCAGCATTAAAATCATTCTCAATATTATCAAGGATATCCTGCGATAAGATTTTATTGTTATAACCCTTCAAAATAATATTACGGAATACCAGTGTGCTATGCACTTTATAATTTCCATCATCTGCCTGCTGCAATGTGCGCCAGGCTTTCATCTGTTCACCATCAAGCAATTCATAATTTGTAACATAAGTTTCCGTTGCCCTGTAAAAACCGCGTTCAGGATTTGGAAAATCTTCGCTCGATTCAGTGTAGGTAACTGTATCTGTTGCAGGTGGCGCATATGTTACAGGGTTGCCGATCTTGTTGCATTGCGAAAAAGAAAGAATGGATACAATGCAAAAAACAATCAGGATGTAAACTGGTATTTTGTTCATGGAATACGTTGAAAATTAGTATAGGTCTGACGGCCTGAGCCGTCTGACCGCAATTTTATATCACCTTTCAAGGCAGCTAAGTAATTAGCTTAATACTCTATGATTGAATTTCTTCCGGACTTTCCGGCTTTCTGACTTTACTGACGTGTAATTATTCACTCATGTCCAGGTAAAATGCATCACTGCCCTGGTCGGGGGAATAGCCGATGATGGCACTCCAGTCGTTTGCAGCGACTTGTATGCCGATCTTTAAATTTTTCCCCGTTAATCCTTTTATTTTACTCCTGCTAATGGAAACTTCAAATTTTTGTACGCTACCATCCTGTTTAATGGTACCTACTTTGAAGAATTCGTTTATTGATTGGGGCTCGTAGCTGAAAGCAGCCTGGTTTGTTCCTGCGAAATAATAAGGATCCAGCCAGCCATCCAGGATGGTTCCTTCCAGCAATACTTCATAAGCACCATTTGGAATTTCACCGGTTAAATAACCGGTTGTTATATCATTATCGGCATCTATATACAGGTCGTAAATGTTGCCGGCTGCCATTGTTGTATTCTGTTCAAAATAAATATAGACGTAATTTCCATCGTAGTCATATTTGGATTTGATAAAGTTGCCCGAATTAGATCCCCCGGTAACAACATTATATGCAACTGTATCCCAGTCTGATATACTATTATCATCAAGTTTAATAGCCGAAATTTTTGCTATCTGTAACACCGTTGAAGCCTCGCCTGTTACACCGGATGCAGCAGTTGCATACAATGTTGGAACATATTTTCCTTTGCCCGGGTAAGTATGCACCGGGCTTTCCTCTGTTGATGTAGTACCATCACCAAAATCCCATTGATAACTCACAGCGCCTTCAGATTTATTTTTAAAGGTAACGGTTGCGCCATCCACCTCTACACTATAAAAAACAAAGGGTGCCGGATCCGCAGCATCTTTTTTGCAGGAAGTAAAATTAACAGTACCGAATAAGGCAACTATTAAAATAATAAGGTTTGTTTTTTTCATTTCATTGAATTTATAACCTGCTATAAATGATTTTGAAGTAAACCCATTTAGAAATATTGACTAATCGATCTGAAGCCTGGAAAGCGTTTGCCCGGCTAAATTATGGATTCTGTACGCATAAGGTGTTGCTTTGTACCTCATCGATCGGGATGTAATAAATAATACGGTCATCGTCCGGTTGCGTGATCATGTTTCCATAACCTGTCGGCTCTTTTGAAAGGTCAATATCTGTTTCTTTTAAACCCGGTAAATGATAACCCCAATACGTTCTGTTCATCACCATATTATTCCGATACACATCAAAATTACGGTGGCCTTCAAATGCAAGTTCTATACGCCGTTCTTCCAATACAACTTCCAAAGCGGTTGATCCTGTAGGAACGTTCCCATTGTATAAACTGTTTTCAAGACCGCGGTTCTTTCTTATCCTGTCAATATCGTCAAGGGCGTCTTTGGTTTTACCCGATTTTGCATTGGCTTCCGCGCGGTTCAAATACATTTCTGCGAGGCGGAACAGAATGGGCGAACTCAATGTGGGGCTTCCACCCTGGAATGAAAATTTGCTGATGTAGTAGGTTTCAATACCATTCTTTTTTGCAATGCCTCCGCTGCCATCGGGAAGTGGTATAATATAATCCCAGCGTACATCATTAGGGTGTGCCCTCATTAAACTGCGCAATGATGTTGTGGCAAATTCTTCGCCCCAGCCGCTATTACCGTCTGAATAGATCATCGAAGCTATAGAGCCAAATTTTCCATAGTCTTCATTTGCTGTGAATGCAATACAAAATATAGTTTCAGAACTGCCTTTTGCATTGGCAAACATATCGGGGAACTGTGATTTGGTTGCCAGCGAAAAATTACCTGAGTTAATTACTTTGGCAGCATAATCAGCAGCATTTGCGTTATCATCCATATATAAATATGCTCTTGAAAGCAGGGCCCATGCTGCTTCTTTGCTTGCAAATTCAACACCACGTGGCTGGTCCATAAGGTCGGCTGCTTTTTGTGCATCTGCAACAACCTGTGCATACACTTCGGCTACGGTTGATCTTGCTTTTTGCGAGGGATCGCTGGTTGATGTTCTTAAAATAATTCCTGGCGCAGATTTGTCCTGCGTATAAGGCTTTGCAAACAACTTTACCAGGCTGAAATGGCTAAATGCTCTTAAGAAGTAACATTCCCCCAGTAATTGTTTTCTTGCAGGGTCATCAGTTGGTTCTTTTTCCACAGCTTCAATAACCGTGTTGCAATCGCTGATGATCTTATAAGAGATGTACCAGAAATACCTGGTGTTTGTTTGCGTGGGGGAATGATCCAGGCTGAAGCTATAAAATAAAGGATCTTCTGTAACCTGTGCGCAAACAATGTCATCACTTGCGAAATCTGATAGCTGGAAATATTGTCTCAGGTACATGTTATTATCATCAGCCGTACCGTTGAATTCAACATGATCTTTGAACAATGCGTAAGCGCCATTAACCGCATTGGTTAAGCCTTCAGTTGTTGAAGTAAGCGTTTCTGTGGTAATGGCATCGCTTGGTGTAACATCTTTTATACAACTGCTGAAAGCTATTAAACACAATATTATTACAGCGGTGTAAATCCGGAATGGTGTTGACATTATTGTAATTGGCAGGAATGATTTTATGTTGTGTAATGTATCGGTCTCGCGCTCTTTAAGCATATGACCGCTATTGCGTAGTGAGGTGCAGGTCTGATGCTGTTGAACACAAGTCTGAACTGATGTATCAGAGCGATGCCATGAAAAAATGCTGTACAAGGGAGTGACACAACCGTGCTCAATCGAAGTATCAACTGCTGATAACATAAAAACCTTCTTTGAGTGATATATGCTTTTCATGACCATACTAAAATTTTACGTTGATGTTTAACAGATACTGGTGGTTATTTGGGTATTTAAAATCGTTTACGCCTGGTGTTGAATAAATACCGGCCTGGATGGTTGTTTGCGGGTCCTGGCCCAGGAATTCAGTGAACGTATAGACGTTATCTGCGGAAACGGAAACGGCAATATTCTGGAGCCCCAGCCGCGCAGCAAAACTTTGCGGCAGGTTATAGCCTAATGTTATATTGCGGATAGAAAGAAAATTGCCATCCTGCAAATACCTGGTTGAGGTTTCTGTTGAATTGGCTGCATTTTGCGGGCTTGGATTGGTGGCAATATCACCAGGTTTTGTCCAGATACTGTAACCGGAAGGCAAAACAAGCTGGTTATAATAAGGCTCGTTGCCATCATTCATTGTAAAACGTAATGCATTGCTGAATACTTTATTTCCATACAGGAAATAGGCGTTTACACTTAATGAAAAAGCTTTATAAATAACTGTATTTGTTAAACCACCCTGGTATTTGGGCAGGGCTGAGCCAACTTCCTGGAAAGTTGCTTCTGCATAGCTCGAAGTTGCTTCACGGGAGGTTATATTTCCATCTGCGTCTTTCGTAATTTTTTCCCATAACGGAGCGCCTGTCTGCTGGTCAACACCCAGCCATACAGGCATATAAAATTCATATAAATTACCGCCGTTGCGATAGATCTGCGATATGGCCCATGAACCTGTTTTTACAAAGCTTGCCGGTAATTTTTCCAGCGTATTTGTGTTAAAGGCAATATTGAAATCTGTTGTCCATGAAAAATTTTTGTTTTGAATATTGATGGTTGATAAAGCAATTTCGAGGCCTTTGTTGTTGATCTCTCCTACATTTTCCCATCTTGTTTCAAAGCCTACAGATAAAGGCTGCGATACCTGCAGCAACAGGTTTTTGGTTTGATTCTTATATACATCCAACGATAAAGAAATACGTTTAAAGAAACTTACATCAACACCGATATTGGTTTGATATTTACTTTCCCAGGTTAAGTTGGGGCTTGGCAATTGGGAAGGTGTTGCGGCAGATTGTGAATTATACTGGCTGGTTAAAGAAAAGAGGCCGAGATAACGTGATGCACCGATATCCTGTGTGCCGGTAACGCCATAACCGCCGCGTAATTTGAGAAGATCAATTACACGATTGCCTTTTAAGAAATCTTCATTGCTGATAAGCCAGCCTGCGGAAATAGCCGGAAAAGAACCATAGCGGTTGTTTTCCTGGAACGCTGTTGAGCCATCTACCCTGAAGGAGCCGGTAACGAAATATTTATTCTTATAACTGTAGTTAGCCTGCGAGATATACGAAACTATGGTAGACTGATCATAATAGCCATTTACACTTAAATTACCGGAAACCACATTCAGTACCTTTAAGCCAAATGGTAAACCTCTTCCTGAGCCGCCCAATGTTTCTGTTTTGCCGCCTTCAAATGCAAGGCCTGCTAAACCGCTGAGCTGGTGATCGCTAAATTTGAAATTGAATTTTAAGAGATTGTTCGAGATGCCGCTATAGCTTAAGATATCGCTTTCGTCAAGATATCCGGTCCCGTGATACTGTCCCGCTACCGCTCCTGAATAATAGTTAGTGCTTTTGCTGTAACTCGCTGCAATTCGATTGGTGCTTGAAAATGTAAGCCAGTTGGTAATGGCATAATTAAAATTAAGGTCATAGTTTACATCAAAACCTTTGTACGGATGGTCGGAGTTGGCAATCGTGTGCACAGGGTTTACTTTATCTCTCGACCACCATTTGAATGATGAGTTGCCGTCAACATATATTGGGTTCCCTGTGCTGTCGTAAGGGTTATCCCAGGGAAGGTTCAGGAAAGCATAATAGATATCATTATAATCATAGCTTCTGCCACTGATTCCGCTTATATTGATGGCATTGGTTAATGAAACTTTCTCATTAAAATGGAATGTTGATGCTGCCCTTAAATTAACACGTTGAAATTTTGTGTTCATGAAAGTGCCGTTCTCATTATAATAAGAAGCGCCGATGTAATAATCATTTTTTTCTGTTTTGCCCGATATGGAAACATAATAGTTCTGCATGAATGCAGGTTCAAAAATGGTTGTCGGCCAATTGTAATTGCGGCTTGCCAGGTCCCTGGGCCTTTCAGCATAAAACTTTAAAAGATCAATTTTATGGGAATTGCCTGAATCGGCTGGAATGTAATCGCGGTAAAATTCTTTTTGATATTCATATAGCTGGCTGCCATCCATCAGATCTAAATTCCCGAAATCCGGTGTACGTAAGCCTGTTACTGCTTTTACTTCAAATGATGTTTTATTTGTTTTTGCTTTCTTGGTAGTTACGAGAATAACGCCCGCATTTGCCTGCGACCCATACATGGCAGTTGCTGATGCGTCTTTGAGAACCGTGATGTTCTCCACATCGTTAGGATCAAAGTTTCCACCGATAATACCGTCAACAACATATAAGGGTGTTTGCGAAGCATTGATTGACGAAACGCCCCTTAATCTTATTTCTGCATTGGCGCCTGGCACACCTGAACTGTTTACCACCTGCAGGCCGGCGACCTTTCCCTGCAGCATGCTGCCTACATCATTGGTGGTTACATCTTTCAGTTTGGTGGCATCCACAACGGTTACAGCGCTGGTTAATTCTCCTCTCTTTTTATCGCTATAACCAACCACAACCACTTCATTAAGGTCTTTATCCGTTTCAGTAAGCGATATAGCTATATTATTATCGGTTGAGCGAACTGCTATTTCCTTTGAAGCAAAGCCAATAGAGCTGATACTTAAAATAAAGTTGCCTGAGGGAACTTCGATTTTAAACCGGCCGCTGTCATCAGCTATAAAAGATCTCCCGTTCTTAACGGTTACAGAAGCTTTGCTCACAGCACGCTGATCAGTTTCGGAAACAATTTTTCCTTCAAGCGATCTCGTTTGCGCCGTAGCAAATAAGGTTGTTAGCAACAAGGGCAAAAACAGAATTTTTTTCATAAGCATCACTATAAGATTACCTGACCATTTATTATTTATTACAGATACCGGTCTTATTCTTTAATTACTTCGCTGTAAAATCCAGTGTGTTAAGGATAATATTTCGGGATTTTTGACCTGTCTGGCATAATCTGAATATGTTAATCGCTGAATCATCAATTTTTTGCGGCATTTACAGTTAACATAACGCTGGTAACTAATGGTCCTGTTAACAAGCTAATCCAAAGATAACGAAAGAAATAAAAACAAAATAAAAATAATTAAAACTTTTTTATTGTTATTTTCAATGGATCAAAAAACGTAACACTGATGATAAGATCTTCAAAGCTTTGGCTGTTGTATGCAGTTATTACTACGGTATTCTGGGGTGTTTGGGGTGCATTTATTGAGCTGCCGGAAAAGGCCGGATTTCCTGCAACATTGGGTTATGTTGTCTGGAGCATGACGATGATACCCTGTGCCCTTGTTGCTTTAAGTATTATCAAATGGAAACCGGAAACAGATAAACGTTCTGTTTTTTTTGGTTTAACCACGGGATTATTGGGTGCCGGTGGCCAGTTAATTTTATTCGAAGCACTTCGTGAAGGTCCTGCTTACATTGTTTTTCCCTTTATCTCTTTATTTCCGGTGCTTACTATCTTTTTGTCGGTTGCATTTTTAAAAGAACAAACCAGCAGGAAACACTGGGTTGGAATTATCCTTGCGTTGGCAGCAGCTGTTTTTCTTGCAAATCCAAAATTTACCGGAAGTGAAACAAAAAGCACCGGTTGGTTATGGTTATCGGTAATCGTTTTTTTGATGTGGGGGTTACAGGCGTATGTAATGAAACTGGGCAATAATTCAATGAAGGCGGAAAGCATATTTATGTATATGACGATCGGCGCATTGCTGTTGTCGCCATTTGCAATATGGATGACAGATTTTTCACAGCCGGTTAACTGGGATTTTAAGGGCCCTTACCTGGCAGCTATGATACATATATTAAATTCGATCGGCGCATTAACCCTGGTTTATGCATTGCGTTACGGCAAGGCAATTATTGTGGTTCCGCTTAGTGGTTTATCACCCGTGATAACGGTTATCTTATCGCTGATCATTTATGCTGTAATGCCTGGAAGTGTGTTATGGGCCGGGTTGGTATTGGCTGTCGTTGCGATATTGTTGCTGAGTGAGTGAAGTGCAGGAGGTAATATATTAGATGTGCGATGTAAGACGTGTTGTAAAGATGAACAATTTACTGTTTATTGTTCACGGTTTACCATTTATACTTATTCTGCAATCAGCACCTCGATGCCTGCATCTTCCAGTCTTTTTTTATCATCAGCCTGGATAGCTTTATCAGTCACAACTTTTTTTATCTTATCGAGCCCGCAAATAAAGGCCAGGCTTTTTCTTTTGAACTTACTGCTATCGGTAACCAGTATCACCTCTTTAGCGATCTCGATCATAATACCGTTTAAATGAGCTTCATCAATATTAGGCGTATAAATGCCTTGCTTTGTATCGAACCCGTCTGTGCTTAAAAAGAGTTTGTCAACAAAAAAATTGCGCAGGTTTTTTTCTGCCAGCGGACCAACCAGGCTCATTGCATTTTGCCGCAGGTACCCGCCGGGAATGATAACGTTTACTGAAGGATAGACCATTAATAAATTGGCAATATTCAATGCATTGGTAATAACATTAACATGCTTAACCCTGTCGAGGTGCTTTACAATTTCTGCGGTGGTAGTACCACTGTCTATAATAATTGTATCGCCATCATTAATTAACGACGAAGCCAGTTTGCCAATAGCTGCCTTTTCAATTGCGTGTATCTTGTTTTTTTCAGCAATCCGCTGGTCCACCCCAACATGATTTTCTGTATGAATTGCGCCACCTCTTGCACGAACGAGAAGATTTTTCCTTTCAAGATGCTCAAGGTCGTTGCGGATAGTTACTTCGCTTACATCGAACTCTTTGCTTAACCGGCTAACCAAAACCTCGCCTGTTTCTTTGATATGTTCAAGTATTTTTTTGCGTCTTGATACAGTAAATCTTTCTTTTCTTTCGGCCATTATTCAGGTTATTTACATAATAAAGATATTATAAAGAATTATTTAATGAGTATTAATTTTGAGACAAAAAATAAGATTTCGAAGAGTAATTGAAAGATTTTGAAAGATTATCGTAAAAAACATTATTTTCGTTTTACACAAACCACAGAAATGCAATTGCTATCATTTGACGAGGAATTCTTGGCAAAAAATGGTGCCATACTTACTGCGCTGGAAATTGCGGGTCAACCTGGTTTATGGAATACAACAGCAAAGCTCTTTTTTGAAGCATCAGGTCAGATCAGAAATTTTTTGCATGCAGCTTATGCGCAATCGGGTAGTATAATTTTAACCGGCGCAGGAACAAGCGCCTTTGTTGGCCTTTCCCTGCAGGGTGTATTTTTCAGAAATACAAAAATCATAACAAGAGCAGTGGCAACAACAGATATCGTATCACATCCCCGTGACTATTTTAACAGCGATCAAACCAGTCTGATCATTTCTTTTGCCCGCAGCGGCAACAGCCCCGAAAGTAATGCCGCACTTGAATTTGCCGATAAATTCAATAAAAAATGTTTTCATCTTATTATTACCTGTGATGCACAGGGCGCTCTGGCAAAATACAATTCTGCAAATCCGACCTGTGTTTTTGTTTTACCTGAAGCTGCAAACGATAAAAGCCTTGCAATGACCGGCAGCTATTCCGGTATGTTATTAACTGGTTTGCTGATGGCTTATATTCATGAAGAACAAAAAACAGGAGAACAGGTATCGTTGTTGATACGGGCCGCTGAAAATATTTTATCCTGTCATTTATCAACACTGCAACGTGTTGCTGAAAAAGATTATAAACGTGCTGTTTTTCTTGGTTCAGGAAATTTATTCGGAACAGCAACAGAAGCGGCCCTTAAACTCCAGGAGCTCACAGATGGAAATATTATCTGTAAAGAAGATACTTATTTAGGCCTGCGTCATGGACCGAAAGCGGTAATAGATAATCATACCCTGGTTATATATTTTTTCAATAATAATGCCTATGTAAAGCACTACGAGAAAGATCTTGTAAATGCTATGAAAAGCGGTAACAATGCCATGTTTCAACTTGCCGTAAGCGAGAAGCCTGAAACGATTAAAGATATAGATGCACAAGTGAATTTTGGATTTGACGAAGAAAGTATAAACGAAGATTTTTTGCCGGTGTGTGCGATACTTGCCGGCCAGCTACTCGGGTTTTATAAAAGCCTGCAACTTGGGTTAATGCCCGATACGCCTTCTGTTAACGGCTCAATTTCAAGAGTTGTGCAGGGCGTTACAATTTACCCACTGCAGGATTTTGAGGTTACATCAGCGGTACCATAGGCGCATAAAGGCTGATTACATTGCTCGGTGCCTGTTTTTATTATGTATAAAGAACAAATTTTATAAGACAGATTGCTAATGAAAATACAATGCAGAATAAAGACTTTGATGTATTGGTTGCAGGTGAATTAAACATTGACCTGATAATGGATGGGCTTCAGCAATTTCCGGAGGTAGGCAAAGAGATTCTTGCGAATCGGATGCTCTATACATTGGGTAGCAGCTCAGCGATCTTCGCCTCAAATCTCAGCTCACTGGGCATTTCGGTAAACTACTGCGGTTGTGTTGGCAAAGATGACTTAGGGAAAAAGATTATCTGCGATCTTAATGCAAAGAAAGTAGGTACCATTAATATCATTTACAGTGATGCTGCTGCCACAGGAATTACTGTTATTCTAAATACGGATCAAGATCGGGCAATGGTTACTTATGCAGGAGCCATGAATGAGCTGCGTGAAGCGCATATAACTGATGCAATGCTGATGAACGCCAGGCACCTGCATGTAAGCTCTGTATTTATTCAGCCGGCCTTAAAGCCGGGGCTTACAAAACTTTTCAAACGCGCTAAGCAATCAGGATTAACAACATCCCTCGACCCGCAATGGGATGTTCATGAACAATGGGAATGCGACTGGCAAAACTTACTACCATATGTTGATGTATTTCTTCCAAATGCAGAAGAGATAAAAAACATCACGGGTAAAAAAACACTAAAGGAAGCTGTTGAATCAATAAAAAATATTGCAAACATCATCGTTGTAAAGAACAGCATAGAAGCCGCTCTCATTATTTCTGGAGATGAAGTGATTGAGCAACCTGCGTTTATCAATCATGATTTTGCCGATGCCATCGGGGCGGGTGATAGTTTTAATGCAGGATTTATCGGCAGTTACCTGCATGACAGATCTTTAAAAGAGTGCGCAACGTTTGGTGCTCTGTGCGGTGCGATCAATACAACCGGAAACGGAGGCACAACAGCGTTTGCCAGCCTGGATGATATTAAAAAAATCGCTTTGGAAAGATTTAATTATATCATAGAATGACAATGAAAGAAAAGCTCGCAGCGCATGCGCGGGAAAGAAAGGCATTGCTGGCAGCTAACTATTACAATTTCGAAACATTGAAGGGTCTGCTGCTTGCAGCGAAAGCCACGGATAGTAGTATAATATTGCAGTTAAGTGAAAGCACCCTGCAGTATCTTGGTATAAACCCGGCAGTCAATATGGCAAAAACGATGCTGGATGATTTTGGTGTTGAGGGCTGGGTGCATTTTGATCATGGCAGCAGCATTGAAATAATTAAGCGATGTATGGATGCGGGGTTTGAAAGCATAATGATCGACGCAAGTGAAAAACCATTTGAGGAGAATGTACGTATTACGAAAGAAGTGGTTAAGATCGCTGCCGGGTATAATGTAAATGTTGAAGCAGAATTAGGCTACATCGCCAAACTTAACCAGTCACAAACAATAGAACCTACCAGCGCTGAAGATGCAAAACGCTTTGTTGAAGCAACCGGTATAAATGCTTTGGCAATTGCCATAGGCAATGCACACGGATTTTATAAAGAAATCCCAAAACTACATATAGACAGGTTGAAAGAAATAAGGTCCGTAACCAACTGTGCACTGGTACTGCATGGCAGCAGCGGAATTCCTGATGACCAGTTACAGGAAGCGATTCGCTGTGGCATAAGCAAAATAAACCTGGCAACGGAAACAAAAAATGTTTTTATGAAGAAGCTGCAATCATTATTAGCTGAAACGGATGAGATCGACCTGAGAAAAGTATTTCCAAAAGCAATTAATGAAATGAAGGAGCTAATCATTAGAAAATTAAGAGTTATTAATACCTGACTGGCCAATTGTGAATGGAATATTCAGACTGTAAACGTAATATTGAACGTTCCTGGATTCAGGGTTCACGTGTCCTTACAAAATAAGATGTATCATGTATAAATTCTGCGTTGCATTTCTTTTAATAATGAATGCTTATTCTTTCGCTCAAACAAAAGCGGACAGTATTTTATTAAATAATTACCGCCCTGTATCGATTTATCAAACACCAACGGACAATATTGCACAGGCTGCTTTTCGCATCATTGATATGCATTCGCATGATTATGCTTCAACACCTGAAGAAATAGATGAATGGGTAAAAACAATGGATAAACTGAACATAGCAAAAACAATGGTTTTATGTACACCCGGCACTAAGGGTTTTGACAGTGCTGTTGAAAAATATAAAAAATATCCGGCGAGATTTGTACCATGGTGCTGCTTCGACTATACGGGTTACGGTAAGCCGGGCTGGCAGCAACATGCCATTGCGGAACTGGAAAGATGTTATAAAAAAGGAGCAAAGGGTGTTGGTGAATTAGGTGACAAAGGTGAAGGCGAGTTATATTCGGCACCTGTTAAAGGTTATGGGTTGCATATTGATGACCCGCAGATGAAACCATTGCTGGAAAAATGTGCCGAATTAAAAATGCCGGTAAGTATTCATGTTGCCGAAGATGAATGGATGTATGAAACTCCCGATTCAACAAATGATGGTTTAATGAATGCAGCAACCTGGCATGTAGATATGAATAAGCCCGGAAAACTTGGTCATGATGCTTTGGTAAAAACACTGGAAAATGCTGTACACGATAACCCCAATACAATTTTTATCGCCTGCCATTTGGCAAATACCTGCGCTAACCTGCAGATGCTGGGTGATCTGTTAGATAAGTATCCCAACCTGTACGCAGATATCGCTGCGCGCTACGGCGAGATTTCACCTGTGCCAAGATATACATCGGCGTTTATCATCAAATACCAAAACAGGCTTGTATATGGCACAGATATGGGTTTCAGTGAAAAAATGTACATGGCTACTTTCAGGATATTGGAAAGCGCTGATGAACATTTTTATGACGTGGGTATGTTCAATTACCACTGGCCTTTATATGGTTTGGATTTACCAAAAACAGTATTGGAAAAGCTTTATAAAACCAACGCGGAAAAAATCTTAAATACTTACAGATGAATCACCGGAAGTTATCGTTTCTATTTATGAGCTGCTGTTATATAATGATTGCATCAGCCCAGAATACTGTGATCATTAATAAAAGTCTTAAGATCGAAGTGAATGGTGATTTACAAACAAAAATCAATTCAGCTTTCGGTAATGCCAAGCAATTGACCAATACCTTTTCATCTTCGGAATATCTCGTAACAAAATATTACACTGCTAAAAATTTCCGGCTTATAAAAAAAGAAAAAAGCAATATTTATAACGCTGCGGGCGCTGGTACAGAATGGCAGTTTTCAGGAACAGACAATACTAATCATCTTGAAAAGATTCTGTCAGTAAAGATCTATGACAGCTTCCCCGATGCTGCTTATTTTAATGTTCAATACATTAATCATGGCAATAAAGAATTGCCCTTGATTAAGTGGGTGAACAATCAATACGATATTATGCCATCAACGGATACAACTAAATTCTGGAGCTTCCAGGGCAGTTCGCACCCGGACCGGCGTGACTGGATACAGAAAGTAGATCCCGGTTTTTATGAAAAAAATTTCATGGGGATGAATGCTTCTGATTATGGTGGAGGCATACCTGTGGTTGATCTCTGGCGGAAAGACGCGGGCATCGCTATAGGCAATGCAGAAGCTGTAGCAAAACTTGTTTCATTGCCGGTTGATTATGATAAATATGCTGAAGCGGCAAACATCAGTGTTCAATATGAATACACAGAAGAAGAAATTTTAAAACCCGGCGACACGCTTAAAACTTTTGAAACATTTGTAAACGTTCATCAGAAAGATTGTTTTGCATCGCTGAGAAATTTTAGTGCATATATGCAAACCAAAGGTATTAAACCTGCGCCCGCAGAACCTGCGGCCTATGAGCCCATATGGTGTGCCTGGGGTTATGAAAGGGATTTTACTTTAAAGGAAATTTTGAACACTTTGCCCAAAGTAAAAGAGCTGGGTATAAAGTGGATTGGGTTGGATGATGGTTTTCAGCAGGCAGAAGGCGACTGGCATACGAATACAGCGCATTTTCCTGGTGGTGATGCAGAAATGAAAGCCTTTGTTGACAGCATACATGCTGAGGGTATGAAAGCTGTATTATGGTGGGCACCGTTGGCGGCTGATCCGGGCAGTAAAATATTAAAACAACATCCAGACATTCTTGTGCAGCAAAAGAATGGTGCGCCGCAATATATAACCTGGTGGGATGCCTTTTATATGTCGCCAACCGATAGTACTGTAATTAAAGAAACAAAAAATACAGTCAGGCTGTTTATGCAGGATTGGGGTTTTGATGCACTCAAATTAGATGGACAGCATATGAATGCTGTGGCGCCTGATTATGGTGATCATGATATTGAATACCCGGAACAATCCTTTGAAAGAATGCCGGAACTGTTCAGAGAAATTTATCAAACTGCAAAAAGCATTAAGCCTGGAGCAGTGGTTGAATTTTGTCCTTGTGGCGATGTAATGAATTTTTACCACATGCCCTATACAAACCAGTTCGTATCGAGTGATCCCACCAGTAGCTGGCAGGTACGCTTAAAAGGAAAAGTATATAAAGCATTAATGCCGCAAACGGCATACTTCGGAGATCATGTTGAGTTAACTGATACCAGGCAGGATTTTGCATCACAGGTTGGAATTGGTGCTGTGCCGGGAACAAAATTTGTATGGCCGGCAACAGGTGTTGCAAGTAAAGATGAAAATTTTTTAACGCCTGAAAAGGAAAAACTTTTTAAGCGCTGGCTGGATATTTATAACGACAAGATGCTGAGCAAAGGAGTTTATCATGGTGAATTATATGATCTTGGTTATGATTATCCTGAAGCGCATTGTATAGAAAAAAACGGTTCAATGTATTATGCTTTTTATAGTGCCGATTTCAATGGTTCTGTTGAATTAAGAGGTTTACGGGAGGATAAAAATTATAATGTTGTTGATTATGTCAATGATAAGCCTTTAGGCACTATAAAAGGTGGCCGGCCTGAGTTAAAAGTGAATTTCAAGCAATTTTTACTCATTGAAGTAAAAAAACTTAAATAAACTGTTGGTAATATTCGGCTTTGTTGAGTTAAATATCTTTTAATGATTGTATTTCTCAAACCTTTTATGACCTCTATCAATTGTTTTTTATTGCGACCAGCTTAACTACGGCATTTTTATCAATTAGAATACAATCAGGTAGCATTGGATTCAATTTTATTTTTCTAATGAATAAATAAAGTTTAATTTCCATGTTGATTTGGCTAACCATTTAATGCGTCAGGAACGCGATATACTTGGTATAATCCGGAAAATGTTCAATTTGACCAAAAGGCATAACTGTGAAGTTGTTATTCCCAAAAATAAAAAAATTGTTGTTTTAGTAAGCTGTTAAGCCATTAGTTTTAGTTCAGATGTAACAACGATATGCCTGTTTATGGAACCGGAAATTGACGCTTATGCTCTTTTGGCTTCTGTAATTGTGTTTATTAATTGTTCACCTGTAAACATAAACCATGACACAACAAATTTTCTCAGTAACAAAAGAAGGAGACGCTTTTTATTCCTACTCAGTATTTGGATATCCAGGTGGAGTTTATGAATCAGTGCCGGTTCAGTATCAAATTGATGCCGGTCAGCAATTCTGGATCTATCATGGAGAAGGTGCAGAACCGGTAAATATAAAATTTAGTTTTAGCATTACCATAAAGCAGGCTCGTTCTGAAGATAACAATCTTATTTTTCCTTTCCAGGTAAAATTGTATAACCCTTACAATAACCTGGTAAAATTTTGGGAGGTTTCTGGTTTGCCTAATACACAACATGCATTTAACTTTCCTCATGACCAGCCTGATTTTTCTGAAATATTGCAATACGGATGGTGGCGTTGCGAAATTCTTTTTACCGAACCTAATCTTCCGGGATATATTTATTTTACTTCCAAAAGTTTTATAAGAGGCGCCCAGACCTATGAAGTTTCATTAACCAAAAGATGGCTGGGACATTCTTTTTGGAATGTACTAAATGCAATGACGCCCCAGGTTGGGATTCACGGTCACGAAATTTATTTTACTGTATTGAAGGAATTGAGTGATGCAACCGATATTCCTGCGGTTACTCCTATTCAAATTACTATGGATGAGATTTCCGGAAATGCTGAATTAACTTCTCTTACAATAGAGGCTTGCTCAGGAAGAGAGCTTTTGGATGCTGTTAAAGCAAAAAGAGACAAGGCCCTTGCTGATTATAACAGTATCCCGGAATTTGATAACTACCGGCGAACATTTGCAAAATTCAAATACCAGGCATGGGTGGAAAAATATGAAAAAGCCACTGAAGAAATTCAAACTAAAGATCCCGCGCTTCGTATAATGCCTGTATTTTCTGATCCACGAATTACTGTTTCATTTATTGTTGATGGTGATATACAAATTGAAGATGCACCGGTTATTTTCATGAGTTTTGGTCAAACTTTAAACGGGAAAGTAAACGGATTTTCGGAAGTCGATTTTAAATTCAGCGGATTTGGTTTCTTAGAAGAACTTCTTATAAGCATATTCGTTGGAGGTGATTATGAAACCCATAGACTAGTAAATGATTCAATTGAACAGGCCATCTCTCAGAATAGTGATTTACTTATGAAATACCTTTTCCTTGCCTTAAATAAGGCTGCGGGTGAAAAAGCTTATGTGGAAAAAATTATTGCTGATGATGAGGGATGGAAGTTAACCTGTTATAACACAATAAAACATCCAAACCCTGTATCGACTGGCCGGTATACCGCTCCTGAGCCTGAAACTGCGGGCCCTCTTGATAATGATAGCTCGCAAATTGATCCTCCCGATACTGATACATATAAGCCACCTGTTAGCAGTACCACCAAACCAGGTACCGCCGAAACAGAAACACATAAACCACCCGTTAGCGAAACCAAAGGAGAAGCAACTTCAACCGTCAGCACTCAATCATCAGCCGGGGCATCAAAGATGCGTGTAACCAGCGCAATTGACCCGCCTGTACCGTCCGAATTCCCCGAAGGGTTTGAGGTAGAAGGTGGTGTTTACCTGGAACGTCTTGATAAGATCAAGAGTTTAGTGTTTATAATGATGGAGAATCGTTCGTTCGACCACTTTCTTGGTGATCTTGCGCACACGTATCCGGATAGAGACTATATAGGTTTTCCTATAGGATTTACAAATGCCAAAGCGGGAAATTTTGCAGGTGCTGTCCCCGTTTGCCCGGCATCCTCACTCTTTTTTCCGGATGTAAATATTACGCCCATAAGTCCGGATCATGGATATTCTCATGTAATGAACCAGATCAGTGATGGTAATTTTGATACAAAAAAATTAGATGCTGCAAATCCTGAAAATGCTCAGAATATACAGAAATTAGGGCTTATGCAGGGTTTTGCAATTGATATTGTAACCCGTTTTAACCATGAAGGTTCTAATATGATCTATCCTGATCGACCACCCAGGTTCGATTCACCTCAAATGATCATGACGTATTATCAAAAGTCTCAATTACCCGCTTATTATTATATAGCTGATAATTTTAAAATACTCGACCAATGGTTTGCCGCTCATCCCGGCCCAACATGGCCTAATCGTATCGCTACACACACAGGCAAATTAATCGAATTGGAAAATTTCAGCATAACAAAAGATAAGCGGATTGGTTACTTTAAAGAAAAAACCATATTCGATATACTCAGCCGTTATGGAGTTGACTGGGTTTTTCTTGAAAGCAATGCTTCAATCATGCGCATATTTGATAAATACCGGATTGATGACACCAATGTAATTCCACTTCACCGTGGCAATTATGTAGCTACTGATGAATTCCAGATAAATGACGATGATCTCAAAGGTTTGGATGAGGTTTTGGAAAAAGATGTTTTACCAAGAGTAATTTTTATTGAACCTCGTTTCAGCGATGAACCGCCGCTTAAAAAAGCATACGATGATCTTGCTCCTACTGATATCAGCCACGGCCAGGTATTTATTCAAAAAATATGCAATAAGCTTTTTCAGTCAAAGCATTGGAAAGATTTAACGCTATTGATCAATTATGATGAGCATGGTGGATTTTTTGATCATGTGCCACCACCAGGCACTGCTCATTCCAGTGCTGGTATACACGTTCCCAGCATTTACGAAAATCCTGATGATCCCAATGATAAAGGTCCCGAATGCATGGGGGTACGCGTGCCTGCTCTACTGGTTTCGCCTTATGTATCAGCGGGGCCAGGGGGAAGGGTATCTCATACCATATTCGATCACACTTCTATTTTAAAGACAATACTTGTACATAACAGGGATAAATTTCCGGCACATGTTTTCGGCTCCTTTAGTGAAAGGGTAAACAAAGCCAGTCATCTTGGCCAGGCATTAGATCTGGATGTTGCCAGGGAAGCCCCCGGTATGAATATTCCGGAACCTGTACCAGGTATAGTTCCGTCAGGTAAAACATCATACTATGAAAAGAAGAATATTCCTGATGATGATTATCACGAATGCCTGCGTACTTTATTCATGCCTAAATAAATAGTTAACTATAATTGACAAAACAGTATGGAACTCAATTCCCAGCGAAATTCAGTTTTCCGTACAATTACAGGGAAGACTAAAAATTATAATGTTGTCGATTATTTCAATAATAAAATCTTATGTGCCATCAATGGAAATTCATCACTACTTAAAGTAAACTTTAACATTTTTTTGATCGATGTAAAAGAAATAAACTAATGGCATTTAAGTTAAGATGTTGTTGATTTATGTGTGGCGAGTAACCAGTTCCGGCTAAATACAATGCTTTCGGCAACTTTACTCGCCACTTACCCCAGAATGACTCACAGTGAAGAACTTACCCACCTGCAGTTTGAAGCTCCTGTGGCCGCAGGGGATTTTTTCTTTTTAGCAATAACGCAGCGATAAGGCTTACAACCAGTCCAACCCGAAACATTTCAGCATAAGTGAATAATATCATGACGAAAGTATATGCCCGCTTCTTTAAATGAAGCAACCGCAATGATGAAAACATCAGCTCTTGCAACAGAATATTTGATAAAGCATTTACGGATCATTTTCCGGGAACCAGAGAATTTAAATGGAATCAGTGTATAAAAAAAAGTGACCTATTGGGAATTGAAACGTTATTTTGAGATCGTTTAGTTACAATAACCTGGTGGTATGTTAGTTGTAGAATGTCCTTAATAAAATTGCTGATTTAAGGAGTATGAATTTTGTGATTTATGCTGCGATTAGATTTGCAAGGTCAAATTCCAAATCAGAAATCAGAAAATAAATATATTTAACACAATACCTGGTTTCAATTATCAAATTCACTGAATGTCTTTTATAGATTTTACAGCCATAGTAAAAGAAGCCTGGCAGGCCTATGACGATACGAGAAAAATTATCCGTATCGTTGATATAAGCGCCATGGTATCAACCAACCATGTGTACCGCATAACATTTAATGATAAAAGCTTTATGATTGCCAAGCTTTCTTATTACGGAAAATTTGAGCATTTCAAAGAAGATCATACTATCATAGATGCAATGTCTAATAATCTTCCGGCGCCTTTTGAAAATCTCATGGCCCGCGCGCTTATGAAGGGCAATAAGCTGTTTATATACCGCTATCACAATGGTGTTGTAGATGCCTGGGTGATCTTTTACCGCCCTATCCATATCAAAAAACGTTTGCCCCGAAGGTTGGATGAAGAGCAGATAGAAAAGTTTGGCGAGCAACTGGCATTATTCCATAAAGCCTGCTATAATATTCGCAATACATTGCCGCCTTCCTCGAAAACCTTAAAAACGGATATCAACACTTTATTGCAAACGCTTGAAACAGATGATGGCCGTTATGAGCACCGGATGCATGAACATATTCTTCGCGAACAATGCAATTTATTTCTGCAGCAGTTTGAAATATACCGCTATGCAGGTATTGAACGCATGCCTGTTTTTGTTGACTGGAACATTGGCAATTTCTCGATCACATCATCTTTCAAACTTTTTTCCAGATGGGACTATGACTGGTTTCGGATTTCAACACGCATGATGGATTTTTATTTTCTCAGCCGTGTTGTTTCAGATATCGGCGACAGAACTGTTTTCAGTTATTATATCGGTCCTTTAATGGAAGACAGGTTTATTCTTTTTTTAAAAGCATACCATGCAGTATATCCTTTAACCGGTGTTGAGATAGTATTTCTGAAAGAAATTTACCGCTTCTTCATTTTGAATTATGTGATAAAGGATGGCCGTTACTTTTTTCACGAGATATTTGCCAATAAACTGCAGCGCGAAGCATTTGAAATATATCTTCCTTCAATAGAAAAAGATTTTAAGGCAGACAAACTTTTAAAAGCGCTTAATCTGTAAGTATCATGCAAACGCAATCATTTCTTTCTGTTGCCCAGCAATTTAAAGTGGTGTTTCTCGATTCTTATGGCGTATTAAAAAATTACAATGGCCTCATTGACGGTGTACAGGATACCATTGATGCGCTGCGCAAAAGAAACATTGCTATACGGATATTAACCAACGATGCATCACGCAGCCAATACCAGCAGGTTGAAAGCTTTTACAACCTTGGGTTAACAAATGTTGAGGAGCATGAAGTGGTGACATCCGGTATGATGGCCAAACATTTTCTTCAACAAAAAATACTGGATGGAAAAATAGCTTACCTGGGAACAGAAAATTCAGCACACTATATATTGCAATCCGGGCTGGAACATATTCCCGTTCGTGAGATTGATCTTAAAAAACTGGATGAAATAAGCGCTTTTGTTTTTTTAGATGATGAAGGTTTCGACTGGAACACAGACATTAATAAAACGGTGAATTTATTGCGGCATAAAAACCTGCCCGTAATTGTTGCCAATTCAGATAAGTTTTACCCTGTTTCAAAAAATGATGTGGCAGTTGCAACAGGTGGCATTGCCAAACTTGTGGAAAATATGCTCAATAAAAAATTCATTCATTTTGGCAAACCCGATTCGCAGATGTTCATGTATGCTTACGATGAGCTGGGTGCATCAGGTAATTTTAGCAAGCAGGAAATTTTAATGGTAGGAGATACCTTGCATACAGATATTCTTGGAGGCAATAAATTCGGTGTAAAAACAACACTGGTATTATCAGGCAATACCAGTGCTGAAGATGCCGGGTTACAGATAAGTTCAACCGGTATCATTCCCGATTATATCTGCGATTCAATATTGTTGTAATAAGCTTTTTAGCTCATGGATCATGGTTGAAGATCATAGCAAAGTTCAGATCATCAATTGCATAAACTGTTAGCATGATCCATGTACTATCAGCGATGAACCATGAAGCCACCTAGTCGTTTACAAAATAGCAGGACAATTTAATCTTAGTCCTTTTCGTTATTTTTATAAAAGGAATAATTTTTGCTTTAGGCTGGTTATTGCAATATTCATTTAAAGAATTCACGTTGAGGATACCGAAATATAACAGGATATTTTTTTGCCTGCTGTTTTTCTGCTTTTATAATACATTAACCGCACAGGAGCTTAGCGTACAGATTGCGCCGGGATTGATAAACTATGGCGGCGACCTTCAGAATAAAGTATATACATTCAGCCAGGGTGGATTATCAATAAATGCAGGAGTGATGTACAGGATAAATCACATGGCGATAAGGGGAGGATTTACTTATGGGAAAATTAAAGGCAGTGATGCAGCAAACGGTTTATTTGAAGCGCGTAATCTTGGCTTTGAAACCGCTATATCTGAGGTGAATCTTGCATTGCAATACGAACTTTTTTTATTGGATGAAAAAAAATTTACACCCTATGCTTTTGCGGGTGTTGGCTTTTTTCATTTTGATCCATATACTTTCTATAATTCGGAAAAAGTGTATTTAAGGCCTTTAAGTACTGAAGGCCAGGGACTATCAGTATATCCTGATAAAGAGACTTATTCACTCACGCAATTTGCTGTGCCGTTGGGAATTGGTATTAAGTATAAGCTGTCTGATCGCATTCAGATAGGTATTGAATTTTGCAGCAGGTTTTTGTTTACTGATTATATAGACGATGTGAGCGAAAGTTATCCCGATGAGAATGCACTTTTAAAGGAACGGGGGCAGTTGGCGGTGGACCTTTCTTTCAGGGGCGATGAAACTAATCCCGGGCTTACTTTTCCATCCGGAGAAGGGCGGGGGAATCCAACACAAAATGATAATTATTATACATCTCAAATATCCGTTATATACCTATTCCCAAAACAAGGCTTGTTTGGCGGTCTGGGCACTAACCAGGCCAAAAAATCAAAAGTAGTTAATTGCCCTAAATTGTAATTGGTTCAGCAATCAATTCAATTATAAGTGATGGTTATTTTTATAGGTTTGCATAACTATGGTTTATAGTTCACTTGAAGCTTGCCTCATCGACCTTGAAAAAAACGGTCACTTAGTAAGAATTAAGGAAGAAGTTAATCCATACCTGGAGATGGCTGCTATTCACCTGAAAGTGCATGAAGCGCAGGGTCCTGCTTTATTGTTTGAAAAGGTGAAAGGTTCGCGCTACCGTGCAGTGTCAAATATCTTTGGAAGCACAGAAAGAAGTAAGTTCATTTTCAGGAAGCGTTTTGACGATATTCAAAGGCTGATCCAATTAAGAAACAGCCCGCAGCAAATATTTAAACAACCAATTACCGCAGTCAAAACCGGCTTCACCGCTTTATCATCATTACCTAAAAAAACAAATATCAAAACCATTTTACGAAATGAAATTAAGATAGGGGACCTTCCTTTGATTCATCATTGGCCTAATGATGGTGGTGCTTTCATTACGCTACCGCAGGTTTACACAGAACATATTTTGAAACCGGGGGTTCATCAATCTAATTTGGGTATGTACCGTATACAACTCACGGGAAATGATTATTTGTTGAATAAGGAAGTCGGTTTACATTACCAGATTCACCGTGGTATTGGCGTGCATCAAACAAAAGCCAATGAAGCAGGCCAGGCTTTAAAGGTGAGTGTATTTATTGGTGGCCCACCGGCTCATAGCCTTGCTGCAGTAATGCCCTTGCCCGAAGGGATGAGCGAGTTAATGTTCGCCGGATTAATGAGTGGAAGAAGATTCAGATATTTTTATGATGATGGGTTTTGCATTAGCGCCGACGCTGATTTTGTTATTACAGGGGAAGTTTTTCCTAATGAGAATAAACCGGAAGGACCGTTTGGTGATCACCTTGGTTATTATAGTCTAAAACATGATTTTCCATTGATGCGTGTAAGCAAAGTGTATGCAAAACAAAATGCGGTATGGCCTTTCACGGTTGTAGGCAGGCCGCCGCAGGAAGACACAGCTTTTGGCAAACTGATTCATGAACTAACCGGCGATGTTATCACCAAAGAAATACCAGGGTTGCAGCAGGTAAATGCGGTAGATGCAGGCGGGGTGCATCCTTTATTACTTGCAACAGGTAGCGAGCGATATACGCCTTATAATAAAACAAAGCAGCCTGCAGAAATTCTTACCATCGCTAATCATATCTTGGGAACAGGCCAGTTAAGCCTTGCAAAATTTTTGTTTATAACGGCTGATGATGAACATAAGATATCAACGCAGGATATCCCGAAATTTTTCGAATATGTCTTAAAGAGAATTGATCTTTCGAGAGATATTCATTTTTATACAAATACTACTATTGACACACTCGATTATTCAGGCACGGCACTTAACCAGGGTAGTAAAGTTGTATTTGCTGCATATGGCGATGTTATTAGAAATTTATGTGCGGAAAAGCCACAGGAATTTTCATCACTTCAGAATTTTGAAAATGCTCAGCTGATAATGCCTGGGATTATCAGTATTCAAACCAGAAAATTCAGCGATTATAAAACTGCGGAAACAGAAATGCACCATTTAAATAATCAATTGCAAAATGCTTTACCCGTCATAACACAGATTCCTGTTATTATTATTTCTGATAACGCTTCATATACCGCTGCAACCCTGAACAATTTTTTATGGGTAACCTTTACCCGATGTAATCCTGCGCATGATATTTATGGCATAAATAGTTTTTATAAATACAAACACTGGGGGTGCGATGCTGTTATCCTGGATGCCCGCATTAAACCGCATCATGCACCAGTGCTGGAAAAAGATGCTGCCACAGAGAGTAAAATCGGGCAATTTTTTAATAAAGGCGGCAGTTTATATGGTGTATTAAAATAAAATTGGGGCTGACGAAGAATCGACGCCCCTTTTTTCAACCCTAAACCCTTAAAGGGCGAAGGTAAGTATCATATGTTATTACGCAAGAATTTCTGCAATTCTTTATTAAAATATTTCAAGATCCGAAAAAAAGAAGCTGCCTTCAATTTTTGCATTGTCATCACTATCGCTCCCGTGAACTGCGTTTTCACCTACTGAAGCGGCAAAATCCTTGCGTATCGTTCCCTCATCTGCTTTCGCCGGATCGGTAGCACCTATAAGTTTTCTAAAGGCGGCAACAGCCTCTTCCTTTTCAAGTATAGCCGCAACAATCGGCCCACTGCTCATAAATTCAACCAACTCTCCATAAAAAGGACGTTCCTTATGTATTGCATAAAAAGCACCAGCTTGCTCTTTGGTAAGTTTTGTCCATTTCATTGCTTTTATAGCAAAACCTGCTTTTAAAATGCGATCTAAAATAGCGCCTGAATATGATTTTCCCGTGGCGTCGGGTTTAATCATGGTAAATGTTCTGTTACTCATAGCTTAAAAATTGGGGGCAAAAGTAAGCGTTCGTCAATTTTAAAACCAATCAAATTGTTATAGATGCAGTTTAAATGAAAAATCATTTGAATGTGTGCTTTTAAAGCCGCAATTTTGCCGCCTTTATGCAGCCAGTTGATCATGTATATAACTTATTGTACAGTGAAAGGAATATTGTAATTACCATGCATCAGAAACCTGATGGCGATGCAATGGGTGCTGCGCTTGGGTTGTACCATTTTTTAAAAAGCCTGGGCAATAATGTGGTTGTAATATCTCCGACCAATTGGGCAAAATTCTTAAACTGGATGCCCGGCTGCAGCGAAGTGGTTGACTATGAGCTATATACGCAAAAATGTATAGAGCTTCTAGGTAAAGCGGATATGCTTTTTTGTCTCGATTTTAACAGCATGCACCGTACAAAAAGAATGGAAACATTATTATTGGGTGCAAACTGCGTTAAAGTGCTGATCGATCATCACGAACAGCCCGTTGAAGAGCATTTTGACTATGGAGCAAGCGATATCACAAAAAGCTCTACCTGCGAAATGGTATATGATTTTATTGTGCGATCTCCTTTTGCAGATAAGCTGAATCTTGATATGGCAACCTGTATTTATACAGGCATTTTAACAGATACTGGCTCTTTTCGGTTTGCTGTTACATCAGCCCAAACGCATAAAGCAGTAGCTCATTTAAAAGAACTTGGTCTCGAGCACAGCATTATCCATGAAAATATTTATGATAATTTTTTAGAGAACAGGTTACGTTTTATTGGCAATGCTTTGTTACACAGGCTTGAAGTTTTGTACGAATATAATACTGCCTTGATGGCCATACCAAAACATGACCTGGTAAGATTTCAGATTCAAACCGGTGATACAGAAGGCCTTGTAAATTACCTGCTTAGCATTGAAGGAATTAAGTTAGGCGCTTTATTAATTGACAGGACAGAAGAGCGTAAATGGAGTTTTAGAAGCAAAGGAGATTTTGATGTGAACGAAATGGCACGCGATCATTTTGAAGGCGGCGGTCATAAAAATGCTGCTGGCGGCAGAAGTTCAGAAAGCCTGGATATTAATATAAGGAAGTTCAAAGAAGTTATTAAACAATACGAATACCAGTTAATATAAATTCTACATATTGCTTTTGATAAGGCAATCTTAAACAAAAACAAAAAAATGAAAAGAACAATCGTTATGTTATTTGCAATAAGCCTTGTTGCATGTAACATGAATTATGAGAAAACTCCTTCAGGTCTTGCATATAAAATAGTGAAGGGTAAAGGAGGTGAGAAGCCAAAACCGGGCGAATTTATAAAATTTGATCTTGAATATAAGCTTGCAGACCGCGATTCAGTTTTACAAAGTACTTTTAATAAAATACCTGGTTACGGCCCTATAGACACGGGTAGAAGAACCGAATACACTTATATGGAAGTTTTGCCATTGATGAGTGTAGGTGATAGTGCAGAGATCAGTATAAGCATAGATTCTTTGAAAAGCCGGGGGATGATCCAGGAATACTCGCCTATACTTGCGAAAGGCCAGGTGCTTATTGCAAAAATTAAATTGCACCAGATATTTAAGGACGAAAAAGCTATGCTTGCAGATTATGACAGCTCGATAGAACGTGCAAAAGAGGCAGAAGTAAAATCGCTTGAGGAGTATATGGCTAAGAATAACTTGAAGGGTACAAAAACAAAGAACGGCGCTTATGTTGTAATTGAAAATGCCGGTGACCAAACCATGAAAGCTGATTCGGGCAGGCTGGCAAGTGTTATGTATCGCGGTTATTTGCAAAGTACCGGAAAAGTATTTGATACTAATATGGATACTACAAAAGGCCATACACAACCAATCCAGATTGCTGTTGGCACGAGAGGTTCAATACAGGGCTTTAGCGAATGCCTGCCTTATTTTGGCAAAGGCGGAAAAGGGAAGTTCCTCATACCTTCAATGCTGGGTTATGGGCCACAGGCCCAGGGTGAAGATATCCCTGCTTTCTCTAATCTGATTTTTGATATAGAAGTTACCAATGTAGAAGATGCACCTGCAGCACCGGGAAACCCCATGATGCAGCAAAGACCGCAGGGTAATGGCAGGTAAATTTTAATGATAAGCATATTTAAAGCAGCGTTTAAAAAAGCGTTGCTTTTTTGTTTGCTAATTGAGATTATTTATACCCGGTACAAATGAAACGAAGATGCGTTAGGCAAAGTTTTAATAACAAATAAAATAATAGAATGGCAGCTACAAGAATAACTGTAAACAGTAATGGTTCTTTAAAAATAGAAGGGGATTTTGAAATTGTTGACAAAAACGGCAATGTTTATGATCTTGCCGGCAGAACTATAATTTCTATCTGCCGTTGTGGAATGTCAGGTAACAAGCCTTTTTGCGATGGTTCGCATAAAGGTCATTTTTTGCACGAGGCGGTAGCCTTCGCTTTGCCACCAAAAGTTAGCTAGGATGCTTTTCGTTTTGTGTTTGAAAGACTGGCTTTAAGTTCTGCCATCAGGTCCTTTGCACCAGAATGTACAACACGCAATTTTGGAGCTGTAAATTTTTTGCCTTTTGCCTTCGCCTTTATGAATTTAAGCAAGGTTTCAGTGTAGGTATCTTTATATTTTGAAATATCGAATTTCCCGGTTAACTGGTCTATCAATTTTATAGCCATCTGCATTTCGGCGCTACTTATTTTTGAATCAGGCACCTTTATATCATCTGTGCTTCTTATTTCTTCAGCATAACGTATTTTATGCAATACGAGAATTTTTTCATCAGCTGAAATAAGGCATAGATTTTCTTTGTTGCGTAATACAAAACTTCCTAATGCAGATTTTTTTGTTTTGATCAAGGCATCGTGCAGCAGCACGTACGCCTTACCGCCGTTTTTTTCAGGTTCTATATAATAGGATGAATCATAATAAATAGCGGGTATCTCTTCGCTCTTAAGAAACTCTGTGATATCAATTGATTTTGTTTTTTCAGGACTTGCTTTTTTAAAGTCTTCATCGGAAAGTATTACATACTGGTTATCTATCTTATAACCCTTTACGATATTGCCCCATTCCACTTCCTTTCCTGTTTTTTCATTCACTCTTTTAAACTGTATATTCGCATGATCTTTTTTATCCAGCATATCAAGATCAAGACTGCTTGATTCAATAGCACTGTATAGCTTTATGGGAATATTTACCAGCCCAAAACTGATTGAACCCGTCCAAATGGATCTCATATATACGTTTTTAGGAAAACATGAAAATATTATGCTTATTAGAAAAATGTAAAATAGTTTCTACACTTTATTAATGTGCCATAGGTTTCACCTCATTAAAAAGGCGTAACTGGGTAAGATTTGAAATAAATAATTGAATATGATTTTGCATGAGATTTTTCACGGAACTACCAAGATGCTTATCCTTTAATAATTTTTTGTAAGAGCCAAGATAAACTTCTTCAAAGTATTTGCAGATAGATTCTATTCCGTTTATTGTTATTGAAACGGGGGATTTCTTGCTCTCAAGCCGGTCATTTTGATGGCTATCACAATTCAGGGAATCAATGTGGGCAAGTATTTCATTCTCGCATTGCAACGATTCTGAAGTAAGCAGGTAAACACATCTGGCAAAAGCCTTATCAAAACTTGTATTCGCAATATTTTCAAGTGTTTGACGTGCAGTACGCATTTTGTTCACCATTTGTTTAAGCCTAAGACACATGTATGAATATTGCGCTGCTTGCTTAGGCGAAACAGTAATAAATATCATTGTAATGGCTTTAGAGGGTTATGCTACAAAAAATATGCCCCGGCTGGTATGATTTTAGTAAACTATCCTTCCAAACTGCTCAAACCTGTTTGTGAGGACTAAATTACATAAAAACTTAAAAGTTTAATGGTCAGAAAAACAATATTTCAGTTTTTTCATTGGTATTATCCAAAAGAGCAAAAACTATGGAAACACGTAACGGAACAGGCATCTCATTTACAATGGCTTGGCATTTCAGATGTATGGTTGCCGCCTCCTTATAAATCATCTGCAGGGGACCACGGTGTTGGTTATGATGTATATGATTTATTTGACCTGGGTGAATTCCACCAAAAAGGTTCTGTTAAAACAAAGTATGGTACCAAAAAGCAGTTTATCAATGCAGTGAAAACTTTACACAAAAATAATCTTGGCGTGATGGGCGATATTGTACTCAACCATAAGAACGGCGCAGACGAAACGGAAAAGGTGTTGGTTGTAAAAGTTGATTATGAAGATAGGAATAAAGTAATCTCCGAACCATTTGAAAAAGACGTTAATACCAAGTATTATTTCCCGGGCCGTAATAAAAAATATTCGGAGTTTGTTTGGGATTACCACGCATTTACCGGTGTTGATGAATGTTCAGCCGACAATGAAAAATATATATTCAAAATTTTAAATGAACATGGTGAATTGTGGGATGATATAATTGGAGAAGAATTCGGCAATTTTGATTATTTACTTGGCGCCGATATAGAGTACAGGAACCCTAATGTTACCGCCGAACTAAAATACTGGGGAAAATGGTTTGTAGAAACTACTGGAATCGATAGCCTTCGCCTTGATGCAGTAAAACATATATCCACCAGATTTTATAAAGAATGGTTAGACTACCTGAGTGAAACTTTTCAAAAGCAATTTCTTACAGTTGCAGAATTCTGGAGCCAGGATTTAAAGTTGCTGCATGAATACATTGATGCAATGGAAAATCGGGTTCAGCTTTTTGATGTGCCTTTACATCATAATTTTTATGTGGCATCAAAACAGGGTAAAGATTATAGCTTACCTGATATTTTCGACAATACACTTGTGGCAACGCGTTCGCAAAGTGCGGTAACCTTTGTTGATAATCACGATACGCAACCAATGCAGGCGCTTGAATCGTTTGTTGAATATTGGTTTAAACCACATGCAAACGCATTAATATTATTGCGGCAGGAAGGCATTCCCTGTATTTTTTATCCCAGTTACTATGGTGCTTCTTATACTGTTAATGATCTTACAATCAATCTCGCACCAGTGCCACACCTTTATAAAATGTTTATGATGCGAAAGCATTTATTTGAAGGTGAGCAATGCGATTATTTTGATCATCCTAATGTAATAAGCTGGTTTGTTTCAGGCACTGAGGAAAATAAACAGGCTGGCTTTGCTGTAGTTTTATCAAACAGCGACGATGGCTTTAAAGAAATGAACTTAGGCAGTTTAAATGCAAACCAGGCATTTGTTGATGTTACAGGGAGCTTTCCTGATGCGGTAGTAACTAATGATGAAGGCATTGCCATCTTTTCGGTAAAATCGCGTAGCATTAGTTTATGGGTTAAAGAACAGGCATTGGACAAGATAAAATAACGAACATTCTAAATTTATCTTATGCGCTGGGGAATTATTGGGCCAGGAAATATAGCAAGGGAATTTGCAGAGGATCTTAAGTATGTTGAAACTGCCAAATGTGAAATAGGCCCTGTACTGGGGCATACAATAGAACATACTTCTGAATTTGTAAAAAAACATGGCGGCTTTATTGCAAAAGACCTGGATGAGTTTGTAAAAAGCATACCTGACGCTGCCTATATTGCTACACCGCATCCCTTACATTTTGAGCAAACTGTCATTTGCCTTGAAAATAAAATACCGGTACTATGTGAAAAGCCGCTTGCTATAAATGAAAAGCAGGTTAGCGGACTTATTGAGGCCTCACAAAGAAACAAAATATTTTTGATGGAGGGCTTATGGACAAGATTTCTGCCAAGTTTCCAGTTCTTGTTAAATATCATACAATCCGGTACAATTGGCGAAATAATACACTTGCGTGCAGATATGAGCTTTATTGCTGAAAAAGATAAGAATAACCGTTTCTTTAACCCAAGGTTGGGCGGTGGCTCTTTGCTTGATGTAGGTATTTATACAATTTATTTAGCCTATTTCTTATTAGGCAATCCTGATGCAATTTTTGCAGCTGGCAGAATAAATGATGCTAATATTGATGAAACCTGCGGCATAATGCTTAAATATAACAATGGTAATTATGCTATGCTGCAATCTTCTATTATTACCCAAACCAGTGGTAGCGCATGGATTCATGGAAGCGAAGGTTCGATACGCATAAAACGGCCCTGGACGGAAAGGCCTGAAAAGATTGAAGTAATTATCAATAATGAATCTTCCTTCAAACATATTCCATCATGGCAGGGGCGCGGATTTCAATATGAAGTGCAAGAAGTAATACGCTGTCTATATAACGGGAAAACAGAAAGTGATATTTTGCCACATGTTGCAAGTATGGATGTTGTAAAAATTATGGATGAAGTGCGCTCACAACTGAACATTGTTTATCCGCATCACGAATAAATGTGTCCAAAAGTGAAAGGTTTTTTCTGTTTTTATACCGGTCAATTTCTTCACCTGTAATTGCAGTATAAAAAATGGCTTATGGTATGATAAATGGTTTAATTATAGCTTCAACTTCATCCATTGTTAATGGTTCATCAAAACTTTCTGTAGCAATTCTTGTATTGGTATTCCTGAATGTTTCAACATCAATACCTACTTGTATTGTATTTTCTTCCCCGTCGTACGTTGCCTGAGCCTGTTTAAGATTTGTACTGTTTCCGCTTATCCATGGTTTTTCCGTATTGCTTCCCGAAATTGTTCTTCGTATTTTACGCACGTGTGCAGCGTGTCTTGCTTCAACAGAATGAATTTGTAAAGCAGCAGTTAATACTTCATTGTTCGATAACAGGCCGTTTACCTGGCCTTTATAAGCACGCACGCATGTATCCTCAAAAAGCTGGGAAACACCAAGGAATGATTCATATTTTTCGAATACTTTGTAGGTGCCGCCCGCGGTAAAATCAAATTCAGGTGTTAAGTCGGGTGTTCCGCCTAACGATGTAATAGCAGATGTAATAAAAGCAACATGCCCGTCCTCTTGTTGTTTCATTATATTAAAGGATGTAGTCTCGGACGGGTCGATCAAACCAGGTGTTCCTGTTGCTATAGTATAATATTCAGATTCAAGGTATTCGAGCTTTAGTACAAAATTTAAAATATCAACAATAGTTGCAGGCGTTTGCCCATAGGCCTTATTCAGCATACCTCCCAATGCTACCGGTACTGCAGCTAAAGAGAGCCGTCCGCCAAAATTTTTAAAACGGCGCATTATATTTCTCCTGTTATCGAGGCGCTCATAAATTTCAGGGTCTTTTTTTTCAATCTCATTGAAAATATTTTGCAAATTCATATAAGTTAATTTAAGTGGTTGGTAAATTGGAACCATTAAGTTTTGAATAAAGAAAAGGAGCAATGGCCGGTAGAACTGTTTGAGGAGCCTGTTGTAGATCAAGGCCGTTCACATCAATAATGGTATCATCTGCAAAAGAGCCATACGATAAAAGGTCTCTTATATAGGCTGCATGTCTTGCTTCAACAGAAACAATTTTGCCTGCGATCAATAAATTGTCTGCACTTGCAAATAATTGTCCGGCACCGTTATAGGCGCTCACACTAAGGTCTTCCAAAAATTTTGCAGTGCTTAAAACACTATCCCTGTTTGAAAAATTAACTGAAGAAAAATTTATATGTAATTCAGGAATAGCGTAGGTGCCTAAAGCAGCCTTTAAAAATTCACTGTGCGTAATTTCATGGTCGCGTATATCTGTTATTAAGAGACGCTCATCGCCTGTTAATCCCGGATATGGAGTAGTGATAACCTGAATATAAAATGCCGCTGCAACCTGTTTCAGTGAATAAACATAATTTAATATCCCGGTATCGCCATTGCCGAGATCAATACCATTTTTTCCGTCGTCATCGTCTTTACTGCAGCCGTTACCTATGGTGGCAACTAAAGCAGTTGCAGCAAGATGGCTTAAAAACGCTCTTCGCTTCATACCATTTTTTTGTGAAAGAACGTTACGTGTTCTTAATGCTTTCATGATTTTACGGGTTATTGATTTATGTAAAAAAAGGAACTTATTATGAATAAAAGCTAGTATGCAAGATATTTATAGCTTTTAAGAAAGACTTTATTTTATTCAAGATAAAATTCAGTTCACAAAAACAAGCGTGTAGGCCACAAGAGCTTTGCCGGAGCTAGTAAGCTCAGCATGTGCGGTAAGTAAAAAACCTGTTTAACAATTGCAATAAAAAACCTTTCATAATTATTGCAGTTCAACAAAACGGCGGTAAGCCAATCTGTAACAGTCAAATTTCCCGGGTATACTGTTTAAACGGGGGAATTTTTTTTTATTCGAATAATATTTAGATATTTGTCTAAATATACAATTATTTAAATGAATATTGTGTTTAAAGCATTGAACGACGCAACGCGCAGGCAAATACTTGAAATGTTGCAGAAAAAGGATTTGACCGCAGGCGAAATAGCAGATAAATTCCAGATCTCTTTTCCAAGTATTTCGCATCATCTCGACCTGTTAAAACAGGCGCAACTGGTTACCACGAAAAAAGAGGGGCAGTTTGTTTATTATTCTTTAAACACAACTGTAATGGACGAGATTATGAAATGGCTGATGCAGTTTAAATCAAAAAATAAATGATATGAGTAAGTTTTCAGGCAAAATCGTATGGCCACTTATGCTGGCTCCCGCAATTTATCTTGCTATCATCTGGAAAAATATTCCTCAAACAGTGCCTATGAATTTTGATCTTAAAGGTAATGTTGACCGGGTAGGAAGCAAGAATGAATTGCTGGTTCTTGTGCTGGCACTAGCCGGTATCAATGCAATTGTTTATTTAATTATTGCAAATATTTACAAAATTGATCCGAAAAAGTATGCCGCACAAAACAAAGAGCGTATTGAAAGAATAGCTTTTTATGTATCGCTGTATCTTTCCGCCATTTGGATCATGCTCATTTATGAAATAGCGCATAACAATGTAAGCATGACCATGAAATTTGTTTTTATCGCAATGGGCTTATTATTTGCATTGCTCGGTAACAATATGTATAACATCAGGCCAAATTATTTTGCAGGCCTGCGCCTTCCGTGGACTTTGGAAAATGAAGATAACTGGCGTAAACCGCACCAGTTTGCAGGAAGGCTCTGGTTTTTTGGAGGGCTAGCTTTTGCGGCGGCAGCTTTTTTATTAAGCAATGAATGGGTGCGCTATATAGGTGCTGCTGTCCTGGCAATATTGATCATAGTACCGGTGTTTTATTCTTATAAATTATATAGAGATCAAACAAAAAGAAATTAAGTATGAAATTAAGGTTGTTGATATCAGCAGGAATTATCTTCTCTTTTCATATGGTTAATGCTCAGGCTGATTTTTCAGGTACGTGGAACGGAACCTTGAATATTGCCGGCGAACTTCGCCTTGTATTGCATGTAACACAGTTGCGCGATGGAACTTATTCGGGGACGCTTGACAGCCCCGATCAAAATGCTACAGGCATTAAGTGTGATACCGTTACCACCAGAACAGATGCATCCGGTGAAATGCTTGTGTTTACTATTAATAAAGTGAAAGTTAGTTATACAGGCAAGCTGCTGAATGATTCTGTACTTTCCGGAACGTTTACACAAGGCGTAAATATCCCGTTGGATTTTCACAGGACCGACATCCCGGTTGCAAGGATATTAAACCGGCCGCAAACACCAAAACCGCCCTTTCCATACAAAAGCGAAGAAATTGTTTATAATGGTAATGGTTTGCAATATGGCGGAACGATAACAATACCACAAGGCAAGGGAACTTTTCCTGCAGTAATACTAATAACAGGTTCGGGGCAGCAGGACAGGGATGAAACAATTTTTGATCATAAGCCTTTTGCGGTACTTGCTGATGCACTTACCCGTAATGGTTTTATTGTATTAAGGGTTGATGACAGGGGCAAAGGAAACAGCAACGGTAATTTTGCAGCATCCACTACGCTCGATTTTTCAAATGATGTAAACGCTTCTGTTGATTATTTAAAAACCAGGAGGGAAGTGAATGATAAAAAGATCGGCTTGCTTGGCCATAGCGAAGGCGGGATGATTGCACCCGTGGTGGCAACAAACAGGAAAGACATAGACTTTATCGTTTTACTGGCCGCACCAGGAGTAAAAATTCTTGACCTGATGGCTGAACAAAATGCAGCCATAATGAGATCGGCCGGGGTGGATTCTTTGTTTTCTGATAAGTATAAAACCGTTTATACACAACTTGTGACGGCCATTGTAAATGCCCCGGATACAATAACGGCTCAAAGAAATGCTTTACAAATTTTAGGTAATTGGAAAGGGAATGCAGATTCGGCCGGCTTACGCAGGCTTGGGTTTATTTCGCCGGCAAATGACTCAGATTATGTAAGCCTGATGATTGCTACTGTTTCTACCGCCTGGTTCAAATATTTTATACAGTTTGATCCGCAGCCATATCTTACCAAACTAAAAAAAGTAAAAGTGCTTGCACTAAACGGAAGTAAAGACATACAGGTTGTATCCCGTCAAAATTTACCTGCAATAAGAGCGGCTTTGGTAGAGGGTGTAACAAGAACCTTTGAAGTAAAGGAACTGCCCGGCCTGAATCATTTGTTTCAAACATGCATAAAATGCACGGTGGCAGAATATGCAAGATTAGAAGAAACGATTGCCCCGGCCGCATTGCAGGCTATAACCGGTTGGCTGAATAATAATGTGAAGTAACTGTGGAATTGTGGAGTAGTTGACAAGTTGAATAGTTGACAGGTTGTTAGAGCTTTTAATATCTTATTTGAATGTTCTAATATAGAGTTACATTCACAACTGACCATTCACCACTATGAATTATCTTGCCCACGCCTGGCTTTCATTTAACCAGCCTGAAATTTTAGTTGGCAATATGATCAGTGATTTTGTAAAGGGGAAAAAGCGTTTTGAGTTTAATGAAGCCATTCAGAAAGGTATCATGCTGCATCGCAGTATCGATACATTTACAGACGAACATGAGGCAACAAAAAAAGCAAAACATTATTTTAAGCCTGCCGTTGGTTTATATGCCGGTGCTTTTGTTGATGTGGCTTACGATCATTTCCTTGCCCTTGATAAAAATGAATTTACTAACCAAAGTCTGCTGCAGTTTTCTTTGTTTGTCTACTCAACAATCGATAAATATCAAACCGTTTTGCCTGGAAAGTTTGCACTCATGTTCCCATACATGAAAGCAGATAACTGGTTGTATAATTACAACACCTTATCTGGAACCGAAAAAAGTTTTGGTGGCCTTGCACGACGTGCAAAATACCTTACAGGCAGCGATGAAGCATTCAATTGTTTCCGGAATAATTACCAGGTATTACAACATTGTTATAATACATTCTTTCCTGATGTAAAAAAATTTTCGCGTAAGCAGTTTGAGCGAATTGCTGCGGACTAGTCTTATCTTTATATACATTGCAGGTAAAAATTTTTAGGGCTAAGTGTGATAATCCTGCTTTAATTTTGCGACCGGGTTTTTCCTTTCTCAATTAATCTTGCACATATATGACGTGGAAACAAGTGTTCACATCTTCAATCGGACAAAAAATAACTATGGCTTTAACAGGCCTTTTTCTTATCCTGTTTTTAATCGTGCATGTTGGTGTTAATGCCCTTGTATGGGCAAATGATGGCGGAGAAATGTTTAACCGCGCTGCAAATTTTCTGGGTGCAAATGTGGTTCCGCGGATAATCGAATGGGGCTTATTCGCTTTTTTTATCCTGCACATTGTCCAGGGATATATGCTTGAAGTTGAGAATCGGACGAGGCGGAGTGTTGGTTATGCAATTGATTATGGTAACCGTGGAAGCCGGTGGTATAGCCGCAGCATGGGTTTGCTTGGTACGTTGATTTTATTGTTTCTTATTATTCACCTGGTTGATTTCTGGGTGCCTTCACGTTTTGGCGGCCTGCACGAGACAACGCTATCTGATGGTAAAAAAGTTCATAATCTTTATGCAAAGATGGAAGAAAGATTCAGGGAACTGTGGATAGTTATTTTATATGTTATAGGTTGTATCTCTCTTGCATATCATTTATTACACGGTTTTTACAGCGCATTCAAAACGATTGGCGTTTATAACAAAAGATACCTTATACTGGTAAGATGGACAGGCTATGCTTTTGCTATTATCGTGTCACTTGTGTTTGCTATGATGCCGATAAGTTTTTATTTGGGGTGGGTAAAATAAATAAGCTGAAAATTCGAAAAAGGTGATTTTTAAACTACCTCCTTCTCAAATTTTCAAATTATAAACAACTATAGTAATGCAATTTTAAAATCATCAAATTTTTAAACCAGCATGTTTGATGCAAAAATTCCGGAAGGAAAATTAGACAATAAGTGGACGGATTATAAAGGGCATTGCAAACTTGTAAATCCTGCCAATAAACGCAAGCTTGAAATTGTCATTGTAGGCACAGGCCTGGCCGGTGCTTCTGCTGCTGCCGCATTGGGTGAATTAGGCTATAAAGTAAAAGCATTTTGTTTCCAGGACTCACCCCGTCGTGCGCATTCTATTGCAGCACAGGGAGGCATCAATGCTGCCAAGAATTATCAGAACGACGGTGACAGCATTTTCCGTTTATTCTATGACACGATCAAAGGCGGCGATTACCGTGCAAGGGAAGGCAATGTGCATCGCCTTGCTGAAGTAAGCGCAAATATAATTGACCAGTGTGTGGCACAGGGTGTTCCATTTGCCAGGGAATACGGAGGCTTGTTAAGTAACAGGAGTTTCGGCGGAACACAGGTACAACGCACATTTTATGCCGCCGGCCAAACAGGGCAGCAATTATTGATTGGTGCCTACCAGGCATTGGAAAGACAAGTGGCTCTCGGCAACGTAAAAATGTATTCAAGGCATGAAATGCTTGACGTTGTGATGATTGACGGTAAAGCGCGCGGTATCATCTGCCGCAATCTTATAAACGGTGAACTGGAAAGACATTTTGGCCATGCAATACTATTGTGTACCGGTGGCTATGGCAATGTGTTTTATCTTTCAACAAATGCAATGGGTTGCAATGTTACCGCTATATGGAAGGCCCATAAAAAAGGTGCTTATTTCGGTAATCCCTGCTTTACGCAGATACATCCCACCTGTATCCCTGTAAGTGGCGATTATCAAAGCAAGCTTACATTAATGAGTGAAAGCCTCCGCAATGACGGCCGTATCTGGGTTCCAAAGAAACAGGGCGATAACAGGCCGGCAAACGAAATTCCGGAAGATGAGAGGGATTATTATCTCGAAAGAAGATATCCTGCATTTGGCAATCTTGTTCCAAGAGATGTGGCGAGCCGGGCCGCTAAAGAAAGATGCGATGCCGGTTACGGTGTAGGTACCTCTAAACAGGCTGTTTATCTTGATTATACGGATGCCATTCAGCGTTACGGTAAAGGCGAAGCAGGCAAACTGGGTTTGGAAAATGTTTCTCCTGAACAGATAACCAATTTCGGCAAAGAAGTAGTGAAGGAAAAATACGGCAATCTTTTCGACATGTATGAAAAGATCACCGGCGAAAATCCTTACGAAGTCCCAATGCGCATTTATCCGGCCGTGCATTATACTATGGGCGGGCTTTGGGTTGACTACGAATTGCAAACAACCGTTCCGGGTTTATATTGCCTGGGTGAAGCCAATTTCAGCGACCATGGCGCAAACCGCCTCGGCGCGAGTGCGTTGATGCAGGGACTGGCCGATGGTTATTTTGTAATTCCATACACTATAGGAAATTACCTGGCCGATGATATAAGAACAAAAGAGATCCCGACAACACATCCCGCATTTGAAGGAACAGAAAAAGCAGTTAAGGAAAGACTGGAAAAATTGATGAGCATCAAAGGAAACGAAACAGTTGAGAGCTTACATAAACGTTTAGGTAAAATTATGTGGGACAAATGCGGTATGGCAAGAAATGCAAATGGTTTAAGAGAAGCTATACAAGAAATACGTGCCCTGAAAAAAGACTTCTGGAGTAATGTAAAAATTCCCGGAAGTATTGATGAATTTAATCCCGAACTCGATAAGGCCGGGCGTGTTGCAGATTTTATTGAGTTAGGTGAATTGATGTGTATCGATGCCCTGGAACGCAATGAAAGCTGCGGCGGGCATTTCAGGGAAGAATATCAAACAGAAGAAGGAGAAGCTCTACGCGATGACAGCAAATACATGTATGTTTCTGCATGGGAGCTAAAAGACGATGGCAATTGGGAAATGCATAAAGAAGAATTAAAGTATGATGTAGTGAAACCGACGCAGAGGAGCTATAAATAGGTTAATAGTTTATGGTTAGTAGTTAATAGCTTGAATTATGTCGCAACTAAAATCGTTTGAAGAATTAGAATGCTGGAATGCTTGTACAGAATTAAGAAGATATATGATTAGGCTGATCAAAAACTTTCCTGCTGAAGAAAAATATCTTTTGATTTCTCAAATCAGAAGAGCCGCAAGATCAGTTACAAATAATATTGCAGAAGGATATGGCAGATTTCATTCTAAAGAGAATGCACAGTTTTGCAGGCAAAGCCACGGTTCAATTTATGAACTTAAAGATCATATGATAATTTCACTTGATGAAGGTTATATTTCAGAACCTGAATACAATCAATTTATTCAATTGTTTAATAAAGCACTGATAATTTTAAATGGTTACATTAATTATTTGATAAAGTCAGTTGACAACCCTGTTAACATTTAACTAATAACAATTAACTGTCAATGGAACATTACAACATGAACCTCACACTTAAGGTGTGGCGCCAGCGCAACAGCAAAGAGAAAGGACGTTTTGAGACATATAAAGTAGAAAATATTTCTTCGGAAATGAGTTTTCTGGAAATGTTTGATGTATTGAATGAGCGCCTCATTACCGAAGGCAAAGACCCCATTGCTTTTGACCATGATTGCCGCGAAGGTATTTGCGGTACCTGCTCCATGTATATAAATGGCAAACCCCATGGCCCCTGGAAGGCAAATACAGTTTGCCAATTGCATATGCGTGCATTTAACAATGGCGATACCATTGTTGTAGAACCCTGGCGGGCAAAGGCTTTCCCTGTTATAAAGGATTTGGTTGTTGACCGTTCCGCATTCGACCGTATAGTACAGGCTGGTGGGTATATTTCCGTAAATACCGGCAATGCTGTTGATGCAAATGCAATCCCTATCGACAAAGAAAGTGCTGATAAATCGTTCGCCGCGGCTGCATGTATTGGCTGCGGAGCCTGTGTTGCTGCCTGCAAGAATAGCTCAGCGATGTTGTTCGTTTCAGCTAAAGTTTCTCATTTAGCTTTATTGCCCCAAGGTGAGCCTGAACGTAAAACACGGGTTATAGCGATGATCAATCAAATGGATAAAGAAGGCTTTGGCGCCTGCACCAATACCAATGCCTGTGAGGCTGCCTGCCCGAAAGAAATTCTGGTTACAAATATTGGCCGCCTTAACAGGGAATATTTGCTCGCGGGTTTTACCGCTGACAAATAGTATCATGCCTTGTTAAACATGATTTGCTTTTATAAATTCAATTTCGTGCATTTCCAGTTCCTGTCTTCCTTTTTCATAGTCTGCCATAGCTTCGCGCATAAGATCATGGATGGTAATGACTCCTGCAAAAACATTGGCATCAAAAACAGGCAGGTATCTTTGTTTTGAATTATTCATCAGCAGCATGCACTTACTTGTAGTGTCTTCCGACGAAGCATTGGCAAGATCTGATGTCATGATCTCGCTCACCTTTGTTGTATCGGAACGTTTGTTTTCCAAAATGACTTTATGTGCATAATCTCTTTCTGAAAAAATGCCAAGATACCTGTCCTCATCATCTTTTACAATCAGGTAACTGATATTTTCGGTCTTCATTATGCCAAGGGCTTCAAATACGGTCGCATCCGCGCGAATGAAATTGAATTGTACTCCTTTTTGCTGCAAAATATCTTTAATGGTTCGCATGTTTGTCAAGTGTTTAATAGGGCAAATTTACTTCTGCATACTTAAGCAAGGCTAAATTTACGAGATTGTTTGAAGAAAATTAATTGAAGGGTGCTGGTGAAACGAAGATAAGGGTCGACCACCTTCATAAAGGTTGTCGACCCTGTTTACAATGGGAATATCATCGTTTACAACGGCAATGTCACCGGTGACGACGGCAATGTTGACATATAAAAAAGCCGGTACAAGGCGGTTTGTCCAATCCACCCCTTGATTTCCAGCCTGTTTCTCCTATTTTCAGCAAGTGCCGACGCTGCAAGCCATTCATCGGCACAAATAAAAACAAGTATACAGGAAACAGCAGTGCTCAATTAAGCATCATTTCCGGATTTTTGACTTTGTGTGTTTGGGAATTGTTTGCCTGGAACCTGGCTCCTGTTTAAATCAGCAAATTTCGCTATCCCAAAATCAGCAATTTAGATAAGCTACATTTTGCAGCTAACATAACGGCAGGCCTGGTTTATCGATGCACGAATACAGTATGCGTATGAGCGTCTGGTCTCAGTCTGTCATCCACCAAAAATCCCGGCTCGATAACCGGCGTATCAACGAAATTGAATGGCTTTTACCGGCCTTATCGTTTTTACAAGCCAGGTTGGAATTAATAAAGCAAGAAAACAAACCAGTAAAGTTGCTACACATACTACAACCACCTGCCACCAGATAATAAATACCGGCGCCTCCGCCACATAATAAGCGGCTTCGTTCATTTTTATAAACCCGGTTTGCTGCTGCAATATGCAAATGCCAAGCCCGGCAACAAGGCCAATAACTATGCCTCTGGAAGCGATCATGCCGGCATGGTAGAGAAATATTTTTTGAATCGTCCAGTCGCGGCAGCCTAATGCTTTTAGAATTCCTGTCATGCGGGTGCGTTCCAAAATTAAAATGAGCAGGCAGGTCACCAGGTTAATGATGGCGACAATTGCCATCACGGTAAAAATTACATTACGGTTTACGTCCTGTATCTGGAGCCAGTCGAAAATGTTTGGGTAGATCTGTTTTATGGTGCGGCTTATCCATGCCTGCGGAAGCATGTCGTAGAGCTGGTAATTGATGGTATCCATTTTACGATAATCATTCAAAAAAACCTCATAGCCGCCAATTTCATTATGCTGCCAGTTGAAAACCTGTCGTAATAAACGAAGATCGCCAATAGCAAAAGTCTTATCATACTCTTCAATACCGGTTTTAAAGATGCCGCAAACCTTTAGCCGCCTTGCAGAAGCTTTACCTTCCTGCTGATTAATGAAATAAACATTTACAGAATCATTTGGTTTTATCAGTAGTTCGTTTGCAAGGGGTTCAGAAACCAAAACATCTTTACTATACGTATTCTCGTTAAATTTTGGAAAACTTCCCTGCTTTAGAAAAGATTTAAGGTTATTAAAATCGTAATTACTTTCAACCCCCTTGAAAAGCACACCTTCTATCTCTTTATTTTTTTCTATCACTGCCGATTTTGTGGCAAATGCCTGTACCTGTTTTACCTGCGGAAAAATATGCAATACCTGCAGGGTGGTGTCGTTCGGCTGCCAGGGCGTTTCTTCCGCGATCATGGATTTTTCTGCCACGTATTCCTGTACCCTCAGGTGGCCCCAGAAATTAAAAACTTTATTGCTTACCGCGTATTGGAAACCGTTTACAAAAGCCAGCGTTATTATCATGGCTGCAACACTTAAAGCCGTTGCGGCAGTGGCAAGCTTTATAATAAATCTTGAAAAAGAGTATTGCCTGTTAAATGCTATACGCTTTGCTAAAAATGTTGCCAGTTGCATAATGGATGGTAAAGATAATTGTAAGCTAATAGTTAGCGTGGCACTTATAATTTATAAGCTAACTATTAACACGATAACCGCGCAGAAAATCCTGTACCTGCATTCTTTTCTTACCCTGTAATTGTATATCTGTGCAATGAATAAAACCGTCTGCGCACGCAAATTTTATATAGGTTTTTCCATCGGTTTGCAGACTTCCTGTTGCCTGTTCATGTGCAGTTATCTCTTTCCCGGCAGCATATATCTTGAATATTCTGTCGTGCAGATAGGTGAATGCGGCAGGATGAGGAGACAAGCCGCGAATCAAATTGAAAATGTCCTGTGTTGTTTTATTCCAATCAATTTTACAGGTTTCAGTGAGAATTTTAGGAGCGGGTCTGACGGTGAGCGATGAGTTGTGAGTGGTGAATTGTGGCTTTTCTTTTATAGTTCCTTCCGCAATTGCATTAATGGTTTTAACCAGCACATTTGCACCAAGCAATTTGAGGCGGTCGTATAATTCGCCTGCAGTTTCATTTTCACCGATCGAAGTTTTTTCCTGTAATAAAATATTGCCAGTATCAATCTCATGCTGCAATTTAAATGTAGTGATACCGGTTTCTGTTTCGCCGTTTATTATGGCCCAGTTTATTGGCGCCGCACCACGATATTGCGGCAGCAGGGAGGCATGAACATTAAGGGTTCCAAGTGGGGGCATATTCCAAACCACTTCAGGCAACATGCGAAAGGCAACTACAATTTGTATATCTGCATTTAATGATCTTAGTTCTTCAGCAAATGACGGTTTTTTTAATTTTTCAGGCTGGAGGATATTTAATTTATTTTCAAGCGCATATTTTTTTACGACACTTTGATGCGATTGCATACCACGGCCTGCGGGTTTGTCAGGCGCAGTTATTACACCAACAATATTGTAGCCTTCATTAACCAATGCATTTAAAGAAGCAACTGCAAACCCAGGCGTACCCATGAAAATTATTCTCAGGTCTTTTGAACTCATATTGCAAAACTGCATCTTTAAAATCTATATGCAAATTATTATGTTGATTACAGGCGATCACTCATCAATCTCATTTTTTTCCTAATGATAAATGCTTTATTTTGACCTCTCAGCTTATCAATACTTGTTTAAATACCATAAAAACAAACGGTGAAATTTTATACCAGTAAGTTCAAACTAACCCCTATAGCTTTTATTTTTTCATTTTTCGTTTTTTTATCTGAAGCAAATGCACAGCAATCCTTGCAGGATTCAATGGTGATGCAGGCAAAAAACAATGTTGTCATCCTGTTCTTCGATGCTATTAAAGAAAACATTGGTTTATATAACGGCAGTGAGTATTTGCACAGCCCGTATAATATAAAAAGTTCTTGTTTTTTTAAGTCGGCTGATATACTAAATGGATCTGTTTATTATGACGGCAATTTTTACGAGAATATTCCCATGCATTTTGACATGGCTACAAATGACGTGGTAATACCTGATTATACGAAAAGCTATCTTGTAAAGCTTATTGCATCAAAGATTGACTACTTCATTATTGACGGCTCACGATTTATTAATGGCAGTATTATTCATGGGGTGCCGTTACCGCAACTAACCGGTTTTTACCAGGTGCTGTACAATAATAAGACCTCAGTATTTGCCAGAAAGGAAAAGAAATTGGAACTATCGGCTAAACTGGATGAAAACGACAGTCATTATATCGAGTTTGACTGGTATTATGTTTATATAAATAAGGAGTTATATCAAGTTAGAAATGAAAGATCGGTATTAAATGTTTTTAAGGAAAGAAAGGCTGAACTGAAAAGATTCATAAATAGTAACAAGATAAATTTCAAAAAAAATTTTGAAGATGCGCTTATAAGAACTGCTGCTTATTACGACCAAATTGAGAATTAGCATGCTTCGACATACCGTTATAACAAGTTTATTTTTATTTCTCTTATTAAAGGTTGTTGGTCAAAACACGCAATTGATATATGGTGAATATAAAGATTTAAATTTTTTGCAGTTTGCAGACTCTGTTGAGCGCAATTATCCATACCATTTTTACTTTGATAAAAACGAAACCGACTCTATTCATGTTAATTTAGTGGCGGTCAACCTTTCCATTCAGGAAATATTAAACAATATACTAGAAGGCAGCACCTTTTATTTTGCAATCGATTCCCTTAACCGCGTTTTTATAACGAATAAGCTGGTAGTACGGACAGCATTTCCCACCGGGTATTTTTCACCTGGCCAGAATAATGATTCAATAACTGCAAAGGAAGATATCACAGAAAACACAGAAGAATTAAAAGAACAGTTGCGTGTGTCTGAGGAAAATAAATTGTTTTATATAGGAACAGGTTCAGGTACCCGGGCGGATGCGACTATTGCAGGTTATGTGCGCGATTTGAAATCGGGTGAATCTATTATAGGGGCATCAGTTTATCTTGATACGCCGCGTATTGGTGTGAATACAGATCAATACGGTTATTTTTCCCTTACATTATCCAAAGGTTATCATGCAATAAATATAACCGCAACAGGCATGAAGGAAACCAAAAGGCAGGTGATGCTTCGCGGTGATGGTAAACTGAATGTGGACCTGGAAGAATATGTGGCAAATCTTAAGGCGGTTATAGTTAGAACCGAAAAAACTTCCAATATCAGGAGCCTGCAAATGGGTGCTAATATTGTAGGGATTAAGGCTATTAAACAGGTGCCGGTTGTTTTTGGCGAACCAGATATTTTAAGGGTTGTACTCACATTACCCGGTGTTACTTCAGTGGGTGAAGCAAGCAATGGCTTTAATGTTCGCGGTGGTTCTGTTGACCAGAATTTAATATTATTCAGTGATGCTACTATATATAATTCATCTCATCTGTTTGGTTTTTTCTCTTCATTTAATCCCGATGTTGTTAAAGGCATTGAATTGTATAAAAGCTCTATTCCTGAAAAATACGGCGGAAGACTGTCTTCTGTTCTTGATGTTGATGTAAAAGATGGCAATACAAAAAAATGGACGGGTGCCGCAGGCATAGGGCCTCTTACCAGTAAGTTTTATATGGAAGGCCCTTTAAAAAAAGATAAAACTTCTGTGATAACAAGTATAAGAAGTACTTATTCTGACTGGATACTGAAAGAAATTCCCGGTAACGCTTATAATAACAGCACTGCAAACTTTAATGATGTTACGCTGCGTATAAGCCATACAATCAATGCAAAAAATTCATTGTATTTAACGGGGTATTTAAGTAACGACCGGTTTAGATTGAACAAGGATACGCTTTATACTTATAGCAATAAAAATGTAAACCTTAAGTGGAAGCATATTTTTAATAATAAATTTTTCATGGTAATTACCGGGGGTGTAGACCATTATGAACATGCAGTGGCTTCAGAAAAAAATGAAGTGACTGCATTTAAACTGGCATTTGATATCAGGCAATATAACTTTCGTTCAGACTTTAGCTATTTATCCGGCAACCGTCATAAAATAAATTTTGGCATAGGCAGTATTTACTACAAACTTCATCCCGGTGCCTTAACACCCGAAGGAAGTAAATCGCTGGTGGTTCCAAATACACTTGAGCCGGAACAGGCTGTGGAAACTGCTGTTTATGCCGGAGATGAATATACAATTACTTCAAAAATTTCAATAAATGCAGGCTTACGCTATTCTGTGTATAATTACCTTGGCCCCCATACGGTTAATAGTTATGAACCTGCCATTCCAAAAGATTCAACCACTATAACCGGTACTATAAATTATGCAAAAGGAAAGCTCATTAATACATACACCGCACCTGAAGCAAGACTTGGAGCACGGTTTAGTTTATCAGACAATGCCTCGTTTAAAGTAAGTTATAATACCATGCAGCAATATATACACCTGCTGAGCAATACCACTACTATTTCACCAACAGATATATGGAAATTAAGTGACCCGAACATCGAACCTCAAAGCGGGTACCAGGTATCTGTTGGGTATTATCAAAACTTCAAATCGAATACAATTGAAACTTCAATCGAAGCTTATTATAAAAAGACAAAAAATTATCTTGATTACAGAAGTGGGGCTGATCTTGTTTTAAATCCGCACATAGAAACAGACGTTATAGCAACCAGAGGTAAAGCATACGGGATAGAGTTTTTAATAAAGAAAACCGCGGGGAAATTAAACGGCTGGCTGAGTTATACTTACTCAAGGTCATTGTTGATATCGAATGATATAAGCCAGGGCGAAATTGTAAATAACGGTCAATATTACCCTTCGGCATTTGATAAACCTAACAATGTAAATTTCATTTCTAATTACCAGTTCTCACACCGGTATAATATTTCTTTGAATATTGTTTATAGTACCGGGCGCCCTGTAACGCTGCCACTCGCAATTTTCAATTCGGGCGGAACAACAGGGTTATATTATTCAGACAGGAATGCCTACAGGATACCGGATTATTTCAGAACAGATATTTCAATGACTATCGAAGGCAATCATAAGATACATCAAAAAACACATAACACCTGGTCGTTTGGTATATATAATGTAACAGGCCGGCAGAATGTGTATTCTGTTTATTTCATACAACAGGATGGTACAGCAAAGGGTTACCAGTTAAGCATATTCGGCACATTGATTCCTTTTGTTACCTATAGTATAAGATTTTAAGTTTATGAACCGGGAAATTTTAAAATATTGTTTTTTGCTGACAGTTGTGATTGTTTTTGCGCATTGTGTAAAGTCATATAACCCTCCTGCATTGCAGGCAAAAAATAATTATCTTGTTGTTGATGGATTTATTAATACTGGAGCAAACCAGGCAACAACTATTACATTAACCAGGACAAGAAGCTTATCAGATTCTGTTACCAGCACTAAACCTGAATTAAATGCTTCGATGGAAATTGTATCTGATAACGGAACAATGTATCCTTTAGCCGAAAGCGGCAGCGGTAATTATCAAAGCGCCGTTCTGAACCTTGATAATACAAAAACTTATCAGATAAAGATTACTACATCAAACGGGAAAAAATATAGTTCAGATCTTATTGCATGCAGGCAAACACCGCCAATTGACTCTATAACCTGGGAGCAGCAGGGCAATGTTAATATTTATTTATATGCACATGATCCTGCAAACAACACGCATTATTATAAATGGGATTATATTGAAACATGGCAATTCAACAGCCCTTTACAAGGCTTTTATGTTGTAATAGATGGCCGCATTCGTGTGGCCGATACAACTAACCAGATAGATTCCTGCTGGCAAAATGCCTTATCTTCAGATATTTTAACCGGTTCCTCAGTGGGATTGTCCGAAGATGTTATAAGCCATGCAAAAATGGCAACTATCCCACAGAATGATGAGCGAATTTTTATAAGATACAGTATACAGGTTAGGCAAAGGGGCATAACGCCTGATGCCTACAAATACTGGGGAATCGTTCAAAAAAATTCACAGGACCGCGGCGGGCTTTTTGATTTACAACCCGGTCAACTGGTGGGCAATATTCATTGTGAAACAGATCCTACGGAACCTGTAATTGGTTTTATAAATGCTTCCACCGAAACAAGCTCCAGGTTGTTTATCAGTCACAGGGAATTAACGAATTGGAACACAGGTGCCGATACCTGTGATCAAAAAAGGATTCCACAGGACCCTAATGATTTCACCAATTATTATTATACAGATCCGGATTACACAGCATATTATTTTTCAGGCTCTGATATTGTGATAGCACAGAAAATTTGCCTTGATTGCAGAACAAGGGGAGGTATCAATCACAGGCCGCCCTACTGGTAAACATAATAGCTATAAGATGAAAAGTTTTTTGACACGAATAGATAAAAAATATGTTTTTGCTTTAGTCTCTGTGGTTATTGCAGTAACAGCACACGCACAAAATTTACCGGTTGACAGCTTGCAACAAAAGTTCATTACTTACCAGCAAAACAATTACAACGAGAAAATATTTGTTCATACAGATAAAACATTTTATATAGCCGGTGAAAGTATATGGTATAAAATTTATTGTGTAGATGGATACTATCATAAGCCTTCAGACATAAGTAAGGTAGCTTATGTAGAGATCCTGGATGCCGGAAATGACCCAATACTGCAGGCTAAAATTTCATTGGATAAAGGAAGTGGTAATGGTTCCTTTATTGTTCCTTCCTATATTGTCTCCGGCAACTATATAATCCGCGCTTATACAAAATGGATGCAAAATTTTGATGCAGGTTATTTTTTTGAAGAACCGCTTACTATTATTAACACCTTAAAACCAGGTGTTGTAAAAAATGAGATCAAAAAGAAATCCTGGGATGTATCATTTTTTCCTGAAGGAGGAAATCTTGTGGAAGGAATTACATCGAAGGTTGCCTTTAAAATTATTGATGAACGCGGTGAACCTGTCGATTGTATCGGTACTGTTAATGATTCTGAAAACAATGTTGTTGCCGGTTTTCGTTCTTTCAAATTTGGAATGGGTAGTTTTTGGATAACACCAAAAGCGCCCGGGGCATATAAAGCGGTGATAAAAGTTGCTGACACAATTATAACAAAGCAACTGCCTTCTGTTTATCAGCAAGGTTTTGTTATGCATGTGGAAAATGCAGATGACGCTCACATTAAAATTAACGTGTCAGCAAGTGGTGCAGGCAATAATAACAAGGTATATCTTCTTGTACATTCACAGAATACTTTAAAGGATTTTCAGCAAAATAATCTGTCAAACGATGAGGTAGTTTTTATAACGGATAAAACTAAACTTGCCGATGGAATTAATACCATCACGGTATTTAATTCAGAAAGACAACCAGTATGTGAAAGGCTGTATTTTAAAAAACCTGTTAGTAATCTTAGCATTCAATCTCAAACTGATAAAGGTTATTATACATTGCGCAAACCTGTACATATTTCGGTTACTGCAACCGGGATTTCAGATCTTCCTGCCGAGGCAGATTTGTCTGCTGCTGTGTTTATGATTGATTCATTACAACCGGCGGCATATACTGATATACTTTCTTATCTCTTGTTAAGTTCTGAGCTAAAGGGCAATATCACATCACCCGCATATTATTTCCAAAGTAACAGCAAAGAAGCTGAAGATGCAGCTGATGATCTTATGTTAACCCAGGGTTGGAGAAGATTTAAATGGGACGATATTCTGCAGGATAAAAAACCATATTTTGATTTTATTCCAGATTACGAAGGGTTTGTTATTGATGGAATGATCAGCAGTAAATTTAATGGTCTTCCGGCACCAGGTATTACTGTAACACTTACTGCCCCCGGGGAAAATTTTCAATTGGCAAAAACGGTAAGTAACACATCAGGCAATTTAATTTTCAATGTAAAAAAATTTTACGGTACAGATAATATCATCATCCAGTCAGATAGTAATTACAAGGCAACGGTTTCTACCGGCTATTCGAACAAATTTTCTATGCGTTCTTTTCCTGTGTTTACAATGCCATTGCAATGGAAAGACCAGCTATTGTTCAGAAGTATTAATACCCAGGCCGACAACTCCTTCCTTGTTAAGGAGAAGCAACATTCATACTTATATCATTCCGGAGATACTTCTTTGTTTTACGGAGCGCCGGATAAGCGTTATTACCTCGACGATTACACAAGATTCACAACCATGGAAGAAGTAATGCGCGAATATGTGGCAGAGGTACAGGTGAGAAAAGAATCTTCACAGTTTCATTTTAGGGTATTCGATTTTTTAACCAAAACTTTTTCAGATAATGACCCACTTATTTTGCTGGATGGGCTACCTGTTTCGAACGCAAACAATATTATTAAACTGGATCCCTTAAAAATAAAAAAGCTTGATGTTGTTGCAAGAAAATATTACTATGGAAACATAATGGCCGGCGGAATAGTGAGTTATACTACTTATCGTAGCGATCTTGCAGATTTCCCATTAAGCGCAGGTGAGGTTGTAGTTAAATTTGACGGGCTGCAACGGGAACGTGAATTTTACTCACCGGTTTATGATAGTATGCAACCAATACAAAACCATTTACCCGACCTGAGAAATGTATTGTATTGGTTACCTGAATTAAAAACAAGTGCGGATGGAAAGGCGAACCTTGATTTTTATACTTCAGATATCACAGGAAAGTTTGCCTGTGTGCTTCAAGGCATTACAGCAGATGGCCTTGCCGGAAGTAGCATCGTTACTTTTGAAGTTGGCAAATAGGTCAGGCAGTTAAAGCATGACAGCTATTCTCAAAAGTTATTTTGCACCCGGCGGGCAATACCGCCTTAAAAAATCGGTAAAGATGCTTTGTAAATGTTGTGTTGTACCGGCGCCTTCATTAATGCTGTGCGTTCTGTTGGGATAAGGCATAAACTGGAATACCTTATCCCGTTTTATTAACTCATTCACTAACAGTTCAGCATTTTGATAATGCACGTTGTCATCACCGGTGCCATGTACAACCAGCAGGTGGCCAGTCAAATTCTTTGCATAAGTAATAGGTGAGCCCGCAATGTAATCCTGCATATTTTCCTGTGGCAGACCCATGTAGCGCTCCTGGTAGATATCATCATAAGTCCTGAGATCGCTTACGGCTGCAACCGCAATACCTGTTTTATATATTTCAGGATACTGGAACATACAGTTTAAAGTTGCGGCCCCGCCGCCGCTCCAACCCCAGATGGCAACGCGGCTGGTATCAATAAATTGCCATTGTAATATTTGCTTTGCTGCCATGCCCTGGTCGCGGATATTCACCCGGCCGACTTTTTTATAAATGGCCTTACGCCAGGCTGCACCTTTAGGCGCAGGTGTACCACGACCATCAAGGCTTATATAAATATAACCATCGCCTGCAAAATCTCCTTTATATAACGGATTAAAGGCGGTTCCATATTGATCCGTCACAGTTTGCCCGGCAGGTTCTGTATACACATAAAATAGAACAGGATATTTCTTTGTTGAGTCGAAGTTCGTGGGTTTTACCATCCAACCATCCATGGTTATGCCATCTTCGGTGGTAACACGGAACATCTCGGCATGCGGTAAGGCAAATCCGGGACCTTGTTCTTCTCCGGCTTTAATAACAGTATGCTTTGGCAGGCTTACCCAATCCTCAACAGGAGGCGTATTAATATTTGAAAATTCATGTGAAGCATATAGGCCATTGGGCGAAAGGTCATAATCATGGGAACCGTTTTCACCGGCAGGGGATAAGCGTTCTGCTTTGCTTTTACCATCCATTTTCACACGGTACAAATACTCCTGCGTAGCATTATCGGGCGAAGCCATAAAATAAACATAACCAGTTGCTTCATCGAAGCCTTTAATCGTAACTACATCATAGTTGCCATTTGTGAGTAAAATCTCTTTTTTACCATCGCGGCTAACCTGGTAAATATGACGCCATCCGTCTTTTTCACTTACCCATAAAAATGCAGTACCATTTTTTATCCATTCCCAACCGGTTGGATTATCGCTCCACCTGGCTTTAATATCTATCCAGGCACTATCGCTTTCACTATAAATCTCTCTTGTTTCCCCACCGGCTGCTGTACAGTAGAATATTTTACTTTCATTTTGCCTGCGGTTTAACTGCTGGATAACCAATTCTGTGCTGTTGGCGGCCCACTCCATGCGCGGGATATAGTGCTCCTGAGGATCGCCGGGAACTTTCATTTTAGTTGAATTGCCACCGGCAACATCTGCAACATACATATAACAGGGTGAAGGACTTTGGCCTGCTTTGGGATATTCAACAGGTTTTACAAATGAATATATTGAATCCGTATTGTTGATCAATAAGAAATTGCGGATGGCAGTTGCATCAATTTTCCAGTAAGCAATGCTTTTACTATCCGGGCTCCAGCGAAACCCGTCCCGGCAATCAAATTCTTCTTCATAAACCCAATCAAAGGTTCCGTTGATAATGCGGTCGGTGCCATCGTTGGTAAGCTGTTTAATTGAATTGGTGTTTACGTCTTCTGCGTACAAATTGTGGTTGCTTACATAGGCAACCATGTTACCATCAGGAGAAAACTTTGCATACATTAATGAAGAAGCCGGCAGTGTTTTCCCAATTTGTTTTAGACTGTTATCTGTGGTATTTAAAATCCAATAGTCGCCGCGTGTATCATAACGCCATACTTTTTTGCTGTTGGTATAAATAAGTATTTTTTTACCATCGCCAGACAAAAAAAAGTTTCTTACTTGTAGTGAATGAGATGAATCCTTAGGTGTCAATTGCTGTAAAGTTGCGATTGCAATTTTTGTAAATGCCGGCATTTGAACTTTAGTAATGCCTTCGGAGGAACTCTCATAAAAACTATTGCCATCGGCAGACCAGTGAATACCTTTAGGCGGCTGTGCATATGCTTTTAACGTGAAGCAAGCACTCATCAGCAGCAATACTTTCAATAATTTCATCTCTGAATTTAGTTTAATTGATCAGGTGTATCGCCCGTTAATACTATTCGCGGGGACGTTCCACTCAAAATTTTAAAGCGGCGAATGTAATTCTTCTCAAAATAGTATTTGCATCATTTATGATTTTGGTACCCGTCCGCAAAACAAATTTGGATTTATATAGCCGCGGTTGGCAACTGGTTTGAGTTTCAATCCTATATTTACAGAAATCAAAATTGCTGTAATATGAATTCACTTTTTACCACTTTATGGATAATCATTTGTATCATATTTGCTGTAATTTCCATAGCCGGAACATGGAAGGCTTTTCAAAAAGCCGGGCAACCGGGCTGGGCATGTCTCATTCCATTATATAATATATATATCATGCTTAAGATAGGAGGCAAACCCGGGTGGTGGCTTTTGATGTACTTCATCCCGGTGGCTAATTTAATTTTTGCGATCTGGGCGATAAATATGATATCAAAAAGCTTTGGCAAAGATGAAGGTTTTACTGTTGGGCTTATTTTTCTTGGCTTTATCTTCTGGCCGATACTGGGATTTGGCGACGCGGTATACCAGGGCCCTTATGGCAACCCTGCTGCTTACCGGGCTTACCAGGAAAGCCGGAGAATAAGAGATGATAATTCGTTGCTGTAAGCGATGGTTCATGGTATGGCAGGCAGCCTGTACGCTTAAGCTCACAACTTAATTTCTCCTTATCAATCCATTCACAGACAAACCGTATTTTTCGCTTTCATTATTTATGAATGGCTGATTTTAAACGTACTTTAAATTTCAGGACAACGATTGCTATTGTTATCGGTGGTGTGATTGGTTCAGGAATTTTTATGAAGCCTTCGCTCATGGCTTCGCAACTAGGTTCTCCTTTATTATTATTAAGCGTTTGGATAGTTGGTGGTTGCATTACTTTATTTGGTGCATTAAGCAATGCCGAAGTGGCAGCCATGTTCCCAGAAACCGGGGGGCAGTATATTTTCTTCCAGAAAATGTATGGTGATGGATTTGCTTTTATTTATGGATGGGCCGCTTTTGCCGTATTTAATACTGCAGGTAACGCGTCGATTGCTTATGTGTGTGCACAGTACGCTGATTATTTTTTGCACCTTCCCAGGTTTTCAACGGCAACAGAACAGGGATGGTCTTTGCACCTGCCTTTTATCGGTAATATCTTTCCGCTGGAAAATGCGGGCATAAAATCATTAACTGTTTTAATCATAGTTGTTCTAAGCTTTATTAATTATTGCAGTGTGCAATATGGAGGTGCCTTACAAAGAGTGCTTACTGCTTTGAAAGCGGTTGCTATTTTATTACTGATCGGCGGTATTTTATTTTCCGGAAAAGGAGATTTTGGTAATCTCTTTCACAATACCGCAGAAATGCCGCAGGAGGGTGCATTGCTCAGCGCCTATATTGCAGCCATAGCCGGTGCATTCTGGGCTTATGACGGCTGGAATAATATAACCTTTGTTGCCGGCGAGATCCAACATCCTCAAAGAAATATCCCGCGCAGTTTATTTGGTGGATTGTTTTTCTGCATTATTGTTTACGCCCTGGTGAACCTGGCCTACATATACATGTTACCTGTTGAAAATCTCGCCGCCTCAAATTTTGTGGCGGCAGATGCTGCCATGCTTGCATGGGGGGCAATTGGCGGCGGGGCTATTGCTTTAATGGTGATATTATCAACATTCGGCACCACCAACGCCAATGTTTTATCAACGGCAAGAGTAACATTTGCAATGGGTGAACAAAACCAATGGTTTAATTGGGCAGGAAAAGTGCAGCCCAAATACCGCACACCGGGTAATGCGATCTGGTTAAACGCGATATGGGCAACCGTTCTTACCATCAGCGGCTCATTCGATATGCTTACTGAAATGCTGATCTTTGTTACCTGGTTTTTTTATGGCATGAGCGCATTGGGTGTATTTGTATTAAGAAGAAAATACCCGGCTGCTCATAGACCCTACAAAGTTTGGGGTTACCCGGTGATCACGTTTTTGTTTGTTGCGTTTACGGCTTTTTTTCTGGTATCAACACTATATAGTGATGTTATAAATTACCTGGATGGGAAAACGCCGATCATTAATTCGCTGCTGGGATTATGTATAACGTGTGTTGGAATACCGTTATATTATTTAAGCAAGCGCAATAGCAATAAAAAACCGCCCCAGTAAAAATGAAGCGGTTTTTTGGTGAGACTTCTGATTCAAATTATTTCCTTCCGGCGAAACGGCTAAGTAATTTTAAGATTTCAATATACAGCCAGATCATTGTTACCAGCAAACCAAATGCGCCGTACCATTCCATAAATTTTGGAGCGCCCATGTCGGCACCTCGCTCAATCATATCAAAATCTATAATAAGATTAAGCGCTGCAATGGCTACAATAAAAAGTGAAATCCCAATGCCTAAAAGAGAACTATCATACATGAATGGAATATTGATATGAAATAGCCTCAACACCATAGTAATCAGGTAAAATATTGCAATACCGGCTGTGGCTGCAAAAATGGTTGACTTAAATCTCTGTGTTGCTTTAATAACACGAAAATTATACAACAGGAACATCGCAATGGCGACGCCAAAAGTTAAACCAACGGCCTGCATCACAAGCCCCGGATATTTTTCGCGGAAAGCATCATTTAAGATTGCTGAGATAGCTCCAAGAAAAAACCCCTGAAGAAGTCCGTAAGCCGGTGAAAGATAAGGGGCCAGCGTTGGCTTAAAGCTGATAATGAGCACAGAGATTAAACCGCCGATGATACCAACCCACATTAATGTGTTCATTGCTCGTGGCTGGTTATTATAGTATAAATACCAGGTATAAGCTGCGCCTGCAAGCACCATAAATAACAAAAATCCAAACTTGTTAATAGCGCCGCGAACCGTCATTGTTCCGGCATCCTGTTGCGCAATCGAACGGTTAAAAATTTTTTCAGATAATGTTGGGTTTCCAGACTCGAAAAGTGCCATATTTATTTATTTAATGCGTGAAGATAGAAGAAAATTGTTTTCAAAATCGTTAATTTACAGGGTTGATTTATGGTAGTTTCAGAAGATCACTGGACGGGTGGTTGCCATGAAAATATACAGTACAAGGGAGTGACACAACCGTGACGCCATAACGGGTAAAAGCTTGTTAACAAAAAAGAAATCAATTTTTATATAATTACCTTTGCGAACATTTTTTAGAATATATGGAACGACAAGACGTTTTGCTGAGTGACGTAGTGATAAAGTTTGCAGGCGACAGCGGCGATGGAATGCAATTAACCGGAACGCAGTTTACCAATAATACCGCCCTTCTTGGTTTAGACCTGGCCACTTTTCCTGATTTTCCTGCCGAAATCCGCGCACCCCAGGGTACTTTGCCGGGTGTAAGCGGTTACCAGCTGAGATTTTCCTCCGACCGGGTTTTTACCCCCGGTGATATGTGTGATGTATTGGTTGCGATGAATGCAGCGGCACTTAAAGCAAATCTCTTCAGCCTGAAAAAGGGCGGAAAGATTATTGCCAATTCTGACGGGTTTGATGCAAAAAACCTTCGTCTCGCAAATTATGCCGATGGCGTAAGTCCTTTGGAAAATGATAGCCTCGCTAGTTACGAGGTAATTGAGATCGATGTTACCAAACTTACCCGTGAAGCGTTGAAAGAGTTTCCTGAGTTGGGGATGAAAGAAAAAGACCGTGCAAAAAATATGTTTGTACTGGGCTTTTTATACTGGATGTACAACCGCAAATTAGATAACACGATAAGCTTCCTCCGGGAAAAATTCGGCAATAAGGAAAATATTTTCAACAGTAATGTAAAAGTATTGCAGGCTGGTTATAATTATGGCGACACTACAGAAACTTTTACAACGCGCTATAAAGTTGAAAAAGCCAGGATGCCTGCAGGTGTTTACCGTAGTATCATGGGTAACCAGGCATTAGCCTATGGATTAATTGCGGCGAGCCAAAAGAGCGGTTTGCAATTATTTCTCGGCAGTTATCCCATTACACCTGCTTCAGACATTCTACATGAATTGAGCAGGCATAAAGCTTTTGGTGTGAAAACTTTCCAGGCGGAAGACGAGATCGCGGCGATCACTTCCGCTATCGGTGCAAGTTATGGTGGTAGCCTTGGCGTAACAACAACTTCCGGCCCGGGGATGGCGCTAAAAGCTGAAGCCATGGGTTTGGCAGTAGTACTCGAAATACCTTTATTAATAATTGATATTCAGCGCGGCGGACCTTCAACAGGTCTTCCAACCAAAACCGAGCAAAGCGATCTTTTACAGGCTTACTATGGCAGAAACGGCGAATGCCCGATGCCGATAGTTGCATCGCGTACACCAAGCGATTGTTTTGAAGCCGTTTATGAGGCCGTTCGAATTTCTGTGCAGCACATGACGCCTGTAATTTTTTTAAGCGACGGGTATATTGCCAACGGTGCGGAGCCCTGGCGTTTTCCCAAATCGGAAGAATTGCCTCCGATACAGGCAACATTTAAAAAGGGTCTTGAAGAAGATGAACCTAAATTTTTACCGTATAAACGTGATGAAAAACTGGTGCGCCCATGGGCGATACCCGGTACAAAGGGTTTGGAGCACCGGATTGGTGGCCTGGAGAAAGAAAACATTACCGGTAACGTAAGCTACGATCCTGACAATCACCAGTTGATGGTGGATATTCGTGAGAAAAAGGTGGAGCATATCGCCGATTATATTCCTTTGCAAACCCTGGACAGCGGCCCTCAGAAAGGGAAAGTTTTATTGCTGGGATGGGGGAGTACTTATGGCGCTATGAAAAGTGCTTCTCACCAGTTGCAGGTTGACGGCTACGCGGTAAGCCATGCGCATTTGCGTTACCTGAGGCCTTTCCCGAAAAATCTCGGTGAGATTTTAAAAAGCTTTGAAACCATCCTTGTTCCTGAAATTAATAATGGCCAGCTTATAAAAATCGTCCGTGATAAGTTTTTGGTTGATGCTAAAGGTTTTAATAAAGTAATGGGTGTTCCGATTACTAAAACGGAACTGGTGGAAGAAATAAGAAAGTACCTGTAGTTGTTACCCGTATCTAAAGATAGTAGCGTTCAGGATTGCATATTTTATATTTCTTTACAACCCATCCTTTATCATTTACTTCTCCAATATATTGCATGCCGCATTTTTCCATGATTTTCCACGAGGCGATATTTTCCGGTAATGCCGTTGCGGTTATGCATGTCAGTTTCAAAATTTTGAAGCCGTAATCAATGGTTGATTTGGCTGCTTCATAACCATAGCCATGACCCCAGTAATCTTCCTTAAAGCGATAACCTAAATCAATCTCGCCGGTTTCGGTAACATATTTCAAACCGCACCAGCCAATAAATTCATGATTATTTTTAAGATACACAGCCCAGCGGCCATGTCCGTATAGTTTATATTGAGGAAGAATAACATTATGCAGTATATCCGTTATGTTTTCCAAAGTTGGAGCAGGTTCGTGCACATATTTTATAACGTTGGGATTGCTGTTGAGCTCAAATAAAAGCTGGATATCGTTGGCTGTAAATTCCCTGAAGTATAAGTGCGGAGATTGGAAGATAATGTTCATAAGGCTGAGTGATTTTTGAAATTTTTATGATTCCGCTTTCACGGTAAAGGAGGGCAGGCGCTTAATCTATTCATACTTCATTTTAAGGTTGGATCAAAGCACAACCATTTTACATGATATTCATGGCCTGATCAGCGCAATTGATTTAAAACTAAATATTGATTGTTCTGCTAACTCCACCAGGTTTTCACTTTGGTTATAAAATGAAGCGTAAGGTCATTTGTTAATTCTTCATCCAGGTAAGGTAAAACCAATACAAATTCTGGCAAGGTCATGCCGGCCTAACCGGGCATCTCAACATTATAATTTTGATTACAACAAACTTTTTACCGCGTCAATTACTTTGTCCAGGTTACTTGCGTCCTGTCCGCCTGCTGTGGCTAAAGTTTTTTGTCCGCCACCGCCGCCTTTGATTATTGGTGCAATATTTTGTTTGATGATCTTTGACGCATCTAAATTTTTATCCGCAGCAGTGTTGTCATCAAGTAATACAGCAACAGAGGGTTTGCCTTCAATATTTGCAGCCAGCACAACCACATAATTTGTAAGCGATGCCTTTATTTCGAAGCACAGTTTTTTTAAAGCATCTGCATTACCCGCTTCAACGATCTCACCGATAAAATTGACTCGGTTTATTTCAACTGCTTTACTCAGCAATTCTTTTTTTGTTTCAGCGAGTAAGCGTTTTTCCATGCGCTCCAGTTTTTTTTCAAGAGAGGCTTTTTCCTCTACAAACTGTTTTAATGCCTTTACCGGATCGTTGGTTTTTAAAATTGCAGCGATCTCTTTTATTTCCTTCAACTGGTTATAATAATAGTTTTGCGCTTCGATACCTGTAATGGCTTCAATACGCCGTATGCCTGCAGCCGTGGCTGCTTCAGAAAGAATTTTAAAGCTGCCGATCATGCCCGTATAAAAAACATGTGTGCCGCCGCAAAGCTCAACAGAGAAAGAAGGATCGATTGTTACCACGCGCACTACGTCGCCGTATTTTTCGCCAAACAAAGCCATAGCGCCTTTTGCCAATGCTTCTTCTTTGGGCAGGTAACTGATTTCAACAGCTATGTTGGCTCGTATCTTATCATTTACTATCAACTCTACAGCCCGCAATTCCTCATCGGTAAGCTTTGCAAAATGGGAGAAATCAAAACGGAGATATTTGCTGTTTACAAGCGAGCCCTTTTGCTGCACATGTTTGCCCAGCACTTCCCTCAGGGCGGCATGCATTAAATGGGTTGCCGTGTGATTACTGCAGGTATTGATCCTTTCAGCAGCATCTACTACTGCATTTACAGTAGCATTAATATTATTTGGAAGTTTATTGGTGTAATGAACAATTAGTTCATTTTCTTTTTTTGTATCGGTTACCTCAACTTGTTCATCGTCAAAAAGCAATAAACCCTTATCGCCAACCTGGCCACCGCTTTCTGCATAAAAAGGCGTTGTTTCAAGTACAAGCTGGTATTGTTCTTTGCCTTTTGCCTTAATGGTGCGGTATTTTGTTACACGGGTGGTTACATTCAGATCATTATAACCAACAAAGTTTACAGGCTTATCATCAAGTGTTATCCAGTCTTCGGTATCAATTGCTGTTGCTGCGCGGGAGCGTTGTTTTTGTTGCTGCAATGCCTGGTTAAAGCCTTCAATATCAACTGACCAACCTTTTTCTTTCGCCATTAATTCAGTTAGATCAATCGGAAAACCATAGGTGTCATTCAAATCGAAAGCGAACTCTCCAGGAATTATATTTGCTACTGATGTCATTTTAATGTCTCTATGATATTGAACATCTTCAATGTACAGTTCAAATTTCTTTATTCCTTTTTCCAGCGTTCTCAAAAAAGCGTCTTCCTCTTCCCTAATAACCTTCGCCACGAATTCCTGCTGCTTTTTCATTTCAGGGAAAACGTTTTCAAACTGTTTTGCGATGAGCGGAACCAATTGAAATAATAACGGCTGTTTACAAGCCAGGTAAGAGTAATAATAACGCACAGCCCTGCGCAGGATTCTTCTTATTACATAACCTGCGCCCGTGTTTGAGGGCAATTGCCCATCAGCAATTGTAAATGAGATAGCGCGAATATGATCTGCCAAAACGCGAAAAGCAATAGCTTCCCTGCTATCGGTGTTATCATATTTTTTATTGGTAATGTTTTCTACCTCCGCAATCGTTCCGGTAAAAACATCTGTATCGTAATTGCTGTTCTTGTTTTGCAGTACGCGCACGAGGCGCTCAAAACCCATCCCGGTATCTACATGTTTTTGTGGCAAAGGTTCAAGGTTCCCATTTTTTAAGCGGTTGAACTGGATGAATACATTGTTCCATATTTCGATCACCTGGGGATGATCTTTATTCACCAGCGTTTCTCCTTCAACGGTCTTTCTTTCTTCATCATTGCGGCTGTCATAATGAATTTCAGTGCAGGGTCCGCAGGGGCCGGTATCACCCATTTCCCAGAAATTATCTTTCTTCTTTCCAGGTAAAATTCGGTGCTCACTAATCCATTTTCTCCATTCATTTAATGCCTCTTCATCCCTGGGTAAGCCTTCTTTTTCATCACCCTCAAAAATTGTAACATATAACCTGTCCTTATCTATTTTGTATATTTCAGTCAATAGTTCCCAGCTCCAGGCAATAGCTTCGGTTTTAAAATAGTCACCAAAGCTCCAGTTACCCAGCATTTCAAACATGGTATGGTGATAGGTATCAACACCAACTTCTTCGAGATCGTTATGCTTGCCACTCACGCGCAGGCATTTTTGCGTATCGGCCACACGTTTATAGGGGGGCTGTTTATTTCCCAAAAAATAATCTTTAAACTGGTTCATACCTGCGTTGGTGAACATAAGTGTTGGATCATTTTTGATAACGATTGGTGCCGAAGGAACAATCTCATGCTGTTTGCTTATAAAAAAATCCAGGAAGGCCTGTCTGATTTCTGCTGAATTCATATCTGATTTATAAAAATGCCCGGGTAATTTTAAAAAATTATTTGGATTGATAAAATATACCTTTGACGCTCAAAATTTTTGAGGGCCTCAAAGGTAATATAAAGCCGGAACCCTCCGAAAGGAAAGAAAGGGCTAGTTTAAAAAAAACAAACATCAAAATTACCAGGTAATTGATGTAAATAAATACCTGACGCTTTTAACGCGTCTGAGCGAAAAGCCAGATGAAAAAAATAAAGTACTATTTTGACACGCATACCCTGAGATATGAAAAACTTGTAACGCCTTTCAGGATAAAGCTGTTGCGTGTATTTGCTTTTATTGCAACGGCAGTAGTAACCGCGGGCATAATTGTGGCAATTGCATTTCAATATATTGATTCCCCAAAAACGATCATACTGAAAAAGCAGAATGATGACCTTAAAGATAATTATGCTGTAATACAACAACGGTTAAATACACTACAGCAGGAAATGAAAGAATTGGTTAACCGGGATAATAATGTTTATCGTTCAATTTTTGAATCGTCGCCAATACCCGATAGCGCAAGGCTGAAAGCAATGGAAAAACTGAAAGAAGTGCAGTTGGTAACTGGTCTTGGCGAAACGGATCTTGTGAAAAGCGTTAGTTCGCAGTTAAACCATTTATCATTGATGGTTGATTACCAGGAAAAAAGTTTTAATGATATTGAAGTGATGGTAAAGAACAAAGAGAAACTACTGGCGGCAATTCCCGCTATTCAGCCTGTGAGTGATAAAGATCTTACCCGCGTTGCTTCAGGTTTCGGAACGCGTATTGATCCGGTTTATAAAGTGGCTAAGTTTCATGCCGGCCTTGACTTCACTGCGCCTGTAGGTACACCCATCTACGCTACAGCGGATGGTGTTATTAAGGAGGCCGGCTATGTTGCCGGTTATGGAAACCGCATTATCATTCAACATGGTTTTGGCTATGAAACATTGTACGGCCACATGTATCGTATAAAAGCAAAAAGAAGGCAAAAAGTCAGGCGTGGCGAAGTGATCGGTTATGTTGGAAGTACCGGCAAAAGTACAGGGCCGCACTGCCATTATGAAGTGCACCGGATTAATGTGCCGGTTGACCCGGTTTACTATTTTTATAATGACCTCACACCGGAGCAATATGACCGTTTATTAAAACTGGCGCAAACAGCCAATCAAAGTCTTGATTAATTTAAATCTAACCATATGTTTGACCAATTATTCTCTCTTGTAAAAGAAAATGCCGGTAACGACATTATCAATAACAATGCTATTCCGAATGAAAGGAATGAAGAAGCAGTAAAAACAACTACACACACTATTACAGACAGCTTAAAAGGTGCTGTGCAATCAGGTAATATTGCTGATGTTATGAATCTTTTTAACGATGGCGGCAAGAATGTTTCATCATTACCCCTCTCTCAAAATATGCAGGGTAATCTTGTTGATAAGCTTATGAAACAATTTGGCTTATCAAATTCGCAGGCCGGAGGTATTGCTGCTTCAATTATTCCAAATGTGTTGGGAAAGCTGGTTAAAAAAACAAACGATCCCGGTGATAAGAGTTTTGACCTTTCATCAATGCTAAGCCAGTTTGGCGGAGCTAATTTTGATGTAGGCGGTGTACTAAACAAATTTGGATTGGGTGGAAATAACCAGGGTGGCAGCATAACGGATTCTTTAAAGAACATACTTGGGAAGTAAAGAATCTTGGTCGAATGAATGCGGGTTAAGTCAGGTGAACCGGAGCAGCCGTTGAGACTCCATCGAAATACTTAGCAAAAATTAATTACAGGCTTTATCTGCGCAACAACTGCTGGCAAAAGCCTCGGGCTTTGCTTTAAAGGCAAAGCCCATTCCCATAATATAACCCATAGCTTCGCGTAAAGCGTCGTTACTTTTGAAATGGGGATTTGTGTTGATATCTGCGTGTACTTCCATATCAACATCATATTGTATAAATAAATTGCAAAGCTCATAAGCCACTTCAATGCTTTTTGCCACTTCAACAAGCATTCTTTCTTTAATGTTATAGCGCTGGCGTGTTTTTTCGTTATGAATAAACATAAAGCCCCCGCTATGTTCCCTCAAAAAAACAATCACTGTTGCAAATTCAGTCTCATCGCCTTTTACCTGGCTATCTGTACCAACGCAAACTTTTAAATGCACGCCTTTATCGTGCTCGCGTTTAATAGCTTCTTCAACCGCATCTTTAATTGGTATATGGATTTTTTCACCGTTAAATCTTCTCCAGCGCATATACAAAGTTTTTTTCAAGATAAACAACAAATCAAATAATATATAGCAAACATTATGAACAGACGTGGAAAACACTAAATGTGCTGCAACAGCTAATATTATTTTAATGTGACTGCGATTGGATAATCCGGGCTTTAAAATGGTATAAAATGAAACTGATGTACTCTTTTTGCGTTAATGATCTCTTATTAAACACAAACTATTCTTAAGCAATAAGTATAAAAAAACCAAAAATTGATTCCTGCCTCGTTTCAAAACTTTATGTATGCCCGGCTTAATTTTCCTATTAATAAAAGAAAAGACCGCCTCATGTTTTGAGGCGGTTTCTTTGAAATCTTAAAGTGGTAAACGAAAACTCCCTGCGAATTTACTAAATTAAAACCAACTGCCGGTAAAGGCAGTGTTTGTGGTTTTGGGGTCAGCTTTTCTTTTCCTGCGTGCTACATCAATCCTGTGTGATATGATGACTGGAATGAGCAATAATAAAAATATGATTGTCAATGGCGGGATGCCCATGATGCTTATCCATCTGCCACCATAGATCCTGCGCATTGGCCGCTTTAATCTTTCAGCAATCACATACATACCAGGCACCATAATGAGCGTCATAAAAAATGCAAATGCCAAGCCGAAGATGATGGTCCATGCCAATGGTTTCCAAAACGCTACATTGTCACCTCCGAAAAATACATGCGGGTTCAGTTCAGAAAAAAGTGTAATAAAATTGATATTAAAGCCAACACCTAACGGTATTAGTGCAAGTATTGCGGCCAGGGCCGTTAGCAATACGGGAATGATGCGCGTTTTACCTGCCTGTATCACCGCTTCTCTTGTTTTCATTCCACGCTCACGCAATACATCAGCAAATTCAATTACAAGAATGCCATTCTTTACCACTATTCCTGCAAGGCCAACAATGCCAATGCCGGTCATTACAACACTTACTTCCATACCTGTTAAAGCAAAGCCCAGCACTACACCTATTATACTAAACAGGATTTCGGTAAGAATGATCACAGATTTGCTTACAGAATTAAACTGTAACACCAATACAAACAGGATGATCATAAAAGCATACATCAACGCCTGTCCAAGGAAGTTAATGGTTTCCTGCATTTCCTGGCTGGCGCCGGTTTGTTGAATGGTTACATTATCTGGCTTGCCCTGGTAATTTGCTATGCCTGTTGCCACCTGCTGGTTTACTTCTGCAAGACGGCTTTGATAAGCTGTGGTAAGATTTGAAGTAAGGGTTATGGTACGCTGGTATTTTTTACGCCTTACGCTGCCCACTGTATTGGTGTAATCAACTGTTACAAAAGAACTGATTGGTAATGTTTTAATACCTCCCGTTGCAGTACGGAATGTAATATTCATATTCAGCAGGTTTGCGAGGCTTTTACGTTGCAATTCTTCATTGCGCAACTGAATTTTATATTCGTCTTCTTCCGCTTTTATCTTTGATATTTCACGACCAAATACGGCAGTTCTTATCTCGTTGCCGATCTGGGCGGTAGATAAACCTTCCGTGTTGGCACGTTGCCTGTTGATAGCAAGTGATATCTCGGGATTGGTCAAATCAATATCCATTTTTATTTCTTCAATACCCGGTACCTGCAAACTATCAAGATAGTTTTTAAAAGATACGGCTGTCTTGGTCAATGCATCAAAATCATCACTTTTTATTTCTACGTTAACCGGTGGTTCCTGTGGTGGCCCGCCTTGTTCCTGGTTTACGCTTATTTCTGCGCCCGGGATATCTTTTATGGCAGCACGTATTGAATCAAGATATGGTTTTGTGCCAACGCCGTGTCTTTTTTCATATTCAACAAATGACACCTGAACACGTCCGAGTTCAGGATGCACGCTCTGATCTCCGCTCATCGGGTCATTTGCACCAATAGCCACATTGCTTATCACACTTTCAACAACGGGATTTGTTTGCCCGTTGTCCGAATGCAATACTTTGTTTACTTTCGACTCAAGCACTTTGGTTACAGAGTCTGTATAATTCACATCGGTGCCAACCGGTAGTTTCAGGTAAACATAGATCTGGTTGGGATCTGCCTGCGGGAACTGGGAGACCGGCGGGTTTACAATACTAAAAAGCACGAAAGAAAACAGCATCAACCCAAATACACCGATCAATAGCCAAACAGGTCTTCGCCGCGTTAACGACCAGCGTAATAGTCTTTCATACCTGCTCATAATAGCGGGTAGTGCTTTATTTTGAAAGCCATGGATCATGTCTTCCAAAAAGTATTTATTCAGGATAGTAAGAATTACAATAAATAAAATAAGATTACCGCCAAAACTAAATCCGGACAGGTCAAGTAAAATACCAACGCCAACAGCAATCCATAAAGCGGGTTTTTTAAATATGGCAGATTTAGGTTGAGGTTCACTTTCAGGATGATTCATAAAGTCAACGGCAAAAACCGGGTTCATGATGAAAGCAACGATCAGCGATGCCGTTAAGGTAAAGATGAGCATTACGGGCAAATAGATCATAAACTTCCCGATAATGCCCGGCCAGAACAGTAACGGGAAAAACGGTGCCAGTGTGGTTAATGTTCCTGCAAGCACCGGTATAAAAATTTCACCTGCAGCCATCATCGCGGCAGTAGTGGAAGTTAATTTTCCTTTTGATTGAGCGAAAATTCGGTGTGTGTTTTCGATAACCACAATGGCATCATCAACAATAATTCCCAGGCCAAACAATAAAGCAAACAGTACAATAAAGTTCAGTGTAACGTGTGTGCCAACAATCAGGTCTGCCGCAGGCAAAAACAAAAATGCAACGAACATGCTTAACGGTACAGAAAGGGCTACAAAGAATGCATTGGTAACACCCATAAAAAACATCAGGATGATCAGCACAAGTACAAATCCTATTACGATAGAATTTACGAGGTCTTTAAACGAGGTTCTCGTAGCTGTACTTTGATCTCCTGTTACTACAACTTTGAGGTCTTTTGGTAAAACTTGCTGCTGCATTTGCGCAACAGCTTTTTTTACTGCATCAGAAGTTTCGATAAGATTTTCACCGGCACGTTTGATAATGTTCAGGGTAATTACATTATTACCATTTAAGCGTGCATAACTTTCGCTCGTCTTTAAAGTGTCTTTGATAGTGGCAATATCTTTCAGGTAAACGGCCTGGTTATGGATATTACGTACTATTACTTTTTCTATATCAAACGAAGTTTTGAACTGGCCTCTTACCTGCAGGTTCCGTTTCATTTCACCAACCTCTAACAAGCCTCCTGAAACATCTACATTCTCATAACTAACGGCATTAGCAATATCATTATAGGTAACACCTGCCGCTTCCATACGAGGCCTGTCAACGTTTATCTGGAACTCGCGTTCGGGTGCGCCTACTTCATCAACCCGGTTAAGCTGGGTAAGATTTTCGAGTTCATCCTGCATATCATCAGCATAACTTTTTAAACGCTGCAGGTCATAATTTCCGCTCAGGTTTACATACATTATTGGCTGATCAGAAAAACTTACTTCCAGAGCTGTGGGCTCTTGTGTAAGATCATTAGGCAGGTCTTGCTTTGCTTTATCAGCAGCATCTTTAACCTTCCGCAGCGCTACGTCTGTTTCTACCTCTGTATCGAACTCAATAACGATCGCTGAATAGTCCTGCTGCGATGTACTGGTTATCTTATTGATCTTTGCGCCGGTAATTCCTTTTATCTGTTTTTCAATAGGTTTTGTAACAAGATTCTCAATATCTCTTGGTGAATTACCTACATAGATCGTTTGTACATAAATAGTAGGAATAACAATATCAGGATACATCTCTTTAGGAACTGTTGTAAACTGGATTATTCCTATGATAGTTAAAAAAAGTATCAGCAGGTATACCGTGGTTTTATTTTTAATACTCCAGGTAGTTGGCCCAAAATGCTTGAATTTTTTCCCCGATGATTCTATTAATGACATGAAGTTTAATTTAAATGATCTAAATGATTATTGAATCATTGCAATCAGCCATTTTCTGTGGTGGTTATCAATTGCCCTTCGTATAAGTTATTGTAACCTTCAGTGATGAGCATGTCGCCGCTTTGTAAGCCATTTTTGATTTCGATCCTGTCTCCGTACAACTCACCAATTTCAACATGCTTTTTTTGGGCGTATAGTTTTCCGTTTTTATTTTCAGCAACCAAAACGTATTTGCCCAGTTCATCGGTCTGCAACGTATTTACAGAAATTGTAATAGCACTGGCAGCAGAATAGTCAAGAATTTTCGCAACAGCCAATTGGTTCGGTTTTGCGCCCGTTCCTGCAGGAACTTTTGCTTCTATATAAAAAGTGCGGCTGTTGGGATCTATCATTTTTCCCGAAATACCTACCGTGGTGTTGAATGTTTTATTAATATCCGGAAGCGTAACAACCATGCTGCTGCCCGTTCTTACCCTGCTTAAATAATTTTCAGGCACTTCTGCCACAATTTTCAGATCATTGCCATTTACAATTTTTATTACGCCTGTGGCGGAGGGGAAAGTTTCGCCAACACGAATAGTTACTTCATCTGCCACACCCGTTGTTTCCGCCTGAACACTGGAAAACGATAATTGCTCTTCAATAATATCAACCTGTTTCTGTGCCTGGTCAACATTATTTTTTGCAGATAACAGGTCAACTTCCGCCCCAACACCTTCTTTCCATAAATTATTTCGGCGGTTATACAGATCTTTCGCAAAGTTCAGTTGAGTTTGTGCCTGCTGCAATTGTTGCTTTATAATAGCATCATCAAGCTTTAAAAGCAGTTGTCCTTTTTTTACAAAATCGCCCTGTTTTATATAAACAGCTTTTACAAGACCTGGCCCTCCTCTTGATGTAACATAGGCAATATTGTCGGCATCTACCCTTGCCTGCAGATCAATATAATGATTGAAATTTTCTTCACCCAATTTTGTAACTGCAACCAGCTTGGCTTTTTCAGTTTTTGCAGTGGGATCGATCTTTGCAATTTCAATTTGCAGAGCAGTGATTTGTTTGGTCAGATCATCCTGCTGTTTTTTAAGCGATTCCAGCCTGGCTTTTTTTTCATCAAGCGCGGTATTGCCGGCTTTGGTGTTATCGCCGCACGCATAAAATGACACAGTAATCAACATAGCTGCTATTACAACAAAATACTTTTGCATATTTATAATTTTCTTGCTCATAGTTTTCCAATTGCTTTTAGATAATCAATTTTTGCGAGGCCTGCATTGTACAGGGCAATTAAATAATTGGTTTGCGCTGTTGAAAGATCAGACTGCGCATTTGATATATCTGTGGTTGATGCAAGGCCTGATTCATATTTCTTTTTGGTAAGATCATATGCTTCTTCTGCCAGCTTAACATTTTCCTGCTGGTTGTTCATGGTAATAACAGCGTTGTTGAAGCTGGTGATGGATGAATCTACCTGTTGATCTATTTGCAGTTTCAGGTAATCCAGGTTATTAGCGGCCTGTTGGCGTTCAAGCTCTGCCTGCTTAATGTTGGCATTTTTGGCAAAGCCGCTGAAAATCGGCACGTCTACGGTTAAACCGATATATGAACTTGAAAACCATGGCTGGGCAGAGAATAAATTAAACTCTGATCTTTGAGCCAGTTTGGAATATCCTGCAGTTAATGAAGCCGTCGGAATTTTTGAAAGCTTATATCTGCGCACATTAAATTCCTGTAACTTTTCATAAGCCGATAAAGCATTGTATTCCGGACGGTCTTCATATTTATAAACGCCGTCGTTTAATAATCCTTTTTCTATTGTCTCATTCGTTATTGTGTCTGTAAGAATAAGCGTGTCTTCTATCGGCATGCCCATTAATAACTTCAGTCCAAGATACCCGTTTGAAATACTGTTTATCGTTGTTTGTCTGGTCGCCTGGAAGTTTGTAAGTTGAACGGCAGCCCTTGTAGCGTCTAATTTTTCTGCAAAACCATTTTTATATAGTTCGCGGGAATCTTTCAGCAATTTATCTGCCCGTGCAATATTTGCATCAATAAGCTGAACCTGCGTTCTCGAAATAGTAAGCTGGTAATAAATTTTGGCAACATTAGTACGTATTTCCTGTTTGGTCACTTCAGAAGCCCGCGTCCTGTAATCAATAGTAGTTTTTCTTGCCTGCAGGCCAACAAATACCTGGCCGTCGAAAAGTATTTGTGAAAGTGTAATACCCCCGTTGGCTATCCATTTCGTGCCAAATGCTGCCTGTATCACGCCAAAATCAGCAGGCATTTTAATAGGATCGCCGTTGCCATTTTTCACACCTTCTGCTACCAGTACCTGGTAAGTTGCCGGGCTTATAAAATTCGGAAAACTCTGCACGGTTATATTAGGATTATACTGCGTGTTAAAGCTTCCGTTAATCTGCGGGTAAGCTGCGGCTGTTATGTTGCGGTTTTGCTGCTCCTGGATATCAATATCAAGCAAAGCATTTTTAACATAAGCATTATTTTTTTCTGCATAGTCGATGCATTGCTGCAGAGAAAATTCGTAGCGTACAGGAACGTTTACCTGCTGGCTAAATGCCTGTGATGCAATTAATATCAAGGCCGGAAACAACGTACATCTCGATAAATTCATGCTGATTTTTTTTGACGTTGATGTTTATATTTTGAAATGAAGCTTAATCCCTTTTCAGTGCAAATGCCATGAAGAAAAAAGTCTTTCATCTCATTTTCAAACTGGTGAGGCTTTGTTCTGCCGCTGATTACTTCTTCATTATGAAAAATACCGGATATCATTTCAAGCCTTAACCATGTGATGATATCTATGTTTATATCTTTCCTGAATAAGCCTTCTTTTATCCCACGCACAATATTTTCTTTTATGGAATTGAACAGGAATTGCTTTTTAAATTTCTCGAATTCTGCAAAAACATTTGGGTGAAACCGATTCAGATCGAACAACACTGAAGTATTCATATTGTTGAATATCTCCTGGGCCGATTCGCCGGCCAGGTATTGTTCATGAATTGCATTCTCCGCAATGTCTTTGAAATAGGTACACTTTTGTTTATTCTGATCCGTTATATCTTTGAAGATATCCTGTACCAGCGTTTCTTTATCAGTATAAAACTGGTAAATGGTTTTTTTTGATATTCCAAGTTGGCCTGCAATTTCATCCATGGTCACGCTTCTAATGCCATAACGCCTGAAAAGCTCGCCTGCTTTTTGCTGTATTCTTTCCTTTATGCTCATAATTGTAAAACGCGGGCAAAACTATGGAAACTTTTTTTGTGACAGTAGTTTCCACTAATTTTTTTATTATTTTATTTTAACAGCGGTAAGGTTTAGAGGTTTTGAGGCCAACTTTGCAGTATGAAAAGATTTCCCTATTCTGAAAGTTTTAAATTCAGAAATGTCCTCCAGTATTTTTTCCAGGGTATTATCATTATTGCTCCCATAGGTATTACGCTTTATGTTGTAATATGGTTATTTAACTTAATAGATAATTTTTTACCTAACATTCTGTACAGTTTTTTTCCAAAAATGATGACCGCTCCCGATGGTTCTTTGCGAACGATCCCCGGCGTAGGATTTTTGCTGGTTGTAATAATTGTTACACTCATCGGCTGGGTATCCTCTTCATTTATAGTTTCAAGAATAGTAGCTGTATTAGATAAAGTGCTGGAGCAAACACCTGGTATAAAATATATTTATTCTTCTGTAAAAGATTTTCTCGAAGCTTTCGGCGGAAACCGTAAAAAATTTGACAGGCCTGTAATGGTAAGCGTGGATGCAACAGATACCTGGCGCATGGGATTCATTACGCAAAATGATATTGCACAGTTTGGTTTACCGGGGTATGTTGCGGTTTATGTGCCTTTATCGTATTCACTTACAGGGGTTGTTTATTTTGTTCCCAGAGAAAAAATAAAACCTGTTACCAACTTGAATAGCGCCGAGGCCATGAAATTTATTATTTCCGGTGGAGTAACACATATTGAAGAAAATCAGCTTAGTTAATCCTCTTATACTACTTTTTGCAGCAAAATTTGTTGATTAACTTTTTATTCCGGGACGCCGTTCATTTAAATCAGCAGTAAAAGCGTTTAATTTGCAGCCTTCGTTTAAGCAGATATATGATGTATAATTTTAATTCAGGGCCGGCAGTGTTGCCTGCTGAGGTTTTACAACAAGCTTCAGAAGCAGTGATCGATTTTAATAATCTTGGTTTATCAATACTTGAAATAGGCCATCGTTCGGATTGGTTTGTTCAGGTGATTGAAGAAGCGAAATCATTAGTAAAAGACCTAATGCAGCTGGATGAATCTTATGAAGTACTATATCTGCAAGGTGGTGCAACAGCGCAATTTATGCAGGTACCCATGAATTTGCTTGATGAAAATGAAACTGCTGCTTACTGCGATAATGGCATCTGGGGAAGCAAAGCGATTAAAGAAGCAAAGCTGTTTGGCAATGTGCATGTTTCCTGCTCATCAAAGGATCAGAACCATACCTATATTCCGAGAGAGCTTTCTGTGCCGCAGCATTCAAATTATCTGCACTATACAACCAACAATACAGTAGAAGGCACGCAATGGCATTTTATTCCTGAGGCCAATGTGCCATTGATTGCAGATATGAGCAGCGATATCTTTAGCAGGGAAATGCCTTTCTCAAAGTTTTCACTGATCTATGCGGGCGCTCAAAAAAATGCAGGCGCTGCGGGGGTTACTATCGTTGTAATCAGGAAAGATATTTTAGGAAAAACTAAAAGAAGCATACCATCAATATTGAATTACAGTAATCATATTGAAGCAAAATCTTTATTAAACACACCACCTGTTTTTGCTGTTTATGTAAGCCTGCTTACGTTGCGGTGGATTAAAAAAGAAGGTGGGTTGGGCGAAATGGCACAAAGAGCAGATGAACGTGCAAAACTGTTTTATGATACTTTGGATTCACTGCCGGCATTTGAAGGCAAAGTTGATACGCGCGACAGGAGTTTGATGAACGCGACTTTTACAACAGCAAACCCGCAACTTGAGAATATATTTTTGGATGAATGCAAAAAAAACGGCATGGTTGGTGTGAAAGGCCACCGCAGTGTTGGCGGCCTGCGTGTTTCCATGTACAATGCAATGCCGTTGAGCAGCGTAAAAGTTTTGTGCGATCTGATGAAAGAATTCTCTAAAAAACATTCTTAAAGTAAAATTAATTATCAATGGCAGATGTTATACCATTCAAGGCACTCAGGCCACAGGCGCAGTTTGCAAAACAGGTTGCCAGCAAACCTTATGATGTGCTAACAAGTGCTGAGGCTAAAATAGAAGCAAGGGGTAATCCCAATTCATTCCTGCATATTACCAAAAGCGAAATCGATCTCCCGGAGCATATTGAAATACATAGTGATGAAGTTTATCAGAAAGCGAAAGAAAATCTAAATGCATTCATCAAACGTGATATTTTATTTTCAGAAAATAAGGCATGTTTTTATATCTATCGTTTGATTATGAATGGCAGAAGCCAAACCGGCCTCGTGGCATTAAGCAGTGTTGATGATTATGAAAATGACATTATTAAAAAGCACGAGTTAACCAGGCCGGATAAAGAGCAGGATCGTATTAATCATATAAAGACAACCGGGGCACAAACGGGCAATGTGTTTCTGGCTTACCGGAATAATGACTTGCTTGATGACCTGATAGGAAATTGGACAAGCAAGAAAAGTCCTGTATATGATTTTGTCGCTGATGATAATGTAGCGCATACCATATGGATAATAAATGATGATAAATTCATCAGCAGGATTTCTGATATTTTTCAGTCGCAGGTACAGTACACCTATATTGCTGATGGTCATCACCGGGCTGCATCGGCCGCCAAAGTGCGTCAATTGTTAAATACTAAGGCAGAAGAAGCAGGCTATTTTCTTACAACCTTATTTCCGGCAAGCCAATTGCAGATCATGGACTACAACCGTGTAATAAAAACGTTAAACGGTATAAGTGAAGAAGCCTTTATACAGGCATTGCAAAGCGATTTTGATGTGAGCGAAGAGCAGGCAGCGTACAAACCTCAACAGCCGCATACATTTGGTTTGTATATGAATGGCAAATGGTATAAGCTTACATCCAGGCCAGGTACATTTAGTGATGATCCGATTGGTGTGCTGGATGTGACGATTCTTCAAAATAATGTTCTCTCAAAATATTTGAATATCCACGACCAACGTACAGACGAGAATATTGATTTCATAGGGGGTATACGCGGATTGGCTGAGTTGGAAAAAAGAGTTGACAGCGCGGAATTTGCAATGGCCTTTAGTTTATACCCGGTATCTATTGAACAACTGTTTGCTATTGCAGACAGCGGCAATACGATGCCTCCCAAAAGCACATGGTTTGAACCTAAATTAAGAGACGGGCTTGTAACACACCTGGTAAGTGAGTAACTTTTTTAAGAATTCTGCTATATGTGGTGTTGTTAAAATTCAAAACACATGAAGAAGTTTTTTCTTTTTACGGTCTTACTGTTTGCAGCGCAATCATTAATGGCGCAGCAATCTGTTGAATCTATACGCAAGCAGGCAACTGCCGCCGCACAGCAGCAAGACTTTAAATCGGCGATAGAAACACTTGAGCTGGGTTTGCAGCAATATCCTGATAATATTGACCTGTTAAAGGATGAAGCCTATATAGCTTATCTCGGCCGTGATTACCAACGTGCATTGAAAATAGGAAAAGATATTGTTGAGAGAGAAGATGCCGATGTGCAAAGCTTCCAGATCCTGGGGCTTGCATACAAGGCCATTGCTGATTACAGGGAGGCTGATAAGATGTACAGGTCGGCTTTGAAAAAGTTTCCCAACAGCGGCGTGCTGTATGGTGATTATGGTGACATGTTTATACAACGCGATAATAAACGCGAGGCTATTGTTCAATGGGAAAAAGGTATTGGAGCAGATGCGAATTACAGCAGCAATTATTATTATGCCTGTAAGTATTATGCCGATAACGGTAATATTTTCTGGAGCAGTATATATGGCGAAATCTTTGTAAATATCGAAACGCTTACCAAGCGTACTACAGAAATAAAATCTGTATTGCTGAACAACTATAAAAGCCTGCTTGGTAATAAATCGAATCTAGAAAGCTTAAAAACAGATGGCAACGACTTTGAAAAAGCAGTTGCCATCTCAATGCTCGCAGCAATGGAAACAGAAACAAGTGATATATCTCCCGAAATGATCACTGCTTTGCGGGCAAGATTTTTATTGAACTGGAGCAGTGAACATGCAAATACATACCCTTATAAGCTTTTTGATTTTCATCTGCAATTAATGCGTGACGGTTTATTTGATGCTTATAACCAATGGCTTTTCGGGCCTGCCGTCAACAAAAACAAATATGATAATTGGGTTTATACGCATGATGAGGAAATGCAGGGTTTCACGCAGTTTCAACGCAATGTTTTATTTAAAATGCCTCCCGAACAATATTACGGGAATAACTAATAACGCTGTTTTGGTTATTTACAATGAAAGATTTTTTATTTTCAGCTAACGATCAAAACAGGGATTGATAATTTATGGCGCACCTGGTTTACAGTTTCTCCATAAACAATATCTTTTATACCGGTATGATGATGTGCACCCAGCACCAAGATGTCTGCCTTAAAATTATTGACTATCCGTACAATTTCCTGGATACGATGCTGGTAACCAAGCTGTGTTTCGACTGCATAACCTAATTGAACCAACTGGCCCGCTAGTTCATGTAGACGCTCTTCGTCTTTTCTTGTTTCATCGTCATCTGTCGCATTACCGGAGAATCTTGCCGATACCGTTTCCACGATGTGCAATAATAAATAGGCTGAATCTTTGGATCCCTGGTTCAGTGCATGAGCGATCAGTTTCTCGTCAAGTATTTTGAAATCGAGTGCCACGGCAATTCTTTTAAAAGGAGTAACAGTTAAATTGGTTAATTGTGGTGTTGTACCATGAATACTTTCTGCCGGTTTGCCTTTCCGCTTTGAATATAGCGGGTATAAAGTCATCATTAAAAATAACCAGGCAAAAGCAAGCGCAGCAACAATAATGATGATCTTCCAGAACATGTTCCCACTGCCTGATAAAGTATCGATCATTTCATCAGCCACAAGTCGTACGTTTAAGAATACCAAAATGCCTGCTACCAGCCATGCAACTATTTTTGTGAGCGGTTTTATTACAAAATTGCCCATTGTTTTCTTATCACTCACAAAATGTATTAAAGGAATAATAGCAAAGCCGAGCTGGAGGCTTAGCAACACCTGGCTGAAAACCAGCATATCATCCACCTTCGATTCACCATAGATTAAGATAACAATCACAGCAGGCGTAATGGCAACCAGCCGTGTAAGTAATCGCCTTAAGATAGGATTGATGCGTAGATGAAGATAGCCTTCCATAACTACCTGGCCGGCAAGCGTGCCCGTAACTGTGGAACTTTGACCCGCAGCGATTAATGCAACAGCAAACAACACGGGAGCAAATGAAGTGCCTAGTGTAGGTTCAAGCAATTGATGCGCGTCCTGTATTTTAGCAACCGAAGAATGGCCGGTAAAATAAAATGCTGATGCGGCAAGTATTAATATGCCTGCATTTACAAAGAACGCTGCATTAAGTGCAATAGCGCTGTCAATAATATTATACTTTATCGCCTTTTTTATACTATGTTCTGTATTCCTGATCTTCCTTGTTTGCACGAGTGCAGAGTGCAGGTATAAGTTATGCGGCATAACCGTTGCGCCGATAATTCCTATGGCAATATATAACGCTTCATCGCTTAATGCAGAAGGCAGGAGACCGGTTGCAATATCACCCATATTCGGTTTGGCGAAAAACATTTCAATTAAAAAGGATATACCTATAACGGCAACCAATGTTATGATAAAAGCTTCCATAACCCGCATACCTTTTTTCTGAAGATAAAAAAGCAGGAATGTATCAAATACGGTTAAAGATACGCCCCAGATGAGCGGCAGGCCTGTAAGCAATTGAATGCCCAGCGCCATTCCAAGTACCTCCGCAAGATCTGTAGCAGCAATAGCTAATTCTGCAAGTATATACAAACAAAAATTAATGACAGTAGGATAAGTTTCCCGGTTAGCCTGCGCAAGATCTTTTCTTCGCACAATACCCAGTCTTGCACTTAAACTTTGAAGCAGCAGGGCCATAAGATTGCTCATCAGTAAAACCCAGATCAGTTTATACCCGAATTTGGCCCCCCCCTGCAGATCAGTAGCCCAATTACCCGGATCCATATAACCAACACTTACTAAATAAGCGGGACCTAAAAACGCTAAAATCCTTTTCCAGCCTCCTCGTTGTTTAGTGGCATCAATGCTTTCATGAACTTCACTTAAAGAAGTTCGCGTATCATAATTCATCATCTTACAATGGTTTTACCTGAATGGCATTTGCCACCTGTTCACTAATGTTAATTGATTGTTTATTTCCAAGCTTTATTTCAATAGAATTATCAAACGGAAGCTTGCGTTTTACCTCAAGCCTCGTTCCTATAATTATATTACGGCTGCTTAAAAATGAAAGCAGTTCGCTTGATTGGTCCTGAACAGAAGTAATAACAGCCTCTTTGTTTAAGGGAAGGCTTGATAAAGGCGACTGTTGCCGTATGCTGAGTTTGCCGCTGCCGTCTGGTATGGGATCTCCGTGTGGATCAAATTTGGGGTGACCTAAAAAGGCATCAAGTTTATCAACCAATTTCTTGCTACGCACATGTTCCAGTTCCTCCGCCACTTCATGCACTTCTTCCCAGCTAAACTGTAGCTGATTTGCCAGGAAAAATTCCCATAAGCGGTGGCGGCGAATGATCATGAGCGCGGCCTTATTGCCTTCGCGGCTTAAAGAGAATCCCTTATACGGATTATAATTCAGCAAGCCTTTATTATCAAGCTTCTTTAACATATCGGTAACTGATGCTGCCTTTGTATTTAAATGATTAGCCAGGGCATTGGTACTTACGGCATCATTTACCTGCTGTAAATGGTATATGGATTTGATATAATTTTCTTCTGCGATAGAAAAGTTAGTTGACACGTACTTTATTTTTAGGCAAACCTAAACTTTTTTTTAGTATATTTAAATTTTCAGGAGAATAATTTTAATGAAGCCCGTAAAGTGGGGATGTATTGGAATTCAGCCGTAGCCTGGCAGTATTAATGCGGGAATCGAACCATTCTGATTGCATTAGCATTCATGGGTAAAGACATCACAAAAACCATAATTCAGGGGATTGCGAGAAAATCCCGGATTGCAGATAGCAAGCGATTCCGGGCGACAGCGTTGCAAAAACTTTGATGTTATTATACTACGTAGCCAAACATATTATCATCTTTGCTGAGCTCTGTAAAATGAAAATGATATTTTTTCAGATTGATAAGCAACGCGTCGTAATCTTCTTTTTTCTTTAATTCAATACCAACCAGGGCCGGCCCCGTTTCTTTATTGTGCTTTTGCATGTATTCAAACCTCGTTATATCATCATCAGGCCCCAGCACATTATTTACAAATTCTTTTAAAGCTCCCGGGCGTTGTGCAAAACGGATGAGGAAATAATGTTTTAACCCTTCATATTGAAGTGAACGTTCTTTGATTTCCTGCATCCGGTCAATATCATTATTACCCCCGCTTACTATGCACACAATATTTTTGCCTTTTATTTCAGTTGCAAAATCACTGAGCGCGCTAACCGTTAATGCCCCGGCTGGTTCTGCAACAATTGCATCTTCTGTGTACAGCTTTAAAATAGTTGTGCAGACCTTTCCTTCGGGCACAAGATGCAGGTCATCCAAAACTTCTTTGCAGATTGAATAGGTAAGATCTCCTGTGCGTTTCACAGAAGCTCCGTCAACGAATGTATCAATACAATCCAGGGTTACGGGCTTGCCCGCTTTAAAAGCTTTATACATTGAAGGAGAGCCTTCAGGCTCAACGCCTACAATATTGGTTTTGGGTGAATACGTTTTGAAGTAAGAGCCAACGCCGGAAGCCAAACCGCCACCGCCAACCGGCACAAACAGGTAGTCGATATTATGTAATTCTTCCAAAATTTCAACGCCCACTGTTGCCTGTCCTTCAATTACGCGCGGATCATCAAAAGGATGAATAAAGATCCTGCCGTTTGTTTTTGTAAATTCTTTTGCAGCAACGGCACAGTCATCATAATTATCGCCAACCAGTTTTATTTCAACGTTGGCTTCACCAAACATTTTTGTTTGATTGATCTTTTGATTAGGTGTGATCACGGGCATAAATACAACGCCGGGGACATTCAGTTTTCTGCAGCTATAGGCGAAGCCCTGGGCATGATTGCCGGCACTTGCGCAAACAACACCTTTTTGAAGTTGCTCCTGCTGCAGGCTTTTCATTAAGTTGTAGGCGCCGCGTAACTTATAGGAACGTACAACCTGCAGGTCTTCACGTTTCAAATAAACATTACAGTTGTAACGTCTCGATAAATGTACATTGTACTGCAGCGGTGTTCTTACAGCGATGCCTTTTAGGCGTTCTGTTGCGGCTTTAAAATCAAACGCAGGCTTTGTATCGGTTGTTGTGCTCATTGTTTATATCATGTACTTTTAATAAAAACAGCAGGGTGATAAACCGGTAATTGCGGTGTTGCCGATTTAATAAATTTTTTATACCCTGATATCAGGTAATCAATTTAATGTTGCAGTGCCTCATAATATTTCAAGGCATCTTCAATATCAGTAAAATCTGATTGAACAGCCCTGTAACAATATTATGACTTGCTTCTAAACCTTAACATTGTTTAATATAGTTATTAAGATGGTTTTTGCAGATTTTATGCTTGTTGACTTAGTTAAAAAATGTGCACAAGTATGAATAACCGACGTTGTTATATAAGCCTGAAATTCTCTGTTGACTACTTGTTGTCAATCAGCTTTAATTCTTCCAGATCATCGGATCGTTGCAAAGAAAGATCAGGAATAATATTGAATCCGGAATAATTTTAAAAGCCATATTTTTTTGCTCTCTTAAGGATACGCATAATTTTTAGTTATGCGTATCAGCTTTTTTATCTCTGATTTTCAGGCCTTAAACTTCTTACGGTTTTACCTGCCTGCCACATTTCACTCTCACGCAATTCTCTCAATTCCTCGTTCAGCTTTTCACGATAATCAGCCTGCGAATTGGAATCGATGGAGCGCTGGCTTTCTTTACCTGCAGCAACGCTTTCATATAACTCTTTAAACACAGGTGCCGTTGCATCACGAAATTTTTTCCACCAATCCAATGCACCACGTTGCGCGGTTGTTGAACAGTTCGCATACATCCAGTCCATTCCATTTTCTGCAACCAACGGCATTAATGATTGTGTAAGCTCCTCAACAGTTTCATTAAAAGCTTCAGAGGGAGAGTGACCTTTATCACGAAGCACCTGGTACTGTGCTGCGAATATGCCTTGAATTGCACCCATTAATGTGCCACGCTCACCTGTGAGATCGCTATAAACTTCTTTCTTAAAATCAGTTTCAAAAAGGTAGCCACTTCCTACTGCGATACCCAAAGCAACAACCCTGTCTTTTGCTTTGCCGGTTGCATCCTGGTAAAGGGCATAAGAACTATTCAGGCCCCGCCCCTGTAAGAACATTCTTCTCAAAGATGTGCCTGAACCTTTTGGTGCTACCAGAAATACATCCACATCCTTTGGCGGGATAATGCCTGTTTGTTCGTTGAATGTAATTCCGAAGCCATGAGAAAAATATAAGGCTTTACCCGCAGTTAAATGTTTCTTTACGGTTGGCCATAGCTGAATTTGCGCAGCATCACTTAATAAGTAACAAATTATAGTACCGCGTTCCAAAGCTTCTTCAATTTCAAATAAAGTTTCGCCGGGAACAAAACCATCATTTACTGCTTTGTCCCAGGTTTTTGAATTCTTACGCTGGCCAACAATAACATTGATGCCATTATCACGTTGATTCAATGCCTGCCCTGGTCCCTGCACACCATACCCGATTACTGCTACTGTTTCATTCTTTAAAATTTCCTGTGCTTTGCTAAGTGGAAATTCTTCGCGTGTTACTACGTTTTCTTCCACGCCGCCAAAATTTAGTTTTGCCATGTTTTTGATTTGAGCCCCCGTCCCCGAAAGAGGCTTTGAAATTATGATTGTATAGAACAGCGCTCCTCAGGGCAGGAGAGCTTAAATAATTTATTTATATAAAAGATCTTTTATTTTAGCATACTGCAACAACATAATCGTTTTTGCATCTTTTATCTCGCCGCTGTCTATCATGTTGAAGGCCGTATCAAAATCAAATTCAAGTACTTCTATATCTTCTTCATCTTCCACACCACCACCATCGGTTCTTTTTAAATCTTTTGAATATTCTGCAACAAAAAAATAAAGTATCTCCGTTACGGAACCGGGTGACATATACGCTTCAAAAATTTTTTCTGCATGCTGTATCTTAAATCCTGTTTCTTCTTCTGTTTCTTTTTTTATGCAATCTTCGGCATTGTCTTTTTCCAGTAAACCTGCACAGGCCTCGATCATCATCCCGGTTTCATTGCCATTAACATAAGTAGGCATCCTGAACTGCCTGGTAAGTACCACCGTTTTGGTTGCTTTATTATATAAAAGAATAGTGGCGCCGTTTCCCCTGTCATAAGCCTCTCTTGATTGTATTTGTTTACCGCCTTTTTGCCTTGTGTATTCAAACGTTATTTTGTTTAGAATGTACCAGTTATCTGAAAGAATTTCTTTCTTTAAAATTTTTATGTTGTTCATCTGCTGTTACCTGCTTTCTAATCTTTCATTAAAGCAAATTTTGTTGTTGAACGGATCATTTACCGTAAAAGATATTGCTTCATAAAAAGTTTCTTCAATGCCGGGCCTGTTATATTTATATTTTTTATTGATGAGTTCCTGGTGATATTCTTTCACGCCATTACACCAGATAAACACATGCGTGCCAGGTGTCCCGTCACCATGATGCTCGCTTAAATGAAAGCTGATCCCGTCCTTTTCAACTTCCATGTATACCGGTGTATTTTCCTCAAAATGATGCTCCCATAAAATCTTAAAGCCAAGCCAGTCAACGTAAAATTCAACCGCTCTCCTGTAGTCGAATATGCGCAGAACCGGGATTACTTTTTCGACATCCATGCTTAAAAAGTATAATTTATTTCCACCGAGTTAATAATATTGTCCATTAATGGATCATACGATTTTTCCCTGTAAGCCACAATCATATAATAATTCTGCCCGCCATTAATTGTTATTATTTCTACAGGAAAATCATTTTTTTTAAATTCAAAATATTTAGCTTCTAAATTTTTAAAGATTTTGGATTTCAGGTTTACAAGATCAGCCATTTTCCCATCGGTCATTTTTACAAAATATTGATGTGGTACTGCAGCAAAATCTTCGAAACTATTTCCTAAATCATCGAACTCCCATATTTCCACCGGAAAGAATTTAATGGCAGTGTCTGAATCGTTTGTTAAACCAAACTGCGTTGTACCGTTTTCAGATTTGGTTCTCACTCTCCAGTTTCCCGGGTATTTAAATTTAATAGCTCTTCCTTCTACGCTTTTCCAGTTTTGATATGAAACTGCATGTGTTGCTTTTTTTTCTTTGGAGTCTTTTTCATTTTTTCCGGGAGTTTCATAACTACAACTTGTTAAAAGGAAAATGCAAAGAACCAAACAAAGCGCATCTTTCATAAGTCATCACATTGTAAACACCTCGTCCTGTTTATTCAGAAACTCATTTTCAATAACTTCATCACCCGGTTGCATTGCTTCAAATTCTTTTAATTTTTCGTGAAAACCCTTACTGGCTTTGATAATTGCAATTCTTGCCGTACGAACAAACTCAATTAATCCAAAAGGCTCGAGCGCTTTTGTAAGGGCATCAATTTCCTCATGATGACCACTTGTTTCGAATACCGTATAATCTTTTCTGATTACCACCACTTTTGCGCCTTTTTCGCGTAGCAATCTTTCAACCTTTACCTTTTCTGCGATCACATCTGTAGGCACTTTATATAAAGCCATCTCCTGCCAGATAATTTCATCATTGGTGTTATAATAGGCTTTCAATACTTCAACCTGTTTTTCAATTTGCCTGCAAAGTTTGCGTACCACGTCTTCGGTTTCATTAATTACAATAGTGAAACGATGCACACTTTCCACCTCGGTTGGCGAAGTGTTTAAGCTATCAATATTTATTTTTCTTCTTGTGAAAATAATAGCTATGCGGTTTAATAAGCCAATCTGGTTTTCTGTATAAACCGTTATGGTAAATTCCTGTTTACCCCCTACAGGTAAAGGAGAGCGGGTTACTTGTTTATGATTAGGTTCGTTCATGAATTTTGTTTTAAAAGATGTAGATCTAACTTTATTTCAATCTTATTTCTGCCACACTGCAACCTTGCGGCACCATGGGAAATACATTGTTCTCTTTTCCAACCATTACTTCCAGTAAATAAGGTCCGTTGTGATCAAGCATTTCTTTCAGCGCATCTTTTAATTCGGTCCTGTCATTTACTGACCTTCCTTTAATGCCATAACCTTTTGCAATGGTTACAAAATCCGGGCTTTGAATATCAACGAAAGAATATCTTTTTGAATGAAACAGTTCCTGCCATTGCCGAACCATTCCCAGGAAATTATTATTTAGAATGATGGTCTTTACGGCAGCGCCAAACTGCATGATGGTGCCGAGTTCCTGTAACGTCATCTGAAATCCGCCATCTCCGATGATAGCAATTACTTCCCGCTCCGGAGCACCATACTTAGCACCAATAGCAGCAGGCAATGCAAAGCCCATAGTGCCTAAACCACCTGAGGTTACATTGCTTCTTGTTTCGTTAAATTTTATATAACGGCATGTAACCATTTGGTGCTGGCCAACATCCGTAACAAGTATAGCATTACCGTGTGTGAATTCATTTAAAGCATCAATCACTTCAGCCATACTCATTTCGTCAGTTTCAGGATGCATTTCCTTTTCGATTACAATTTCTGTTTCCTGCTTTGTATGCTCTTTAAAGCGTTGCAGCCATTGCCCGTATTCTTTCTTTTCAATTAAGGCAGTAAGCAGCGGTAATGTTTCTTTGCAATCACCCCAAACCGGCACAGTCGTTTTTACATTTTTATCTATTTCAGCAGGATCAATGTCAAGATGAATAACTTTTGCCTGCTTGGCATATTTATCAAGCCTGCCCGTAACACGGTCGTCGAAGCGCATGCCAACAGCTATCAGTACGTCACATTCATTGGTCAACACATTCGGGCCATAATTGCCATGCATTCCAAGCATACCAACATTCAGCGGGTGATCTGTTGGCAAGGCACTCAACCCGAGAATTGTCCATGCAGCAGGAATACCGCTTTTTTCAATGAATTGTTTAAACTCATTTTCTGCTCTACCCAGAATAATGCCCTGGCCAAAAATTACAAAGGGTCGTTCGGCTTTATTTATAAGCTTTGCTGCATCCTCAATATATTCTTTGCGTACAATCGGCGTGGGGCGATAGCTGCGTATATGGTCACATTTTTTATAACCATTAAAATCAAATTTCTGTATCTGTGCATTCTTGGTAATATCGATCAATACCGGCCCCGGTCTTCCGCTACCGGCAATGTAAAATGCTTTGGCAAGCACGGAAGGTATTTCGGTTGCATCCGTTACCTGGTAGTTCCATTTTGTAATGGGGGTGGTAATGTTTATGACATCTGTTTCCTGGAATGCATCTGTTCCGAGCAAATGCGCAAAAACCTGGCCTGTTATACAAACAACAGGTGTGCTGTCAATTAACGCATCCGCCAGGCCGGTGACCAGGTTTGTTGCGCCGGGGCCGCTTGTTGCAAAAACAACACCCGTTTTCCCTGAAGTTCGTGCATAACCCTGTGCTGCATGAATAGCACCCTGTTCGTGCCTTACCAATATATGTTCAAGATGATTGTCGTAGTCGAACAAAGCATCATAAATAGGCATGATAGCACCGCCCGGATATCCAAAAATAGTTTGCACATCTTCTGCTATCATTGCTCTTAACACAGCTTCGCTACCTGAAATATTTTCGGTTTTAATTGCTGTTTTTGAATCCTGTAAAATTTCAAGTGTCTCCATAAAAACATTTTTATTTTGTTACCGCTGCAGTGCAGGGATTGAATTCCGTATATACGGCATACTCCCTTTACTGCAAATCGTTATTCAGCATTTATTCAATGCTTAGTTATTTGTAAAAAACAATAAGATCAGTTCCTTTTACCTCATAATATCCAACCTTTCTTAACATTGTTACCAACTGGCCCCTGTGGTAGGTTGAATGATTAAACACGTGCGCAAACATTATATAGAATGGCGTTGATTTTTCTTCCCCGTTCAATCTTTTATAATGAAGTATTGTTTGCAAATCGTTTTCATCAAAGCCGGCAATAAAATTTTCCAGGTCTGCTGATACTTTTTTCCATAATTCAATGTGTTCGGCCTTTGAACCCTGCCAGGTAAACTGTAACCATTCAACAGGCTTTTTTTCAAACCTGTTCAGCCATGCTTTTTCCGCGCTGATAATATGCAAAGTTGTTTCCTGTAGCGTATTAAAACTGCTTGCAACTTTTTGCGTCCATTGGGCATCACTTATCTTATCAAGCATATCACAAAAAATATCTGTTGCCCAAACATTGTAACCAGCTAATTCTAAAAAATAATCTTTTGTCATATTCAGGCTTATAGTTCATCTGTAACACAACCTTCACTTGCATTCTTCACGGTTTTCGCATATTTATACAGGATGCCTTTTGTTGCCCTTAAGGGAGGCTGTTTCCAGGCGGCCTTACGTTTTGCTATTTCTTCTTCACTTACTTTTAATGTGAGTGTGTTATTTATTGCATCGATCTCAATTATATCATTGTCTTTAACCAAACCGATCAAGCCACCGTCAAAAGCTTCCGGTGTAATATGGCCAACCACGAAACCGTGTGTGCCGCCGCTAAATCTTCCATCGGTTATAAGCGCAACGGTTTTTCCCAAACCTGCACCTATAATAGCACCTGTTGGCTTTAGCATTTCGGGCATACCTGGCGCACCCTTTGGGCCAATACCTCTTATCACTACGACATCACCTGCATGCACACGGCCAGTTTGTAGCCCTTCAAGTAAATGCGCTTCTCCTTCAAATACCCTCGCTGTGCCTTCAAAACGCTCGCCTTCTTTGCCGGTGATTTTAGCAACACTTCCTTCACGGGCGAGATTGCCATAAAGAATTTGTAAATGGCCTGTTGCTTTAATAGGGTTTTCAAGCGGTTTCAGGATATCCTGTTTCTCAAAATCGAGCTCCGGAGCATTTTTTAAATTTTCGGCGACCGTTTTGCCGGTTACGGTTAAGCAATCAGCATGTAATAAACCCTGGCTTAATAAATATTTCATTACTGCAGGAACGCCTCCATATTGGTGCAGGTCTTCCATCATATATTTCCCGCTTGGCTTAAAATCTGCGAGCATCGGCACCTTATTGCTGATGGCCTGGAAATCATCTATAGTTAAAACCACACCAACACTTTTAGCCATTGCAATCAGATGCAATACAGCATTCGTACTTCCGCCTAGCACCATTACAACCGTGATCGCGTTTTCAAATGCTTCGCGTGTCATGATATCTTTAGGCTTTATATCTTTTTCCAACAATAATTTTATGGCATCGCCAATGGCGGCACATTCTTTTTGCTTGTCGGCGCTCAGCGCAGGATTAGATGATGAATTCGGTAAACTCATTCCCAAAGCTTCGATAGCGCTTGCCATTGTATTGGCTGTGTACATACCGCCGCACGCACCGGCACCCGGGCAGGCGTGGCGTATAACTGCTTTAAAGTGTGCATCGTCAATATCACCCATTATTTTTTGGCCAAGCGCCTCAAATGTTGAAACAATATTAAGGTCCTGGCCTTTATAATGACCGGTAGCAATGGTTCCGCCATATAACACAATAGAAGGACGATTTAATCTTCCTATTGCCATAATACAACCGGGCATATTCTTGTCGCAGCCGGGGATTGCAACAACGGCATCATAGTACTGGGCGCCCGCGTTTGTTTCGATGCTGTCTGCAATTACATCTCGGCTTACCAGGCTATAACGCATACCATCAGTTCCCATGCTGATGCCATCGCTTACACCAATTGTATAAAAACGTAAACCCAGCAATCCGTCCACATCATTCACGCTTTTCTTTACACTTGTTGCCAGGTCATTCAAATGCATATTGCAGGGATTGCCATCCCAACCCATGCTTACAATACCAACCTGTGCTTTCTTAAAATCGTCTTCTCCAAAACCAATTGCATAATACATTGCCTGTGCGGCAGGTTGCGTGGGATCCTGAGTAAGTGTTCTGCTGTACTTATTCAGAACGGTTGCTTCAGTCTCCCCTGCCGGCAAGTCTATTGCTATTTCTTTAGTTTCACTCATGTTATGTTTAGTTATAATTCTGTAATACTTCAACTCTTTAAACCATATAAATCCGGATTCAATAACTATATAATTGTTGATTTTCTCAACTGGATATTTTCAATATTAATTTTTTCGTGGTCTTTTGATTTTACATAATCACTTATCAAATCGCCAATTGTTGATGTGAAATAAAAATTCACCGGGTCTATATCTTTTGACACAAATGCGTTGGCCAATGTCCATTTCACGGCGTCACGTACAAGGGCTGCTTCATTGGCCAGGTTAAAATGATCCAACATCATTGCTGCAGACAGGATAGAACCCAACGGGTTTGCTATATCCTTCCCTGCAGCCTGGGGATAAGAACCATGAATCGGTTCAAATAAAACTGTCCCGGTACCAACCGAGGCAGAAGGCAGCAACCCAAGTGAACCACTCAGCACACTGGCTTCATCACTAATGATATCACCAAACATATTTTCGGTTAATACAATATCAAACTGTTTGGGGTTTAGCATGATTTGCATGGCGGCATTATCAACAAACATATAATCAACGGCAACATCGCTGTACCGCTTTGCAACCTCCTGTACAACCTTTCTCCAAAGTCTTGAGGTTTCCAGGACATTTGCTTTATCAACAAGGGTTAATTTTTTTCTACGCTCGGGTTTTTGCGCAAACTGAAATGCCAGGTGTGAAACACGTTCAATTTCTTCTTTTGTGTATACGCAGTCATCACTTGCTTTAGTTCCATCTTCGCTTATTTCTTTTTTGCCGAAATAAATTCCGCCTGTCAATTCCCGGAAGATGATAAAATCAACACCTTCCAGCTTCTCTGCTTTCAGCGGCGAAAGATGCTGCAATGCCGGGTAGGTATTTATCGGCCGGATGTTACCAAACAACTGCAATGATTTTCTGAGTTTTAATAAACCCTGTTCCGGCCTAACCTTAGCTGTTGGATCATTGTCGTACTTGGGATGACCAATAGCGCCAAATAAAATAGCATCGCTGTTCAAACAGGTTTCAATAGTCTCATCAGGTAAAGGATTGCCTGTTTTATCAATGGCTACCGCACCCATTAAGCGATATGTATAATTAAATGTATGATTGAACTGTGCACCAATTGCATTCAACACTTTTACTGACTGTCGCGTAACTTCAGGGCCGATGCCATCTCCTTCTATAACGGTAATTTTATATGAACCCCCAGCCCCTAAAGGGGAGTAATATTTAATTGCGTTCCAACTCATATATTTCTGTTTCCTTGTGTTTTTTTTGGTGATTTTTTTGATCATTAATTTCCAACGACATCACATTATCTATACATTTTGGGATCTCATTGTCATAATGACTTACATAGATCAGTGTCTTATTTGATTGATGATGCAATTCATCTATCAGCCCTACAAAATCTTTTACCTGTTGTTCATCCAGGCCCTGGCAGGGTTCATCAAGAATTAACAAAGGTGGATCTTTTACGAGTGCCCTTGCAAGCAAGGTCAAACGCTGTAAGATTGTTGAAAGCGTGAACAACTGTTGGTGTGCTTTCAATCCAATGTTTAAAAAGGTTAACCATCGCAAAACAAGATTATGCTGCTCCGCACTGAGTTTTTTATAAACACCGATTGTATCAAAAAAGCCAGATGCAACCGTGTTATAAACAGAGGTTGTTTTATCAAAATACCAATGTAATTCAGGAGATACATAACCAATCCTTTTCTTAATATCCCAAATGCTTTCGCCGCTTCCACGCTTTTTATCAAACAGAAAAACTTTGTTGGAATAAGCCTGCGGATGGTCGCCGGTAATTAAACTTATTAAGGTTGATTTGCCTGAACCATTTACGCCTTTTAACAGCCAGCTTTCACCACGACCGATCTTCCAGTTTATGTTTGATAAAATTTGTTTGTCTGCGTACGCAACATTGATATTTTCAAGCTTTACCGCAACATTAAAAAAGTATTTCTCTTCCTGAAACGGCATCTCTCCTTTGAATATTGAATATTGAGTATTGAATGTTGTGTATTGTTGCAGGTTTTCTCCTGGCTCAAAGTTTTTTAAACTGCCATAATCTAATTCCGCCACATGCGTGATACATAACGGTGCATCTTCAATATCTGCAGCTACGATCATGGTGGCGGATGAAGACTTTTTATCAATAAGCTTTCGTAAAATTTCCCTGCTCGTATTATCCAAACCTGTAAATGGACTATCAAAAATGAAAACATCAGCATCCTGTAAAAAAGCTTTTATTAGCTGGAAACGCTTATGTTCTCCGCTCGACAGATGTAGTAAAGAATCATTTTTGCGATGTGCTAATTGCAAATGCTTTAATAAGGAAGCAATTTTCTCTTCATCATTATTAACTTTCAATAACTCTTCCTCAACAGTTAAGGCATCATTACTGTCAACACTGTGGTAGCGCTGCTGGTAATAAAAATCGCTCGTATTGGAAAGTGTTTTGAAATAATAGTGCTGATCAACCAGGATTATTTTTGGTTTATCAATACTATATCTAACTGAACCCTTACAAAAAAGTTTGCCGGCAAGTGCTTTGGCAAATGTTGTTTTACCGCTTCCGGAATTACCTGTTATTAGTAAATGCTCTCCTCCATTCAATACAAATGAAATATTGTTCAATAACAGCATTGGCTGCTGAACCGAAATGTTATTTGCTATGATTGAAGTTTGTGCCATTGTTAATTACGCTGAAGTTCGTATTGCTCTACATCATTTTTTATACTTAGTAAATAATCAATATCATCATAGCCGTTCAGTAAACAGGTTTTTTTGTAATTGTTTATTTCAAAAACTTCAACAGGATTTTCGCCAAATGGAAGGTTATTTGTTTCGTTTAAGATGCTGATAGTCTGATCGGGAAGATTTACTTGAAGTTCTGTTGATTTGTCAAATAATACTGCAGTGAAAATCTTATGTAAAAACTCCTCACTTACCTGTACCGGCAGTAAAAAATTATTCAATGCATTATTTTTAAAAATGTCAGCAAAGAAGCTGCTTACCACAACATCAAAGCCGTAATCTTTAATTGCCCATGCGGCATGTTCTCTTGAAGAGCCGCAACCGAAATTTTTTCCTGCAACCAGGATTCGCCCGGTAAAAAGCGGTTCGTTCAAAACGAAATCTTTTTTGGGTTTATTTTCATCGTCGTTTTCATAACGCCAGTCGCGGAAAAGATTTTTGCCAAAACCATCGCGGCTGGTTGCCTTTAGAAAACGCGCAGGAATTATCTGGTCCGTGTCTACATTCTCAATACTTAGCGGTACCACGGTTGATCTGATTTTGTTTATTTGCTTGCTCATATGTCTCCACCCCGCCGCAGCGGGAAGTATTTATAAACTTTATTTAAAAATGTGTTTTCAATATGCTGTTCTTAATCCTGTAATCTTATACCTTAATGGCTTTAACTCTTAATCGTATATAATCTGCATACCATTTGCCATTTTCATAATTTGTTTCTTTAAGTATAGCAACGGCCTTATTAATTATTGTGTCAGCTTCTTCTGCAGGTATTATTTTAAAAAAAGCATGGCAAAACTGGATGATCCAGTTCTTCATACCGTCGTCCCCAATTAATTCTGTTGGTCTTTCAAACCGGGTAATACTTGAAATGGTAAAGCCGGTTTTTTCGAGCATTACGGCCTGTTCTGCTGCAGATGAAAAATAATTTACTTCAGTGTTGGCGCCGGCTTCGAAACCTTTCCCGGTCAAGGCATTTTTTACAGCACTGTGAATACTTTCAACATTATGTTTTGCACCCATTTCATCCACCAGTCTTCCGCCGGTTTCAAGGCAATCATAAATGCATTGCAAAACTTTTTGCTGATTTTTTATCCAGTGAAATGCGGCATTTGAAAATACTGCATCAAACTTTTTATCAAAGGAAAAATCCGTTGCATCTTTTACAAAGAACTTAATCTTATTATACGATTGTTTTGCTCTCGCGATCATTTCCGGTGATGCGTCAATGCCGGTTACAATGGCCCCGTATGCACTTATTTTTTCAGTTAATGTTCCTGTACCGCAACCAACATCTAATATATGTTCCCCGCTTTGAGGCGCCAGCCAACCCAGCACATCTTCGCCATACTTTGCAACAAAGCTGTGTTTGTTATCATATAATGTTGCATTCCACTTCATACCACCATCCCCTAAAGGGAAGTTTTGCAAGAGCGATTTATGTTTTATGTCGTTGTTCATTTTTGTCCGGTCCGAGACCTGGCCATGATACTGTGAAGTCAGGAGAATTTGCAGTGCATTTTCGCTGCTGCAAAGTCCCTTTTAGCAATTTAAGGTATCAATTCCCTAACATCTGATACCTCACCTGTAATGGCCGCGGCTGCAGCCGTTAACGGGCTTGCCAAAAAAGTCCTGGCATTCGGTCCCTGCCTGCCTTCAAAATTCCTGTTGGATGTGGAGATGCAATATTTTCCTGCGGGAATTTTATCTTCATTCATCCCCAAACAGGCAGAACAGCCAGGCTGGCGCAACATAAATCCTGCATCCTCAAAGATCTTGTTAATGCCTTCTTCCAATGCCTGTTTCTCTACCTGTTTACTTCCCGGTACAACCCAAACCTCTACATCGTTTGCTTTATGTTTGCCTTTGACAAAAGAGGCAACCATGCGCAGGTCTTCAATGCGTGCATTGGTGCAACTTCCTATAAATACATAATCTACTTTTTTGCCTTTCATTTTTGCACCGGGCTCAATGCCCATATAATGCAGGGATTTTTCATAAGAAGGTTTATCTTTTATATCGATCTCATTTAATGAAGGGACATGCCCTGTAATGCCAATACCCATTCCCGGGTTGGTGCCATAAGTGATCATCGGCTCAATTTCTTCTGCTTTAATATTAAGCTCTGTATCAAACTTTGCATCTGCATCACTATACAGAGTTTGCCAGTAGGCTAATGCCTTATCCCAGTCTGTGCCCTGGGGTGCAAACTTTCTTCCTTTCATATAGTTAAAGGTTGTTTCATCCGGTGCGATCATGCCGCAACGTGCACCCATTTCAATACTCATATTACAAATGGTCATACGGGCCTCCATTGACAAATTCCTGATCGCCGAGCCAGCATATTCAACTGCATAACCGGTGGCGCCGCTTGCAGAGATCTTTGAGATGATGTAAAGAATAATATCTTTTGAAACCACACCTTTATTTAATGCGCCTTCAACATTTATACGCATCAATTTTGGCCTGGTCTGCATTAAACACTGTGTTGCCAGTACCATTTCTACTTCGCTGGTGCCAATGCCGAACGCAATGGTGCCGAATGCTCCATGGGTTGATGTATGGCTATCGCCGCAAACGATCGTCATTCCCGGCTGTGTTACGCCAAGTTCAGGGCCTATAATATGAACTATGCCCTGGTAAGGATGGCCCAAACCATATAATTCAATACCAAATTTCTCGCAGTTCTGTTTTAATGTTTCTACCTGTTTTCTGGATAGCTCTTCACGAATGGGAAGATGCTGATTGAGCGTTGGTACATTATGATCTGCGGTTGCCACCACCTGTTGCGGGCGAAATACCTGTAAACCGCGTTGCCCCAATCCCTTAAAGGCCTGTGGGCTGGTTACTTCATGAATAAAATGTCTGTCAATATATAAAACAAAAGGACCGCCTTCAATTCGCTTTACAATATGTTTTTCCCAAATCTTATCAAATAAGGTTTTACTCATCGTGTTATTTTTTGAACCACTAAGTCACAAAGACACGAAGACTGATTTTTACATTGTGCATTTGTGTCTTTGTGTTTAATGTTAAATTAAGTTCTAAAAGAACAAGTGTTGCGACGCAACCGTGATGCCATGAAATACGATTGCTGGTCACCAAAAGTTCTATGAAACAGCCTCCGGCTGATATGCCTTTGCTATTTCATGCAGATCTTCATCTTTTACTTCTTTCTTTTTGTCGGCGACGACTAAAAACTGCTGGTATAAAACATCTACATCATTACGGGTAAAAGCATAACCGATCTTTTGAAACCGGTGTGCCAAAGCGCTTCTGCCGCTTCTCGCTGTAAGCACAATTTTGCTGCCGTCGGCGCCAACCTCTTCGGGTTTAATAATTTCGTAGGTGTTGTTATCTTTTAAAAATCCATCCTGGTGAATGCCACTGGAATGCGCGAATGCATTGCTGCCGACAATAGCTTTATTTGGTTGAACGGGCATGCGCATGGTATCACTAACCAAACGGCTGATAGGATTCAGGCTTTCGGCCTTAATATTGGTATAAAAACCAAGATAGGCATGCTGCCGCATAACCATTACCACTTCTTCAAGTGAGGTATTGCCTGCTCTTTCGCCAAGGCCATTGATCGTACATTCAACTTGACCTGCCCCGGCAATTACGCCTGCAATGGAATTAGCTGTTGCCAGGCCAAGATCATTATGGCAATGGCAGGATAGCGTTGCTTTATCAACGTTTGGAACGTTATTAATAAGGTATGCAATCTTTTCTCCGTACTGGTAAGGCAAACAATAACCTGTTGTATCAGGAATATTAACCACAGTGGCGCCTGCTTTTATCACAGCTTCCACAACGGTAGCGAGAAAACCATTATCGGTGCGGCCTGCATCTTCAGCATAGAATTCCACATCATCAACGTATTGCTTTGCCCATTTAACAGCCTGGATGGCACGCTGCAAAATTTCTTCCCGCGTGGCTTTAAATTTTGCCCTGATATGTGAATCTGAAGTGCCGATGCCTGTATGGATACGTGGATTTTTTGCATATTTCAATGCTTCGCCTGCTGCTTCAATATCTTTTTCAACTGCACGGCTTAAACCGCAAACCGTTGCATTTTTTATCACTTTGGCAATTTCCTCAACAGAAGAAAAGTCGCCGGGACTCGAAATAGGAAAACCGGCCTCAATAATATCAACACCCAGATCTTCAAGTGCCAGGGCAAGCTGAATTTTTTCTTTTGTATTCAGCTTGCAGCCGGGTACCTGTTCTCCGTCTCTCAATGTAGTGTCGAAAATGTTAATCTTTTTTGTTTGCATAGCATTCTTATTAGATAAAAAAGCACAGACTGTTTAATTTTGAATTGTAGTTAATGCAGTCTGCGCAGTTTATAAAATTACGAAACTGCAAACTTTCTGTAAAAACAAAATATACAAGGTTTTACGGTAGATAACTGAGCTTTAATTTTGATTAAAGCCTTTACAGCACTGCATTTGAGCAAATTTTATTTACGATGCCTAACAGGAACACAGACGAATTATTTCAGCTTATAAAATCTCTTAACAAATCAGAAAAGCGCATTTTTAAGCTTCATGTAAAGCGTATCTCAGGCAATGAAGACCTTAAGATCCTGGCTTTATTTGATGCGCTTGACGGCATGCCCGAATATGATGAGGAAAAATTGTTGCGCAGGAATGCATCCATACAAAAACAGCAGCTTTCCAATATGAAGGCTTATTTATACAAACAGATCCTTTCCAGCCTTACACATTCTTCGCCGGATATAGAAACATTTTTGGGTGAGCAGATGATGTATGCACGGCTGCTTTACAATAAGGGTTTGTATATGCAGGCACTGAAAATTCTTGATAAGATAAAAACACTGGCCAAAACAAATAACCAATCCACCTACCGGTTACAGGCTTTGATCTTTGAAAAGAAAATAGAGGCCATGCATATTACGCGAAGTATAGAAGGCCGCGCGGAGGAATTATCAAAAGAATCGGACGAAGTAAATAAGCGGGTGCTGTTATTAAGCAAACTTTCAGGTTTTGCACTTCAATTGTATAGCTGGTATATTCAGAACGGGCATGCCAGGGATGAGAAAGATGAACAGGCCGTCTATAATTTTTTTTATGGCCATTTACCTGCCTGCGACCTGGCGGGAATGGACTTTTATGAGCGGCTTTATTATTACCAGGCTTATACCTGGTACACTTTTATACTGCAGGATCTTTTAGGTTATTACCGGTATTCTCAAAAATGGGTAGATCTTTTTGAAGAAAATAGCTATATGAAAAACACTGAATCTATCCAGTATGTGAAGGGCTTACATAATTTGTTAAATGCACATTTTGTTCTTTCCAACTATAAAAAATTCGAAATAACACTACAGTTACTTGAACAATTTGCCTTGTCAGGTGCAGGTCAAAAAGATGCCAATACGCAAATTCAAACATTTATTTATTTGCAAATAGCGCATCTTAACAAGCATTTTATGCATGGCACATTTACAAAGGGCCTCGGCCATGTACCCTATATCGAAGAAAAAATAGAAGAATATAAATTACATATTGACACGCATCGTGTTCTTATATTTTATTATAAAATTGCCTGTTTGCATTTTGGCAGTGGAGACAATGCAAAAGCCATTGAATACTTAAATTTTATTATCAATCGCAAGCCTGATCTGCGGATTGACCTTCATTGTTATGCCAGGCTGCTGCATCTTATTGCACATTACGAAATGGGTAATTATCATTTAGTGGAGTACCTTATAAAATCCGTTTACAGGTTTATGGCGAAAATGAAGAACCTGAATGTGGTTGAAGAAGAGATCTTTAAATTTTTAAGAAAGTCATTCTCGTTAACAGCTTCCGGGATACTGGCAGAATTTAAGCCTTTGAAAGAAAAGTTTGAGGCACTTATAGGCAACCCGCTTGCTACCCGTTCATTTATGTACCTGGATATAATCGGATGGCTCCAGAGTAAGATTGAAAATGTGCCTGTTCAGCAAATAATCCGGAACAAATACCTGGCATCCAAGAAAAACCGCCAGCCTGTAGCCCTGCCTAATTAAGGCTCACAATAAAACTATTGTTTTTACGGATTCCCTGGTTAAAAATATGCCTTAACCTTGGTGTTGTGGTTACTATTGAATGATTTTCAAGATCAAATATTTCATTGCTGGCGGTAAAGGTTTCAAAAGACTCCAGGAACGGAAATAATGTTTTGATACATTCTATCTCGCGGTCAATTTTTTTATCATCGTATTTGTTCTTCTTAACCGTAATTAATAACTCTCTTTCCATATTGCTCTTTTAAGTTATTAACGGCAAAGATGATTCCGAATTTTCATTCCGCCTATAAATTCTTAATAAACATGACAAAACAAGAACGCTTACGCAAAATGGGAAAGTTTATTTACAACCCCGTAACTATAAACTCTGTTCGCCTGTTAAGCGCTTTACCTTCTTCTGTAGAATTGTCAGCCAGGGGTTTTGTTTCTCCGAATCCTTTAGCGGCCAGGCGCCTGTCATCAATGCCTTTGGCTGTTAAATAATCAACTACAGCTTTTGCACGGTTTTCGGAAAGTGTAAGGTTTTCTGCATCACTCCCAACATCATCCGTATAACCATTTACCTGGATTTTTATTGAAGGATTATCATTCATCAGTTGCAACAGCTTATTCAATTCGATCATGCTTACCGGTTCAAGCTCAACTGATTTAGTCGCAAACTGGATGTTTTTTAAGCGAACTGAAGCATTTAATTCAACAGGCTGCAGTTGAATATCTTTTACATATACACTGTCTGACGGTTTATCTGCGAGGTTGAAAACATCACTGTAAAATAAGTAGCCTTTGCGGTTTACAGTAAACGTATAATTTTTGTTAACGGGCAGCGTGATAAAATAAAAACCGGTTTCAGCTGTTTGCACACTTGACAAAACCTGCTGGCTTGAATCGATGCTTAATTCAACAGCGCTTGGTAATCCTTTGTTTGTTTTTGAATCGGTAACATAACCTTTTACATACAGCGTTTTAACCGGGCGTACACCGTCCTTCAATATAAAACGGTAAAGGTCAAGCGATCCCCGGGTGTCTGCCCTGTCGCTTGCATAATAAGCTGTAACGCCATCTGACGCTACAAACAAGCTGCCTTCGTTTTGTATGGTGTTAATAGGATAGCCGAGGTTTTCAGGCTTACTCCATTGTTTATCGGCTATTTTATGCATGATGTAAATATCAGTGCCTCCATAACCGGGTAAACCATCCGATGTAAAATAAATGGTTTGATTATCGGCATGAATGAACGGCGCCATTTCATTACCGGTAGTATTGATATCCGGTCCCATATTCGAAGCTGGTTGCCATTTACCATTTATCCGATAGCTTACATATAAATCATAGCCGCCATAGCCGCCCGAACGATTACTGCTGAAGTATAAAGCATTTTTATCAGCACTCAATGCAGGTGCTGTTTCCGGGAAATCTGTGTTAATGGCTGATCCAAGGTTTACAGGTTCACTCCACCCCGTTGGCGTGTCGTACGACATATACAGGTCAAAATCACCAAAGCCCTTTCTTGTGAAATTGCCCGCAAATAAAAGCCATTCTCCATCCTGCGAAATATTAATAGCTCCCTTTGATGGCTCAAGGTTTATATCGCCTTTTATGATTTCTGCCTTTGAATAGCCGTCTGGTGTAATGACGCTTTCTATAAAATCTTCCCTGAAGCCTTCTCCTCTTCTTGTAAAAACCAGTATGCTGTCATCAATTGTAAATGACGGATAATATTCTGCTTTTGGTGAATTGATACTGTCGCCCAGGTTCACCGGTTCAAATTCATAGTTGGCCGCCTGATGTGTTGTTGCATACTGCATTGCAAATTCATAAGAGCCTTTCCTGTATGAAGCACTCTTCTTACTTTTTTCATTTAAGTTGGGAATGGTAAGAAAATTATTTATTGCATGCAGTGCTTCATTAAATTTTCCCGCGCCGGCAAGATTGATGGAATAAGGAAGCAGGTAAAATTTTGAATACGCACTGTCTATTGCAAAAGCTTTCTGGTAACTAAGAATGCTGTTATTATAATCTTTCAATTCACCATAAACACCGCCAAGAGAAAGCCAGGCATCAACAAATTTTGCATCATATTCAATCGCCTTATTTAATACGGGGATCGCATTTTTTATATCATCGTTTTGCAGTATCTCAACAGCTTTGGAATAGGTTTCAGCAGCTTTTTTATTTACTGCATCAGGATTATACTGCTGGGCTTTGGCAACCGAGATCAGGCAAAACAAAAACAAAAAATACTTCATAAGGTAAAGATGCGGATAAGCCAGTAAAATTTTCGTGATTAAAAGTTAAAATGAACACCCAAACCTCATGTTAAGTTGGCTGCGAGTTGTCAGTGGTGAATTGTGAATAATTGTTCTAAATATGCTGGATACACTCACAACTGACCACACACAACTCACCCTAATGTGACAGGTCTCACCTAAAAATTACTGATGTGAAATATACCTGTCAACCGGCATACGGTTTTGCAGGCTTCTTCCAAGCGTTAATTCATCCGCATATTCAAGGTCGCCGCCAAACGCTATACCACGGGCGATGGTTGTAATACTGCAGTTGAGGCCGCGGATCTTTTTCTGGATATAATAGATCGTTGTATCGCCCTGGATGTTGGGGCTGAGTGCAAAGATCAGTTCTTCTGTTTGCTCCTTCTGAATGCGGTGCACCAGCGATTCTATCTGCAACTGGTCCGGCCCAACGCCATCCAGAGGCGAAATAACACCGCCAAGAATATGATAGGTGCCGCTAAACTGCTGCGTATTTTCGATAGCAATCACGTCCCGCAGGGTTTCAACCACGCAGATCACTCTTTGGTTACGCATTGAGTTGGCACAGATGGAGCAAATGTCAGCGTCGCTTACATTATGGCAACGCTGGCAGAACTTTATCTCCCTGCGCATGCGTGCAATGGTTTCACTGAAATTTTCGGTAGTTTCTTCATCCTGCTTTAAAAGATGCAATACCATGCGCAAAGCTGTTTTCTTGCCAATTCCGGGCAATTTGGCAAATTCGTTAACTGCATTTTCCAGAAGAGACGAAGAGAATTGCATAGCGGGCAAAGGTAGCGAATAGTAGAATTTTCGGCTACTGGTTCATGGGTTCATATCGGCAAGAACAATTTATAAACAAAAAGGCGAAGCTTTAGCCTCACCTTTTGTTTTCTCATTTTAAACAAAACATCAACAACCCTCGCTGTTGCATCACCATTCCCTATACTCAATTTCTCATTTTAAACACTGCTTCAAAATTACTACTGTCATCGGGATATCATTGCGTCAAATGACTCAAAAAAAGAGATAGCCGACTACAGGTTCACGTTTACTTCATTATCCCAGTTGGCCTTAATGGTTAGTCGTCTCGGGATACGGATGGCAATTTCTGGTTGTTTTTTTAAGGCAAAGCTTCCGGGCGTCCAGGTTAGATTTTTATCTTCATCGTATAGTACGCGCAGATCGTAATCGCCGGGATGGTATAATTTGCGATAAAACTCTGTTTGTGTGAGAACAACGGAATCCACTATTTTATCGCTTTGAATAAATTGCAAAACAGGGTTGCGGCTTAAGTCAAGATTTGCAAACCGCAAACGGACGCTTCCATAGTCACTTTCAGAATTTGTTTTGAAACTTACAGTGTCAATTTTTGCGAGCATTTTACCGGTACTGTCTATAAATGCATCTTTTTGTATGACGAGTTTAAAATACTGGCTTTCTTTCCAGGGATATTCTATGGTAAAATTTTTAAGCGATGTATCTGCTGTTAAAACATAGCCTGTTACAGGTGTATAATTTGAATCAGTTAAGCTTAATTTGGAGGAATCAAACTGCGCCAGCGGTTGCTGAAAACTAATGACCAGGTTGCTTAACAGATCCTGTTGCCCACTTTGCAACGCGATGGCATATTTAATACTTGTGGTGGTATCAACCTTTTTTTTGCCTGAGGTACCGGAAGTTGAAGCAGCAATAGTTTCATTGCGGCCGGGTGGGTATTCATTATATGGGTACAGCGTTACCGGGCTGGCATTCGCGCCAACAGCTACAGGTTCGTTGTAGAAAGAAAACATCTTGGTGCTGTCGTCATATCTTTTTGTGTAGTCATTTGGTAAAACAAAAATATTATAGGTTCCGTTTTCGAGATAACGGAAATTAAAATTCCCGCCGCTGTCCAGCCTGGTATAATAATCAGGTCTAAGCTTTTTTACTGCTGAATCATTAAGATTTTTATGCAGCAGCACAATCAGTGTGGAATCTGCAGTTCCTGTTTGCGCAAGCTGCACCCTGCCGCTAAGCGTTCCGCCGGCAAGCGTATCGCCTGTAGAAAAAACATAAGTAAAGTTTTTGGCAGGATTGCCTTCATTTACATCGCGCAAGGCATTCCCGAAATCAATAGCGTATGTTGTATTTGATTTTCTTTCCAGCACAGTGGGATCCGAAGCTTGGAATTCACGTGACTTGAAGTCGCGG
>JADMIO011683235.1_pt1 | contig 119107 bp, 102 predicted proteins | sample 8958161 | NCBI WGS metagenome assembly JADMIO01 (sample SAMN16585339, study PRJNA669376) | soil metagenome | isolation source: Crop rotation soil | place: USA: Cullars Rotation, Alabama | collected 2011 | reverse complement strand
GAGCCAGTGTGATTACATTTGCGGCCTAACTGTGGCCAGTCCAGTTACGCTGGAGTCACTAGTATTTAGGTGACACTATAGAAGCGGCCGCGACAACTTGTCCACGTGGAATTCTAAGCTTAGGATCCCAATGTGCTGGAAAGATGCTGCGTTATGGCATCAATGACATCCGGCTCTTCTACGAGAATGACGTACGGTTTTTGAAGCAGTTCTAGATGTCTGCCAGCTCAGCGCCGTTAGGCGCGACATATTTGTAGAACCAAAGGAAAAAGAATTCCCAAGCTCCGTCAGGAACGGCATATTCGCAGCAATGACGTCACTGCTTTCCTCGGCGTTCTGGCGCCGGCTGTGCTTGGCCTTAGCCATCACCTGCCTTTCTGGTTTAATCTCCGGCTGCAAAACCGCCTCGCACCAGCACGAGCACAAAACCACCCACGCCCTCAAAACGCGTAATGTCATATTGATCACGGTGGACGGCCTACGCTGGCAGGAAGTGTTTGGCGGAGTGGACGATGTTTTGATAAGCGATCCGGCGCTCACGACCAACCCGGACCGGATGAAGCTGGTTTACGGCAAACCGACTCCGGAAGAACAACGCTTGTCGTTAATGCCATTCTTCTGGGGCGAACTGGCGATGCACGGCCAGATTTTCGGGAATCAAAATCGCGGCAGCGTGTCGCAGGTCACCAACGGCAAGAATTTTTCCTATCCCGGTTACAACGAAATCCTCACGGGCTCACCGGATGCGCGCATCGATAGCAACGCCGGCAAGCCGAACGCCAATACGAACGTGCTGGAGTGGCTGAATCTCCAGCCGGCCTATCGCGGTAAGGTCGCCGCCGTGGTGAATTGGAACATTCTGCCTTGGATCCTCAACACGCCGCGTAGCCAGTTGCCGGTGTGGAGCGGTTATATCACGCCGCCGGGCGCGCCTGTGGTCCGCGCGCCGGAAATCGTCGAGAATGTCACCCTGGACATGACGCCGATATTTTCGGACATGTTGTTTGACGCCTTCACCCACCACGTCGCCTTGGGCAAATTGGAACAAGACCAACCGCGCGTTTTTTATGTGGCCTACACGGAACCGGATGAATGGGCACATGAAGGGCGTTACGACCGGTATCTCGTGGCGGCAAACCACACGGACCGTTTCATCCACGATCTGTGGAATCTCTGCCAATCCCTGCCGCAATATCGTGACCAGACCACGTTCATCATCACGGCGGACCACGGACGCGGCAATGGCGCGGAAGGCTGGAAATCCCACGACAAGGACGTGGCCGGCTCGGAGAACACTTGGATCGCGATCATGGGGCCGGACACCCCGGCACTGGGCGAACGCACCAACTGCGCGCCAGTGACAGCCGGGCAAGTGGCTTCGACAATCGCAGCGCTACTCGGTGAAGACCTTAAAAAGTGCAATCCCAACGCCGCCGCGCCGTTGGCTGAAGTGATTGACCCGCATAACGTGCCTCATTCCGCTGCCGGCCATGAGCAACACTGAGAATCGGCTCGCGGTTTGCAGTTGGTCGCTCCAACCGACCGACCCGCACGATTTGGTAGCGAAGCTGAAGGAAACGGGCATCCGCCGGGTGCAACTTGCGCTCGACCCACTCCGCGAATCCCCGGAAATTTGGGATAAAACGGAACGATTGTTTCAAGAAGCCAACATAACGATTGTGTCAGGAATGTTCGGCTGCATCGGTGAAGACTATTCCACACTGGAATCCATCCGGGCCACCGGCGGCATCGCGCCTGATGCGACGTGGGAACAGAACCAGAAAAATATCCAAGCAAACGTGCGCCTGGCCACCGAACTTGGACTGAAACTGGTCACATTCCACGCCGGTTTTTTGCCTGAACATGAAACCGACGCGGATTTTGCAAAGATGCTGGGTCGGTTGAGAGCAGTTGCCGAAATGTTTGCGCCGGGAAAAATCGAGCTCGCTTTGGAAACGGGACAAGAATCCGCTCCCGTGTTGGCAGCGCTGTTGCAAAAGCTCAACCAGCCAAACGTGGGCGTGAATTTTGATCCCGCCAACATGATTTTGTATGCCAAGGGTGACCCCATCGAAGCGCTGAAAGTTTTGACGCCGTGGATTCGGCAGGTCCATATCAAGGACGCCAAGCAAACGCGCGTTCCCGGAACTTGGGGCGAAGAAGTGGTCGTCGGCACGGGCGATGTGGATTGGCCGAAATTTTTCTCGGCGCTGAAGCAAATGAATTTCACCGGCGAACTGGTCATCGAACGCGAAGCCGGCATGCAACGCGTCGCCGACATCTGCACGGCGCGGGAGTTGGTCACGACCAGCTTCGGATTGAAATAACATGGCTAAAATATTTCCGAACGTGGCCGTCGTCGGCCTTGGCTTCATGGGCGTGACCCATTTGCGCGCTTATCTCAATAATCCATTTGCACGCATCGTCGCGGTTTGCGGCCGGGAACGACTGCCGGTAAACGGCGTGTTGCGCGGAGTCACCGGCAACATCACCAAATCCGATGACCTCGTACTTGGTACGCACGTGAAGGTTTATAGGCGGTTCGAAGACGTCCTGGCGGATCCTAACGTGCATTTGGTGGACATCTGCACGCCAACCCCTTTGCACGCCGATCAAGCGATCGCCGCACTGAAAGCCGGCAAACATGTGCTTTGCGAAAAGCCCCTGGCGCGCACCTCGGCAGACGCGCGCCGAATATTGCAAGTCGCGGAAAATTCACCGGGGCTTTTGATGCCTGCCATGTGCATGCGTTTTTGGCCGGAATGGGGCTGGCTCAAAGAGGTCGTCGCGGAAAAAACCTACGGCAAGGTCCTCGCCGCGCGATTTCGTCGCGTGTCTGAAATGCCCACATGGAGCACCCAAGGCACTTATTCCGGCGGCAACGATCTCGGGGGGGCGCTGTTCGACCTGCACATCCATGACAGCGATTTTGTGGCGTATCTTTTCGGAAAGCCCGAAAGTGTATTTTCCACCGGCGTCACGGGGCCGGGCGGCGCGATCAACCACGTTGTCACGCAATACAATTTTCCCGGCGGCCCGGCGGTTTTCGCGGAGGGCAGCTGGTTGCTCGCCAAGGGCTTCAACATGGCCTACACGCTGCACTGCGAACACGCGACGTTGGATTACGATATGGCGCGCGACGGAGGCGCACTAATGGTCACCGGAGCCGGCCAGTCACCCCGCGGCCGGGCGCCGGGAACGGATGGTTACGCAGGGGAAATTGACTATGTCATTGACTGCATAATCAATTGCCGCCGCCCCGAAATTGTGACCGCGCGCGATGGTGTGACCGCGCTGGAAATCTGTGAAGCCGAGGAAAAATCCGTCCACACCGGCTTGTTGACAAAACTCTGAGCTTCCGGCGAAATCAAGCAAACCCATGAACCACTCCCCCCGCTTCAAACTGTTTGTCATGATGGTGCTGGAATTTTTCATCTGGGGCGCGTGGTTGCCGCTCATCTTTGGTTACCTGCCCAGCTTGGGTTTCTCGCCGGGACAGCAGGCGTTGGTGCTCAATGCGTTTCCCATCGCGGCCATCGTCGGCATGTTTTTCAGCAACCAATTCGCGGATCGAAATTTCGCGGCGGAAAAATTCCTCGCATTCAGTCATTTGGTGGGCGGATTGGCCATGCTGGGATTAGGTTTTACCCACTCCTTCGGACTCTTCTTTATCCTGATGCTAGTACATTGCCTCTTTTACGTTCCGACCATTTCCATCGTGAACTCCATCGCCTTCGCGAGCATGAAAGAGCCGGAGAAGGAATTCGGGCTGGTGCGCATGGGCGGAACGGTGGGCTGGATCCTGGCGGCGTGGCCGTTCACGTTCATTCTGGTGGATTGGGACAAGGTCAAGGCCGCGAATCCGGAGGGCTTTGTTAAATGGCTCGGCGCGGTGTTGGGCTCGGGATTGACCGGTGAAGCGCTAAAATCGGCCACGGTCTGGACGTTCATCGTCGCCGGCATCGCCTCATTGATCCTGGCAGGATTCAGTTTCCTGCTACCGCACACGCCACCGAAGAAAGCCAGCGCCGGCGCCGGCGACAAACTCGCCTGGCTCGAAGCCTTCAAGCTGTTGAAACATCCCTTTATCCTGGTGCTATGGCTGGTCACGTTGGTTGATGCCTTCGTCCATAATTGCTACTTCAACTGGACCGGCTCGTTTCTCGGCGCCGCGCGAACGGCAGGTGGCGTGGGGATTCCCGGCAACTGGATTATGCCCGTGATGAGCGTGGGCCAGGTCGCCGAAATCCTGACGATGTTTATCCTAGGCGCGACGCTGAAGAAACTGGGTTGGCGGTGGACGATGATCGTCGGCATCCTCGGGCATGGAGCGCGTTTTGCGGTGTATGCATTTTTCCCGCAACATCACGAAGTCATCATATTGGTTCAAATCCTGCACGGCATCTGTTACGCGTTTTTCTTCGCCACGGTTTACATTTTTGTGGAGGCCTATTTTCCCAAGGATGCCCGCGCCAGCGCGCAAGGCTTGTTCAACGTGATGATCCTGGGTATCGGCGTCTTGCTGGCCAATTCCATTTGTCCCTACCTCATCCAAAAAACGTTCACGCAAGGTGACGTCACAAATTTCCGCGGTTTGTTCATCGTGCCGATGATTTGCTCCTTCGCCGCCGCCGTGGCGCTGGCATTATTCTTTCATCCGCCGGAAACGCGGACGGACACGAGCAATCTTAAACATTAAGCGCCGTTAGGCGCGTACGCCATCCCACCAAGAGATGGCGCAGCAGAGGTTGAAGTCACTGATACAACCCGTCCGCGCTGGATTTTTAGCTGTCCGATTCCCGCCAGTTTGCTTTAATGCCGCGCACTTTACATGAAAGTCACGCTTAACTGGCTCAAACAATACGTTGATTTCAACTGGTCGCCTGAAGAGATGACCGAGCGGCTCACCATGCTCGGACTCGAAGTCGAGGGCGTGCAGAAAATCGGCGGGGCGTTTGAGGGCATCGTGGTCGCGCAGGTCATCACACGCGATAAGCATCCTAATGCCGACAAGCTTTCGCTGTGTCGCGTCAACGACGGTAAGGGCGAACGCCAGATCGTTTGCGGCGCGCAGAATTTCAAGGCAGGCGACAAAGTGCCGCTCATCCTGCCGGGCGCATCGTTGCCGCCCAAGCCCGGCGAGAAGGAACCGTTCACCATCAAGGTCGGGAAAATTCGGGGTGTGGAATCGCAGGGTATGCTGTGTTCGCCGCAGGAACTTGGCCTGCCGGACCAAGTGGACGGCCTGCTGATTTTGCGCGAGGACGCCCAAGTCGGCCAGCCATTTGCCGAATACCTCGGGAAGTCAGGCAACGACGTGGTCTATGACCTTGAAGTCACGCCGAATCGTCCAGACTTGAACAGCGTCATCGGCATCGCGCGGGAAATCGCGGCGGTGACGGGCAATCCGCTGAAGATTCCGGTCATCCAATTTCTAAACACGGAATCCGAACCCATCACCGGTCTGGTCAGTGTGCGCAACGATGAACCGGAGTTGTGTCCCCGCTACACGGCACGCATCGTCCGTAAGGTGAAGATTGGCCCCAGCCCGGATTGGTTGCGGGCCACGTTGGAAAAAGTCGGCATCCGCAGCATCAACAACGTGGTGGATATCACCAATTACGTGATGCTGGAAAGCGGTCAGCCGCTGCATGCGTTTGATTATCATTTGCTCAAAGGCATGGATGGCAAACCGCCCGTGATCGTCATCCGCCGCGCCAGTGAGAGCGAAAAATTCACGACCTTGGACGGCAAGGAACGCACTTTGACCAGCCAGATGCTGCTTATCGCCGATGAAACCAAGGGCGTGGCGCTCGCGGGCGTCATGGGCGGGCAGAACAGCGAAATCCGCGACACAACGCAAGATGTGTTGATCGAGAGCGCGTATTTCAAACCGCAAAACATCCGCGCCACATCCAAGAAACTGGAATTGCGCACGGATTCCTCTTATCGCTTCGAGCGCGGCGGCGATGTGGGCATCTGCGATTGGGCGAGCCGCCGGGCGGCGCAGTTGATCTGCGACCTCGCAGGCGGCCAGGTCCGGACGCATGCGATTGATAATTATCCCGTGCAACATGCACCCAAGGAAATCACGCTCCGGCATCACAAGACGGAGACGTTGCTCGGTATTTCCATCGCTCCCACGGAACAGATTCGATTGCTACAAAGTCTCGGCTTGGAACACGTGAACGGCGGCGCGCCGACACCCGTGCCCATGGTCGAAGCGAGCGTGGACACCAAGACCTTGCTGAACAAAGACGTGATCGCCAGCCAAAGTCCGCCGGCCACCTTCAGGATTCCAACCTGGCGCGTGGATTTGAAGCGCGAGGCGGACTTGGTCGAAGAAATCGAGCGGTTGTATGGCTTGGAGAAAATTCCCGCCACACCGCCGCGCGGAGCGATCGGCACCAACGAGTTTGACAGCGTTCATGACCAGATCGCCGAAGCGCGCCGGATCCTGGCGGGTTTGGGCTTGAACGAAGCCCAGGGACAAACGCTCATTTCAAGTGCGGAGTTCGGACTAAAAAACGCGGAGTCGGTGATGCTGGCCAATCCGCTGAGTTCGGACATGGATATGTTGCGGCCGTCGTTGTTGCCGGGGCTGATCCATTCGTTGCGGCATAATGTCACGCGTAAGAATCATGACGTGACGTTGTTTGAGATCGGCAGGGTGTTCATTTTGAACGAAAAGACGACCAAAGAGGAGCGGCGCGTCGGGATTGCGCTGACGGGCCAGCGGCACACCTCATTTTGGAGCGGTGCGGAACGCGATGCAAAGCTGGATGCGTCTGATCTCAAAGGATTGCTGGAGGAATTTCTCGAACAATTTGGCCTTCGCGGTGTGACGTTCACCCGGCGCACTGAAAACGTAGCGTTATTCCTGGAATCTGCGACGGTGACCCTCGGAGGCAAACTGCCCCTGGGTGAAATCGGCCAACTCTCCCCTGCCCTCGCCAAGAAATACGATCTGCGCGATGCCGTGTTCCTCGCGGAATTGAATCTCGACCAGTTGCTCGCGCGTCGCAACCCGGCCAAATCTTTTAAGGCGTTGCCGCAATTTCCGTCCATCCGGCGCGACATCGCGATGCTGGTGTCCGAAGCGGTGACGCACGAGGCCGTGCTGCAAACGGTGCGACAAACCAAGCCGGCGAATCTGGAGAGCGTGGACCTGTTCGACGTGTTCCGCGGTAAAAACGTGCCCGAAGGCCAGAAGAGTCTCGCTTACGCGTTCACCTATCGGTCAGCGGAAAAAACCCTGACCGATGCCGAAGTGAACGGGGCGCATGACAAGCTGATTGAAGCGTTCCGCCAGAAACTCACCGCGAGTATCCGATAATTCCACTACTGAATCCAAATTCGTTGCTATTTTGTTGAACGCGGTCGTCCGTATTTTGTCCGAGACTTCCCAACCTTTAACGCTCGCGGAATTGTGAATTACTCTTTATCTTATAGATGGGCAAAAATGGTTAGGGTTGAGATATGCGCATATTGATTATTGATGACGAAGAAAGCATCCGGCAGACCGCTGCGGTGCTGATTGAAGGCATGGGCCATGAGACCGCCACGGCCGAAAGTCGCGGTGCGGCGCTGAAGCAAATGGACAAGGCTTCGTTCGACGTGGCTTTTTTGGATATCAAGTTAGGCACGGAGAATGGGTTGGAATTGCTGCCGGAATTGCTCAAGAGCAGCCCCAAGATGAATGTCGTCATCTGCACGGCCTACGCCTCCATTGAAACCGCCGTGGAAGCGATGCGCCTGGGCGCGGCGGATTACCTGCCCAAACCCTTTACTCCCGAACAAGTGCGGCAGGTACTGCGCAAGATCATCAAGACGCGCAAACTGGAAAATCGCGTTGCGGACTTGGAATCGCGGCTTTCCACCAACACACCTTCGGCTGATCTGACCAGCAACGAACCGGGTGTGCAACGCGCGTTGAACATCGCGTTCAAGGCCGCCGCCACGCCGGCTACCGTGATGATTTTGGGCGAAAGCGGCACGGGCAAGACCGTGCTGGCGCGCGCCATCCACGAAAACAGCACCCGCAAGGAAAACGCCTTTGTGACGGTGAGTTGCCCCAGCCTCTCACGCGAATTGCTGGAGAGCGAATTGTTTGGGCGCGTCAAAGGCGCTTACACCGGTTCGGCCAACGACACTTGGGGCAAAGTGGCGGCGGCGGACGGCGGCACGTTGTTTCTGGATGAGATCGGCGAATTGCCGCTGGAGATCCAGCCCAAGTTATTGCGGCTGCTGCAGGAAAAGGAGTACGAACGCCTCGGGGAAGCTAAAACCCGACAGGCAAACGTGCGCATCATCGCCGCGACCAATCGCAATCTGGAAGAAGCCGTGAAAGAGGGGCGCTTTCGGGAAGACTTGTTTTACCGGCTCAATGTCATCGCCGTGCAGTTGCCGCCGTTGCGCGAGCGGCGCAGCGACATGAAACGCATGGCCCAGGAATATCTTCAATTTTTCTCGCAGCAATGCGGCAAAGCCATCACCGATTTCTCGCCAGCCGCGGAACAGGTGTTGGAAAATTATGCCTGGCCGGGAAATCTGCGGGAGTTGCGCAATGTCGTGGAGCACGCGGTCATTCTCAGCAATGGCGATCACATAGAACCGGATGACCTGCCGGACAAATTGAGCCAGACCATCGCTCCGGCGACCAACGGAAACCATATCCAAGTCGGCCGGCCCATTGCGCTGGAAAAGCTGGAGAACGAGCATATCCGCCAGATTCTCGCGCAGACTTCCACGATGGACGAAGCCGCGCAGATCCTCGGCATCGGCCGCACGACGTTGTATGAGAAGAAAAAGAAGATGGAGTCCTGACCGGCAAGCGCGGTCAGTCTGTCAGCACGAATCTTTTCCGCCGGGCAGCAGTCCATCCCTACCCTGATCAGCCATGTTACGCACGCGCTTACTGCTGAATCTGATTCCCTTCGTGGCGATCTTGCTGGCGGTGGGTGGTTACGCCATCGTGCTCTTCTCTCATTTGGCGCACACCGTGGACATGACGGTGATGGACAATTATCGCAGCGCCATGGCGGCCCAATCCATGAACGCGGCCCTGTCCCGCATGGAAACCAGCCTTCATTTGGTGATGGAAGGCGACAAAAAATCCGGGGCCGCCTTCTTCGCGGACAATGAGCGCGCCTTTGAGGAGAATCTGAGCGTCCAGATGAAAAACGAAGGCGTCATGGATTTGACCGCGCAGGTGCGGACCAATTACGACGCCTTGCACCAGGCCGCCGTCACCATCCTCAGTCTCGACCAACGCCGCGATCAAAAGCGCCTTTTTGAACAGGAAGTGGTACCGCGCATCATGGCCGTGAACATGTTGCTGGAACAAATGCGCAAGGCCAGCCACGGGAACTTGCTGGCCACGAGCGAAAACATCCGCAAGATCAACCGGCATGTGACCCGCCTGATGGTGCTGGGCATGGCCGTCGCCCTGCTCGTGGCCGTTTACGCTTCATTCCACCTCGGCAAGGCAATCCTCAAGCCACTGCAACAATTGACCCGGGCTTCTCGCGAGGTTGGCCAGGGAAATCTCGACCAAACCATCCCGGTGGTGAGCAACGACGAATTGGGCGAACTCGCCCAGGCTTTCAACAAGATGGCGGCGCAACTCAAGACTTACCGCCAAAGCACCACGGAAAAGATCATCCGGCTGCATCGTACCATGGAGTCCGCGCTGGCTTCATTTCCCGACCCCATCTATGTGCTGGATCGCGAGGGGCATATTGAGCTTAAGAATCCCGCCGCCCAGGAATTAAGCCAGCGGCTGGAGTTGAATGACACGTTGCCTGAAGAGGTCGCAACCACCGCCAACCAAGTTTTGCGCACGGGTGAAGACTCCCTGCCTTACAATTTCAACGAAGTCCTGTCATTGCGCGTTAATGGCAGTGAAAAATCCTATTTACCGCGCATCCATACCATGCGTGACGAAAACCAGCAAACGGTCGGTGTGGCCGTGGTGATGCATGACGTGACGCGATTCCGGCTGCTGGACGACGTGAAAACGAATCTGGTGGCGACCGTAAGCCATGAATTGAAGACGCCGCTGACCAGCGTGCGGATGGTGCTGTATCTCCTCCTCGAAAAAACGGTTGGCCCGCTCAATCGCAAGCAATCTGAACTGCTGGAAACTGCCCGCCGGGATGCCGAACGCCTGCTGCAAATCCTCAACGATTTGCTCGACCTGGCGCGACTCGAAGCGGGTGATTCTGATTTGAACCGGGAACGGACTCCCGCCGAAGCCCTCGTGCAAACCATCATGGAAGAAGTTCGTCAGACTGTCACGCGGGAGGGCTTGAAGCTGGTCAACTTGATGGAGCCTGGTTTGCCAGCCGTCTCAGTAGACCGGCAACGCATCGGTCTCGTTTTCCACAATTTCGTGACCAATGCCATCAAGTTTTCACCGACGGGCGGGGAAATCCAATTGCGGGCCACGCGCTCGCAAAATGGCGTCCGTTTCAGTGTCACGGACCAAGGACCGGGAGTGCCGGAGGAATATCAGAACCGGATTTTTGACCGGTTTTTCCGGGTACCGGGCCAGGTTAAGACCGGGGCCGGGTTGGGTCTTTCCATCGCCCGGCAAATTGTCATGGCGCATGGGGGGCGGATCGGGGTTCGTAATCGCGCCGAAGCTGGCAGCGAGTTTTATTTCACGCTGCCAGCCATTGAAGAAGATTTGGCGCTCGGGTTCGGCAGCCCGATCAAGGCTGCACTGCCCGATAGAATCGAATTGGTGGGCGACTCGTCAGGGGATCGTTGATCGTCGCATTCCCGTTGGCATCCGGCGTGACATTGCCCAGCGCCTGCCATTGGGGATTCTTCAGTTGGGAGGTGTACTCAATCCGGCACAATTGGCCCGGCACCGCCCGAAAATCAATGCGCATGCTGCCATTGGTCAGCCGGTTAAGCTTCAGCCGGGAAATCGCCGGCGGCGTGTAATAAATGAGGTTGGACCGTGGGCTTTCCACACCGGCTGAATTGTAAGTGACGACATAAAGGTAATAGGTCGAATTCACCAGCAATTGAATCGTCGCCACGGGCACGCTTCCCACGTCCACACGGACCGGCGCGCCCCCGCTTGTCAAATTTGCGTAATACAGCGCATACCCGGCAACCCCGGCAGTTGTGTCCCAACCCAACGTGATTGGCATAGCTGCCGGGGTGGCGGCAGCTTGGGCGGGTGTGAACCCCGCAGAAATGAGCAACAACGCGGCCCCGAGTATTTGAACGACTTTTTTCATACGACTTTACGGCTACTACTGGGGCGGAACTTCAAACTCCAGGCACCACACTCGGAGAAACAGTTCCGCACTTTTGGTTCTGGAAGGTGTTAAGCAGTGCCGGTGCCACCGATGAAAGAAGCTCTTCTTGAAAAATCCGCATTGCGGAAATCCTGCGTGAAATTAACGCGCGTTGATTTGGGCTGAGCCGTAAAACCCTGATTTACAGGTGATTTATTGCATCAAAAAAACGCGCGAAATTTTCACCTCAGGGAATCCCCTTAGAAAAAAATCCGAATGAAAAAATTTATTCCGAAGTTGTTCCCAGCAACGGTTTAAGCAGTCGTGCGGAAGCCGAACTTCAGTTCCGAAATGGAACGGGCGCGAAAAACAAAAAATTTTCGCGCCCGAATTTTTTTGAACACGGACAATGCATCCGTGTCGCCACCGATTCTTTTACTTTAATCCCGCCAGAAATTCCACGAGGTCGCGGATTTCGCGTTTCGTCAACACCTCGCGCATGTTGTCCGGCATGCCGGACAAGCCGATGGCGCGGGATTTTATTTCGGCTTTCGTGATCTTCACCGTTCCGTCCTCAGGTGAAATCAGCTCCAAGGTTTCAGGCGTCTCGCTTTTGAGCGTACCCGCATAAGCCTGCCCGTTATTGAGGACGATTTGAACATTTTCAAATCCCGTTGCGATTTTGCTGTTCGGAAAAGCGATGGACTCCACGAGATAGGCACGGTCGGCCCGGCTGCCGATCCCGGTCAAATCCGGCGCCGCCGCGCCGCCTTCGCCGTTAAGCTTGTGGCAGCGCAGACAGGATGCCTCGATCTTTTCCCGGAATATTTTCTTCCCCAACGCCGCGTCCCCGCCGCTCTGACATTCGGTAAATTGCCGGCCGGACATCGTCAGTTGTTTCTGCAACACGCCCAGCTTCTCCTTCACCGGTTTATCTTGGCGCTTGGCCGCGGCTTCCAGAACGTCGAGTTGCAATTCGGCCGGTAAACTGCCGCCCAGAAAATCATCCAGCCGCCGCATCAAAAGCCGGTCGGCGGCGGGGTCTTTGGCATCCGCCAACAACGCAAACGCCGCCTGTTTCTCCCGCAACGTGCCGGATTCCATGCGCTTTTCAAAAAGCGTTGTCATCTGGTCGCCACTGAAGGACTTGGCGGCCAGTTTGGCGGCGGCAATGCGCAACTCTTCCGAACTGGATTCCGCCGCCTGATTCAAGGCTGTGGCAAATTCCGGAAATTCGATGGCGCTGAGAAATTGCAGCGCTGCCGCGCGTGTAGCTGGCTCGAGGTCATTGTTTTGAGCGATGGCAAAGGCGATTTCGCCCAAGCCCCGCCATTTCAATTTGGCGGCCGCTGTGAGCAATGCGGTTTTAACACTGGCCGGCGCCCGGTTGGTCAGCAATTCCGTGACTGCGGGCTGGAGATTCGCGAAATCCGGCGCCGTGCGAACGCCCAAAGGCCGCCAAAGTCCCGTCACATGGTCGGCGCCCGGCGGCTTCGACCAATCCGGCAATGCGTTGACGGCCTCCAAGCGGATGGCTTCCGGCAATTTTTCGTCTCCAGCCATGGCCACCACTCGCGCGACTGCAGCGGACGTGCTCAGCCGAAAATTGGCGTTGAGGATGCGGCGCAAAATGGCGTCTCGCGGACTGGGTTCTTCCCGGGAACCGGCAGGCAATGCCGCAAATTTTTCCCGCGTATCCGCCAGTGCGGCCAGCGCGGGCAAAGCCTTGGGCACCGGCACATCGTTGATGGCCCGGGCGGCTTCAGCCACCACACGCGGGTCGGCGTCGGTAAGGAATCGCTCCAAGCGGGGCGAAGCGAGGCGGCGTAGCGCCACCACTGCAGCCAGCCGGACGTCCATGGAGGGATCTCCCGCCAGCGCGGTCAAATCGGCATCGGTGGCGCAACTGACCAGCCCCATCATGCCGGCATGACGCAACCACGGATCGCCGCCGCAGTCCCGCAACATAACGGTCAAAGCCGGCAAATTCTCTTTATGACCAAATTTTGAAAGTGATAACGCCGCAAAATAGCGCACCCGCGGTTCCGCATCGGCAAGTAAACTCACCAATTGCTTCTGATATCTAGCATTCCGCGCGTCTCCAATGACTTTGGCGCATTGCGCGCGGACTTCGGGCTCGGGATCCGCTAATAATTTGGTGAAATCACCGCGGGCGCCACGGCGTTCGAGCTGTCCCAGCCCCCAAATCGCGTGCAAGCGGGCCAGCAAATTCGTGTTGCCGATGGCGACCTGGGTCAGTTGCTTCTGCGCTTTGTGGGCCACCAACGCGAATTGCGCCTCCTGCCGCACGCGCCGGTCCGGGTGCGCGAGCAACGGGACCAATTCAGCGTTGGGACGTTGCTCAAAGCCTTCAGCAAAAAGTTTTTTGACCTGGGCGATCACCGGCTGCTGACGTTCGTCCGGCTGATAAAGCCGGTAAATCCTGCCCTTGCCCAAGCCGCTCCAGCCATTGATCCAATCAGTGGCATACAGGCAGCCGTCATAACCGAAATCAATGTCCGTCGGCAGAAAGTCCCACCAAAATTTTTCATTTTTCCCCAGTTCAAAACCCGCGCCCTTGGGTTTGACGGTAAAAGCGTAGACGCCGCTGTTGGGCGTGGGGCTGCCGCTAAAGTTGCAGAGGAAAAAATGGCCGCGCCATTCCCGCGGCAAACCGGTGCCAGGGTCGAACATCAGTCCACTCGGCCCGTTGCTGACTTTCGAAGATATCGGCGGCAATGCGTAAGCCGCGCGATCGGGAAAATCTTCATAGCAAAGCCGTTCACCCAGCCACGAGCTGCGGGCCATGGGTTTCTCAATGAACTGCCAGCCGACGCGCCAACCGGCGTCGCCGCCCTCGGCGAGATATACGATGCGCGCGGGGTCGCCCGCGTCGGAATTATTATCGCCGGTCCAAAGATTTCCCTGGTCGTCAAATGCCAATTCCTGCGGGTTGCGGAGACCGGTATAAACGATCTCCAGATTTGAACCGTCGAGTTCGCAACGATAAACTGCGCCACTCTCGGGGTTGTCCACCGTTTTACCATTCGGCAAAACGACGTGGGCGCCCCGGTCACCGATGGAAAAATAAAGCCGCCCATCAGGACCGATGATCAAACCATGCAAGTCATGGCCGATAAAACCATAACGCACGCCGTAGCCATAGCTGAGGCTCTTGCGCCCATCGGCAACGTGGTCGCGGTTGGTGTCCGTGAGCAGCCAGAGATTCGGGATGTCCGTGTAGTAAACGGCGCCGCGGCGCGCCAGTACCCCCGAGCCGAGGCCATCGGGTAACGCGTTAAAACCACCGGCGAAGACGGTTGACCGGTCACATTTCCCATCGCCGTCATTGTCCCAAAGGAAGGAGATCCGGTCCTCATGGTTCGTCCACCACGCCATGTTCTTCGGCTCAAAACGTTTGGTGTAAGCGACGCGTTCCTCAACGGACTTGGAGGCGAGCTCCGTATCCAACCAATGCATGCGATTGCGGATATCTGGCACGCCTGTGTTGGCCCTGAAGCTCTCGGCAACATAAAAGCGCCCGTGTTCATCGATGCAAAAAGCGACCGGATTCGCCAACAGCGGTTCGGCGGCGACGAGTTCGCACCGGAAACCTTTGGGCAACGTGAAGCCTTTGATGGCGCGTTCCGCCTGACCATCATCGCCGCCCGTGGTTGCAGCCTGCGAGGGGTTCAATTCTTCGACCGCGTGAAGACCTGGTGACTGCAGCAACACCGCAACGAGAAAGCCGGCACTAATTTTTCGTAACATGCGGCGCGAAGACTATCAACTGCAGCCTCAAGCGCAAGGAAGCGCACGGGGGTTAAACGTGCCGAATCGGGGATTGCGCTTGGCTGAAGTCTAAACGACCGGCGGGCCAGCGGGCATCGGCGGAATTGCCGGCGGCGCGGGCTTCCGACACCAGGGGAAAATACCGGTAAACGACAGGCCCAATGAAATAACTGCGGCGATTCCAAATGAACTGAGGACAATGGTTCCCAAATTGTGCCTGACGAAGTTGCCACCGGCCTGTTTCGCCAGGTCATAATTGCGCGTGCCCGACGCGTCGGGATTATCCACCCCGACTTTGCCCCCAGCGATGGCCCCGCCACCGATACAAATGCCGAAATACAAAACTATGAACAAAAAAGGAAACAGGACCATTGCGGTCAAGGCGCGCTTTAGAAATGTCATAATCTCTTTTTTGGGTGGCCCGAATATTTTACGCCCAAGCCCCCAGCTGCTGCAACCCTGTTTGCCCAAGAGTTCGATGACACCACGCAGGTACGCCCCATCATTCCCTTACGCTCAGGACGACGTTTATGGACGCTTCCGAGATGCGATCCTCCAGTCCACGCCGGTCAAAATGTACATGATACGGAACGCTACATGCCTGGCTGGCAGCGTCGGGAAGATTATTCGCAAATAGACGGAGAAACTCGGGTTTGCCGGAAATAAGCAATTGGCCCTCGGCGACCGAAATAAGTAGCAGGTCCGTCGTCTTGCAAAGACGGATCCGTTGCAAGCGGCATTGATACGGTGAAGCTTTGAATTCCGAATGTGCCGGCACATCTATGGCCGGTGGTGCTGCTTCACAGAAACGAAGGATCACTGAGCGCAGTCCGGACAATTCACTCTTTGAGCCTTTAAGTTCAATTTCTTCGTATGGCTTGCCCGAATGTCGAATTCTGATCACGAGATTTCGGGCCCATGCGAGGCAGGAAAATTTCAGCGCTTCGCCAACGCGGGAGCTTCGCCGGAAGAAACCCGCAGCAGGCGTTGGATCTCCTCGACCCCGTGACCCGCAAAAGTAGCGTAACGGCCATCCTTATCCGCGTTGCTGCGCGTGCCGGTGAGCACGCCGACGACGTGGCCCTGCGCATCCACCACCGGAGCGCCGCTGAATCCTTCCAAGTTGGCCGGAATAGCCAGCGTGCCTTCAATGATTCCGTCAGCCGGGTTGGTGATCTTGCCGGTCAAAACTTCCTGGGTCTGCTTGTCGTTTTCGTAACGGGCCCCCACGATGTAAACGGTTTCGCCGGAGTGCGGCAGTTCCTGACGAAACTTGAGCGGCACGGCGGGATACTTGGCAGTGTTGTTATTATCAACGTCGAGGAGCAACCAGTCCTGGAACGTTCCGTAAAAATCGGCTGAACCAAACAATCCCGTCACTGCCACGCTGCTATCCGGTTGGTCGCGCGGATGCAACTTCCAATTGACGATGGCTTTATCCACCTCGGCCACGCGCAATGTGGGCGTCACCCCGCCGTCCGCACCCAACAGGTGTTTGGCGGTGGCCGCGATGACGCGCTTGCTGGGCAGTTCCACGAGGAAAGCACTCGCGCCTTGAAGCGCGGAGTGGCCGCGAAATTCCGAATCATGGGTCAGGACCAGTTGCGGCCATTCGGTCTTGGGCTTGGCAGCCCAGGTTTCCGGCGTGAGTTTTTGCGCAGCCGGTTTTGAGAATGTGATCAATCCATATCCGCCACCTGCCACGAGCAACGCGGTGGCTGCGTAAGGCAGAATGAATCTCATATTCCATTCCCGGCCCCCCCGTTCCATGTGCGCATCCAAACCGCGAAACATCCAATACAATCCCAAAATATGAATGATGGTACTGACGATATCGCCCGCGAGCAACGCGAGGGCGGTGTCACCCGCAAACAGCGCCATGCCCACGATGTAAGGCGTGAAATATTTCTTCCAACTGGCGACGCCGAAGAAAAGGTATAGCAACCCCAGAGTGATATTTAACCCGAAGGCGACGGTTATCCCCAGTTTGCCGAAAAGCTCGCCGGCTTGACCGATGGGATAAACCACCGAAAGCCCAAGTGCAAAACCGCCCTCGCTGCCAACGCGAGCAGCAATGGAATTAAAAGCGGACAAAGCCGCGATCCAGAAAAACCAACCCGCCCCACTACGCACCGCGCGCCGGAATCGAGAGTCGGCGATCTCCTGCTCCAACGGGTCTATTTTCAAAGTCTCATTGTCGTAGCGGCTGACAACGACGTCCTTGACGCTCAATTCTTCAAAGTCCGACGCCGTGGACCAATGGGTGACGTCACTGCGCTGGACGAACGTCGCCCCGGTGACGCGCCCGTCGGCAATCCGCCGTTTCATTTCTTCCAGATCGAACGGACCTTCATTCGCGCCGTCCTGACCTGAGACAGTGTACGTGAATTTTGATGCCTTTTTCATGCAGTCAGACCCTTGAAACGTTATTATTTCAAGGCTGCTGCGGTAAGCTGCAAGGAAGGTGCCAGTTAAATGAACGAAATAAGTGACATGAGCACTCTTGTACTCATGTACTCATACAAGCTTTTTTAGCTTCCCGTCTTCGGCGAGTCTCTTGACCAGTTCCTTCACCTTTTGCCCCTGACTTTTGTGGGCGAGCAGGACGGCATCGTCCGTCTGCACGAGGATAGAATCGCGCAGGCCGACCACGGCAATGGGCGTGCGGCGATCTTTGCTGCGCGCGTCGAAGATGATATTCCGTGCGCCGTCCACGTGAATGAAATCCGCAATCGCGGCGTTGCCCTCCGCATCCTGCTTGATGTGGCGACCCAAAGCGGTCCACGAACCAAGGTCATCCCATTGAAAGGCGCCGTCCGCTACGATGACATTTTGCGCGTGCTCCATCAGCGCGTAATCAATGGAGACGCGTTTGACCGTCGGATATTCCTTGGCCAGCACCTTGGCGAGCTTGGCCGGGTTGCCGGCGACTTTGAACCAGCGTTGGCAGGCTGCGTACATCTCCGGCTGATGTTTTTGCAATCCCTCGGTGATGGTCACGAAACTCCAGATGAACATCCCGGCGTTCCAGCGATACTCGCCGCTGTTCAAATATTCCAGCGCCTTGTCAAAGTGCGGCTTCTCGACGAACCGTTCGGCCTTGAAAAAAGTGGTCTTGGTTTTCTTGGCGCCCGGCGGCGTGGGCAAGGCCATGCCCGTGTGAATGTAGCCGTAACCCGTCGCCGGTTCGGTCGGCTTGATGCCGATGGTGATGATGGCCCGACCGCGCGCCGCCATGTCGAAAGCATCGCTCAACACCTGCTGAAATTTTTTCTCTTCGGGAATGACGTGGTCCGCGGGCAGCACTGCCATGACCCCGGTCGTGGAACGCGCTCCGACGAGCGCCGCGCCGAGCGTGACCGCCGCGCACGTGTCGCGCCCCATCGGTTCGGCCACGATGTTTTCCTTCGGAATTTTCGGGAGCTGTTTGCGGACTTCCGGCAGGTGCGCTGCGTTGATGATGATGAAAATATTCTTCAGCGGCACCAGCGGGAGGACATGGTCCACCGCTTGTTGTAGCAACGAACGGTCCCCGAGCAGCTTGAGGAGTTGCTTGGGGGTTTTCTCGCGGCTTAACGGCCAAAAACGTTCGCCGCGCCCGCCGGCCATGATGACGACGAAACGATCTTTACCGCCCGATGGTTTCTTCATTGCGGGGATTAAACCCAAACACCGTGGGAAACGCAAAAAATGATTTTGAATCCGGGGCGAAAATTATGTCGGCGACGACATTAAAAACCGACCCGGCGGACTCCGGGTCGGTTGAGGCAAAGCACTTCTAAAACTCGAATTCTTCATTCCTTTTGGATCCGCACAAAACCGGTGTTTCCCGCTGGCAACACCACTGTGGTCGTGGTTTGGGCGCCACCCGACGCAATCCCCGTGGCAACCGGAGTCATGGTGACGGTCACGTTCGCGCTGTGGAGAATGGCATAGGTCGCCGCCACCTCGGAGGTCCAAGTGAGGGTCATTTCGCGCGTCGTCGGATTGTAAGATTGGGCGGTGATGACCAGTGGCGTGACGGCGGGGGCGTCCGAATACACTGCCAAGTTATCGATCCAATAATGAATCGGATTGGCGGGGTCCGAGTTGGAGCCGATATTCATTTCAAAATAAGTGGAATTCGCATCGGTCCAGCCCAAGCCCGCAAAGTTGGTCTTAAAAGTATAGATCCGCAACACCCGGTCGCCGGCATTCTGCCACGAGTTGACGACCTCATTGATTTGCGTCCAACCGACCGCGCTGTTGCCGACAACGTTGATGTGCCACCATTGCGCGCTGGCGTTGAAACTCGCGCCGTCCACCAAGATGGAAAAACGTACGTGCCCGCCACCCGCGTTAATCATCGACCGGATGTCCGCCCTCTGGGTCTCATTAAAAATACATTTTGGACTGGGATCGCCCAAGACCCACCCGCCGTTGGTGGCGTTAGCCTGAAGCGACCCGCCAATCGGCCAATCGGCTGGTCCGGGGGACCATTGACATCCATTCACCCATTCCGGGGGCAGCGCACTGTCAAACGTGTTGGTGAAATTGGCGTGCGCACGAACCCAACAAAGAAGCACCGTGGCCGCCACCAGAATTTTGAAGGAATTGGTTTTCATGGCCGTTTCGCTTGGGACTCGTCAAACCTAGCACGCGTCAAAAACAATTCATGTCGCCAGATTTAATGACACGGGACGACAACCATTAGCTTGGCTGTTAGTCGGCAGCCCGTGAATTGCGACCCAACCCTCCTTTTTGCGCTTAGGCCCGGGACTTTACCGCGTCTCCGAGCGACTTCACAAACGCGCCCACGCGCGCCACCAACTCCGGCGATTTGCCATGCTCGGCGATCTGATTCACCACCGCGCTCCCCACCACGATGGCTTCCGCGTGTTGCGCCACCGCCTTCGCCTGCTCCGGATTCGAGATGCCGAATCCGATCGCGATGGGCAGCTTGGTGTGCGCGCGAATCTTTGCCGTCATCGCGCCGATGGTGTCCGCCACCTTGGTCTGCATCCCCGTCACGCCTTCACGCGACACGTAATACACAAAACCCGTGGCACGTTTCACGATCAACTCGATGCGCGCTTCCGGCGTGGTCGGCGCCGCGAGGTAAATATTGCAGAGCCCCGCCTGCTTCATCAGCGCTTCGTAATTGTCGCTTTCCTCCGGCGGCAAATCCAACACCAACAAACCATCCACGCCCGCCTGCGCCGCCTCGTTGATGAATTTCTCCATGCCGACCTTGTGGATCAGATTGAAATAAATATAAAGCACCACCGGCACTTGCGACTCCTTGCGGATGGCCGCGACGGTCGCCAAAACTTTGGGTGGCGTCGTGCCCGACTCCAACCCGCGTTGCGCCGCCAGTTGATTCACCAACCCGTCCGCCAGCGGATCACTGAACGGCACACCCAACTCCAAAACGTCCACGCCCGCCTTATCGAACGCCAACGCCAGTTGCAACGTGGCCGCAAGATTCGGGTCGCCCGCGCCGATGTAAACGATGAAGCCTTTTTGCTTCGCCTGCTGCAACTGCGCGAACTTCTGGACGATACGATTCATGTGGGCGGGATTGTTCCGCCGTGGGCGAAAGCTGGCAAGCGGCAAGTTAAACGCATCCCGACCGAAAAATCTTACTCTTAATCTTAATCCGGCCCTCCCATCGAAAAAAACGACGTCACCTAAAAAGTATCGATTCACGCCTACGCGCGATGTCCGGTTATTCATTACCACATGAGCGCATTCCTTTTGTTCGCCTGCGGTTCGATGCACTTCACCCCGTTTCAAGAGGCGCTGCTCTTTTCGCTGCTCATTGGCTGGTTTGCCAGTCTACCCCTGGCGTTTATAAATCCCGGCCTCATTTCCTCCTTGCGGGTCAGCGCCCGCTGCAAACAGATACATTGGCTTATCTGGATTGCCTTCGTCAGCGCGGGACTGCTGGTTTACGCGCAGGGTCTTAGCCGGATGGAGGGCGAGGCGTGGATTATTCTCATCTGTGGAGTGCCCCTGCTCGCTGTGTCCCAGTTTGCGGTGCTCCTTACAACGCACTTATACATCTGGCGTAAGCGAAGGCGCAGTGAACAACAGTAAAGCGCATCACAATCGCAGCGTTCTTGCCGGCATCGACCAAATCGACGCTCCGATAAAAATATCGATTATAAGGGCTTCAAATCGCTGGGTATCCTCCCAGCATGGATATCCCGATATTCGCCTGCGGCCCGAGTCTTGAAAACTATTATCCCTTTATTTTAATTTTCGTCTGCTGGATCGGCGCCTGGTTGCTCGCCCTCGTCAGTTTGTATCGGGTTGCCTCGCGGGAAATAGGAACGCCGACAAAGATGCTCCACATGATCATCCTGGTGACGAGCGCCGTCCTGACCCTGCCCCTCTTCTTCGAAGGATTGGATAACCCCGTTGCTGGCGTCGCCATCTTTCTGGTTCCTCCCGTGCTGCTCGGCCAGTTCATCTGGCTGCTGTTCACCAATCCTCCAAAAAAGCCGTCACCGCGCGAGTCCAACCAAGCCTCGGATTCAATGAGCCATGAAAACCCTTAAAGTCTTTTGTCGCACATTTGCTGACATCACCCTCCGCACGCTTAACGCCGCAGCGGTTGTGCTAGGGATTCCCTTGTTGATGATGGCTGGCTACGTCCTTGGGCTGGTGCTGCTCACGTTATTTGGCGGGGTTACGACCGGCCGACTATTCGGAATTCTTTGGGGCCAGCGCTGCTAATCTGGAAGGACGTGTTATCCGAGTCCCTCCGAATGTTTTAAGAATTGTGGCGCTGCCACACCAAACGCAAACCTTCCAACGTCAGGTTCGGCTCCACGCGTGAAATCTCCGGCAACTTCGCCCCGATCAATTTCGCATAACCACCCGTCGCGACGACCGGCAAACGGTTTGCCTTTAACTCGCGTTTCAATTGCACGAGCAAGCCACGGATCAACCCACGATACCCATGCACCGCGCCCGCCAACATCGCGTGCTCGGTGGATTTGCCGATGGCGGACCGGACTTCGCGGATTCTGATGCGCGGCAGCAACGCCGTTTTCTCGTGCAAATAATCCGTCATCGCCGCCAGCCCGGGCGCAATGATGCCCCCCACGTAATTGCCGCTCGCGTTCACCACGTCAAAAGTCACCGCCGTGCCGAAATCCACCACGACCACCGGCGCGCCGAAATGGTACCGCGCCGCCGCCGCGTTCGCCAGCCGGTCCGGGCCGATGCTGGCGGGCTTCGGATAATCAATCCCCACGCCGCGCAAAGTTTTGGGCGTTAGTTCCAAGCAGGAAAGTTTCCACGTTTGTTTCACCACACGCTTGACCAACGGTGTGGCGCGCGGCACGACACTGCAGAGGGCCGCCCCTTCCAATTTCACCTTTCCAACAAATTTCGCGATGCGAGCCGAAGCCTTGCCGTCGAACAACAATGCCGTGGGGACATCGGTGTGGCTGACGATGCGTCGGCGATTTGCCAGGCCGACGTGCGTGTTCGTGTTGCCGATGTCGAAAAGTAGAATCATATCAATACCCGTGGCTGCGCTCGTGAGAGCGCGGCTGACTAATCCAATTATTTCTCCAGTGTGACATCCCCGCCGATGATGCGCTCCAACCGGCCATGTTCCGTGCGCAGCAACAGCGCGCCGTCTTCGCCCAACGATTCCGCGCGACCCCGGATGCGCCGGTCTCCGACGTGGATGGCGACATTCCTGCCGATGGTGGTGCAACGCTCCTCCCATTCATCAGCCACCGCGGCGAATTGCCCGGAACAGATCCGCGCGTAGTCCTGGTCCAGTTCCCGGAGCACCGCCGTCGCCAGCTCTGGCCGGGAGACCAGCTTGCCGGTCTCAATCTTCAGCGACGTGGCGATTTTCTTCAGGTCGGCGGGAAACTCACTGGCGCTCAAATTCACATCCACGCCCACACCCAAAATGACATGCTTGACGCGGTCCACCTCAGCGCTGAGTTCAGTGAGAATTCCCGCGACTTTCTTTCCGTCGATCAAGATGTCGTTCGGCCATTTGATCTCGGGCGCCAACCCCGTTTGCTGTTGGATCGCGCGCCAAAGCGCTGTGGCTGCGGCTACGGTGAGTTGCGTGGTTTCCTGTGGGCGCAAAGCCGGGCGCAGTAATACCGAAAACCACAGTCCTTTGCGCGCAGGCGAAATCCATGGACGTCCCAAGCGACCGCGACCTTTGGTCTGCGATTCCGCGAACACCACGACCCCTTCCTTCACCCCGTCGCGCGCGAGCTTTTCGATGACGTCGTTGGTGGAAGTGGTTTGCTCGAAGACGCGGATGTCGCGTCCGATGGCCTTGGTCTTGCCGAGGCGCGCCAGCAAATCATCCGCATGCAACGCATCCGGCGCGCTCAGCAAGCGGTAGCCGCGATGCGGGCTGGCTTCGATGTCGTAACCGAGCTGGCGCAGGTCTTCAATACGGGCCCAGATCGCGGCGCGACTGACGCCTAGTCGCTGGGACAATTCCGCGCCGGAGACACCGTCTTGATCAGCTCGAAGCGCGGTTAGGATTTGGGCGTCAGTGGTCATTTGTTTTTAGCCACAGATTTGCACTGATGAAACACAGATAAAGAATTTCGAAATGAATGCCACGGGTAGGACCTCGTTTTTCGGCATCTGTGTTTCATCTGTGTAAATCTGTGGCTGCTTCACTTGAAATCCAATCCAATATCCACCGCCGGCGCGGAATGGGTAAGCGCGCCGACCGAAATAAAATCCACTCCGGTTTTTCCAATAGCGTGGATAGTCTTCAGATTGACGCCGCCGCTGGCTTCGGTTTTCGCACGCCCTGCAATCAAGCCGACTGCCTGACGCAATTGCGCGAGCGTCATGTTATCGAGCAGGATGATATCGGCGCCGGCTTCCACAGCTTGCACGACTTGAACCAAAGTATCCGCTTCCACCTCCACGCCCAGCCGGGGAAATTTCTTCCGCGCCTGCCGGACCGCAGCCGTGATGGCGTTCGGCTTCGCGCCCCGCAACGCCGCCAGGTGATTGTCCTTGATGAGCACCATGTCGAACAAGCCGATGCGGTGGTTGCAGCCGCCGCCGCAAACCACGGCGTATTTTTCAAAGTGCCTCCAGCCGGGCGTCGTCTTCCGGGTATCGAGGATCTTTGCGTGCGTGCCTTTGGCCTCGGCGACGAATCGCGCCGTCACCGTCGCCACGCCGGAGAGCCGCTGGACAAAATTAAGCGCCACACGCTCCGCGGAAAGTATCGCCTGCGCCGGGCCGGAAACGTTGAGTAACGGTTGCCCTGCCTTGGCATGCTGCCCATCACGGATGAGGCGCTTGACCTTCACCCGGGCGGAAAGCTGGCGAAAGGATTCCTCCGCAAAAGCCAGTCCCGCCACCACGAGCGGTTCGCGCGCGCGCATGACGGCATTGACGGTGGCTGCGCGCGGCACGGTGGCCAGCGTCGTCACGTCCCCACTGCCCAGATCTTCAACCAAGGCCGCGCGGACTGCGGAGGAGATTTCGCGTGCGTTGAGCTTTTGCACGCATTGAAGATGACGGAAAGCCGCCGCGGGAAAAAGGGAAAATCACGCCCGGCTAGTCAATCCGTAGCGCCTGTTCCAGCAATTCCGACAAATGGCTGGCCATGGCCGTTTCATTCACCGCGAGGGTGGCACCGGCCTGCCGGGCGGACTCCTGCCGGGTGGCATCGTTGTCCGCGGTGAAAGCGATGATCGGGACGTGCTGGGTCAAACCGTCCTTTTTTAACTTCACAATGAGCCCATCCAAGTCTTCCTTGGACTCTTGCAAGTCCGCCACGATAAGCATGGGGCCTTCGCCTTGGGCACATGCCAGCAAGCCGGCAGCGTCAGAGCATGCTTGGACGCGGTAGCCCAAATCCTGCAGCCGGTTCACAATCTGGCTCCCGGGCATGACTTTTTCGTACAGAACCAACGCCAAAGGTTGCGTCACGTCCTAGAGATTGCTTTGAGAACGGGAAAAATGCAAAAAATTTTGTGTAGCCGGTTGAAATTTAACCCTTTGAACCACACAAACGCCCGGGGATTTGAGACTTGACGCACTTATTCAAAATTACTAGATTCCACGCTAGAACGGCATAGAGATTTGCTGGCTTTGGCCAGCGCGAGAAGTCGGAAGATTAAATCTCCGACTTTTTTATTCCCCACGGGGAGTGCCGTCAACGAGCTATGAACGCCGATTTTTTAGCGGTTCTCGAGTTTTGGGAGCGCGAAAAGGGCATCAGCCGTGATGTCCTGGTCGCGGCCGTCCAAGATGCCCTGCTCTCTGCTGCCAAAAAGGCAGTCGGCCCCGCGCGTGAACTTCGGGTGGCCATTGACCAGAAGAACGGTGATATCAAGGCTTTCGCCAAGCTCGTGGTGGCGGAACGGGTCGTTTCCAAGCATGACCAGATTTCCGTGTTCGACGCCCGTCGCATCAAGGCTGATGCCCAAGTCGGCGAGGAAATTGAGATCGAAGTGACCCCCACGGGCTTTGGCCGCATCGCTTCCCAATACGCCAAACAGGCGTTGATGCAGAAGATCCGTCAGGCGGAGAAATCCCTGATTTTCACCGAATTCAAGGACCGCGTGGGCGACATCATCAGCGGCACAGTCCGCCGTTTTGAGCGTTCTGACGTGCTGTTGGACCTCGGCAAATACGAAGCACTGCTTCCTAACAAGGAACGCGTGCCAACGGAAGAATACCAGGTCGGCGAACGCATCCGCTGTTACGTTAAAGCCGTCGAGCAAGGCCCGCACGGCCCGGAGATCATTTTGTCCCGCGCCGATCCGCGTTTTGTCATCAAGCTGTTCCAATTGGAAGTTTCCGAAGTCAACGACGGCACGATTGAGATCAAAGGCATCGCCCGCGAACCCGGTTTCCGTACCAAGCTCGCCGTCTGGACGCGCGATGAAAAGGTGGATCCGGTCGGCGCGTGCGTCGGCTTGCGCGGGCAACGCGTCAAAAACATCGTTCGCGAACTGAACAACGAAAAAGTGGATATCATTCGTTGGGATCCGAACATCCGCACCTTTATCGCCAATGCCCTCGCGCCGGCGAAGTTGAAGACTTTTGAAGTGGATGAAGCCAACCGCCGCGTGCGCATCCTGACCAGCGACGACCAGCTTTCGCTGGCCATCGGCAAACGCGGCCAGAACGCCCGGCTCACCTCCAAGCTCACCGGCTGGAACGTGGACATCGAGGCGGAAGTCGTCATCACCAAGGGTTTTGACGAGAAAATGGCCGAAGCCGTCACCGCGCTTGCGAGTATTCCGGGGATTTCAAAGGAGCAGGCCGATGTGCTGGTGCATCACGGCTTGATGCGTTTGGAAGATCTGTTGCAACTCGAAGTTGGCGATCTGGCAGACATGCCGCAGATCAGCGATCAAGCTGCCGCCATCCTGGAAGCTGCGCGGAAGGAAGCCGAGCAGCGCAAGATTCAACTCGGTGGCGACGAAGCCGCCGCTTGATTGTGATGAGTATCACGGTAAATTTTTTGCCCGGTTTTTTTGGTTTATGAGAACCCCGGGTAATCGTCGGTGGATTTGGATAGATAATTATGCCCGTTCGTATTTACGACATCTCGAAGAAACTTGGCCTGGAAAACAAGGAAATCCTAGCCAAAGCGAAGGAATTGGGCATCACCGCCGCCAAAGTTCCGTCCAGTTCGCTGGATAAAATCACTGCCGAATATCTCGAAACCGAGATCATCAAGGCGCATCCTGAATTAGCCGCCGCCAAGGCTCCCCAACCGCCGCCACCGCCACCGCCAGCCGCTCCCGAGCCCGTTGTCATTGTCACTGCCCCGCCCCCGCCGCCGGAACCGGTCGTGATAGTTGCACCTCCGGCACCTGTGGCCGAGAAACCAGCCGCGCCTCCGGCGGAAGCGCCTGCCGCTGCCACTCCCCCGACGGCACCGCCCCCGCCTCCGGAACCCACAGGTCCGCGCGTCGGCGATAAAATCGGTTTCATCCAATTGCCCACGCGCCCAAGTGCGGCACGTCCGGCGGAAAAACCCGCCCCGGCACCCGCGCCGCGCCCGCAGCAGCAGCAAACCAATCGCCCGAGTCCCGGCGGACGCTTCGATAACCGTCGCGGCGGTCCCGGCCAGCGATTTCCTTCGCGTGACCGCGACGAACGCCCCAAACCGGCGGCCGCACCCGTCGTCGCCCCGAAATTTGTCGCCCCTGCCGACGGCCAGGTCATTGTCATCAAGCCGCCGATTATCGTGCGCGAACTGGCCGAACAGCTAAAACAAAAGCCGTTCAAGATCATCGCCGACCTCATCGAATTGCGCGTCATCGCGAACGTCAATCAGGCGATCGATGAAAAGATCGCCCAGCAGGTCTGCGCTAAATACGGTTTTCGTTTTGAAGTCGAGAAACGCGAGCGCGGCGGCGGTGTGGTCCACACCCAGACCAAAAAAGTCGAACTCGACGTGGACGACAAGGTGGAGGATCTCAAGCTCCGCGCCCCTGTCGTCACCATCATGGGTCACGTTGACCATGGCAAAACGTCGCTCCTCGACGTCATCCGCAAGGCGAATGTCGCGGAGGGCGAATCCGGCGGCATCACCCAGCACATCGGCGCTTACACCATTTCGTTCCCGCACCCCGAGCGTAAAGGCGACCTGCAACAGATCACTTTCCTGGATACGCCGGGCCATGCTGCCTTCAGTTCCATGCGCGCGCGCGGCGCGAACGTGACGGACATTGTCGTGCTCGTGGTCGCCGCCAATGACGGCGTCATGCCGCAAACGTTGGAAGCGCTGAGCCACGCGAAAGCGGCCAAAGTACCCATCCTCGTCGCCGTCAATAAGATCGATCATCCCAACGCGAACCCCATGAAGGTCCGCCAGCAGTTGCAAGAACAAGGGCTCGTGCCGGACGATTGGGGTGGCGAAACGATTTTTGTGGATTGCTCCGCCCTTACCAAACAGGGCGTGGATAAGCTGCTTGAAATGATTTTGCTCCAGGCGGATTTGCTGGAGTTGAAGGCGAATCCCAACCGCCGCGCCAAAGGCAACGTCGTGGAATCCGGCCTCGAACCCGGCGGCCCGATGGCCACCGTGCTCGTGCGCAAAGGCACGTTGCATGTCGGCGATGTCATCATTTGCGGCCAGTATTACGGCAAGGCGCGCGCGCTCATCAATGAAGAGGGCCAGCGCTTGAAGGAAGCTGGTCCCTCCGTGGCCGTGAAAGTCCTCGGCTTGAACGGCGTGCCCGAAGCGGGCTTGGAATTCAGTGCGGTGGAAGATGAAAAAGCCGCGCGCGAACTCGCCGGCCAACGCGCCACCGAAGCTCGTTCGCTCGCTCAGGAAGCGCGGTCCAAGGTCACGTTGGAAAATCTGTTCGCCTCGATCGACTCCCAGACGGGCAAAGTCCTCAAAGTCGTCGTCAAAGCGGACACCCAAGGCTCGGTGGAAGCCATTGTCGAAGCGCTCAAGAAAATCGAGTCCGACAAGGTCACGCTGGATGTCATCCATAGCGCGGTCGGCACCATCACGGAATCCGATGTGTCACTGGCTTCTGCTTCCAATGCCATCATCCTCGGTTTCCACACCCGCGTGGACAGCGGCGTGGCGGACAAAGCCAAGCACGAAGGCGTGCAGATCAAGCTTTACGCCATCATCTATGAATTGATCGACCAGGTGAAGGAAGGTATGGCGGGCTTGCTCGATCCGCTGGTCAAGGAAGTGGTCGTCGGCAGCGCCGAAGTGCGCCAGATTTTCAATCTCTCTAAAGGCGTGCCCGTGGCCGGCTCGGTGGTCACGATGGGCCGCATCGCGCGTGGCAAGGTGCGCGTGCGCCGCAAAAAAGAGATCATTTACGAGGGTGTCACCCAGTCCCTGCGCCGTTTCCAGGATGAAGTCAACGAAGTGCGCGCCGGCATGGAATGCGGCATCCGCATCGATGGCTTTGAAGAATGCCAGGTCGGCGATATCATCGAGTGTTATGCGGTCGAAAAAGTGGCCGCGAAGTTGTAACCCTATTTGACACCGCGCGCGGAACTCACGGCAGCGGTGAATGAAACGAAATCGTAATTCCTCATGCCTTCCCTGCGATTACTCCGGGTGCGCGAACTGCTGAAGCGCGAGATTGGCGAGGTCATCCGCCGGGAATTCAATGTGAGCGACGTCGGCCTCATCACCGTCAATGACGTGGACGTATCGGGCGACCTAAAATCCGCCGCAGTCTTCATCAGCATTCTCGGCAACCCCGACCAACAAAAGCGCGGCCTGGCCACGCTCACGGAACATCGGCCGCGCATCCAGAGCTTGATGGCCAAAGCTGTGGTCTTGAAATACACACCCACGCTGCGGTTCATCGTGGATGACTCCATCAATCGCGGCAATCGCGTCATGCAAATCCTGGACGAATTGGAAAAAACTTCACCGGTCGAGCCGGCGCAGCCTGAGGAACATCACGAGGAATGAAAGCCGCACCGCAAATCATCGGGCGCATCCTGGAAGCCATCCGCGCAGCCAAAACCATTTGTGTCGTCGGCCACATCCGGCCCGATGGCGATTGCATCGGCTCGCAGCTCGGGCTCACGCTGGCCCTGCAGGCCGAGGGAAAAAAAGTGGCCTGTTGGAACCAGGACCTTGTGCCGCAAAAATACCGCTTCCTGGACCGCGACGTCACTTTTCAACAACCGAAACGAGGTCTGAAGTTCGACTGCGTCATCGCCACCGATTGCGCCAGTTTCGAGCGCCTCGGCGAGACCGGCCCGTTCATCGCGCGCCGCAAACCGCTCATCAACATCGACCATCACGAAAGCAATACCCGCTACGGTGACTTGAACTGGGTTTCGCCGCGTGACCCCTCGACGGGCGAATTGATTTATCGCCTGTTGAAGACCGCACGCTGGCCGGTCACTTCCCGCATCGCAGACTGTCTGTTCACGGCCGTGTCCACCGACACGGGTTCGTTTCAATATCCCAGCACGCGCCCAGGCACCTTCCACACCGGGGCAGAACTGGTCACGCACGGCGCGAACCTCGCCAAGATTTGCGACGAAGTATATCAATCGTTTCCCTTGTCCCGCGCGCGGCTGCTCAAACACGTTTACAGCCGGTTCAAGCTGACGCAGGGTAATCGCATCGCCTATTTCTGGCTTAAGAAAGCCGACCTCGCCCGCACCGGCGCAGACAGCAACGACACTGAAGGATTGATTGACCACATCCGCGCCATCGAGCCCGTCGTGATTGCCTGTGTGTTTGAAGAGATCGAACCGGAGCTCACGCGCATCAGCATGCGTTCCAAAAACAAGGACGTGAACGTCAGCGATATCTGCGGGCAATTCGGCGGGGGCGGTCATCCCGCTGCTGCCGGCGCGCGCATTCCCGGACCGCCAGCTGCCACGCAACGTCGCGTCATCGCCGCCATCAAGAAGGCGCTGAACGGGGCGAAATAATTTCGTCATGCAAGAATTCACCGCGCTGGACGGCGCGATCCTTATTGATAAGCCCGCGGGCCCGACGTCGCACGATGTCGTGGACGCGATCCGCCGCAAATTCGGCATCAAGAAAGTCGGGCATTGCGGCACGCTGGATCCCAATGCCACCGGCTTGCTCATCATCGTGCTCGGACGCGGCACGAAGTTGTCGGAAAAGCTGATGGGCGATGACAAGGTTTACGAAGGCACGATGAAATTCGGGGAAGCGACCGATAGCTATGACTCGGACGGTGAACTCACCGCTTCCCTGCCCGTCCCGTTGCTGACGCTGGATCAGTTGAACGAGGAAGCGGCCACGTTCATCGGCGACCAGATGCAAATTCCCCCGATGGTTTCGGCCATCAAAAAAGACGGCGTGCCGCTTTACAAGCTCGCCCGCAAAGGCGTTGAAGTGGAACGCGAGCCGCGCCTCATCCACATCTACAATTTCCGTTTCACCGAATATCTCGAACCCATCGCAACGTTCAAGCTGGCCTGCACCAAGGGCACCTACGTCCGCAGCGTCGCCCATGACTTGGGCCAGAAACTGGCATGTGGCGCGCACCTTGCGACCTTGCGCCGCAGCGTCTCCGGCAAGTTCGACGTGGCTGATGCGAAACCGTTGGATGAAATTTTGAAGCTTTCCCCAACGGAATTGGAGAAACGAGTACTTCCGTTCTTAAAACTGGCAGCGGCGTGAAAATCATCCAGACCGCCAAAGACCTCGGCAACGGCAGCCGCAAAGTCTGCCTGGCCATCGGTGTTTTCGACGGCGTCCATCTCGGCCATCAGCAGATCATCCGGCAAACCATTTCCGATGCGAAGCAGCACGAAGGCATCGCGCTGGTGGTGACGTTCGATCGTCATCCTAACGTGATTGTCGCGCCCGACCGCGTGCCGCCGTTGATTTATTCCCCGCCGCAAAAAGCCCGCGCGATTGAAGCCTTAGGTGCCGATGCGCTGTTGGTCATCCATTTCGATAAATCATTCAGCGAACAATCCGGCGAAGAATTCATCCGCGGCCTCACCCGCGACTTGGGAAAGATCCAAAGCGTCTGCGTCGGCGCCGATTTTGTGTTCGGCCACAAACGCAGCGGCAACGTGACGTTGCTCAAAAAGTTGGGCGGCGAACTGGGCTTTCAAGTCCACGGCCTCGCTGCCGTGGCGCTGGACGGCGAAACCGTCAGCAGCACCCGCATCCGCGAAGCGATCCGCGCGGGCGATTTCGATGCGGCCGGTCAGATGCTGGGTCGTTCTTACGCCATCGCGGGCCTGGTGGTTCGCGGCGACCAACTCGGGCACAAACTCGGTTTCCCGACGGCGAATCTGGACACGACCGGTTTGTTGCTTCCGGCCAATGGCGTTTATGCGGCGCATGCCACCGTGGGCGGCCAAACCCATCGGGCGGTATTGAACATCGGGCGCCGTCCCACGGTCCAAAACCCGACTCCAGAAGTCCGGGTTGAAGTCCATCTGCTGGATTTCTCCAGCGAACTTTACGGGCAGGAATTGGAGATCACCTTCGCCGGCAAATTGCGCGACGAACAAAAATTCCCCTCTTTGGACGACCTTAAGGCCCAAATCGCCCGGGATATCGCGGAAGCCCGCTGCCGTTTCTAATTTGTAGCGGCGTTTCGGTAGAACGCCGCCAATTTCCTCCCAGAAAGCTGGGAATTTCCGCCCCGCCACTACAAAAATCCGTTGAACACTCCGGCTGGATTCGCTGTCCATGTGTGCGTAGAATCTGAAAACTGACATGAGCACTGGAATCAACGCAATCAACGAAGCGGTCAAGGAAGCGAGTGCCTTTACGCACCCGCTTTTCAACGAGTTAGGGAAAGTCGTCGTCGGCCAGCATTATCTGACCGAGCGACTAGTCATCGGGTTGCTGGCCAACGGCCACGTGTTGCTCGAAGGCGTACCCGGCCTCGCCAAAACCCTCGCGGTAAAATCACTCGCGGCCACCATCCGCGTGAAATTTTCGCGGCTGCAATTCACGCCGGACATGCTGCCCGCCGACGTCATCGGCACGCAGATTTACAATCCGCAATCCGGCGGGTTCACCACGCGCAAGGGACCCGTCTTCGCCAACCTGATTCTCGCCGACGAAATCAATCGCGCGCCCGCCAAGGTCCAAAGCGCGCTGCTCGAAGCGATGCAGGAAAAGCAGGTCACCATCGGCGACCAGACTTACAAACTCGAAGAACCGTTCCTCGTGCTGGCCACGCAAAATCCCATCGAACAGGAAGGCACGTATCCACTGCCCGAAGCGCAGGTTGACCGCTTCATGCTCAAGCTGAAGATCAATTATCCCTCGCGCGCCGAGGAACGGCAGATCCTTGAGATGATGGCTAAAACGAGCGGCACGCCGACGGCGAGCCCCGTCGTTGACCCGCAACAAATCATCAAAGCCCGCGCCGTCATCAACGACATCTACGTGGACGACAAAGTGAAGGATTACATCGTGGACCTCGTCTGCGCCACGCGCGACCCGGATCATTACAAGATCCAGGTGAAGGAATTCATCCAACTCGGCGCCTCGCCGCGCGCGACCATCGCGCTCACGCTCGCCGCCAAGGCCTACGCGTTTCTCAAAGGCCGCGGCTATGTGACGCCGCAGGACGTGAAAAGCATCGGCATGGACGTGCTGCGCCACCGCGTCGCCATCACCTACGAAGCCGAGGCCGAGGAAAAGACCAGCGAAACGGTCGTGCAGAAAATTTTTGACGAACTGCCGGTGCCTTAAGTCTTAATGAAAAGCACTGCGTTAAAACTGGTTCTAAGTTTGGTGATAATAAGTTGTGCGGGTTGTAAACATACCCCCACGGCGAAATCTTCCAGTGAAACGGCTTTGCATGGAACTCCTATAGCAGGAAAAATCGAAATTGTAATTTTGGGAGATGTCAAAAGCCCAGGCCCTTATTCGCTCACACCACCCGTCAGCCTAGCCAACGTTATAAAGACGATTGAAACAAATGGCGGTTGGGGCGGGCAGAGTGAATTCGGCATTAAGCCCACCAAAGTAGTGATAGAATCTAAAACCAACGAAGCGTCCACATATCAACGATACACCTGGGGAAAAATGTCCCAAAGCAAACTCGAGGCAATCATTTTGAAGAACGGCGACATTGCACGTTTTCCAAGGTTACTTTTTTGACGTTGATTCAATAATTTTATGAAAGTCCCCGGTTTACGCACTTCATCAGAAATGGTTGGAGGCTTGGTTTATTTTGGGCGCATGCTCGACAAGATCCGGCTGCACGCTCAAAGCAAACTGCCTGCCGATTATCACGAAAATCTCGGCATCGCCATGGATGGCCGGTGCGCCAGATTTCTCAAGGTCGAATATCAAAAAGTTGTCACGCGCGCGGCACAAGGCGGCACGGATGAGGAGATTTTGGAATGGTGCTTTCAAAAAGGGCATCGCCCCAGCAACGACGAGATTGAAATCTGGAACGGCTTCTTGAGCAAACGCGGCTGGCGCGACACCGCCAGCGAATTTTTGGCGGACGCAAAAAAGAAGGCCGGCCTGGGACATCGCGATGACATCCAGACGTTTTTCGATTTCCACAAGGCCGACGAAGCATGATTCCCCGCGAGATCCTCAAAAAAATCCGGCAGATCGAGATTCGCACGAACCGTGTCGTGACCGAAACGCTCGCGGGGCAGTATCATTCCGTCTTCAAGGGCCAGGGCATGAACTTCGACGAGGTGCGCGAGTATCAGCCCGGCGACGACGTGCGCTCCATTGATTGGAACGTCACCGCGCGGATGAATCATCCGTTCATCAAAAAATTTGTAGAAGAACGCGAACTCACGCTGATGCTGGTCGTGGATGTCAGCGGTTCAGGCCTGTTCGGTTCGCGCGATCAATCCAAGCGGGAACTCGCTGCCGAGATTGCTTCCGTGCTCGCCTTCTCCGCCATCCGCAACAATGACAAAGTCGGCCTCATCCTTTTCAGCGATGAAGTGGAAAAATTCATTCCGCCGCGCAAAGGTCGCAGCCACGTGTTGCGCGTCATCCGCGAAGTTCTGTTCTTTGAACCCAAACGCCGCGGCACGGATTTGAACGCCGCGCTGGAATTTCTCATGCACGTCACGCGGCACAAAGCCGTGGCCGTCGTGATTTCGGATTTCATTGGGTCCCCGGCCACATCCGCCGAACGCAGCCGCAAAGTGCGTCCCCAAATGATGCTGCTGGAATCACTGGCGCAGGCGTCGTTCACGATGTTGAAACAAGTGAACCGGCGGCACGATTTGGTGGCCGTGCAAATCACGGATCGTTATGAACTGGAACTGCCGGCCTTGGGGCGGCTGGTGTTGAAGGACGCCGAAACGGGCGAAGTGGTCGAAATCCATACGGGCGATGCCCGCAAGCGCGGCGCTTTCGCGGAGCGCCAGTCCAAGGCGCAAACCGATACCGCCCGGTTGTTCCGTTCCGCCGGGATTGATGCGATTCAATTACGCACCGATCAGCCTTATGGCGCGGCGCTGGCCAAGTTCTTCGAGACACGCGAGCGTCGGAGGCTAAGAGGTTAGCCATGCCACAGATCGTCACCAATACCTCAACCTCCGCGGCTTCGCCCGCGGCCCAGGACATTCGGGACATCGTGCCGCCGCTGGAAATCACCACCGGTTGGGAATGGGTCTGGTGGGCCGCGGGCACGTTGCTGCTCGTAGTGATGGCTGCGGTGGCGTGGTATTTGTGGCGCAAAAATCGCGGCCGGGCCCCGATCATTCCTACTGTGCCCGCACATGTTCGCGCCAAACAAAAATTGCAGGAAGCGCTGGCACTCATCACGCAGCCCAAACCTTTCGTCATCGCAGTCTCGGATACGACGCGCCATTACCTTGAAGAACGCTTCAACTTCCGCGCGCCGGAACGCACGACGGAGGAATTTCTCCATGAATTGCAGCGCACCAATCTGCTCTCCCGCGACCAAAAGGACAGCCTTGGTGAGTTCTTGCAAAGTTGCGATCTGGTGAAGTTCGCCAAATACGAACCCGGCGAACCGGAATTGCGCGAGCTGCACGGCTCCGCGTTGCGCCTGGTTGAGGAAACTCAGGTTGATGAGATTGAAACGACGCCTGCCCCCGCAGCCATCCCAGCCCCAACATTGGCGCCGGAGAAGCCCGCTCCGGAATCAGTCGGAGAAAAATTCACATTGAAAGACCGGCTCATCGGTTTTGGCCTTGCCGCGGTCTTGATTCTGATCGGGCTGGCAACTTGGTTATGGCCCCATCTGCACCTCGTCCCTCAGGAAGCACTGCAAGATGCTACGTTGGGACGCGGCGGCCGGCGTTTTGTTGGTATTCTCCGGATCGTGGAATTTTTGTGGTCGCGCCCGCTAGGCACATTATTGGCCGTGGTCGGCGCTTGCGTAATGTGGGGCGTATTTACGCGAAAATATAAAGGCTCTACGACAGAGACATGACCTTCGCCCATCCATATCTGTTGTTCCTGTTGCTGTTGCTGCCGCTCGCAGCGTGGCTCAAGGGACGACGCGGTCAGCCGCCGGCGTTTGTCTATTCCTCCGTGCAATTGTTGCGCGCCGTCACCAATGTCACGCGCGCCAAAAGCGGCGGATTTCTCGCCGCGTTGCGCTGGCTGGTGCTGGCGCTTTTCATCGTCGCATTGGCGCAACCCCGGCACACCAAGTTTGACACCACCAAAGCCACCGCCAGCGGCGTGGACATCGTGGTGGCTTTCGACCTTTCGGGCAGCATGGAGGTCCCGGACTTTGCCGTGCGCAATCAGCGCGTGAACCGTTTTGAAGTCGCGCGCGCGGTGCTCAAACAGTTCGTGGACAAACGTCCCAACGACCGCATCGGCCTCGTAGTGTTCGGCGGCAGCGCCTACATCGCTTCGCCGCTGACTCTCGATCACGATTTCTTGCAAAAGAACATCGACCGGCTGCGGCTGCACATGATCGAAGACAACACCGCCATCGGGACTGCCCTTTCCACGGCGGTGAACCGCCTGCGCGAACTGAAGTCGAAAAGCAAGATCGTCATCCTGATGACCGACGGCGCGAACAACGCGGGCAAAGTTGCGCCGTTGACCGCGGCGGAAGCGGCCCAGGCGTTGGGCGTAAAGGTTTACACCATCGGCGTCGGCAACCGTGAGGAAGTCCTGCGGATGGGATTGAATCCCGGCCTGTTGCCGGACGACGACACGTTGGGGCAGATCGCGAAGATGACAAACGGCAAGTATTACCGGGCAGACAATACAGAGCACTTTCAGGAGATCTACGCCGACATTGATAAACTGGAGAAGACCGAGGCCGACGTAAAAAAATTCGCGCAGCACACCGAGTTATTTCCCTGGTTGCTTGCCATCGGGCTAGCGTTGCTAACCACGGAGATTGCACTGGGCCAAACCATATTCCGGAGGCTGCCATGACGTTCGCCTATCCCCATATTCTTTGGCTGCTTTTGGTGATCCCACCACTGCTGGTCGTTTTTTTGTGGTGGTCATTGCGGGAACGGCAGCGGTTGATGACGCAATTTATCCAAGCGCGGTTATTGCCCGGTCTGATTTCCGGTGTGTCCTTCGCGCGCCAAAAAGTTCGGTTTGCCTTGATCACGGCAGCGGTGGCATTGGCGATCATCGCCCTAGCGCGACCGCAATGGGGATTTGCCTGGGAAGAATCCAAACAAAAAGGTTTGGACATCGTCGTCGCTATCGACACATCGAAAAGCATGCTGGCGGAAGATATCGCGCCGAATCGACTTACCCGCGCCAAACTCGCCGCCTTGGATCTGATGCAGCAAGCGAAATCGGACCGGCTGGGGCTGGTCGCATTCGCTGGCGGGGCATTTTTGCAATGTCCGTTGACGATCGATGACAATGCGTTCCGTCAAACCGTGGAGACGCTGGACGTAAACATCATCCCGCAAGGCGGCACGGCACTGGCCGAAGCGATCAACACTTCGCTGGCGGCATTCAAGGAGGGTGATAATTACAAAGTGTTGGTGATTTTCACCGATGGCGAAGACAACGACGAAAATGCCTTGAGCGCCGCGCAGGATGCCGCGAAGGAAGGCATGAAGATTTTTACCATCGGCATCGGCACGCCAGAGGGTGAATTGCTGCGCGTCAAAGATGCCAAGGGCCGCACGGATTACATCCGCGACGATGCAGGCAACGTGGTGAAGTCCCGCTTGAACGAGGCGTTGTTGCAACAAATCGCCGGCGCGACGGATGGTGGCTTTTACCTGCCGTTACGCGGGGCAAAGACCATTGATACCCTTTACGAAAAAGGACTCGCCCCCCTGCCCAAGTCCGAGGGCCAGGAGAAATTGGTGAAACGTTTTCACGAGCGTTATCATCTGCCGTTGGGCGCGGCGATTGTGCTGTTGTTGATCGAGATGTTGCTGCCGGAGCGGGCCTCGACCCGGCGCAACGCCAAAAAGCAAACGAAACCAACCGAGCCGGCGCTCAGTGCTCCGACGGCAACCATCCTCGTTGGCTTTGCGCTTTTGTGGGCGAACGTCGCGATGGCTTCGCCTGCCACCGCGCTCAAGGATTATAACGCCGGCAGGTATACCAATGCGCTCGTGGAATATGAGCGCTTGCTCGCCACGAGCAAAGCGGACCAGCCGGACTTGCGGCTGCATTTTAATGCCGGCACGGCAGCCTATCGCGGGACCAATTACGATGCCGCCATCATGCATTTCAATGCCGTGTTGAACGCGACCGACATCCGGCTGCAACAAGCAGCGTATTATAATCTCGGCAACACGCACTATCGGCAGGCGCTGACCGCGAAGGATTTGGATGAACTGGAAGAATTGTGGAAGGCGGCGGTGCAAGATTATCAACATGCGCTGGCTTTGAATAAAAATGACGTGGACGCCACTTTTAACCTCAACTTTGTGAAAAGTCAGTTGGAACAGATCGCCTTCATCCGCGAATTGGCCCGGCGCGCCAAGGAGGCCGCCGACGACGCCACGCGTAAAAGAAATTACCATCAAGCGCTGGCGATCATGGAGCAAGTGGTCCAGCAAAATGTGGCCGCAAAACCATTTGAAGATTTCACCAAAAAACTGAAGGACATCGATGCCATCACGAATCCAAAAGCTGTTCAGCCGGCTCAGCCTTAGCCTCTTCGTGCTGTGGTCCGTGAACGCCAGTGCGCAACTGGCGGATGATTTCTTTCACACCGGCGCCCAGGAATATCTCTCCAACAACATCCCGGCGGCCAAGCTGACCGTTACCAACGGACTGGCGCGTTTTCCTGACGATGAAAAGTTAAAGAAGTTGAATGAGTTACTGAACCAACAGCAGCAATCGCAGCAGGATCAACAGGACCAGAAGGACAAAAAACAAGACCAGAAGAACGATCAGCAACAAGATCAAAAGCAGGACCAGAAAAAGAAGGACGACCAGAAAAAGGATCAATCGCAACAGGGCAAAGACGGCAAGGACGGCCAGCCAAAAAAGGACGAACAATCTCAAAGCGACGCCCAGAAGAAAGCGCAACAGAAGAAGCAGAAAGAGGAGCAGGCCAAGGCCGAGAAATCAAAAGAGCAGGAGGCCGGCAAAAAAGAAGCCGGCGAACCGCAGCCGATCACGGCTCACGCGATGACGCCTCAGGAAGCCAAGCAATTGCTCGACGCGCAGAAAGGCGATGAACAAGTCCTCATTTTCCAACCCCAAGAGCCGAAAAATCCGGACAAAAAACTGAACGATTGGTGAAACGCCAGGGCGTTATTTGTGGGCCCGCTCGGGATGCCACATCTTGGAATCGTAAGGCCAGCCAAGGACATCCAGTTCTGGTTCGACTTTTTTCTCGGGCGACCAGGTGTAAGCACAATCCTGGCAGTAATATTCCTTGGGCATCAGTCCCAACGCCATGAACGGACGCAGCAGGATGGGCGTCACGAATTTGCGTGTGATCTGCGGATATTCAATCCGGCTGGCATTGCAAGCCGGACAACGGACCGCATCGCGCAATGCCCCGTCAGCTTTGTCCCAATCCTCGACCTGATGTCGCGCGGACAAGTAGTCGGCGGGCGGAACTACGATGTGGACGGAGGCCAGAGGCTCGGACATGAACCAAAATCGCTCGACTTTTGATTCATCGTGGATGGTGGCTGGAATTCCAGCCATTTGCAGCCGGTCGCGCAATACTTGCGCCGGCCCGATTTCATTGAAGGTCACAATGGGGACGGCTTTCATACTTCAAAATACACCCATATGGGCGGCGCACAAGTGGCCAACTTCAGCCGGAAAATCACCCCATCATCTCCCGGATCCGCGGCACGTCGAGGATTTGCACTGCTTCCGGCGGATGCTCCACGGCCCAAATGAGCGTATTGAGCATTTGCGGCAAAGTCACCAACCCAAGTCGGCGCGCGCCGGCGCGTGTAGGCGGCAGCAATTCGCACAACCAGTAAAATGGCCGCAAGACATACGGCCAGCGATGCCCCCGCCCGAGCACATACCATGGCCGCACGAACGTCACCGCCATGCCGCTGGCGCGGAGCAAGTCCTCGCCTTCCGCCCGCACGGCGATGTATTCCTTCATCATCGGGGCCGGTTGCGCCACGCTCAGGTAAACGAAATGTTTAATGCCCGCCTCCTGGGCCGCTTTTACCGCGACTTGGATGGAAACCAGGTCAATTTCGCGGAATTCCTTCGCCTTGGCCGGACTGGGATGGGTCACGCCGATGAGGTGCACGAAGGTATCGGCGCCCCGGACTTGATCAGTGTAAGAATCGGTTTGGAGCGCATCACCGATCGCACGCGATACCGCAGCGGGAAGTTTTCCCTCCGAGCCTTTTCGGACCAACGCCCTTACCGCATAACCGCGCTTCACCAGCAAGGGTATCAGCCGACTGCCCATGTAACCGGTGCCACCAGTGATGAAAATATTGGCGGTCATCCGTCACCGCCCCGGCTTCACGGCTTGGGTGCGTAGCCGAGCGAAGTCATCGTGGCCTGCCCGGACGAGGAGAGAATGAACTCAATGAACTTTTTCGTTTCCGGAGTTTCCTTCAGACCGTTGGTGTAAAAACGCAACGTGCGCGCATAAGGATATTTTTTCGAATTGATATTGGCGGCCGTCGGCGCGATGCCATCGATTGAAACCGCCTTGGCGCCGGGATGGGTGACCAGATTCAAACCACAATAGCCGATGCCGTTCGGGTCCTTGGCCACGGCGTCGGCGATCTCCTGGTAAGAAGGCAATACCTTTTCGCCCGCGGCGTAGGATTGATTGGCCATCGCCAGTTCTTTAAAACCGAGATACGTGCCGGAGATGGGGTCGCGCGCGTAAACCTGCACCGGCGCGTCCGGGCCGCCGACGTCCTTCCAATTTTTCAATGAGCCGGTAAACAACGCCTGCACCTGGTTCGTGCTCAGATTGCTGATCGGGTTCGCGGCATTCACCAGGATCGCCACAGTGTAGGAACCGAGAACGTATTCCTTGAATTGCACGCCGCGGATGCGCCCGATCTCTTCCTGCTCGTTCATGAGCGGTTTGGAACTGCCGGCCAAATCACACACGCCACCGAGCAAATTGCCGATGCCATAGGCCGAGCCCTTGAATTCCAGATCGAAGGCCGCCTCCGGCCGGGTCTTTTTATATTCGGCAATGAGTTGCGGCGTCAGTTCCTCGCCGATGGTGTTAGAACCGCGGATCACCACTTTGCCCGGCTTTTCATCCGCGGCGCGGGAGATCTGATTAGGTGTGAAGGCGAGCAAGCCGCCGACTAGCAGCGAGCCCAGCATGCGGGAGTTCAGACGAAAGGTTGAATTCATAAGTATGCTCCGTTAATTACTGGATAAAAAGCGTATCTGAAGCTCCGCTTATTCGCTTCCGTCGGCAAGCGAAAAAAACGCTGAAAATTCGTCAACGCAGCGTGACTCAGAAAAACTTAACACCGAAAAAGCGGGCGGTAGATTGCGCTCACTTATGAAACCCAAAGAATTCCTTTGGATTCTACCGGTTTTCTCCTCGGTTACTGCTGTACCAATGACCAGCAGGGCACGCGCCCTCACCCGGCGGCCATGGCCTGACCTGCGAGATAACCGGTCGTCCAAGCGGATTGAAAATTGAACCCGCCGGTGATGCCGTCAATGTCCAGCAGTTCGCCCGCAAAAAATAATCCGGGACAGACGCGGCTCTCCATGGTCTTGAAATTCACTTCGTTCAACCGCACGCCCCCGCAGGTGACAAATTCGTCCTTGTTCAAGCTTTTGCCGGTGACCGGAAACTCGGTGCGCGTGAGCTGTTGCGTGAGTGCGTGAGTTTGGGCGCGAGTGAGTGCCGACCAACGCACGTCGCGTGAAATGCCTGCGGCCAGGACCAGTTGTTCCCACAATCGCGCCGAAAGCGGCGGCACCGGCACATTGACCAGCAACTTCGCCCCGGATGACTCGCGACGGCTCTGGATTTCACGCGCGATCTGTTCCGGCAAAAACTCGGGCAGCCAGTTCACGATAAGGGGAAATTGATAATTCAAGTCGTGCAATTTTCGCGCGCCCCACGCCGAGAGTCGTAACACTGCCGGGCCGCTCAGTCCCCAATGGGTCACCAGCAACGGCCCGCGTTCGCGTAATTTTGCCGCTGGAACAAAAACTTCAGCGCGTTCAACCGAAACTCCCGCCAAGGAGCGCAGCCACGGCGTCTCAATCATGAATGTGAACAGAGACGGCACGGGAGGTTCAAGGGTATGGCCCAGTGACACGGCCAATTGTCCTGCAGCGGCAGCACGGCACCCCCCGGTAGCCAGAAGCAGCCGATCGCACAGAATTGGAGCGCCGTCCCCCAGTCTGACTTCCAACAATCCATCTGCTCTTTTCTCGATCCGCTCCACGCCAGAATTCAACCGCAGTTCTACCCCTGCCCTGCGAGCCGCACCCAGCAGACAATCCATGACCGTCTGCGAGGAATCCGTCACGGGGAACATCCGGCCATCCGCCTCAGTCTTGAGCCGTACTCCGCGCGCTTCAAACCACGCCACCGTTTCAGCGGCGGAAAATTTTTGGAACGGCGACAGCAACGCTTTTTCCCCGCGCGGATAACGGGTGGTGAATTCACGGGAATCAAAACAAGCATGGGTGACGTTGCAACGGCCGCCGCCGGAAATCCGCACCTTGTCGAGAAATCGCCCGCTTTTTTCGAGCACGGTCACACTCACGTCCCGCGACGCCTCGGCACAGGCGATGGCAGCGAAAAATCCCGCCGCCCCGCCACCGACAATCACAATCCGCCGCGAACTCATGCAGGCACTTTACCGGAACACCGAGTCGATGGAAACTTTCTCGCGCCGCCCCTCCAGTTCAGGCAATTTCACATTGTCATGTCCGAAGCGTCTGCATCAAATCCAACGCCGACACCGCACAAACGCCGCCCGCGTTACAGCGGTAGGAATCCGCGCCGTTTTGAGGAAAAATACAAGGAGCACAATCCAGAGCGTTACGCCAATACCGTTGAAAAAGTCATCGCTTCCGGTAAAACGCCGGCGGGAACGCATCGGCCCATCATGGTCGCGGAAATCCTTGACGTGCTCGCGCCCCAACCCGGTGAATTCGCCGTGGACTGCACGCTCGGCTACGGCGGGCACGCGCAGGAAATTCTTTCGCGCCTCCTGCCCGGCGGAAAATTGTTCGGCCTGGATGCTGACCCGATTGAATTGCCAAAGACCGAAGCCCGCCTGCGCGCCCTGGGTTTCGGCCCGGAGATGTTCAGCGCCCATCGCAGCAATTTCGCCGGCCTGCCACAGGTTCTGGCAGCGAATCAAATCTCCGGCGCGGACTTGATTCTCGCCGACCTCGGCGTTTCTTCCATGCAGATTGACGATCCAACCCGTGGGTTTTCCGTCAAACTGGAAGGCCCGCTCGATATGCGGATGAATCCCCGACGCGGCCAACCGGCGTCGGCGTTGCTCGAAAAAATCAAACCGGATGCGCTCGCCCAATTGCTGGAGGAAAATGCGGATGAACCCAACGCAGCGACATTGGCACCGGCGCTTGCGGGTAAAAGCTTTGCGACCACGAGTTTGCTGGCTGCCGCAGTTCGCGCCGCCTTGCCGCGTCTGAACAAGGACGACAGTGATTTGACCGTTCGTCTAGTATTTCAAGCGCTTCGAATCGCCGTGAATGATGAATTTTCCGCACTCGATACTTTTCTGCGTAATCTGCCCGCTTGCCTGAATCCGAACGGCCGCGTCGCAATCCTGACTTTTCATTCCGGCGAGGACCGTCGGGTGAAAAAGGCTTTTGAAGCAGGACTGCGCGATGGGGTTTATAGTGACATCGCCCGTGAAGTCATCCGCCCCTCCCCCGCCGAGCGTAATTCCAATCCGCGCTCCAGTCCGGCCAAGCTCCGTTGGGCGCGAAAGGCGGAGTGATAACCATCTCGTTGTGCGAAAATTACCGCGCTCATTTTATGACCGGGACACCGTGCTGGTCGCCCGCGAATTGTTGGGCAAACTGCTCGTGCACGTTGACGGTGACGTGACCCGTGTTGGCCGGATCGTGGAAGTGGAGGCTTATCTCGGCCCGCACGATCTGGCAGCACACTCGTCCAAAGGACTCACGGAACGGACCAAGGTCATGTTCGGCCCGCCGGGTCACGCTTATGTCTATTTCATTTACGGGATGTATAACTGCATGAACGTGGTAACCGAGCGCGAAGGCCACGCCTCGGCAGTCTTACTGCGGGCGCTTGAGCCTGTGGAAAACCTCAATGGTCGCACGCAAGGACCGGGATTGTTGTGCCGCGCCATGGGAATTGATCGCCGCCTGAACGCTCACGATTTATTGAGCGACGATTTCTTTATTACGGCGCCAGCGAACGCGGATCTGTTCAAGACCGTGAAGCGCCCGCGCATCGGGGTGGATTACGCCAAGCATTGGGCGAAGCGGCGTTTGCGATTTTACATCAAGGGCAATGCCTTCGTTTCACGGCATTGAATCGTAGGGAGGAGTTATACGAGTCCCAAAATCAAAACAAAAGTGGGGACTCGTATAACTCGTCCTTCCGGAAGTTTATTTCTGCGGCGCTTCCTTCAATAAAGCTCCCAAGTCCAGCGGGCTGGTGAACATGTTAAGACCACCCTCCGGCGTACGCGGCCATTGTTTCTTGGGACGGTCCCAATAAAGTTCCACGCCGTTCCCGTCGGGATCGCGTAGATAAAGCGCTTCGCTCACGCCGTGGTCCGAGGCGCCTTCCAACTCGATGTTCACGGCCAGCAAGCGGCGCAGCGCGTCCGCCAACTGCTCGCGGTTGGGATACAGGATGGCCACATGATAAAGCCCCGTGCTGCGCGGCGGCGGCGGCGACCCGCCCGCGCTTTCCCACGTGTTCAACCCGATGTGATGATGATAACCGCCGGCTGACAGAAACGCCGCCTGCGCGCCATAACGTTGCGTGACCTCGAATCCCAGCACGTCGCGGTAAAATCCCAAGGCTCGCTCCAAGTCCGCGACCTTGAGATGGACATGACCAATCATGACCCGCGAATCGATGGGATTTTCTTTCACCTGCAAAGCATAACGTAAATCTCACTGAAAGCGATGGCATGAATGCATTCATTCCCTACCCTAATCAGCACATGACAATCAAACGGGACCGTGATAAAGTTCCGGCCATGAATCCTTTTGCTCGCGCCCTTGAATAACCGCTTTATTTGGACTCTTTCCGCCATTTTGTGAAATCCCTCTCGTTGTTTCGCCGCCAAATATTCCTCCTGATTGCCCTGATCTTTGTCGTGTCGGGGCTGACCATCCAGGCCCAGAGCGTTGTCCTCACCAATTTTGCCCGATTGACCAATGGCAGCGTCCGCTTCGAGGCATCTGGCACGGGCGGATTGATTTATTCATTGCAGATGTCCAGCGACCTGCAGAATTGGCGCACGCTCGATTTCACCAACGCCGCAGGCGGGGCCGCAACATTTCAGGACAACGCCGCCGCGGCCACCTCAAGCAACCGTTACTATCGCGTGCGGCTGGATCCACCGAACCCGATCATCCTCGTCACCAACTATCACAACTGGACCAATTGCATCCTGATGCGCAATGGGCTGGTGGAGGTGGCCATCGTCCCCACGGTGGGCCGTATCATGCAGATGCGTTTCCTCACAAATTCAGACGGGCCGTTCTGGGAGAACACGAGCATGAATGGCCAGCAACCTTCCGCCACTTCGTGGAATAACACCGGCAGTTTTGGCGGTGACAAAGTCTGGCCTTCGCCGCAATCCTGGCCGTGGCCGCCGCCGCGTGGTTTCGATTCCACGAACTACACCGCCACGGTTTCCAATGGTGTGGTCATCATGAGTGGACCGGTGGATTCGGCATTCGGCACGCGGGTCGTCCGGCGCATCTCCCTGCATCCGACTGAAGCCATCCTGCGGGTTTCGAGCACGTTCGAAAAAGTTTCGGGCACACATAACATCGGCGTGTGGACCATCACCCAAACCAAGGGTGACGCCCAGCGCATCTTTATGGTGATGCCCAAGAACACGATTGTTCCGGCAGGCTATCAATCCATTGGCGGCAACAGCGTGCCGCCCGGGATCGTGGTCTCAAACCGCTTGGTCGCGTTCGTCCGCCCGCCGGGCATCAGCACCAAAATCGGCAACGACGGTGGCGCGTTGCTCTGGGTGGGAACGAATCAGGTATTATTGATTGAATCCCCCCGCGTCCCGGGTCTGGCTGCGTCCAGTTATCCCGATAGCGACAGCAGTGTGGAGGTTTATACCAACGGCGGTGGCACTTCGTACATCGAACTGGAATTCCTGGCGCCGTTAATGAACCTGGCGCCAGGTAGCACGGCGGAAGCGGTCACGGTTTATTCCCTGTTGCCCCGAACCAGCGCCGATCCGTTCCAGGAAGCAAATAAATTGTTGTCGCGATAACGGAACGCGGCTGTGTAGCAGATCAGCCGCAGCGTATTAAAAATCGTAAGCCTCCGGAATTTCTCCAACCGTCCGCTGCTCAGCGCTGCGGCTAGGGCTTTGCCCATAGCCGCGGTCCTCACGCTTAACAACCCCGATCCGGATGCTGCCAACCCGTCCGGTACGGCCGCCGCAACAGCTTTCGAGCTTCTGGGTCATCAACACAGTGCACCTTCGCCTCATTCGGAGCTAAAGTGACGGGTCGTCCGATCTTCATGGACAAGTTGGCAAGGATACAACTGGCTGTTGAAATGTATCCTTCCTGGATGTCCGCCACGGGACGGGTGCGTTTTTCGATAGCTGCGAGGAAATCCACCATGTGCCGCCGGGTGGCTGGCGCGGCGTTCATCTCGATATCTTTTTCCTTAAGATCCTCCGGATATTGTTCGCGCTCGTAAACGCAATCGAAGTGGATCGGTTTGCCACCGTCATCTGGGATGAAATCCGCGCGCATGGTGCTGATTTTGAGCGTGCCCTTCTCGCCGTAGATGAACAACGCCCACGGATAATCCGGATCGGTCGGCGTGCCCCACGTGCGATGCTGCCAAACGGCATTGAAATCGCCGTACTCAAACGTGGCCGTCTGCGTGTCGGTGATGTTCGACTTGCCGCCTTTATCCACAAAGATGCCGCCTTCGGAACTGATGCGCTTGGGCCAGCCGAGCCCGAGCATCCAGCGCGCGGTGTCGAACATGTGCACGCACATGTCGCCGACGATGCCGTTGCCGTATTCCATGAATGCCCGCCACCAGCGCCGATGGGGAATCCCGTCGTAGGGCCGCAACGGCGCGGGGCCGGTCCACATCTCGTAATCCAGATGATCCGGCACCGCTTCAAGCGGCGGATTATCGTTGGGGCGCATGTGAAAATAACAGCACATCTCGATGTGCCCAACCTTGCCAAGCAGCCCCGCATCGACGACTTGTTTTTTCGCGTCTATCAGATGCGGTGTGCTGCGGCGTTGCGTGCCGATCTGCACGACGCGCTTGTTTGTCGACGCCGCCATCCACATCGCAAAACCTTCACCCACATCCGCGCTGATGGGTTTTTGGCAATAAACATCCGCGCCAGCTTCCATCGCCGCGATCGCCGTCAGCGCATGCCAATGGTCCGGCGTACCGATGATGACGATGTCGAGGTCCTTTTCCTTGAGCATTTCGCGGTAATCCGAATAGCCGCGTGGTTGCTTCTTCGACTTTTGCCGCTGGCCCGCCATTTCAATCGCACCGGCCAACATTTTTTTATCCACGTCGCAAATGGAGACAACCTCCACCGGCGCCACTTGAATCAAGCGCCATAGATCACTCTTGCCGTACCAACCCGCGCCGATCACCCCGACGCGCTTGGGTTTGCCATTGATCAAGTCGAGCGCCTCCGCACCCCATCCCGGCAACGCCGCCATGGCGGTGAACGCGGCAGCGGACTGGAGAAACCGGCGGCGACTGATGTTAAAGCTCGCCTTGGATGTTTTGGAAACCGGGGAGACTTTCATGCGCGAAGTATTATCGGTTGGCCGAAACTGGCGCAACTCCCCTATTTAGATGACAAGCCTCCGAAAGGTCAGGGCGATTTCAACCGGTAAAAACGGATGGCTTGGGCGGCGTTGAGCGGGATGGCAGCGTTGAATTTTCCAGCGGCGTCAAAATTGCCGGCGGCAACAAAAGTCCATTGGTTCAACGGCAAAGCGAGATCGATCGAACCCAGGATTTGGTAAGCGGCATTAGTCGGGCCCGTGCCGGACAGCAAGACATTGCCGCCGTTGATCGACGCGCCACTGAACATCGGCGCAGTGCTAACCACCAATCGCACCTGACCAAGGGTAGTCGTGCTAAGCGTGTAATTGAAACCGGCAGGCATGCTGCCGAGCGTGAGTGAACCGCTCAACGTCCCGCCATAGGTCAGCAACGTATAAGTCCCCGCGCCGAATCCCGGCAGACCGGTCACATGCAACGTACCCCCCAGCGCCAGATTTCCATTCACGATGACGAGGTCGGACTGACCGGCATTGGTCGCGCCAAGGTCCAACACCAAGACACTAGCGGAATTCAGCGTGAGATTCCCCACAACATGAGTTGAACCAACCCCCGTGCCCGGGGCAATAGTGCCGCCCTGATTGGTGAAGCTGAATTGCACGGTGTCCGCGCTGAGCGTGCCTCCGGTGAAATTAAACGCGGCCGCGCCTGCGCCGGTTTTCAATGTGCCGGTCCAGAGCCGGCCCCCCGAAAGATTCAAAGTCGCAGCGCCGGTCGTTGCGATCTCCACAACATTGGAAACCTTGAGCCAGCCATTGGTGAGATTCAGTGCCGCGGCATCGCGAAGCAACAGACTGCCGGCACGTTGCCCGGGTGCGTCCACCCAAACCGTCCGATTGCTGATCACCGCGATATCATAACGGCTCGGCTGCCACAACGAACCGGAGGCGACGACGCCCTGCCCAGCGACGTTCACAGGCTCGCCGACGACCTTCCAGTTGAATATCTCGGCGTAGCGACTGTTGGTCGCACCCGTGAAAAGAATCTGACCCGGCGCCGGCCACGCGGCGACGTCGTTCAGATATTCTTCAAGATTCAGATAACCGTCGTTGTCGAAGTCACCGTTATGATCGTCCGCCGAAGGATTCAGCCCGTGTTCAATCTCCCAAGTGTCGGGCATGCCGTCGCCATCGGTATCCCAATTCGCCGGACGATTGTATGGCGCCACAAACGTCACTGGATTGGGCCGCAACGCAAGCAAGCTCCGCCACTCAATACCTTCGTTGGGATCGTTGTTGAACGGGTCATCGGCCCACGCGATGATCTTCCCCGTGCCGGTGGCGGTTTCATGGATGAGCCGTTCATCCACGGTGTTGATGGCACCCGTGTTGTTGAGCGCAAAATCAAAATCGCGTTCCCACCAACGCGAGCCGACGTAGCTCAGGACGTTGCGGAAAGCGTTGCTGGCGGTGAGGGTGACACCGATGTTCACATCGTAAGCGGTGGCTTGGGCGGAGATAGTGGAGTAATTGCCGTCGGCGGACGTCGCATCATTGGAATCACCATCCTTATTGGTGTCCTTGAGATTACCACTCACATACGCGCGCGTGTCGGACGCATTGTCGCCGTTGAAAATACTGGTGCCGCCGGCCGTGGTCGTGAGGTTGCTGTTTGCACCGCCAACCGGATTATCGCCGCCCGGGCCGGCCAGGTAGAAGTTGTTGATGAAATTATTGAAACTGGGCTGGCCGCTCGCGCCCATGCCCGCAGTGCTGAACCAGTTGTAGAAAACATTGTTGCGAAAATCGTTGAAAGCACCGGTGCCAGACTCGCTACCGACGCGCGGCAACCGGCCCTTTTGATGAGCGTATAAATTGTTCAGGATGCTGATCTTTGCGTTCGAACCGGCTTGCAGCAAATGCGCCAGCGCGTGGCCCTTATAATCCACGCCGCCGCCCGACTCCGCATCGGCTTGCGGATAATTCTGGCCCTGCGAAACGTTGCAATACTGCACGGTCATGCTGGTGGTTTGTTCGTTGCAGGAGATCGCTTCATCAGTCGTGTAAATCGAGGTGAGATGGTCCAGCATGATGGTCTGCCCGCTGACATCCACCGAATCATAAACGTAGGAATCCGGAAAATGGCCCGGCGTCGGCGAATTGGGCGGCTCATGAAAACCCTGCATCCCGTAACCCGGCGCGAACATCACATTCCGCACAATGGTGTTGGACGCACCCCCCTTGGTGGTCCCGCCCATGATGATGACCGGACCGGGCGCGGTCTGACCCGCGACCGTGGTGTTGGTGGAGAGATTGTAGCGCGACTGCCCGGCATTCCAGCCGTTGTCGTAATTGGTGCCTTCAAGACCCAGCCAGAAAACCCCGCCGACATCAAAGACAATAGTGCGTGGAACTCCGGGAGGAAAATTCCCATCGGTCAATCCGTAACGGAGCGTGCCAGGCGCCGCATCGCTATAACTCCGGTCCAAGAGGGTGACGTGATAAACCAATCCGCCGCGACCGCCGGTGGCGTATTTGGCGGCGCCCTCCGCTCCGGGAAACGCTGGAAGCAGCGGCGGACCCGCGGGCACAACTCGGAGCCGCGCCACCTGGCTGGTCACAGCACCGCCGGTGTTGGTCACAATCACGGAATACACGCCGGCGTTGTTCGTCGAAGCGATCGGGAAGACCAGCGCGGCATTCGTGCCGCTCGCGAGCGGCGTATTGGTGTTGAAATACCATTGATAACGCAACGGATCGGAACCAGTCACGCTCACGGTAAAAGTGGCATTTAACCCGGCTACGTTGGTGAAGTCCTGCGGTTGGCTCGTGATGGCCGGCGGCACGGGCGGCAAAACATCGAGATGAGCCACGCGACTGGTGATAGAATTTTGGTTGTTGGTGATGATGACGGAGTAACCGCCGATATTATTGGTCTGCGCAACCGGAATGGTAAGCGTCGCATTGGTTTGGTTTTGCAACAGCGTGTTGGTGTTGAAATACCACTGGTATCGCAGCGGTGGCGAGCCACCGGCATTCACAGTGAAGCTGGCCGGGAAACCGATGATGACCGACGCGTCCTGCGGTTCGGCATTGATGGACGGCGGCAGCGCGCCACCCAGCGTGCTCGGCGTCACGTCGGCAAAGGTGGTGCCGACGCGCAGTTCATCCGCTTGGAAGAGCGCATTGCTGCCGTTGGCGTTCTGGTTGCCGGCCTGCAGGCGCAATACATTAACGGCAGACACGTTCATTTCGTTTTCCACGATGACCGCCGAGGCGTTATTGGGTTCAACGAGCAGATTAGTCCAGTTGAACCAGCAATAAACGGTGTCCGGGGTGGTGCCATTGTCAGAGACGACTTTGAGAAGGATGAAATAGGTTGACCCCTGCGTGATGGGATAGGCGGCGGCTTGGAACGGCGTCGCGCCGGGATGCCCGACCGAACCGGTACCCCATACCGAAAAGACGTTGCTGACGCTTGCGCCGGTGTTCGGCGAGCCGATGGCCACGCGTTCGCCGCTGGTGCCTTCAAACAAACCGAAATTTGCCTGCCGCAAATACGGCAGCGTGCCCAAGCTGAAGTTCAATCGCTTGTAGAGCACGCTGACCCAATACGTACCGTTATTAAGCGTGGTGCTGAGGGTGCGATTAGGCGTGGCGGTCGTGCTCGTGGTGCCGATGGGATTTCCCACAATCACGCTGCCACCGGAGGTTTGCAGGGAACGCCCATTGGCATCCATGTAGCTGAGGCTGGCGGCGGTGTTCGTGCCCATGGAATTTGCAGCACTGCCATCCGCCCAAACATCCGCCCAGCCAAACCCACCGCTCTGTCCGGAGACGGTCGTGCCCGCCGGGTAGTCAAATCCGTCGTATGCGATGGGCGTGGCGTGAAGCCGGAAACACCCAGCCAGCAGCAAAGCACAAACGCAGCCGATTCGCTCGAAACGGAAAAGCATGTATTACTTTGCCATGCGGCATTTTCCGCGACAATGTGACGGCGTCCCCCAGAAACACTGATTTTGTGCACTCACAAAAGGCCAGGGCTCACGCGCTTTTTCGAGCTTCTTGCCCCAATGCGCTTGCGTCCATCATTTACAATGTTCCCGCCGAGGCGCAGGATAGAGGTCCCTTCGGAGAAACTAAAATGCCGCAGGTGAATCAACCGCAGAAGAAAGATAAAATCATGGGCGATAGATCCCCGAAGTCGAATCAGAAAAAATCCTCACAAAAAAACGCCGCGACCAACAGCGCCAACCAGAAGAAAAGCCAGGCCATCGCGGCCAAGCAGGCTTCCGGCGCCGGCAAGAAAAAGTAATCGGCCATTACGGTCTCTCCCGGCTTCAAGTTGGGAGGGACAGACTCTTCAAAAAAGGCTTCGTCTAAAATCACTCCACTCGTGAAGAAAACCATCAAATTGCGCCAGGCCCAAGTTTGGAAAGAGGGTGATAAATATTTTCGCATCGTGCGCTTGGAACGGCTGGAAGTGGAATACAAGTTCACCACCGCCTCGGACCCGAAAAAGGGGATCCATCACACGTTGAGCAAAAAGGAATTTTGCCGGCTGATCAAAAACGCCACTTTGGTGGCGCCGGCTGAAAAGCCGACAGGCTCGGAGGCCTAGCCCTCACTTATCCGTTGCCCAGATGGCGCGGATGGTGTCCTCCTGTCCGAAGCCATTCGGCGTCGCCGCACTCCGATTGTTCACATCATACCATTTATTCCCGTCAGCAGCACCGGCGAGACAACGCGTGCCGGGCATCTGCACGTAACCTTCCGGGTCGTGTTCGCGCACCCAAGTCCACGCGTAATGTAGCCAGTCGTTGCGCTCTTTTTCAGGCTGCTGCGCGAACCACGTGATCTCGTCCCAACCCCAGACCCAGAAACGGCCCAAGCCCGCTTCGCCGGGTTTTTTGCTGCGGCCATAATTGTCGAACTCCACGAGATAGGGTAGACGCTCGCAACGCCAGCCGCTCGGCGTGATACCGCCTTTGCTTTTGCCAAAAATCGCGTCGACGAAACCCACGCGTAATTGTGCTTCCTTTGGTTTATCTGGCAGCTCCTCGATGCGCAGCGGGAAGGAATGGAAATCAAACAGCAACTTCCCGTCGCGCACGAGCCCGGCGTTGGGCACATGGGCGTCGCACAAAACAAAATGCCGGCGGGCGTTTTTCTTCGCGTAGTCCCGCACCAACATCAGCACTTCCCACCAATGGTCCAATTTGCGATCGTTGTGGTTCATCAACTCCGCCTGACCAAAGTGGATCGCTTCGCAACCGGCATCGATGTAGGACGCTGCCAGATAATAAAACCATAGTTTCGTTTCCGAGCGACTCACATCTGGTACGGACGCACCCTGCCCCCAGTGGTTGTGGAAGTTGGTGGGATAAAGCATGTCGGCATAACGAAACTTGCGGTCTTCAACGAGAAGATTCAGCGCTTTGAACGCCCATGCCGGGACCGAAAGACTTTCAACGTTGGTCGAAACAATCTCAAAGACGCACGCCTGCAGGATAATTTCCGGGTCAACGGCATGAACTTTGGCGGCGCTGAGTTTGGCCTGCGCAAATTTCGCGGGCAGCGTGGCTTCGCTACCTTCGTTGCGGCCCCATTGCGAAGCGGCGCGCCCGGCGAACTTAACGCCGCAGTTGGTCATCATGCGGATGTTGTCATCGAGATCGCCATGGCCGATTAGCACATGCATCACCGTAATGGACCGCGAGAGATAACTGCGCAAGTTTTCCTCGGACATGCTGCCGTCAAAATGGTAATCGCGCGCGAACGCGGGCAGCGTGAGCAATAAAAACAAACCCCAGAGATATGAATGGAATCGGCGCATGAGATGCAGCGTAAATCGGAAGGACGAGTTATACGAGTCCCTAAAATCTTATTTTGAAATTTGGGGACTCGTTTAACTCGTCCCTCTGGATACGAATGCGGGTTGAAATATCACTCTGACAGGTTCAACTTAAGGACATGAAAATCGCCACCATCATCGTGCGTGTGTTACTTGGACTCATGTTCGTCGTTTTCGGTGCGAACATTTTTCTGCACTTCATCCCGATGCCGGAACAAAAGCCGTCGCTCATGACCGACTTCGGCAACGCGCTCATGAAAAGCGGCTACATGTATGTCATCGGCTTTCTACAAGTCGCAGGTGGCTTGCTGCTCTTGATCGGGAAATATGTTCCGCTGGGTTTGACGCTGCTGGGGCCCGTCATCGTGAACATCCTGTTGACCCACATCTTCCTCGAACCGAACGGTCTGCATATGGCGATTATCGTTTCGGTGATGGCACTGTTTTTACTGTGGCGCTACCGGGCAAATTTCGCGGGGCTGGTGCAGCGTTGATTGAGCGTTACACTTTTGCTCCCGGTCCCGCACCTGGAAACCATTCGGTATGAGAGTCGCCGGTGCGGCCCCAATACGTGACCCGCTTGCCGCGCAGGAAGGTGATGTAACCTTGCACGCCACCGGCCATCGCGCGCCGGGTAAACTCACGATATTTTTGGCCGTGACGCTGGCTGTCAACGATGTTGGCGCGCAGAACTTCCACTGAAAACTCCGGCGCCACCGGGGGCATGTCTTCATACGTGATGGGGGACACAACCACATCGCCGCTCGCGCCGTAAAATGCTTTTTGCATCCGGACGTAGTCAACATGGTAAGACGCCACCCCGGCGGCGAGCAATTGACCGACGACGTCAGCAAAGGAGATGTTGCCCGCCAGCGTCGCCAACGCAGTGGCGTGAATGATTTCGGTGTTCATGTTTTAAATTAAAAAATTAGCACTAAGTGACTCTTCCCTCAGTCTCCGGCAACCTTGAAAGCGACGGCCACCGCTCCGGCAGCGCCTTTGGACCAGTTCCGTTGTTTGCCTTTGGGGTTGAACCGTTCCGCGGCGCGGTCGCGCCACTTTTGCTCCGGCGCACAACCGAGGGCTTTTTTGAGGCTTTGCGGCACGACCTTGATGACGCCCAGGCCGCGTTGCGTGGCCGCGAGTTCGACCATCGCTTCGCCTTTGATGGCTTCGAGACACGAACCAAACCGGCCGGACGAACATTTCAACAGCGCAATGACCGGGCGGGGACCACTGCTCTTGCGATCGAAAAACGTGGTGAGGCTTTTAAGCAATTCAGCCAAATCGTCGCCGGAACGGACTTGAAACGGAATCGGTCGGATGGCCGTGACGACGAACTTGCCGCCCGCTCCCTTGGTCTCAGCAATTACGACGGCAGCCTTGGTGGCACTTACCCCGAAAATCATGAGGGCATAGTCTCACAGCAGGCTAAAGGTTGAGAGTTTTAAGTTAGGGACTGGCGCGACGCCTGTCCTACACCATGCCGCGCACTACGCCACCATCGGCGCGCACGGGGGCGCCGTTTGTGGCGCTAGCTAACGGCGAGCACAGGTAGGCGACCAAGTTCGCGACTTCCTCGGTGGTGGCGAAGCGTTGCAGCAATGACGTGGGCCGCACGTTGCGGAAAAATTCCTGCTCGAATTGCTCGGGCGTTTGCTTCGCGCCGGAGGCCAGTTGCTCCACAAAATCTGTGACACCTTCGGACGCGGTCGGGCCGGGCAACACCGCGTTAACGGTCACGCCCGTGCCTTTGGTGAGCCGGGCCATGCCGTTGACGAGCGCCAGTTGTGCGGCTTTGGTCATGCCGTAATGGATCATTTCCTCGGGGATCTGCACACCGCTTTCGGACGAAATAAAAACGATGCGGCCCCAATTGTTTTTGAGCATCGCCGGAAAATAAGCCCGCGCCAGTCGAACTCCGGACATGACATTGACTTGATAAAACCGTTCCCAATCCGCATCGGGAATTTCCGCGAAGGGTTTCGGTTCAAAGATGCCGGCGTTATTGACGAGGATATCCACTTTCGGCACTTGCTTGAGCAATTCTGCACATCCTGCGGCGGTGGAGACATCCGCAGACACGCCGCAGACACGATTGCCCAGTTTCTTTGCAGCCGCGTGCGCCGAGGTTTCGCTGCGGCCGTTGATGATGACATTCGCGCCTTCGGCCGCCAACAGCTTGGCGATGGCGAAGCCGATTCCCTTGGTCGAACCGGTGACCAAGGCCGTTTTGTTTTCAAGTTGGAGATTCATAGTGATTATAATGTCCGATATTCCGTCGGACGGATTCAATTGTAATGCAGGAACAGAAATGTGCCAGCAAACGAACGGTGTCGGTCGTTCTTCCGGTTCACTCGCCGGGTGCCCACGATTTATTTTCGAGCAATTCGATGCCGGGATGCATGAACTGGATACGCCGGGCTTTGTAGAGTTTGCCCAGTGTCTGCTTGAAGGCTTTTTTGCTGACGCCAAATTTCTGGCGGATCGCTTCCGGCGTGCTGTCATCGTCGAAAGCGAGTTTTCCCTGATTCTCTTCGAGCGCCTGGACAATCCGGTCGGTCAGCTTGGTGACGCGGCTGTAACCGGCGGCGTCGAGGCTGAGGTCAATCTTACCATTTGGATGGACTTGGCGGACAAATCCCTTTAAGCGCTGGCCGATTTGCAGCGGCGTCGTAACGTTGTCGCGGAACAGCAGGCCGCTGTGGCGATCGTCCACAATAGCCGGATAGCCTAACGGCGTGGCGCCCGTGATGAGCAAGTTCACCGCTTCGTTAGCGCGATAAATCGGCGTGTCGGAGCTAAGATGGCGCTTCAACCGCGTGGTCGCCACAATGCGCTGAGACCGTGGGTCAAGATACACAAACACCACGACGCGCTGTCCCACGCGCACGGGTTTTTCCTGTTCGCGAAATGGCAGCAATAAATCCTTGGCTAGTCCCCAATCGAGAAACGCGCCGACGCGGTCGTTGATGCTAACCACTTTCAAAGCCACGAACTCACCGACCGTGGCGAGCGGAATTTCGGTCGTGGCTACCAACCGATCTTCAGAGTCGCGATAAACGAAAACGTCGAGTTTGTCCTTCGGTTTGAGATTGGGAGGAATGTATCGTCCTGGTAGCAAAATTTCGCCAAGCTCGCCACCATCAAGATAGAGTCCGGGCGTGGACTCCCGGATGATGGAGAGCAGATTGCGTTTGCCGAGAATTGCCATGCGGCCAGAGGGTAAACCCGGCGGGCTGAGGCAGGGAGGAAAATTCCTACGTCACTATTGACCAGCCTTCCCCCGCCCTTCGTCCAAATCAATGAATTCAAACATCGTCTGTACCGTGCCTGGGGGCAGCCCGATTTCGGCGAGGCGTTCGTTCAAGCGTTGCGTGCCGGCATCGCGCCAACCGCGTTTGGTCATGAACGCATTCCAAATTTCGATTTCGTCCTCACTCGGCTGGCGGCCATGCTTGAATGCCCATGCGAGCAATTCTTCATCGCTGCCGCCTTTGAGCGTTTCTTTTTCGAGTGCGGCGTAATCCAGGTGCAGGAAGGCGCAACAGCGGGAATCGAAACTGCTTTTCGCGGTTGTTCCGAGCGACGCGTGCCAGCCTTCAGGCAATTTGCCGGAGGCGTAGAGCCGGATCTTGTCCAGCATGCGGCCGAAATAGACGATGCCTTTGACCTGGTCGAACGGACTACGAAGCCCCGGAATGAGAGTTGGATATGGTTGCGCCATGCCCCAAATAGAATATATCTGCGCGGCTCGCGCAAGTGCCTCACACGCGCAGGAAGATTTTTCGCTGGAAGAGAAAACGACAAATCAGGAAGGAAAAACAAAGCGCCAAAAGCGCGGTCGCCAACTCGCCCAGCCCCGGATGCGCCTTCTCCAGCGTGGCGTGGATTTCGCCGCCGACAAAATAGTTCGCAAAGGCATGGAGCGGCACCAAATTGATGATGAGATAAATCGTGATCGCGTTCATTCCGATCCAGACAAAGGGCCGACACCAGTTGCGGTGATTTTTGATATCAATCACGTAGTAGAAAAATGCCAGCAATAGCGCGCTGATTCCGGCGGTGAACAGAACGAAGGACGAAGTCCAAATTTTCTTGATGATGGGGAACTGGAAATGCCAGAGGAGGCCAGCCACCACTCCGGCGATGCCCCATAGAACGAGCAAGCGAACTTTCCGCGCCGGTTCGACGGCGGGATTTTTTATCAAGAGACCGGCAAACAAACCCAACAAGCTTGAAGCAATCGCCGGCAGCGTGCTGAGGAAGCCTTCGGGGTCGTGGTCACCATCCCATTTGCGCCACGGCAGATACATTTTATCGATCCAGTTGGTAAGGTTGTGGCCCTCGGCGAAATCCCCGGGGCCGAAGTCCGGGACGGATATGAACGTGAGCATCGCCCAATAACCGACCAGCAGCGCAACCGTGAGCCCGACCATCTGGCGCAGAGTCAGCCACACAAATGCCAGACCTGCCGCACAAAAACATAGCGCCAATCGTTGGAGCACGCCCAGAAGGCGGATGTGCTGGACGCCTTCAGAAATTCCCCCGTAAATCAAGATGCCCAGCAGGAGGAGAATCAGGCTGCGTTTAAGAATTTTGAGCGACGTTGCTGCCTTGCCTTGGACGGCCACGGATTTCGAGAGGGAAAATACCAGCGAAACTCCGATGACGAAGGCAAACAACGGGAAAATCAGATCGTAAAAATGAAACCCGGCCCACGGGGCGTGTTGCAGGCGGTCGTTCAGCGTGGGAGTCATCGGGAACATCTGTGAGAGGGCGGCGAAGACTTCCTCCATGCCGACGATGAAAAACATGTCCATGCCGCGCAGCGCGTCGATGGACATGAGCCGTTGCGTCAATGGCGTCGTGCCGTCACCGGAGGCTTCAGGCGTAGGAGTGGCTGGTTCTAGCGTGCGCGAAGGCATGGACGACACGTCCGGATGCTGCCGCCGGGAAATTGGACTAGCAAGGAAATCGTAATACCTAAGATTGGGGGGGACGGTTAAAATTTTCTTCGATAAATGTCCTGACGCTTGCACTTCATTCGTCGTATTAATGAAAGAACAAACTTAAAACGATTATGCCAACACCCAATACCAATACTGTTAAATTGCATCGAGTGCTCCGCGCGACGCCGGAGCGGGTTTATCGCGCGTTTCTTGATGCCGACGCCATGGCGAAGTGGCTGCCGCCACACGGTTTCACTTGTAAGGTTCATCACTTGGACGCCAAGGTCGGCGGCACGTTCCGCATGTCGTTCACCAATTTCACCACCGCCAAGAGTCATTCCTTTGGCGGAAACTATCTTGAACTCAAGCCGAATGAATTGCTCCGTTACACGGACAAGTTCGAGGACCCGAATCTGCCTGGCGAAATGCAAGTGACCGTCACGTTGAAGCAAGTTCTCTGCGGCACGGAATTGAACATCACGCAGGAGGGAATTCCCGCGATGATTCCCACGGAGATGTGCTATCTGGGCTGGCAGGAATCGCTGATTTTGTTGGGCAAACTGGTCGAGGCGGAAATTCCGGATCAGCAATAACAAAAGATCGCGCCGGGGCTTGTAGCGCAGATTGGTAATCTGCCGTATCGCGGATTGGCAATCCGCAGACCGTTAATGATTTAAAATCTGCCGACTACCAGTCGGCGATACGCGCAGACAAAACTGTCTGCGCTACGTTGTCTGCGGCGGCCAGACTTTGCCGGCGAGTTCCGGGGGCAATTGCTTGGGGTCCACCGGATAAATGACCGATAGGTCGGGCTTGGTTTTGGCGGTGGGTAATAATTCCAGTTCTTCCGGCGCGCCCACGACGAGCCAAAGCACTTCGGCGTCGGTGTCGTTGAACACCTGGCGGAGTTGTTCCGGACCGACGAGCACGCCGCCGTGTTTAGGCACGGTCAAGGTCGTGTCGCCCACGCGCAAGCGGCCCGTGCCTTCCAACACAAAGAAAAATTCTTCCATGCGGATGTGCTTGTGCAGCGTACCGGCGCTGTTGGCTGGATAACGCCAGAGCCGCGCGGAGAGATTCTCGCTCCCGGTGCGTTCCAGAAAATCCGCGTTCGGGATTTGCATCAGGTTGGACGGCCGCCAGGAAAGGTCTTCCGGTTTGATGAGGTGATAACCTTGAATGGTTTTCATGGGCGCCATTTTGCAACGAATCCCAACGGGATTCAATCATTCAGCCTGGGGTTGGCGCAGCGCCTACCCCAGGTATCGGCCAAAAAATCCCACCAACCCTGAAAAGGGTTGAATCAAACCCGCGTCTCACGCGTCAATACCATTCATGGCGCAATCGCTCGCGAAAATTTTGGTTCATACGGTTTTCTCAAGCAAAGACCGGCGGCCACTATTGCGGGAAAAATCGTTGCGGGAAGAATTACACGGTTACCTCGGCGGTGTTCTGACCAATTTGGATTGCCAACCCGTCGTTGTTGGAGGCTTAGAGGATCATGTGCACATCCTGTGTGCGTTATCGCGGACTCGCGATGCGGCCAGCGTGGTCAAGGAAGCTAAACGCAGTTCGTCGCTGTGGTTGAAAACCAAGAGTCCGGAATTGGCGACTTTCGCGTGGCAGGGTGGTTACGGGATTTTTTCAATCGGATTTTCGCAAATTAAATCGGTGCGGGATTACATCGCCGGACAGGAGGAACATCATAGGAAAGTTTCATTTCAAGATGAGTTTCGGCAATTGTTGCGCCGTTACAAAATTGAATTCGATGAACGGTACGTGTGGGATTGATTCAACCCTTTCAGGGTTGTGGATTATTTTGCCGATGACCCAGGGTAGTTCCGCGTTGCGGGACAACCCTGGGCTGAGTGATGGAATCCCGTTGGGATTCAGGAAGGCGCATCAAATCGAAACGCGCCGGCATTGAGACGAAAGCGACCCGCCCCCATGACAATTTCGGAATATCCCGAAGGGATTAAATCACTCAGCCTAGGGTTGGCGCAATGCGCCTACCCTAGGTATCGTGCCACACATTTTACCAACCCTGAAAGGGTTGAATCGGTTTGAAAATTTCAGGGATGATTCAACCCCGTTGGCGTTGTGAACGCTTTTTGCCGGTTACCCAGGGTAGTCCCGCGTTGCGGGACAACCCTGGGCTGGGTGATGGAATCCCGTTGGGATTCGGAGGGCGTAGCCCTGAATTTTTGAATTAACCTCGGCACATGGCTTTGAGCCCCTCCCCCGTTTCGAGGAATGATTTCAGGCTGGAAAGCACCAGCGGCCAGCCTTTGGACACCTTGGCGGCCATCGTCGAGCCTTTGATGAATTTGTCGTGCGTGACTTTGAGGCACACCATGTCGTCCATCTTCTCGAGCTCAAACGTCACGCGCGATTTGTCCTTCAACTCATCCGGGTCGGCCCAGGTCAGCACCAGGCGTTTGGGCGGGTCGCATTCCACGACCTTGCCCGTGATCCAGACTTCGTTGTCTTTGTTGCGATGTTCCCATTTTGCGCCCTTTTTCCAATCGGAGACGTTTGCCATGCTGCCCCAATATTGACGGGTGAATTTCGGGTTGGTGATGGCGTCCCACGTTTTCTTCGGCGTGGAGCGGATGTAAGTGGTGTAAACGAACTGCGGCTTTTCCATGATGTTATGCTTTCTTTTTAGGGGCTTCGAGACCTTGCTTTAAATCGCTCAACGCCTGAAGACGATGGCGTTCGTATTTGGAAATCCAGCGCTCGTAGATCTCATGCAACGGCACGGGATTCAGATAGTGCAGCTTCTCGCGTCCGCGCCAGACCGTGGTGACGAGGTTCGCCTCCTCCAGCAGCCCCAGATGCTTCGTCACCGCCTGCCGGGTCATGTCCAGAGGCGCGCACAACTCGGACAACGTCTGCCCGTTGTCCTGGCGCAACACATCCAGCAACTTCCGGCGGCTCGCATCCGCCAACGCTTTGAACACTGCATCCATCTGCGGTGATAATATGCAACCTTTTGATTGCATGTCAAATGAGATCGTTAACTATTTGATTGGGAAAGAATCAGAAATTTTAAGGTTTTCGCGGGCAGAGAAAGCGTGGCTCACAATATTGCTTCACTCGGCCAATCAAAAAGTTTCACGAGCTTTGAATGGTACCCAAGATATTCGTGAATCAACTTTTTCTTGGGTTTCAGCTTCAACTGACGCCACAGTGCTGGCGTCATCCGTACCCACTTTGGATTTTCAAATGGTCCATTTGGCGGTCCATTTTGAAAAGTAACCCAACTCCACTGTCCATCGCTCTGGTCATAATGTTCCAGCCAAATCAGCCGGCTCGCAGGGATTTCGAATCGCTCACAAACTTGAAAACAAAGTTCTTCAACACAATTCGTGATGCTATTACCTGGGTTTCCTGCCGTTTGAATACAAGCCACAACAATCCTTCCATCCGGCAAGTCAATGCGTTCAATGAGGCATACACCATCTGATTTATTGCCCGCTTTATATGCAAAAAATTCCGGCTGATTTCCAACCTGCCACAATGCATATCGCCAAGGTTCGGATGTAAAACCCAGTTCATTAGGAAACCGTTTTCTCAGATTTTCATAGTCAGAGGACGGAGAACACTGCGCTTGAGAGTCACCCACCTCTGGAATTTCCTCACTAAATTTGGCACTATACTTTTTATACAACCTATCCCTGTATTCGCTCACCTCGGCAGGCGTTAGTCCCTTTGCCTGACTGGTCCTTCCGTCGTATTCATCATGATGGTCGAAACACAGCCAAACCAAATTTTCGAAGCGAGAGTCACTAGGATCGCGATTTAGGTGAGCAATCTGACCCTTACGGACTTCGTCACGGTGATTTAAGAATACGCAGAGACAACAACGCCGACGCGAAGCTAGAAGAACGTCCGTTTCAATTGTTTTCGGTACGAGCTTACGTTCAGTCATTCTTGCCAGTATTTTGTACGCATCCTGTTTGTCGAGAGCGTTATTTGATATATCATGCAGCCTGGTGTACTTCTGGACTAGGGTAAGTTTTTTCGATAGATATTCACAATGTGAGCACTCCAAATGAGAAAAACCGATTTCCGCGTCGCTCTCTCAGCGAAGAAACGAAACAAGCCATCATAAAAAAATTCGGAGGGAAGTGCGCTATCTGTGGCACGAGCAATCTTCCGCTAACGGTGGCACATATTCAACCGTTGGCGTTTGGAGGTAGCAATGAGGAAGCCAACCTCCTTCTGCTATGCCCGAACTGCCACCAATGGTCTGATTCGAGCAGGCCTCATGAGGCTGAATTCGTTCATTATCTTGCGCGATTGCTCGAGCGAACGCCTGAATTTAACTCAGTCGCGATTGAACCCTTGCTTGTCTCTGACAACCGAAATCTGCGTGCGGATTTAACGGTAAAGCAAGGTGAAGGAAAACAGGCCCGTACAATTCTGATTGAGTGCAAGAGCCTTTCAGGCTTTTCGCACGCGCAGCTCGAACAGGTAATCGAACAACTAAGGAGATATGCTGCGGTAACCAAGGTCGATGAACTCATACTGGCGTTTCCAGGACGCCTCCACCCGGTCGATATCGAGCGATTACATCAAGCCTCTATCACGGTATGGGACTTGGACTTCATCGGGACGAAGTTCCGAAAAGCAATTTCAAATACTCCTCATCCATATTTTCAGCCACTCTTTCAAAGTGTAACAGGTAAACATATTCAGAGCTTGGAAACGGCGCTCATTGAGAAACTTAAGAAATGTTCACCAGGCAAAACTGACTGGCCAATCTATGAGCGGCTCATTGGCCAAATTCTTGAGCACCTTTTTTGTCCACCACTGGCAACGCCAATCTCGCAGTCATCTGATGAAGCTGAGGTAAATCGTCGGGACTACATCTTGCCGAATTATGCAGAGACAGGGTTTTGGCATTTCCTGCGGGGCGGTTACTCAGCAGATTATGTCGTCGTGGATGCGAAGAACTCAGGCAAAGAAGTCACTAAGACCGACGCCCTACAAATCGCCAATTACCTTAAAGAATATGGTGCGGGTCTTTTCGGGATTATAATCTGTCGAATTGGTCCAGATACCGGCTGTCTCCACACACTTCGCGAGCAATGGGCTCATTCAAAAAAAATGGTTTTGGTTCTGAATGATGCAGATTTAGAGAAAATGTTGCTTGCCCGATCAGCTGGTGGAAGGGGTGAGGAATTATTGAGTGCTAAACTTCAAGAATTCCGGCTCTCGATGTAATTGTTCACACCTTCGCGTAAACCTTCATACCTTTTTCCTCGAACTCTTTCGACTTTACTTCCGTGCCGCGTTTGAGGGCTTCTGCTTCGGCGGTTTGCGGGACAGTTCGTCCAGGGGCTACATTCCGCCAAAGGCCAATAGCGATCGCTTTCGTCCAGCGCTCGATTTTGAAGATGGCGCAACCGCGAACCACACGAAATACGCGAATTCAAAATGGCTTTTCGGGTGGTTCGGGTATTTCGCAGTTCAAAGTTTACCAAGGCCATTTGCACGGGATTTTTGGGCTGCGCGGCAGTGTTTTGTTTTACTCTCCAAATACGGGTAAAGATTTTTCCAGAAACGGACTCTGATTTTACCCTTATTTTACAGCGGTGCGCGTGGGGTCGTGCAGAAGTTCCCGCCGGGCGGGATGCAGTTTTTCAAAACGATGATAGAAGAAGAGCCGGGGAAAGACGGCGGGCTGGTTCTTTGACAATATTCGGCAAGAAAAGGCGGGGTGTGCCAGTTTGAATCACAAAAGTTCCTGCCCGGCGGGATCAATCAAGGTGAATCAAGGTAAATCAACCCTACTTTTTTGTCGAAGGGCGAAAGTCGAATGTCGAAGGCTTAGAAGTTTGCCGCTTTCTACCGAAAGCAGCTACGGGGGACGGGGAATTTGGGCCGCGAGAATGAACAACAATCAGATGGAACAACAGTCACGCTGCACCATTTCATGGATGCTCCCTGCACCGCTAGTTGGAACAACAAGCAGATGGAACAACGGTTGTACTGCACTGCTTCGCAGATGCTCGCTGCACCGCAAAGCGGGTGCTCGCGGATGCTGGCAGCACCGTCCTACCGGGGTTGATTTACGCTTTCGCGTAAACCTCCGCGCCTTTTTCCACGAATTCCTTCGACTTTTCCTCCATCCCCTTCTGCAATGCTTCTTCCGCAGCGATGCCTTGTTCGGCGGCGTATTTGCGGACGTCTTCGGTGATTTTCATCGAGCAGAAGTGCGGGCCGCACATGGAGCAGAAGTGCGCGGTCTTGGCGCCGTCTTGCGGCAGGGTTTCGTCGTGGAAATCGCGCGCGGTGACAGGGTCGAGGCTGAGGTTGAATTGGTCTTCCCAGCGGAATTCGAAGCGGGCTTTACTCAACGCGTTGTCGCGGTATTGCGCGCCGGGATGGCCCTTGGCGAGGTCGGCGGCGTGCGCGGCGATCTTGTAGGCGATGACGCCGTCTTTCACGTCTTTCTTGTTCGGCAGGCCGAGATGTTCCTTGGGCGTCACGTAACAGAGCATGGCGCAGCCATACCAACCGATCATCGCCGCACCGATGCCGCTGGTGATGTGGTCGTAGCCGGGCGCGATGTCGGTGGTGAGCGGGCCGAGCGTGTAGAACGGCGCTTCGTGGCACCATTCGAGTTGCTTGGCCATGTTTTCCTCGATCATGTGCATGGGCACGTGGCCGGGGCCTTCGTTCATGACTTGCACGCCTTTGGCCCAGGCGCGTTCGGTGAGTTCGCCCTGCACCTTGAGTTCGCCGAATTGCGCTTCGTCGTTGGCGTCGGCGATCGAGCCGGGGCGGAGGCCGTCGCCGATGCTGAAGCTGACGTCGTAGGCGGCCATGATGTCGCAGATGTCGTCCCAATGGGTGTAGAGAAAACTTTCCTGATGATGCGCGAGACACCATTTGGCCATGATGCTGCCGCCGCGGGAGACGATGCCGGTCATGCGATGGGCGGTGAGCGGGATGAACCGCAACAAAACGCCGGCGTGCACGGTGAAATAATCCACGCCCTGCTCCGCCTGTTCGATGAGGGTGTCGCGATAGATTTCCCAGGTGAGTTCCTCGGCTTTGCCGCCGACTTTTTCGAGCGCCTGATAGATCGGCACGGTGCCGATGGGCACGGGGGAATTGCGCAGAATCCATTCGCGGGTGGCGTGGATGTTTTTACCGGTGCTCAAATCCATGACGGTGTCCGCGCCCCACTTGGTGGCCCAGCGCATTTTCTCGACTTCCTCCTCAATGCTGGACGCGACGGCGCTGTTGCCGATGTTGGCGTTGATCTTCACGAGAAAGTTGCGGCCGATGATCATCGGTTCAAGTTCCGGGTGATTGATGTTGGAAGGAATAATGGCGCGGCCGGCGGCGACCTCGGCGCGGACGAATTCGGGCGTTATTTCCTTGGGGATGCGTTGGGGAAACCGATTGAAAACCGAGGGCGTGTAGGGATTGGCGGTGGCCGATTGCTGATTGGCGATTTGGGAGCTGCCTTCGTGTTGGTTGCCGAGGTTGCTGCGATTGTTGTTGCGACTCCAATCGGCAATTGCCAATTGGCAATTGGCAATTTTCATACTCTCGCGAATGGCGATAAATTCCATCTCCGGCGTGATAATGCCGGCACGCGCGTAGGCAAGTTGCGTAACAACCTTCCCTGCTTTTGCGCGCAAGGTGCGGCGGCGATTGCTGGTCAGCCCGGGAAATTCCACGAGGCGATTCTTCTCCGCTTTGCTGGCGTACTCGGCATGTTTGCCGGAGAGGTAGCCATTGTCCTGCGGTTTCACTTCGCGACCGTCGTATTCTTCGACGTCGTTGCGCGCGCGAATCCAATTCGAGCGGAGCGCGGGCAGGCCTTCGTCCGACGTGCCGGTGAACGCGGGGTCACCCCAAGGACCGGAGCAATCATAGACGCGCACAGGATCGTTCGGCGTGACCGCGCCGGTGTAAGACTTCGTCGGCGTGACTTCGATTTCGCGCATCGGCACGCGGACGTCGGGATGCAGCGCGCCGGGCACGTAAACTTTTTTGCTGGCGGGAAGTTGCTCGCTGCTGTGCGGTTCGAACAAATCTTTGGTCGCGATCATAATTTTCTTTCCACGACGGTCATGGACCATCGCTACAGTTCTGACCGGAGGGCGGGCGGAGGAAGTTTTCCCTTCGCCGGCATTACCCGGATCAGGTTCAAAGGGTCTCCCGAGACATCGGGACTCTCAGCCGTTCTGACGGCTCCCCATGGACAAGCAACTTTAGGCCGCGGCATCAAAGGGGTCAACGAACTTTGTTACGGAAGATTTGTGGCTCGTTACCGTGACGTTTACAAATCAAAGCAGGGTCCCGTGCAAAATCTGATAGGCGATGCTGAAATAGATCACGAGGCCCGTCACGTCCACGAGGGTGGCGACAAACGGGGCGGATGCGGTGGCCGGGTCAAAACCCAAGCGGCGCAAAATGAACGGCAGCATCGAACCTACCACGCTGCCGAACATGACTACGCCAATCAGACTGAGCGCCACGGTGACGGCCACGAGGAAATAGTGCGGCCCGTAAATCACCGCTTTGTTCGGCCAGAGAAGGATGCGCGCGAGGGCGATAACCGCGAGCACACAACCAAGCACAAAGCCGGCGAGGATTTCGCGTTTCATCACTTGCCACCAATCGCGCAAGGCCAGGTCGCCGACGCCAAGGGCGCGGATAATAAGCGAAGTGGCTTGGGAACCAGAATTACCGCCGCTGGAAATGATGAGGGGAACAAAGAGCGCAAGCACCACGGCGCGGGCGATCTCGCCTTCAAAATGTTTCATCGCCACAGCGGTGAACATTTCGCCGACGAACAAGACGGCGAGCCAACCGGCGCGCTTTTTGACCATCGAAAGCATGCCAATGCTCAGGTACGGAGCATTGAGCGCTTCCATACCGCCGAGCTTTTGGATGTCCTCGGTGGCTTCGCGTTCGGCGACATCGAGCACGTCATCCACAGTGACGATACCCACCAAGACATCTTTCGAATCCACGACGGGCAGGATGGTGGAATCATATTTCTTGAACGCGGCAACGGCAGTCTCCTGGTCATCGGTGGCGCGAAGAAAAATCTGCTGGTTCTCCAGCAATTCCAGCACGGACATCTGCAAAGGCGAGACGACCAAGTTGCGCAAGCGTACGTAATCCACCAAGTGGCCTTTGGCATCCACCACGTAAAGCTGATTGATGGCGTCGCGTTTGTGTTCCTCCTCTTGCAAATGCGCCAGCACCTCGGCCACAGTCCAATTCTGCTGGATGGCCACATAATGCGGCGTCATGCGGCGGCCGATGGAGTTCTTGGGATAGCCCAACAGCTCGGTGGCGATCTTGCGTTCCTCGGGTTTCAGCAACGCGAGCAGCTTTTGCGTGGCGCTGGCGGGCAATTCCTCCAACAGCCGGGTGCGGTCATCGGGAGGGAGGTCGTTCAGGATGCCGGCCACCTGCTCGCTGCCCAGCGCATGGAGCATTTTTTCCTGATCCTCAACCGGAAGATAATCGAACACCTCCGCCGCCAGGTCGCGAGGCAACAGCCGGAGCAGCACCGCTTCATCGCCCGGTTCCAGATCGTAAAAGATCTCCGCGATGTCCGGCGCGGGAAACTCACAGAGGATCTCGCGCAGCCCGTTGAAATTGCGCTCGCGGATCAACTCCGCGAGTTCGGGCTTGAGCAGATTGCCAATCACGCACCTTACTCAACTGGAATTTGGGCCAACGCGCAAAACAAAAAGCCGGCTCGCGTCTCACGAGCCGGCGTTGTTAGGCTTGCGCGGGTGATCAGGTCCGCTCAAGTCTCAAAGGATTTGCCGCAACCGCAGCTTTGCTTGGCATTGGGATTCGAAATCTTGAAACCGCCCCCGCTCAGGGCATCACTGAAATCCACCACGGTGCCCCGCAGATATTGCGCGCTGAATGCGTCCACGAGGGAGGTAACGCCGTTATGTTCCGCCACCAAATCGCCGTCGCGTTTTTCATCAAACGTGAGGCCATATTGCATCCCGGAACAGCCGCCCTGCTCCACATATACCCGCAGATTTTTGCCGGCGTTTTCCGGCTGGGCCAGCAGCGTGCGCACCTGCTCCACTGCGTTCGGAGTCAATTGGAGGACTGATTCATCTGTGGCGACATTATTCATTGCTAATCCTGTATCAAGTTTAACCGGCATCAGCGTCCTGTCAAACGGCGGTTTACGTATTGCTCGCCGTCACATGCTCCTGCGCGCGCTCGATTTTCTTCTCCAAGGAATCCTTGAGCGGCGGAAGCAGTTCCTGCAAGCGCCGATACAAACTTACGGCCTGCGGCCATTCCTGCAGGGTTTCGGTCAGCCGCGCCGCTTCCAACCCGGCTTTCTTCAGCCAAAACAGGTCCGACTTCTCGCCCTCGCGCAAATCCTTCTCCAGAAAAACGTCGAGATAGTAATCCCGCGCCTGTTTGAGGAGTGTGGTCTTTTCGGCATCGTTTCTAGGCCGCGCCTGCGCCTCGGCGACCAGCGCCAGCCCCACGCGCGCCTGACTGCGCGTGGAGGCACTGGCAGCCGTCGAACCCAGGAGCTCCTGAAAGGCGTCCGCCGCCTTGTCATAATTCCCGGCATCGAGTGCGCCCAATTGAAAGTAACATTTACCGATCTCGCCCAAAGCTTGCGCCGCCTGATCAGTGGCCGGAACGAGTTGCGGAATCGTTCCAAAAACCTGGATGGCCAGCTTGAAGTTGTCAGCGCGATTGGTTTCGCCCGAATCCAGAAGCATCTCCGCGCCGCCGTAAGCAAAAGCCGCTTGCACGCGCAGATCCAAAGGGCAATTTGTGTCGCTCGTCAGCTTGGTGAAATGCCCGATGGCGTCAGAATAACCCTGACGCCCCAACGCCGCGCGACCCGCCATCATGCGTGCTTGAAAAGCCAGATCCGAGGTGGGCCAACTTTGAAAGAGCGTTTTGTAGCCCTTTTCGGCGTCCGCAAAATCATCCTGCCGATAATGGTAATCTGCCACCCACCATTGTGCCTGCGGCGCAAGTTCATTGGTTGCGAATTGAGCGACGAAGTTGGTGAACATCTGATAGGCATTCGTTTCCCGACCGGCGCGGAAATTAGCCAGGGCCCGGCCAAATTCCGCCCGGGCCGCCAGTTGGTTCGTGGAATAACGCGCCAGCCAGTCGTCATAACGGCCCACGGCATCGAGCCAATCACCCTTTTGTTCCGCCGTGCGCGCCAAGGCCAGTTCCACTTCAGGCCGCCGGTCGGAGTCGGGATAGAGGGCGATGAATTTTTCAAACTCGACGCGCGCTTCGTCCGGATGATTCATGTCCACCAATCCCTGCGCATTGAGCAGGACGCTGCTTTGCGCCAACGGATGCGTCGGCTGGGCCTGCAGGATGCGTTCCATGGCGTTGTTGGCGTTCGCGGAATCCTTGAGTTCCAAACTGGCGCGCAACATCTGATACAACGCGGGCGCGCCCAATTGTTCGCCGACTCCCGGCACATCCGCCAACGCTGTCGCCACGAAGCGGTAATTTTCCAACGCCCCGGCGTAATTGGTCTGGGCGAACAACGCATCGCCCAATTTGAAGCGGGCCACGGCCAGATCTTCCGATGGCGGCAACCGGTCCGAGGCCCGGCGGAACGCTTCGGTGGCCTCGGGCATTTTTCCGTCCAGCCAGAAACACCAGCCTCGGCCCAATTGAGCGCGGCCCACGTAAGCGCTTTCTGAAAACGCCGCGCTCATCCGGTCAAAATAACCCAAAGCCTCGGACAGGTTGGTGGTGCCCAAACCGTTTTTGGCCACGCCATTGGTGCGCAGTTGCCGGGCGCCTTCCTTGAGATAAAGCTCTCCCAACGTGAGCAACGCCAAATCGGCTGCCGGCGATTTGGGAAACTGATTGAGAAACTTTTTCAACATCTCACCGGCCGCGAGCGACTGATTCTGCGCCAGCAACAAATCCGTGATCTTCAACAACGCCTGACGCTGGCTGGCCACCGGCACATTGGTGCTAAGATTCTGTTGGAAAACGGTAATGGCTTCATCGCGCCGGTTGAGTTTCTCCAGAATGCCCCCGCGCAATATCACCGACTCGGCGACGAACTCCCGGCGCTGGGTGGCTTTTGCGACTTCAATCAAATTACTGGAAATTTGCAGCGCCGCTGGCAGGTTTCCCTGCCCCAATTGGATCCGGACCGCGAGATACCAGCGTTGCCAGTCCAGTTCCGGTTTAAGCTGGCGACCTTCGATCACTTTCAGCGCTGCTTCCGCTGCGGGCAAATCTTTTTGCATGACCTGCGCTTCGGCTAAGAGGAGTTGCCCGCGGGCCGCGAACTCGCTGTCCGGATTCTCACGACTGGCCTGCTGGAACACGCCGTTGGGATTTTGCAGCAATTCCACCGCACGCGCCCATTCGTCCAGTTTCGTCCACGCCACCGCTTCGTTCACGCAAGCTTCCAACCGCCGGGATGAATTGGGGAAATCCCGGGCCAGTCGGGCAAACGTCGCCGCCGCTGCGGGATAATTGGTGCTTTGAAATTGCGCTTCGCCGGTCCAGTAAACGAATTGGTCGGACAGTTGGCCGGCATCGGCCTGGCGTGCGCTCAAGAGGGTGATGGCCGCTGCGTACCGGCCTTGTTTGAATTGCGACTGCGCTTGCAGCAGCAGCACTTCCGGCACGCGTTCGGACTTGGAATATTTATCCAGAAACTCGGAGAAATCTTTTTCGGCACGCTCCCAGAGGCCCAACCGGAAAGATTCACTGGCCGATTCGAACAATTTTTTTTCGCCGCCGAACAACGCTGCGGGCGCAAGGCCGCTGGTGAATACCAGCAGCAGGGCGCAAACCAGGAGTTGCCGCAGCTTTGTCATCGCCGTCATGGTAACTGCCATCAAGCCGGGCCGCAAAGACTGAAATCTGCAGCCTCAGGCGGCCGCCGGCGCCAACACGGTTTTCAAATATCTGCCGGTGTGGCTTTCCGAACATTTCACAACCTGCTCCGGCGTGCCCTCGACCAGGACGCGCCCGCCGCCGTCGCCGCCTTCCGGCCCAAGGTCGATGATCCAGTCGGCCATCTTGATCACATCGAGATTGTGTTCGATGACCAACAACGTGTTACCGGAGGCCCGCAGTTTGAACAGCACTTCAAGCAACTTGGCCACGTCGTGAAAGTGCAAGCCGGTCGTCGGCTCATCAAGGATGTAAAGCGTGCGGCCCGTTTGTTTGCGGCTCAATTCCGAGGCCAACTTCACGCGCTGCGCTTCGCCGCCGCTAAGGGTCGTACCTGATTGGCCCAGCCGGAGATAACCCAACCCGACCTCCGCCAGCGTCAACAGCGCCTCGTAGATCTGCGGCACGGCGCGGAAAAAATTCACGGCTTCATCCACGGTGAGGTTCAGCACGTCAGCGATGTTCAATCCTTTGTAAGCGATTTCCAGCGTCTCGCGATTATAGCGCCGGCCATTGCATGCCTCACACGTCACATACACCGGCGGAAGAAAATTCATCTCGATCTTGATGAGGCCATCGCCCTGGCATTTTTCGCAACGGCCGCCTTTCACGTTGAAACTGAATCGCCCCGATTCGTAGCCCCGCACTTTTGCCGCCGGCAATTTCGCGAACAGATCGCGGATGGCGTTGAACATGCCGGTGTATGTCGCCGGATTACTGCGCGGCGTGCGGCCGATGGGTGTCTGGTCAATCACCACGATTTTTTCCAGACCTTCGTAATTTTTGATCTCTTTGTGCGCGCCCGGCTTTTCCTTCGAGCCGTAAAATTTGCGCATCAACGCACGGCGCAACGTGTCATCCACCAGCGTGCTTTTACCCGAACCACTCACGCCAGTGACACAGGTGAACAGCCCGATAGGGATACGCGCGGTGACGTTCTTCAAATTGTTTTCGCTCGCACCGATGATCTCGATGGTGCCACGATCTTTGGAAGGCTGCTTGCGTTCCTTGGGCACGGGGATGTTGAGTTCGCCCGTCAGATAGCGCCCCGTAAGCGAGCGTTTATTTGCCAGCACTTCCGCCAAGGAGCCCGCGGCCACGACTTCTCCGCCGTGCACGCCCGCACCCGGCCCGAGATCGAGCACGTAATCCGCCGCCTGAATCGTGTCCGCGTCGTGCTCAACGACGAGGACGGAATTGCCGATGTTGCGCAACCCTCTGAGCGTTTCGAGCAAGCGGTCATTGTCGCGTTGATGCAGGCCGATGCTGGGTTCGTCGAGGATGTAAAGCACGCCAACGAGGCCGGCACCGATCTGCGTCGCCAACCGGATGCGTTGCGCTTCACCGCCGCTCAACGAACCGCTCTCGCGATTCAACGTGAGGTAACCGAGCCCGACGTTTTTCAAGAAACCCAGGCGTGCGCGGACTTCCTTGATGACTTCCGCCGCGATTTTTTTCTCGAACTCGGTCAATTTGAGGCCGGCAAAAAAAGCGTCGGCCTTTTCGACGGAAAGCGAACAGACGTCCATGATGGAAAGACCGGGGATCATTGGTCTCGAGTTTTTTGTTTTGGGTCTTGGGTCAGGCTGCGGCGCAGGCTTTAAACTCAAGCCCCTAGACTCAAGACTCCCATTCCCCAACGTCACCGCGAGAATTTCCGGCTTCAGCCGTTTCCCCTGGCAGGCATCACAAAATTGCGGGCTCATGAATGCCTTGAGCCGGTTGCGCGTGAACTCGCTTTCGCTGTCGACGTATAGACGTTCCAAATTCGGCAATACCCCCTCGAACGGGCGCGTGACCTTGCTCATCTTGCCCGCCCGCCAGAAATTGAATTCGAGTTCAGTCTCACCGGAACCATGGAGCAAGATTTTTTTGAAATCGTCCGGCAAATCCTTGTAAGGCTTCTCCAAGCTTTGGTTGTAGTGAGCCGCGATGGCGCGAAGCATCGCCTTGTAGTAAACGATCATGCGCTTGCCACCGCGCCGCCACGGCAGGATGGCGCCTTGATCGAGAGACTTGTCGGGATCGGGCACCATCAAGCCATCATCAAAAACCATCTTCTGACCAAGGCCGTGGCAAACTGGGCACGCCCCGCTGGGCGCGTTGAAGGAAAAATGTTTTGGCGTGAGCGGTTCATAACTTTTTCCCGTGGCCGGAGAATACATGCGGTTGGAGTGGAGGGTCTCGATCCAACCATCAGCCGCTCCGGGAGGTCCACTTTTAGCGGAGGCACTTTGAGCCGGAGCTTTTACATCCGGCAACTGATGCAGCGTCAGCATCACGCCTTGGCCCCAGCGCAGCGCGGTCTCCACCGAATCCTGCAGGCGCACCCGCACTTTCTCATCCATCACCAAGCGGTCCACAACGGCTTCAATCGTGTGCGCCTGTTTGGCGTCCAGTTTCACGCGGGCATTGGGGTCGGTGAGTTCAATCATCGCGCCATCCACGCGGGCGCGGACAAAGCCTTCGCGTTGCAAACGTTCAATGACGTCGCGGAATTCGCCTTTCTGGCCGCGCACCACCGGCGCGAGTAACATCACCTTGGTTTTGGGCGGCAAGGTGAGGATCTTGTCCACGATGTCGCTGGTAGTTTGCGCGACGATGGGCACGCCAGTATCGGGACAATGCGCCTGGCCAATGTGCGCGTAGAGCAACCTTAGGTAATCGTAAATCTCGGTCGTGGTGGCCACCGTGGACCGCGGGTTCATGCCGCTGGTGCGCTGCTCGATGGCGATGGCCGGGGACAGCCCCTCGATGTAATCCACATCGGGCTTCTGCATCTGGTCGAGGAACTGCCGCGCGTAAGCCGACAGGCTCTCTACATATTTGCGCTGGCCCTCGGCGTAAATCGTATCGAACGCGAGCGAGGACTTGCCGCTGCCGCTCAACCCGGTGATGACCACCAGTTTGTCGCGCGGAATCTCCAGCGTGAGATTCTTCAGGTTATGCTCACGCGCCCCGCCGATGCGGATGAATTCTTTGCTCATGGCTGCGAATTTTGACTTGAGTCAATCGGTAAAAATAATGCAGCCCGGCGGCAAAGCAAAGCAGATGTGGCCTTAAAACCGAAAAAATATCAGCGCGGCAGCTTGCCGGCTTCACATTGGGTCGCGGCGCTGCCGATTTTGACGGCCGCCGCCAGCCAACGCAGCGGAGCGGCGCCCAGTTGAATCTGCCGAGCAACGGCAGCCAGCAAGGAATCTCCGGCGCCAACGGTATTGCGCGGTCTGACTTGGGGCGGCGCGGCAAAAGCCTTAAATCCCGCCACCGCGTTCACCAGCAAGCCACGTTTGCCGCCGCGCGAAACCAATACCCACCCCCCGGTTGTGCGCGATAGCGTGTTCGCCGCACGGACAATCTCCGTTTCTGAACGCAAGGATTTACCCCACCACTGGGCGAGTTCGTGTTCGTTCGGCTTCACCAGAAAGGGATACGCCTTCACTGCGGCGGCGAACGCCGGGCCGTCGCAATCCAGCAAAGCCAGCACCCCAAAACGATACGCCAATTTGGTCAACTCAGCGTACGCGGTGACTGGCACGCCGCGCGGCAAACTGCCGGATAAGACTAGCAATCCCGTGGCACGCATCCGCTCCAAACCCTTCTCCACGCTTTTGACGACATCGCGCCATTCCCCCGGCGAAAGCTTGGGGCCCAAGGGATTGAAACGGATCTGGCTTCCAGTCTTGGTGGTGACGATGACATTGACGCGCGTGGGTTCGTGCAACGGCAGGATGCGGGCGGAAATTTTTTCGGCACGCAGGTAACCGGCCAACTCATCGCCAGTGCGGCCACCCAAAGGCAGCAGCAATTGCGGTTTGCCACCAAGATGTTTCAACCAGCGCGCCACGTTGATACCCTTGCCCCCGGCCCAGCGACGTTCGGATTGAACGTTGTTCTTCTCCTCCCAGAGCACGTCGTCCACGCGCCATTCGGCGTCGATGGAAGGATTCAGCGCGAGCACGAGCGCGGGACAACCGCTCGCGGATTTTTTGCGGGTAGGTTGCTTGATGGAACGCATGCGTCAGTAATGGACTGCCGTCAAAGTAGCGGGGGTGTCCGCGCGTTCCAACCCGAATCTCCACCTCCCTGACGTCTGCGCCAAAACTACTTTCCTGCTTTTTTAAACCGTCCGCCAGAAAGCGAAATCACGCGGGGGAATTCCCCTGCGTACTTTCCCGCAGGGCCGCGAACAGATATCCCGCCTGGCACCGGTTCAGCGAGCCGAGCTTGCGATGGATGGCGCGCCAATGGCCTTCGAGCGTGCGGGTGGACACCTTGAGTTCCTCGGCAATGATCTTATCCGGCGTGCCCACGGAAGCCGCCCGCAAAATCTCCTCCTGGCGTTTGGACAATGCCGGGCGAAACGCGCTGTTCGCGGTTTTGTTTCCCGCCGCCTCCTGCTGCGATGGAAAAGCGATCCCTACCATAATTCAATTTGCCGTCACGGGTATTGCCGCAACCGATAGAAACGAAGCGCGCCCAAGCCGCCGGTCTGCGTGCCGTCATCGGTGAAGGTGTACAATCCGTTCGGTGACGTGATGATATTCGTAAAGGTCGTCCAGGTGGCGGGCTGGATGGCTGGCGTCCATTGCACCTGGAACTGCTGGCCGAGCGGCGCCGTCCAATTGAGCGTCACACCACCGGGGCCAGCGGTGATCCCGCCGATTTGCGGCGGTGCATTGGTCGTCGGCGGATTCGCCACGTTCAAGGCCAAGCCTTCCCGGATGCGGAAGAAGTGGTACGCCGACGGCAGCGGCACGCAATAGGTCGTCTGCGCGGCCACGGCCGTGATCGTGGGCGAGATGTCGCTCCAAATGTGGGGAGGCGTCAAATCCGTCCGGCCCTGCACGACATAATGCGCCCCTGCCAGCGAGTTCCACGTGACACAGAAACTGTTGGTGACGAATTGCCAGGCAATGATGTTCAGGTTGGTGCCATAGACTGAATACTCGGTGGCTTTGATGGAATAGGTCGCCGGGCCGCCGGAAGCATTCACCGCCGCCAGATACCAATCACCCGGCGTCAAGGGCACGGGCGTGGAAGAATTAAAGACGATGATGAGTTCGTCGTTGGTGCCCGTGTTGGCGCTGCCGTAGTCGGAGAAGAATTGGGTCGGCAAGGGCAAGCCTTTCCGCGCGTATAGGTCCACGTTACCCGACGGATTGTTGATCTCGAACTGGGCCCGCACGGAGTTGCTGCTCACGACGAACCGATAGAAATCGGTGTTGGTGAACGTATTGGGATTCGTGTTCGAATACGGGATGGCGTTGGTCAGGGTGATGATCGTCACCAACGGGATATTGGTGTTGTTGAAATCAACCCGGAACGCAAACGTGGCGTTATTAGAACTGTTGTTCTGCAGGCCAATGTAATAGGACTGCCCCGGCAGCAACGGCGGCGTGCCTCCGAGCGACAGCGTATTGGTGCCGCTGGTGACATTGGCCAAAAGCGTCACCGTGCCCGGGCCATTGGTGGGCGGCACCGTCTGGTTGAACAGGACGTTCAGCGGAGCGGTGGAGCTGATCAAGCTGTTGGTGGCAAAGCTCGCCCACGGCGGTACATCAATAAGGAAGAAGATGGTGTTACCGGGCGCCACGCTATTGGTGAAACCGCCGCCCGGCGGCAAGGGCCGCGGCAACGGCACGGTGGTCTCAAAGATGAAATTCATCTGCCAGCTCTGCAACCCGGCATTGACGGGTTCGCCGACGCGGGTATCCAGGATCTCCAAGCCCCACAGGCCGAACGCAAATTCACCTTGGAAATCGTCCAAGGACGATTCCGGGAAGTAATACCGGTCCTGCGCCAGTTCGCGCAAAGTGAAGGAATCGAGCAGCATGCCGCTCGGGGACCCAGTCAATTGCACGCCCGTGCCGTTGGCCAAAGCGGTAAAGCTGAGGGCCTTGTTCTGCCAGTTGGCGCTGCTGGTCAGCGTATTGGTCAGTTGATTGGGGATGATGACTTGGGCGGTCGAACTGAAGTTTGCCGCCTGCGGCGTGAAGATTTGCGCTGTCAGAGCGGTGGAATCAAATTGGAAGTCGTTGGCTCCACGGCCGACAGCAAAGTCAACCTGCTGGCCCGCCAACAAGGAGACAGTGAAATCGAAAGGAACTCGAGTTCCGAAGCCAGTTATGGGTGCGACCAGCACTTCCACTCCATTCGTGAACACGTGCACGTCCGAGCTGGTACCTGTCCGGTCGGTGCCTTGGAAGGAACCGGCAACCCGATATTGGCCGTTGGAAGGGGCAGTAAACCGGGTCACGGCGTATTCCCCGTTAGGACCGGGATGGGACGCATAACGGCCCGGAGACATCACCAAGGTGCCTGTCCCGCCTTGATTTGTTAACACCGCGCCCGAAGGATTCTGGAAGGAGGCCGGCAATCCCAGGGAGCTGATGTCCGTGTGCCATTTGTTCAAACTGGCATCCAGGAGAATCGTGTTCGCGGTGTTGGTGTGCAAAACCAAATTTCCACCCAGACCGGTGCTATACCCATACCGCCAAAGCCCATTGGGATTACCGGCTGCGGAGAAATCCAAAGCCACATCAAATTCGGGTGCGGCATCAAATTCCGCCTTCACCTCAGCGGGCGAGAGGGTCCGGTTGTAAACCTTCATCTCATCGATGGCGCCATAGAATGTGTTGTCCACCGCGCCAAAAGGATTGCGCCAGGCACCGATGTAGCCAGGGGCGCTAAAGGTGTAGCCGCCCGAGTTATAAACCGGGGCCGTGTAGGCCACGCCATCCAGATAAAATACCACGGTCGTGCCTTGTTTGGTCATGCCGACATGATGCCAGTTGGTGTCCAACACGCGCGCGGCGGAGATGACTTCATTGACTTGGGATTTTCCGAACGCCAAGTACCCATCGGCACGGAAATAGAGGCCATAACCGCCGCCCCCGGTGCCGATGGCGAACAACGTGGCATTGTTGTTGCCATTGAAGGAAAGCGTCGTGGCACTGGTGCGCTTGACCCAACACTCGATGCTCATGTCCTGCAGTTGCAAATTCGGCGCATTGCCGATAAGCACGCCGTCGCTGAAACCGTCGAACACAAAAGCCTCACCCACCCGGCCCGCGCCATAAACGGCGTTGGACACCAGTATGCCGTGATTACCGTCCGCACTGTCGAGCGCGGTGGAATCGCCCCGCCACCAACTGACCGGGCCGCTGGCCGCCGGCGCGCGATACGCAAAATTCAGCAGATATTTTCGCCCGGCCACGGTAGGCAGCGTGCGCAGGATCTGGCTGTTCCCTAGATTCAGGAACTTGGTTCCGGCGTTGGTCATGGCCGTGGCGGCGTCATCCACCACCGTCGCCGGATTGGCGCTCTGCACGTTCCAACCATCCACCACTGCCGGTGAGGCGTAAGTCCCCGCCGCGGCCGGCTCGAAACCGCTGATGAAAGTACTGGTCCCGGCCCCCGCATTGAAGGGAGGCACCGCAAACTTGATGGGCGTGCTCGTGCGATTGGTATTTTCGGTGAAGTAGGTGTAACTGCCCACCTGGTTGATCACCGTGGCCGTGTAATTCCATTGGGTGTTGGTGTTGGCGTTGCCACCTTCGTTCATCAGGATGGCCAGCTCGGTCGAATTACCGGGACCGTAATTGATCGTGAATTGTCCCGTGTTGCTCACCGAACCTGAATCAAAGATCAAGTTCCCGTCATAATAGACGTGCATCACATCGGGGATCTGCAGGAAGTTGTAATTGATGAACAACGTGCCCTGGTTTTGGCCGGTCTGCAGGGTATTGGTATTGGCATTGGCAAACCCGGCGGATTGTTGTGGGAAAATATTGGTCGTGGTCAGGTTGCCACCGTAACCGCCGGGGGTCGTCTGGCCCCGATTCTCCGCGAGCAACACGCGCGTGCCGCTCGGGCTGATCAGCGTGATGGCCAGATCCGAGACGCGCGGATGGTCGATCTGCAGTCCCACCTCCATGCTGGAGATCCGGCCGAAGTCGTTGACGAATTGGACGGCATAAGTCACCGCGTCATCTTTGAGCGGTATAGCGCCGGTGGAAGTAAAGCTCACAGGCACGACGCCGCCAATGTCGAGGATCACCTTCGCGCTCAGTTTGACGGATTGGGCGGTAAAATTCGGATTGTACACGCCGATGAGGTAAAGCCCGGGGGTCAGGGGCGGCGCATCAAACTTGTCCAGCGTGAGGCAACCGCCGGGCGGATTGATAAAGGCCATCTTATCAAAACCAGTCCGCAACTCGGCCAGGTCGATATCAGCCAGGTTAAAATGCTTCACGAACAAATCCATCGGGGCGGTATTCCCCGAGATGCACACTTGGAGATTGGTGGCCTCGGGCGGCACGAAGATGAAATCAACCAACAACGAATTGGGCTGAATGGTGCGCACGGTATCCTCGTCGATGTCCTGCGGTTCCAAACGGATCGTCAGGTTATCCACGCGCCCGGTGGCCGTGGCGGCATTGTCCACCATCGTCAACAGCCAGACCCCGAGACCTTCGCGGCCGATGAAATTCTGCAAGCCACCCGGGCCGTCCGTGTGTTGCAACGGCTCTTCGCCGTTGTCCTCGTAAACAAAGGTATAAGGCCCGGGCGCCGCTGGCACCGCCGGGGGCGTGCGATGGTTGTTCAACACGGCAAAGTCACGGCCATGGCTGAGATTGCCCAGCAAATCTCCGAAGCTTTCATGCAGAACGGTGTTCGTCACGACCACGCGCCGCACCATGATCGGTTCGGTGGCCAGCCCGATGACCAGCGCCGCGCCCGGATTATCGGCGCTGCCGTCGGGGATCGCAGCCGGCACGGGCAAACCGTGGACGATGAGATTGCCGTCCTGATCTTTTTCGCTGAACGGCTCGGCGCTGAACGCCCCGAGGAACGCATATTCCGCCGCCATCTGGTCTTCAGATTTCACGCCGACGTAATAAACGGCCCCGGGTGCCGCGTTGCTCAGGGTGATGTTTTCCGTACCCCCGCGCGTGCGGGATTTGAAGGCCGCGTTAATCGCCGCGGGATTGAGAGTGAGCAATGCCGGGTCCGTGGAAGCGTACAGATCGATGTCGGCTTCAAAACGCGTTGCGTTATCCGGATCGGATTGCCGGACGCCCAAGCGCGGCAGGGCGAGATTGGGCGGCTGGAAGGTGACAAAGGCCGCATTGGTGAAATTCGCCACGTTGGTGATGACATAGAAATGCCACTGGTTGACCTGGCCGTCGGTGCCGCTGCCCAGTAGCGGGGAATTTGCGCCGACGCGCTGGTTCAAAAGAATCGACCCGGTAAATTCCGATTGATTGAACGAATTGGTGAGCGCGGTGAGCGCGCTGGGCGTCACAGGCGGCGCCCCCGGAGGATCGGTGACCGCCATGGCGTCAACCACCTGCCCGTCGCCGCTCGTGATGACGAGCGCATAATCCTGCACCATGTCGTTGGGGTGCGCGGTGACGGCGTTCACGTTCACGCGATGGGCTCGAACGGTGATGGAATAATTCGTGCCCAACAACGGCGGCAGATAAACATTTTCGACATTGTTCACCAGATCCGAATTGGGGACGGGCGTCGCTTCCGGGTCCCACACCGAAGTGAACGTGCTGTCCGGGATGTCGTTGCCATAATAAACCTCTCCCGTGGCGAGGTTGGTGACGATCAAATCGAGATCGTTGACCAACTTGATGCTGGCGGCCGGGTTGCCGGGCGGGTCGGTCCAGACCAAGGTCACGCGCAACGGCTGGTTCAGCGCGAAGGGATTATTGAAATTCAGATTACGGGTATGCCCCTGGCCGGTGGCCAGCGCGCGGGCCGGACTTTGGTCATAAAACCGGATGGACGACGAGGTGGCGGCGTTGAAGTTATTCGTGAGCGCGGGCGGCAGCGAGTTGCGGATCTTGATCAACCCCCAGCCCTGATAGTTGATGACGTTCTGCACCTGGAAATCGTAAGGCAGCGGCAACGACCGCGCGCCGTTGATGAGCAGCGCTTTCATCAGCGCCGGGCTGTTGGTGCGGCCGAGCCGTTGCTCAAAAAATTCCTGCATCAGCGCCAAAGTCCCGGAGACTTCCGGCGCCGCCATGCTCGTGCCCGTCTCATAGCGATAAAACGGTCCGAGTTGGCTGTTCAGATTGCTGAACACTTGATTCCGGTTGCCGATGTCGTTGGTGGTCAGGATGTCCGTGATAAGGATGTAATCCACCGGCAAACCTGTGGGGTTGCCAATGGCATAATTCCAACTCGCGCCCACCGTCAACGGAGCATCCGGCGGCACGGAAACGTCGTTGGTGCGCACAAAATCAAAACTGGTCGCAGTCGGGGCGCCGCTCAGCTTCACAAAGATCGGCAGCGGCACGGGCGCGTTCGTTCCCGTAAAATCCGAGATCACCTGAATGGTGAACCCGATGGCGTTGTTCGGGATGAAAAGATTGTATTGATTGAGCTGGTTCGCTTTGACGGTCTCACTGAAACGAACGTTGGGGTTATGGCTGATCGGGGTGCTGTAATAATCCGCCTGATCCCATTGCGCGGAACGCGTGGAAACCACCCAGGAGCCCGGGGCGACGACGTCGGGTTTGAACCGGCCAAAATCGCCCTCGATGCCAACCCCGACGTTGCCGCGGCTGGAATAATCCGCCACCTCATTGTTGCTGTCGGTCTCCGCTTTCCACGGCGTGTTGGTGCTGCCGAGCACCACGACTTCGTTGGTGATGTTGCGCAATTGTTCTATCGCTCCGACCGCGATGACATTCTTCGCGTTGGCGGGCGAAAAAATCGTGTCTTCAAAGCCGCCCGAACCGTCGTCGTTGCCGAAACCGTCGTTGCCGGCGCCGAAGACGTACAACACCGGCTGCGAACCGGTCTCTCCGGGGAGAGAGTCGCGCACCGCGGCGTCGTAACTGGCGGAGGCGATGTTATAAGTGCTGTCGGCAAAACCCCAACTGTTGTTGGAGATCAAAATTTTCCGCTGCGCGATGGCTTCCTGGCTGATGGTGTCGCTGAAACTGCCGAGCGGGCCGAAATCATGGCCAATGGAAAAAATATTCGCCGCGGGCGCCATGCCCCGGAAGTTGGCATTGGTCACGGAGCCGGAAGCCTTGATGACGGTGCTGGATCGCGAACCGTTGCCGGCGATGATGCCGGCCACGTGCGTGCCATGGCCGTTGGTATCCGTGAGCCCACCCGCGAGGCCAGTGACGCGCCCGGAAAAATCTAGATGACTGGCATCCACGCCGGTGTCAGCGACGTTCACCGTCACGCCGCTGCCAGTCAGGCCCAGCCAATTGTTTGTCACCCCGGAGAGGGTGTCGGAGTTGATGCCGATCCGGACGCGGCTCAGGTCGGTGGTCGAAACGCGCTTCGCTGCCAGTTCCATCACTTGCACTCCCGGCAGACGGACAATCTCCGCCCAACCAGCGGCGGGCGGCCGCACGGCCAGCACCGGACCGAAGGGCGATTGCGTCTCCCCAAGGACTTCCGCTCCCAATTTCGTCAAACTGCCTGCGACACTGGCACGCGCGTCGGGAAAAGCCATCACGTTCAGCGTGGCGCCTTCCGGAAGCGGTTGTTCTTCCATCGCCAGTTTCAGCAGGCGGGCTTTGAGTTTGTACACCGGTTCATACGGCAACACGGCCTGCATTTGCGGATCGGCGGACAACTGTTGCGCCACCGCGCTGGAGGCGGAAACCAAATAGGCGTTGTTCGGGATGTAGGAAACGATCTTGGCACCGGTTTTTTCCAAGGCAGCGCGGAAGGCGCTGTCCACCGGCCCGCGTGCCTGGACGATGTACGCGCCCGGATCCGCCGCCGCGCGCAAATGCGCAGGAATGGCAAACGAAACGGGTTGAGCGGTGTCCACCAGCGCGTTTTCAAGCAAGATGGCTTTGTCATCGCGCATCAACTGTCCCATCGTCCGGGGCGTATTGCTCAGGCGATAAGACAGAAAATCCTTCGCCGCGGCTGCAGGGCGGTTCGAGGAATTCACCGAAGCTGCCGACGCAATGATTGGGGACGGCGTAGTAATCGCGGAAACTGCCGGTGCCTGCGCGGGCATGGCCGCCACGGCTGTGGGCGCGGGCGCTTTATGAGCGGTCGTTCGATTCCCCAAACGCCAGAGAAAGAGCGCGCCCACCAGCAACAGCAGGCTGACCACAAACCAAGTAATGGGACGCAATCGCATAAAATCAGTTACTCATCATACTGCCGTTATGGGAAAAAAACAGGGGCCAGTCTCCCATGAAAAATTTATTTCGCATGAGAGCCAGCCCTTTACGTTCCAGTTCCGTCTTTCGCGTGTTCACTTCAATCCGGCGGCAAAAGGTTATAGCTCTCCACCACGACGCGAGGCGGATAACGCTGGGCCAGCGGCAGGTTCGTGCTGGTGTTGGCGGGATTCGGACTGCCCTCGATGCGCACCACCGCGCGCACGGCCATCTCCGCCGTGATCTGGTAATTCGTGCACATCCCGAGGAACTGCCCGCTGGCCACCACGGAGCTTGGCGCGGGACGCAACGTCTGCCCGAAGGAATACACCACAAACCGCGTGTCGCCCAACCGCAGCAAGGACATCACCTGTTGCGGCAACCATTCGTAAACCTGGTCGTTCAAGCCTTCGCGTCTTTGGGTGTCCGTGAGCTGATTCAAATAGGGCGATTGGTCGGTCAATTCCGGCGTCGCCAGCACGTCGCCCAAACGCGGAAAGTATTGCCCGGCGAATTGGTTCGTATCCATCCGCGTGCGGTTGATGCCGTTCACGATGCGCGCCAGCGGCGCGTTCGTTCCGTCCGTCCCGACCGGGTCGATGGGGAAGGCGGTGAAATAATTGGTCGGCAACGGCGGCACGGGCGATTGGATCTGGAACAGGTTCAGCGTCGCGTCGGATGCCGTGTTGGAGAGGGTCAGCGCGCCACCGAAAACCGCCGACCACGCCGCTTGGTTGGTTTGGTTGATCGGCAACTGTCCGCGCGTGGCGTTTTCGTTCACGGCAGCAGTGAACACATCAAATATTGCGCGGTCCATCACCGGACGCGCCAGATAGGCATCATCCAAATTTTGATAGCCGGACCACTTGGCCCACTTGCGCCAATTCTCAGGATAATAGGTCGCCCAAGTCAGGGAGTTGGTGAAGGCCGTGGGGAAACTGACGAGATTAATATCACTCGCTTTCATGTAAATCGTCTGCCACGGCGTGCCGCGATGGACGCGGCCCAGCCAGCCGATATTCGGAAATTTGTTGGTCGGGAATTCCCAAGTGTCGGATTTGGTCACCAGCGGGTCTTTAAGTGCAAAGTTATAAGCATCCGGATCCGAGGTCAGGTCTTCGCCCGAGGTATCGATCTTGGGACTGCCGCCCCACGGCTGGTAACGGTTGTTGACGCTGCCCAGGGAGTTTTCCAAAAGATTTTTAACCACCCGGGTATATTGCAGGGTGTTCGACCGCGACAGATCGGTCAAATCAGTGGCCGTGTAATGCACGAGCGGATCATTGGCCTGCCAAGTCAGGCGCTGGGTGATGCGGCGGAACGGTGTGAAAGGCGCCTGTTGGGTGAAGTTGCCGTTGGTGGTCACCGTACTGCTTAATCCAAAAAAGGACCGGAACCCTTGGATGGAATACTCTTTGTCATTTCCGCTGTCGGTCCTTGAATAGCTGTTCCACTGCTCGGGCGTAAGATTGACATTTCCCAAAGAGATCTGGATCTGATTGATGATGCCCTCGGGCGCCTTGGTGACATCGCTGCCACCCATGCGATTGGTTTTCCAGACACCGGCAAAGTCCTCGGATGAATCCCGCAATTCCTCGCTCAGATTGCGCACCCCGCCCAAATTGCCCAATTGCACGTAATCAATGATGCGGTGTTGGCCCGTAAAGTCCGGCGCGCTGTCCACCATCATCATCCGGATATTGTTAGTGATGGCCAGGCCGAATTGCGGCAACGGAAAACCCTGGCCGGTTTCAAAATTGCGGCTCAAGTTGGTGTCGAAAAAGTGCGTGCTGTGCACGTAGACCGCTTCCGGCAGAAACGCGATGTTGGTGTAGAAGGGCACCCGGAAAGAGCGATTTTCCATCTGTGCCTTCAGGCCAATACCCCGCCAAGTGTTGGCAGCGATCTGAACAACGGCGGCATTGTTAGTCACATAAAGGAGCTGCCGCGGAATCATGCCGTCATTGTTCGTAAGCGTCATGCTCATCGAATTGTTGTAATAAACATCCACCCCGCGGTTATAATTGCTGGCATAGGAATTCCAGAGTTCCATGCCAATGGCATTCGAAATCCCCACCACATACATCTGGTTGGTCTGGTAGGTGGCATTGCTGTCCAGGGTGGAACGGGTGACCTGCAACTTGCGGGTGGTCTGCACTATTGTTTGCATCGCAAACTCGTTGAAATTGGGCAGGCCCTTTTTCGCGCCGATCACCAGCGGCACCCCATAAATCAGATCGTTGTACCTCACGTTGGCCGCCACATTTGTATCCGACAGGTTCCGTTGGGCGAGCGTCTGAATGGATTCGAGGTACGGATCGTAAACAAAGTTGGTGATGTAAATGTCCGTCCCAAATGAACCATTGCGGGTTTCGAAAAGCGGCCGGAACACGCTCGGGAATTCCCGATTTCCGTTGGCGAGCGACTTGGTGGAACTGCTGGCGTCATAGATGTTGGCGGCCACTTGGAGGACGCGATGCAGGCTGGGCGAATAAACAAACCGGCCATTGATGAAGACCGGGATGTTATGCAAGTTGATGGTATTGGTCACGCCGAACAAACGGATGTTGGCGTTGATGTCGGTGAAGGTGGCTTGCAACAACTGGTCCGCCGCATTCGTGAAGAATTCCACGGCCTTCCAGTCGCCAAAATTAGTGGCGAGGCTGGGAACGATCTGGCCCAGCGTGTTCACGTTGGTGTAATTGAGGTTGATCTTGCCGGCCTCCGGCGAGGAGTCGGTGCCCACTTGTTCCAGGAAACGATAGAACGTATAACGGTCGTAAGTGGAGTTGCTGGTGCCGACCCGATAAAGGCGGTCATAAAAACTGGGCTGACCGGCTGCCGCCCCTGACGCGATCTTTTGGAACAATTCCTGGGTAGTGAAAAAGTGCTGCGGATTGTTCGCTCCGGCCCAGGGCATGATCAGCGGGTCATTATTGGCCTCAAGCGGATGATAGCTGGTCATCAGCGGCCCCAGCCCATAATTATCCACAAAATCGTTGTTCAATTTCCCGGCGTTGGCGTACAACGCGGCAGCGTTGCTCAGGCTGAAATAATTGCTGGCATAGCGGTAATTCAACAAGGAGAACGCGTCTTCAAAAGCCGTGCCGGTATTGCGGAACGGCGGCTGCAAACCCCGTTGATAATTATAGGTATCCCAGGAATTTGTGTTCAAATCCCGCAAGAAGGCGGCGAAATTGATCTCCCAGGAGCCGACGCCTTGATTACGAAAAAATCCGTCCTGACTCGCGTTCAAATTCAGCGTGCTGGCCTGGTTGTGGATGTAATTCAAGTCCAGCGTCTTGCCGGCAGGCACGACGATGTACGCATAACGCGCGCGGAAAAAATTCGTGGACGAATGAGGAAGGTCCGGACGCTCCAGGATGCCGATCCATTCCGGGTCGCCGGTGTAATAGTTGGTGATCCCGTTGACCGGATTATTGTCTTCCGTGCCGTTGGGATGGAGATACCTGCCAGTGGGCCCGAGGGCCAGCGTGTAGCCATTGGTGTCGTAACGGCCATTGCGGTTCAAGTCGAGATAGTAACGGAAGTCTGCATAACCGTTGCGATTGGTGATGATATAGACCGGCGGGCGCGGGTTGTAAAAGAGGTTGGCCTGGTTGCGCAGGAAATCGTTGCCGGTGATGGGATTACCATTGGGATCACTATAGCTGACGTTCGTGTAGCCATCCTTGCCAGTCTGGTAACCCGCGGGATTGATGTAATTTGTCGAAACCAGCAGGCCGAAGGCGAAAGGATTGGTGTTGGCCAGGATGGGCGCGATCACTTCCACCTTGGCACGTTCAAAGCCGCCTTCGGTCGCATATTTGGCGAGATTTTGGTCGGTCGTGGTGGTGACGGAACGCCGTTCATTGCGACTCACCGCGAGAAACGTGACCGCCAGAAAGGTGATCACAGACAACAGGATCAGAGTGATGACCAGGGCGACGCCTGAGGAGGAGTGACGACGAAGTTTCATTGGTAAGCGATGGGATCCACATTACGAACAGTGACGCGCTGGCGGAAGATATGCACGCGACTGGCCTGGTTTTTCAAATAATTGCTCCGCGCCGTGGGATCGGAGATGGAACTGGCGCGCCGCAGCGCATTGTCCTCCAAAACGCCCAACTCAAACTCGACGGACGCCGGCACGGCGTTGCTGAACAAGTAAACCGGGCTGCTTTCCCCCAGCTTCAACGAATCCAAGTAAGCCAGAAAGCCCTGCACATTGTTTCCCTTGGCGGCGCGGTTGCTGAGCCAGTCCTGGTTGATCCAGTAACCGTTGGGGTCAAACGCGCGAGCCTTGAAGTGCACCACGCCGTCCATGACCCGGCCCATCTGCGAAAAATTATTGGTCCGGTAATAATCCCAAAAAATCTTGTAAGCATCCAAAGGATCCTGCGCGATGTTACTCTCGCGCACGAAGCGATAAAGCGTCCCCGACCCGCCGAGCGGTTTCCCCATCACGCCGTTCGCATCCGGCGCCCCGACACAGTAGCCGATCCCGATCCACTTCTGGTTTTCCTTCGTCATGAAGAACAGCACTTCGAAGAAATTGGTGCGCATGGCGGTGGAAACAGCCGCGCTTCCCGGCAAAGTCTGGCCCACTCCCGGGAGGGACGTGCTGCCATCATCCCGGAAGGCGATCTGCGTATAATAATTATAAGCCCTACCGCCGGCGGGGACCATCTGGCTCAAATCCCGCGTCATCAGCTCGGTGGCGGCCCGGCCGCCTTGCAGCACGTCCACCTGCGTCATACTGGTGGTGAACGCACGCTGCGTCTGCCCGAACATCATCATCAACCCCAGCACGATGACCGACAACAACGCCACCACCACCATGATTTCGATGAGCGAAAAAGCGCGGCGGGCGGCGGTGGAGATTCCAGCAAAGATTTTCATAGCGCGTTCGCGTTGGTGTAGGAGCCCGGCTCGATGAAGTAAGAGAAAGGCGCGTTGCCATTGTTCAGCAAATTGGTCTGCATGACCCGCCCGCCGGCCAGCGTCCGAAAGCTCAACCGGCCGTTCCCGATGGTGCCGTTGGGCAAAACCGGCCAGCGAAACAACAGCCGGACTTCATGCAGGTTGGCCTGCAAGCTCTGGGCATAGGCGTTGTTCGTGCCGAACGCCGTGGTCGCCGTGCTCACCGGCACGATCTCGGTGAGCAAACGGTAATTGAAGGCCCGGTCCTGGATACCCACGTCGCTTTGCGGGTATTTTTCCCCCGCCGCCCCGCTGAGCGCGCGCACGTAGGCCACCACATAGTTGCTGGAAAACGACTCCGGGGAAATCGTGACGATGCGCGGCGAAGCCAGCAGGCCGAGGATGCGCGTGCCGTCCGTGAGGGCGAATTGCGGCGCCGCGGGGGTGCCATTCTTGGTGGAGCCGTTGATATCGAAATGATACTCGTTGACCACAGTATTCGTGTTGCCGCCAATGAAGGTGTAGGTGGTGACCCGGCTGTCGATGGCGTAAACGTAATTCGTCAGGTCATCATAGCCGCGCGCCCCACTGCGGATGGCATCCAGCAACACCGCAGCGTCCTGGTTGATGATGGTCTCCTCGCGGTTTTCCTTCTGCACATTCATCCCGGTGGGCAGCACGCCGATGATGGCCACCAGCGCAAAACCGATCACCGCCAGCGAGATGGCGATCTCCACCATGGTGAAAGCCGCTTCATGCCGGCGCCGGGAATGGGACAAGAAAAGTTTCATTTGATTTCAACGCGTTCGACCCGGGGCTTGCCGGTGATCCCATCAATGCGGATATGAGTCCACATGGTATTAGTCAAGCCAGCGATGTACATACGGGAATTTTGAGCCGGATTTTCTTGTACGTCCGCCTGCCAGTTATTGCGGTCGAGAAAGATGCTTCCGCGCGCCAGCGGAATTACTTCGGTGCCGTCGTCCCGGCCGTTGTTCCCGGCCGCAGTTTCCAACTGGCCGCGGTAATTGAATTTAATGAACGGCAACGCATTGGAAGGGCTGCTAGCCAATGGAAAGGGAAACTGCTGGACTTCGAACGGCGATATGTTGTCAGTCTGGACACTGAATTTATAAGTGGGGATGAATGCCCCTTCGGGCAGCGATTTCCAATCGGTCAGATAACGCCAATGCACCTGCCCCGGCTGGTCGCCGACCTGCCGCGCCGCTACCATCGCGTAACCGGTATATTGCCTTTCCAGCAGATTGCTCATGACCTTGGAGACCGCCGGGGGCTGCGTGGAGAGACTGGCAATATTCATGTTGGTGATGGCAGCCGCCGCCGGCATGAACACCATATAAACATCGGCACGGTTCGCGACGGCACGCTGCCGCGCAAAAGAGACGTCATCCAGCAACTGGCGCGTGGCGGATGCGGAGGCATGGGCCTTCATCATGCCGGGCAACTTCGGCAGCGCGATGCCCGCCATGATTCCGATGATGGCGATGACCACCAGCAATTCGATCAAGGTGAACGCGCGTCGGGCCAAGTTGTGATGGCAATCCGCCGGCCCCGAAAATTTCACGTGCGCGCGCGTTTTCATGTTACCAGCTGGTTACGTTGTCCTTGTTGACCCCCAAGGTGGCTTTGATATTGGGGTTGGCCTGCTTGTCCGGACCAAAGGACCAGATCATGATCGAGCTGTTGAGCTCGAAATCGTCAGAACCGCCACTGGAACTCAACCCCTTAAAGCCCTTGGTGCCGGTGTCTTGTGAAACATTCGCCCTTGAATACATGGCATCCCGGCAACGATTATCGTAATTGAGGTCGAGGGTGATGATGTACGGGTTCCGCCACGGATCGCGAAACTGATAGTCTGAATTGTTCACTCCGGGATCCGAAGTGTTGTCCGGACTTATCGGTGCGGTGACGACCTTGGGGTCGAAAAACACATGGCGTTGCGGATTCTTCTTGTGACCTTCATTCAACGAGCCCACGCCGCGGTCCACGTCCATGAGAATCAGGAGGACCTCGGAGTTGGTGCTCACGCGCGTCACATTCGGGTTACCCGCCGGATCGTTATAAGCGAAGGTGGCGTCCTGGCTGCCGGCTTCGGTCGCCGGATACCGGCCATAAAGGGCTTCATAACCGCTGATGGCGCTGCGCAGATTGGCCATGTCCGTCTGCGCCTGTTTGATCTGCGCCTGAACCTTGGCCTTGCCCAGCGCGGGCAGGAGCATGGCGGCCAGGATGCCGATGATACTGATGACGACCAGCAGTTCAATCAGGGTAAAACCGCGCGCGGCGCGGGGAATGCGGACAATGGAAGTTTTCATCGGATGAGCATTACGATTTTTATAGGCATGATTTCGACGCGAGGGACTCCGGCGGGTGAGCAAAAAGCCGCCAGTTCCAGGACCGCTGAACGGCTGGTCGGGAAAAGAGCGCACCGCGATGGACGGCGACCACTTGCGTTCGATCCAGAAGATCGGGACGGACGCACCCGGCTCAGTTTCGGCAGCGATTCTTTTCATAATAGTTGGGCGGTTGAAAAGTTAAGGCGCGGACAGCACCGTCGGATCCTTGCTCCAATTGTTAAAGCGATAGACCTTGCCGCGAATGGTCACATCCGCCCACAGATCAAAGCCGTCCGGATTGTTGGTGGGGTTGTTGGAAACATACTGCCAGGGATTGATCGAAGTCCCGCCGCCGGTGAGCATGTTAGGGCCCGGCACCGGACAGATGAGCAACTTGACGCCCGGCACCGCGGGGTGATCCGCAAATTGCTCCCGCTTGAAGTCATGCCGGTACACCGGATTCTCCTGCAGGGCCGCAGTGATGTTCCCGAAGTTGTTCACCGGCACCACATTCACAAACCCATCCACCTTGAAAACGGTGCTGACCACGGACGCATCAATCTGGTCGCCGCCGCTGACCGTTTGATATTTGGGGGCCAGAAAAGCGACACCGCTCAACTCATAGAACAGCGGGTTGACTCCGGGATTTTGCAGCACCGGCGGCTCCGACGACGCGGCAGGCGGATAAAAGCCCTTTTTATCCTTGTAGCTTTGGATGACGGTCTCAAGGTTGACGAGCTGCGACTGGACAAGCGCTTTTTGCCGGGAGGCGGTAGCGGTGCCCGCCAGCGAGATGACCAAGCCGGCGAGGATGCCGATGATGGCGATGACGACGAGCAGTTCGATCAGCGTGAAAGCCTGCGCCCGGGAAGTTGAATTTGGTTTCATTGGTTTCACTATCTGCCTAACGCTCACGGAGCTCCTTCTCCATCCGCTCACTGAGCCACTGTTTGATCATGCTTTGATAATTCAAGTACCGCGACCGGGCCAGCCGTTTGATGCGCGCCAACATGCGCGGGTCGATCCGCAACGTGATGGTCACCGACTCCGACACCTCGGCGTCGCTGGCCACCGCTGCTTCGATCAAACGCAAGTCCGGCCGGTTCTCGGACCAGAAGTCCGCCTCGGCCTCTTCGCTGTCGAAGATCGGAACGTCTTCCCAATTGGCAATCGCGCGCATCGTTCACGGTTTTCAAAAATTGTTTCCACTACCGGGCGGTTTTACTTCGACAATGCCTGATCCATCTTCCGCTGATAAAACAACCGCTCCTCCGGCTCAAAAGGCCGCGCTAAAATGACCCGCACCTGTTTCCCGTTGGTCCGATAAAAACTCAGGATACCGAGGCCGGTCGCAGACTTGCCCAAGTTGAAAAACCGGGCCTGCACCGAAAACCGGCGCGAATCAGGCATCAGCCGTATCGCAAACGGGTCTTCAAAAGACTCTTCCACTTCCCGCTGACTCAAAGAGCGATCCAACTCAAAAGGCGGATTGTTCCAATCGAACTCCATAGCCGGCTAGCTACGATGCCTTTGCGTTGTGTTTACATTGTATTTACACATGCTGTCCCTGATTGTCAACGGTTTTTGCGCAAAAAAGAAAGAAAAATCGGCTACCAAGTGAAATCACCCGGTAGCCGATGCAAATAACTGCCCTTTCGGCTTAATCTTTCTCGCCTTTGCCGCCGGGAGAATCACCGACGCGGTTCATCAGCTCGATGAGGGGCAAAAACATCGCGATAACGATGCTTCCAACGATGATGGCCAAGAAGACGATCATGATCGGTTCCAACAGCGACGTCATGGCCGCGACAGCGTTATCCACTTCTTCGTCGTAGTTGTCGGCGATTTTCAGCAACATTTCGGGCAGCGCGCCGGTCTGTTCACCGACGTCCACCATGCTGATGACCATGGGCGGAAAAACTCCCGAGCCTTCGAGCGGCGCGGTGATGGTTTCACCTTCCTTGACGCTCTCGTGGACCGCGCTGACGGCGTTGGCCACAATGACATTGCCGGAGGTTTCCTTCACGATGGTCAACGCCTGCAAAATCGGCACGCCGCTGCTGATCAAAGTTCCCAAGGTACGCGTGAAGCGCGAGATGGCCACCTTGCTGATGATCGGGCCGACCAAGGGCATCTTCAGCTTGAATTTATCAAAGAACCGCCGGCCGGTCTTGGTCCGGATGAACAACAAAAACATGATGACGATGGCGATGATCCCCAAGCTGGTGATCACGATATGATCCTTGATCATGGTACTGATGCCCAGCACCAACCGGGTGAACGCCGGCAGTTGCGAACCTTCCAACATGCCTTCGAACACTTCCTTGAACTTCGGCACGACCTTCACCATGAGGATGATCAAGATCGCGACGGCCACCACGAGCACGGCGATCGGGTAAAACATGGCCGCGATGACCTTGCCCTTGATCTTCTGGGCTTTTTCCATGAACTCGGCAAGACGCGTGAGCACGACTTCGAGCACACCGCCCAATTCACCGGCTTTGACCATGTTCACGTACAAACGATTGAAAACTTTAGGGTGCTGCGCCAGGGCTTCGGAGAACGTGCTGCCGCCTTCGATGGACAACGCCAGTTCACCGACGATGTTCTTGAGCGTCGGGTTGCGCTCCTGTTTTTCCAACACGCGCAGGCCGCGGAGCAACGGCAGACCGGCGTCCACCAGCGTCGCCAACTGGCGGGTGAAAGCCGTGAGCACCTTGGATTTTACGCGACCGCTAAGACCGGGAATCGCGATGTTGAGACTGCCGCCTTTTTTCTTGCCGGAAGCCTTGGGCGTGGCCGACTTGCCTTTTTCCTTGCCGCCTTCCTTGGGCTTGTCCACTTCGACGATCTTCGTCGGGAAAAATCCCATTTCCTTGACGCGGGTGATGGCTTCGTTCTGGGAGGCAACTTCGAGTGTCCCTTTGGTCTCCTTGCCCTTCTGGTCCATTGCCACGTAACTATACTTCGGCATAAAACGGTCTTTGCTTAGGTGTATTTGATGACTTCTTCAATAGTTGTATCACCGTCGAAGATACTGCGCAAGCCGTCTTCGCGTAACGTCACCATGCCCAATTCCACAGCCTTCTGGCGCAGCACCACGGTGGGCGCGCGCTCATTGATCAAAGTGCGGATGGCTTCGGTGACGATCAGCAATTCGAAGATGCCTTTGCGGCCTTTGTAGCCCGTGTCGTTGCATACCGAGCAACCGCGCCCGTAGTAGAACATCTTGTCCCCTAAGTCGTGCGGCGAAAGATTCAGGTTGGAAAGCTGGGCTTCCGTCGGCTCGAACGGAGTCCGGCAACTTTGGCAGATACGGCGCACAAGGCGCTGGCCCAGCACGCCCATCATGGTGGAGGAAATCAGGAAGGGTTCGGTGCCCATGTCCACCAAGCGGGTGACGGCGCCGGGAGCATCGTTCGTGTGCAGCGTGCTCAACACCAAGTGACCGGTCAGCGACGCTTGAATGGCGATCTGCGCGGTTTCCAAGTCGCGGACTTCACCGACCATGATGATGTCGGGGTCTTGACGGAGGAAGGAGCGTAGCGCCTTGCCGAAGGTCAGGCCGACCGATTCATTGATGGCCACCTGCATGATGCCTTCGATGTCAAATTCGACCGGATCCTCGGCGGTGAGCAACTTGGCATCGATCGCATTGACGCGACGGAGGCAGGAGTAAAGCGTGGTGGTCTTGCCGCAACCGGTCGGGCCGGTGACGACAAAGATGCCGTTGGGCCGCTGGATGACTTCGCCGACGAACTCATGGACGTATTTCGGGAAACCGAGCGTTTCCAGTTCCAGGTTCACCGAGCTCCGATCCAGCACGCGCAACACGACGGATTCACCGAAGGCGGTCGGCAGAGTGGAAACGCGCAAGTCAATGGCCTTGCCATTGACGTTGTAAGCGATACGACCGTCCTGCGGCAAACGGCGCTCGGAAATGTTCATGTTCGCCATGACCTTCAAGCGGGAGGTCACCGGCAGGGCCAGATGTTTGGGCGGCGGCGCCATCTCGTAAAGCGCGCCGTCCACGCGGTAGCGGATGCGAAAATCGGTTTCGAACGGTTCGAAGTGAATGTCGCTCGCGCGGTCGGACACCGCCTGCGACAACACCAGGTTCACAAACTTGACGATGGGGGCTTCATTCGCGAGGTCGGCCATGGCGGCGGCGTCGCCTTCAGAAACCGTTTTGGATTCCCGGGCAATGTCCTCGTCCTCCCCGAGTTGTTTCAGGATATCCGAAACATCCTCGCCGGCATCACCGTAATAACGTTCCAGCGCCTTCTCGATCTCCGCCGGGTCCGCGACGACGATCTGCAAATCTTTTTTGACGATGTAACCGAGTTCATCCACCCGCGCCGGGTCCAACGGATCGGCCATCGCCACCCGCAACGTCGAATCGGTCATCTCCACCGGCAGCGCATGATACGTCCGCGCTTGGTTTGCCGGAATCGCGGCCAGAAGGTCTTGGGGAAACTCCCGGCCCCGCAAGGAAACCACTTCCGTTCCCAGATGATTGGCGATCACCTGGAGGATGGTGTCCAGATCCATGATGCCGAAATCCTGCAGGATCTGGATGGCGGAGGTACCGCTACGCTTCAGTTCACCGACCACTTCCTCATACTGGAGGTCGTCGATCATCCCCTGCTCTTTGATGAGCGAGAGTAATGGATTTGAAATCTCTTCGGCCATTGTGAATTCCTATCAAACTTTGCCGGTCGTCAACTCGCCGGTGTCGGCGCCGACGGCGGCGGCGAGTTCCAGCTCCTGCAATTTCGCCTGAATGGTCACCGGGTCCTGCGCCTTGGTGACGACTTCCTCGCGCGCAATCATGCCCGCCATGTATTTTTCGATGAGGAAGGCGTCCAAGGTCACCATCCCGAACTTCGCGCCGGTTTGAATGTCAGACTGGATGCGGAAAGTCTTGTTATCGCGGATGAGCGCCGCGATGGACGGCGTGTTCATCATAATCTCAAACACGGCCACGCGGCCCGGTTTGTCGATGCGCGGGATCAGCAACTGCGAGATCACCGCCACCATGACCGTGGAAAGCTGGATGCGAATCATTTCCTGCTGGTTCGTCGGGAACGCGTTCGTGATACGGTCAATGGTCTTGGCCGCGCCAGTGGTGTGCAGCGTGCCGAACACCAAGTGCCCCGTTTCCGCCGCCGTGATGGCCGCGTCGATCGTTTCCAAGTCGCGCATTTCACCGACCAGCACAACGTCCGGGTCCTGGCGCAAGGCGCGGCGCAACGCTTCGGCGAAATTCGGCACATCCACGCCGATTTCGCGTTGGGTGACGAGCGCCTTTTTGTGTTTATGGTAATACTCGATCGGATCTTCAACGGTGATGATGTGCGCCTCATCGCGCTCCTCGTTGATGATGTTGATCATGGAGGCGAGTGTCGTGGTCTTGCCGGAACCGGTCGGCCCTGTCACCAGCACGAGACCGCGCGGTTTATAGAGCAATTCCCTCACCGACGGCGGGATGCCGATCTGCTCCATCGTCAGCAATTTGTTGGGGATTTGCCGGAGCACGAGGCCGAAATTGCCTTTTTCCTTGAACACGCTGACGCGGAAGCGCGCCATCTCACCGAAGGCGAAACCGAAGTCCGCGCCGCCGCGTTCGCGCACATGCTGGATATGGTCGTCTGACGTGATGCTGCGCATCAATTCTTCCGTGTCTTCCGGCTTCAACGGGGGACCTTCGACCCGGTGCAAGATGCCGTGAACGCGGATGGTCGGCGGGGTGCCGACGCGGATGTGCAAGTCAGAGGAACCTTCCGATACCACCAACTGCAACAGATCTGACATTGAGTATGACATGCGATTAAATTGTTCCAGTTTCTATTCGGTTAGGTTCTTGGGATTATACATCGTCGCCCACGCTGGACTTGATGACTTCGTCCGCGGTCGTCAGGCCGGCCAGCACTTTGCGGACGCCGTCCTCGCGCAACGTGCGCATACCCATCTCGCGGGCGCGCGCGCGCAGGACTGAAGAGGACACCTTGTCGTAAATCAATTTGCGCGCCTCGTCATCAATGACGAACACTTCAAAAATTCCCATACGGCCGCGGCTCCCCGTGTTCGAGCAGTCGGGGCAACCCTTGCCTTTCCGGAACGTGGCGGTCGCGGCGGTGGCCGCGTCGATATTCAACGTGCGCAACTCGGCGTCCGTGGGCATGTAGGGTTCGATGCACTTCTTGCAGATCTTGCGCACGAGGCGTTGCGCCATGAGGCAGCGCGTGGAGGAGGCCACCAAGAACGGTTTCACGCCGATGTCGATCAAGCGGGTCACCGCGCTGGGCGCGTCGTTCGTGTGCAGCGTGGAGAACACCAAGTGACCGGTGAGCGAGGCGTTGATGGCGATGGACGCCGTTTCCAAGTCACGAATTTCACCGATCATGATGATGTTCGGCGCCTGGCGCAGGATGGCGCGCAACGCTGCGGCAAAGGTGAATCCCACGATTTCACTGACTTGGACCTGATTGATACCGCCCAATATATATTCCACCGGGTCTTCGACCGTGATGATCTTGCGGTCAGGACGGTTGATGAAATGGAGGCAGGAATAAAGCGTCGTCGTCTTGCCGGAGCCGGTCGGGCCGGTCACCAACAGGATGCCGTCGGGCAGGCCGATGATGCGCTCGAACGTCTGCTGATCGTCCGTGAAAAATCCGAGTTCCGGCAGACCGAGCCGCAGCCCCTCCTTGTCGAGAATACGCATGACGATGCTCTCGCCGTGGTTGGTCGGGAGGCAGGACACACGCAAGTCGATCAATTTATTGCCGGCTTTGGTTTGGATACGACCGTCCTGCGGGATGCGGTGTTCCGCGATGGACATGTTCGACTGAATCTTCAACCGCGCGATGATCGCCGCCTGCAAACGTTTGGGCGGGTTTTTCATCTCGTGCAACACCCCGTCAATCCGGTAGCGCAATCGGAACCGCTTGGCCAGCGGTTCCAAGTGGATATCCGAGGCGCGCATCTTGAACGCGTCGGCGATGAGTTGGTTCACCAGCTTGATGAGCGGCGCGTCGGAGTCGACGGTGCCGCCGTCAGCGTCGCCCAATGCCTCAGGCGCGGCGATTTCCACTTCGCCCTGGGTGATGTCCTGGATCATCTTGTCCAGTTCCCCCCCACCGCTCCGGCCGCCATAATATTTATTGAGCGCGGATTCGATCTCCTTTTCCGACGCCACGCGCAGTTCGATGTCCTTGCGCACGATGTGCGTCAACGAATCGATGGTGGCCAGGTCGGACGGGTCCGCGATGGCGATGGTGAGACTGTTGTCGTTGAGGAAAACCGGGATGACGCGATACTTGCGGGCGATGTTGCGGGGAATCGTGGTGATGACTTCGTCCGCGATCTTGATGTCGGAAAGGTTGACGACTTCCGCACCGAAGTGGGCGGCCTTGGCCTGCGTGACATCCGCCTCGCGGATGAGCTTGTTGGCCACCATCAAATCCACCACTCCGACTCCGGCCGATGCGGCCTCCTGGCGGGCGCTGGAGACTTGGTCCGCGGTCACAAAGCCGAGGTCCACCAGCATGTCTGTCAAATAATCGTCTTTCTCAGCCACAAAAAATTTTGTTCTTACACGTTCACGCGTGGGATGTCTAAATCAGAGTATTTACGGAACCGTAGTTGTCAACCCAACGGTCCTGCTTTTCGGGGAAAAACGCTCCAACCGAACTCACGCCACGCCCACAACATCGCATACAAATTTAAAATTGAAACTGGTGCACCCACCAGGAGTTGAACCTGGAACCTTCTGATCCGTAGTCAGACGCTCTATCCAATTGAGCTATGGGTGCGCACAAGTCTTAGAACTTACGGGAGCGCCCCTTCCCCCTGCAAGAAATTTTCCCCGGGATTTGTCCGACGCCGCAGGTCGGTACTAAACGGAATGCGGCGGGCGTCACCATTCCAGATCGAGTCCGATACTCGACAAAATCCGCCCGCCGCGTCATCCTTGCCATCATGGCGTTTGATTCGGACACACCCTTGGACCAGTTGTGGAAGGAATACAGCTTGGGATTCAAGGACTTTGACGACGCTACCCTCGCCCGTTGGCTGGCGCAGACGCTGGGCCAACTTGAAGGCCGCGTCTGGCGGCTTTCGCATCCGTTGATTGGCGCCTACCGTCTAGCAGCGCAACTGGCCCATGAACGCCAGATTTGGCTCAAACGCCTGACCTCGCCGCCCTCAGCCTATCCCGAATCTCCCTGCTGCCGCGCTCCGCTCCTGCCGTTGCTGACCCGCGATGTCCGGGACATCGGCCTCCTGTGCCAGCACTGCAATGAAACGTTGGTGCCGTTCGAGGAAATCCCCGCCGAAGCCAAATCGGAGTTGGAAGTCTGGGCCACCCAATACGAACCCGTCCACGCAGTCGCACATTGGGATGACCGCCAACGCAAGAGCGCCGGTAATTACGATCGGGCTTTTGAAACCGCTGCCCAGCAAGCTGAGCAACTTCTGGCCCTGGTAGGTCGACAACTGTCTCCCAAGCTGCTCGCGCTATATCCCACCGTCATCTGGGAGGATCACGACGAGTGTCTTGAAGTGCGTCCGGAAGATGTTTCGCTTCAGTAGCGTAGCGGTCTCGGCTGCGAGTTCTGGCGGCGTCACGCCGCCAGTTCACAACACGCACCGGGACGGTGCTCGCACTCGCAGGCGGGACGCCTACGCTACGAACCGCCCGCTACGCTCTCACGTGCCATAATTCCGCCGCCAAGCCATGAAACACAGCAACGCGTAGATATGCTTTCGGTGATCGCGGCGTTGTTGAAAATGTTCATCGAGCATTTGCCGGACAAACGCAGCGTCGAACAGGCCGGTCTCGGAAATCGCACGGGTGGAACAAAGGTCTTCTATCGTATCGCGCATCTCATGGGTCAGCCAACCGGCCACCGGCATCATGAACCCAGCTTTGCGCCGATGGATGATGTCCGGCGGCAACAAGTCGCGCACCGCCCGCTTGAGCACATATTTCGTGGTGAAGCCGCGCAATTTATAGAACGGTTGGATGCGGCAGGCGTATTCCACGAGGTCGCGGTCCATGTAGGGCACGCGCACTTCCAATGAATGGGCCATGCCCGCACGATCCACCTTTTGCAGGATGTCGTCCTGAAAATAAAGTTTTAGGCAGAGATACAGCAGCCGTTCGAAATCACCCGTCAAACCGCTGCGTTTGACGTGCTGCGCGATGTCTTCAAACGGGTCTTCGCGCAACAACCGCTGTTGCAGGTCGCGGGAGAGCAGTAGTTTCTTTTCCGCATTGCCATAGCAACCCATCCATAACAGGAACCGCACTTCCGGCGAGAGGCCGAGGCCTTTGAGAAATTGTTGCAGCAAAAATTCCGCGCTGGTGTAGCGGTGAGAGACCGGCAGCCGCCGCACCAATCGCCCCAGCCAGTCCCGCCAGCTGATGGGCAGGAACGACAGCGCCTCCACGATTTTGTGCGCTTGAAAAGCAGGATAACCGGCGAACAATTCATCGCCGCCATCGCCACCGAGGACAACCTTTACATGCGACGCGGTCAATTTGCTCAGCAGGTAGGTGGGAAAGATGGAGGCGTCCGCAAACGGTTCGTCGAGCGACCGCATCACTTCGGGAAAAAGTTCCGCCGCCTTGCGGGCGGTCAATATCTCCTCGTGATGCTGCGTGCCGAACAACGTCGCGACGCGCCGGGCATGGGCGGATTCGTTATAGCTCGGCTGCTCAAACCCGATGGAAAAGCTGTGCAACCGCCCGGGCGATTCCTGCGCCGCCAGCGCCGTGATGACACTGGAATCAATGCCGCCGGAGAGAAATACACCCACGGGCACGTCGCTGCGCAATTGTCGCCGCACGGAATCCCGCATGAGCTGCAGCAGTTCCTCGCAACATTCATCAATGTGCCGCGGGCTGACGGGATTATCCGTCAGCGGAACGTCCCAATAAAATTCCCGCGTCAGGCCGGTGGCGCCAAATTTCAGGTACGTGCCCGGTTCCAGTTTGCGGATGTTGGCGAAAATGCTGTGCGGCGCCGGCACGTAGCCATACGAAAAATATTTGCTCACCGACAACGGATCGAGCGTGCGCGTCACGAGCGGATGTTTGAGCAAGGCCTTGATTTCCGAGGCGAAAATCAAGTCAGGCCCACTCTGGCAATAAAATAACGGCTTGATGCCCACCCGGTCGCGCGCGAGAAACAATTGCTGTTCCTCGCGGTCCCACAATGCAAAGGCGAACATCCCGTCAAATTTGCGCACCGCGGCCATCCCATCGACGGCCAGATATTGCAGCATTACTTCCGTGTCCGATTGGGTGGTGAAACGATGCCCGCGTTGCTCCAGTTCGCGGCGCAATTCGACGTAATTGTAAACCTCGCCGTTGTAAATAATGGTGAACCTTCCGGAGGAATCCGACATGGGTTGCGCCCCGCCCTGCAGATCAATGATGGCGAGCCGGCGATGGCCGAGGGTCACTTTGGCATCGCGAAAAAAACCGTCACCATCCGGACCGCGATGCACCAGCGTCTGCATCATGGACTGGATGACTTCGTCCTGTTTGCAGGGGTTGGAGCCGAAAGCGGTAAATCCGGCGATGCCACACACGATCAAGAGCGTGCCAGCCAGGAGGGAGGTTCGTCAACGACGGGCTCAAGCGCGCAGTATTAATTCGCAAGAACACGGGGATGCAACCGTTTGTAGTTCCGCCTTTAGGCGGTTTGGTCCGATTAGAGTTGGCGCACGGTTGCTATAATCGCACCAAACCGCCTAAAGGCGGAACTACAAACTTAAGACCCTGCCTTCAAGCATCGACTCATTCCGTACTTAACCCTCCTGCTTTGCGCTTCCCACGAGCGACGCGGCGTGATTGATTCTGCGCGTGACGGGCGCAATCCTGAACGCAATCGGCATTCTTATCGGGGGCATCATTGGGCTCGCCCGCACTTCCCCGTTGGCGCCGCAAACGCAGGCATTCTTCAAAGTTGCCCTCGGCGTCTTCACGGTTTTTTACGGGCTGCGACTCACGTGGCTCAGCATCAACGGCCCGTTTTCCATCATGCTCAAACAAATCCTGATCGCCTTTCTGGCGGTGATGGTGGGAAAATTCCTGGGCCACCTGCTCCATTTACAGGCGTTGTCAAACCGCGCCGGCCAATACGCGCGATTGCTGATTGAACAAGCCCATCCCGATCAACCGCCCCAACCCGGCAGCGGTCTCACGGCGTGCGCGATCTTGTTTTGCGCCTCGCCGCTCGGCCTGCTGGGCGCGGTGCACGACGGGCTGCGGGTGGAGCCCAACGGCTGGAGTTATTTTTATCCGCTCGCGGTCAAAGGCGTCATGGACGCGCTGGCCATGACGAGTTTCGTCCGCATCTTTGGCTGGAACGCCATGGTCTCCGCCCTGCCAGTCCTGGTGTTGCAAGGCACCATCACGCTCGCCTGCGCCCTCTACGCGGAACCGTTCTTGCGCCAGCACGGCTTGGTGGATGCGGTGAATGCCGTCGGCGGGCTGGTGATCTGCACCATCGGGTTGGTCATCTTTGAGGTCAAAAAAGTGGAACTGGCGGATTATCTACCCAGCCTCGCGATCGCGCCGTTGATCACGTGGTTCTGGAAATAGGTAAAAAAAAAGCGCCACCCCGCACGGAGTAGCGCTAATAATTTTAAAAGGATTTATCGGAAATTGCGGTTCCGTCCCCCGCCACCACCCAAGTTCTGCCCGCCAAAATTTTGCCCGCCACCACCACCGCCGGGTGCACGCTGCAGCCGATTTACCCAATTGGCGTTGTTCATATAATCCTGTGAAGCCGTGGGCCCCAACACTGAGGTCAACGCCGTCTTGGTCTGATTCGCCAAATCCGCCAACAATACCGGACGCTGGTCGGCGGTTATCGATTGGTCGTTCATGATGCGGCGACGTTCGTCCTCGGCCGCCGTGCGCATATTGTAAACCTGTTCGGCCGAAGTTTTGTCCTGCGTAAAATCATAAGCGTCGCGGTAACGCGGATCCTGCGCCAGCGTGTAATCCTTGTAACGGTCGCCTAATAGCGCCTTGAGTTGGTCGTCGAGTTGTTGCTGGGCTTGGGCGCGTCCGGCATCATCTCCACCACCCGGGCCGCGGAATCCACCATATTGATCATCGAAAGCTTTCTGCGCCTTATAAATTTCGCGGAACTCCGTTTCGGTCGGCTGGAAGCTGGCAAGGTTGTCGCGCATGTTACGCGCAGTGCCTGAATTGCGGAGTTGATATTCCTCGTATTCCGCCGGCGTGAGCGTCTGGGCGATCTCCGCCTCTTGTTGCGTGCGCAAGGCCAGAAGCTTGGCGCGATTCTCCGGCGAACGGATGCCACCATCGGCAAATAACGCCCGTTCCTGTTCCTGATATTTGTCGCGGATGGCTTTCAGTTGCTCCTGTTTTTCCGCCGGCAAAAAGCCGTTGCGCCAATCTTCCCCATTTACGCGACCGGAGCTGCGCGCCACTTCTGTATCCAGATCCACGCCGAGCAATTCCTTGATGAGGGTCCGCTTCTCCTGTTCCAACGCTCGTTCCTTGTCGCGGCGGTCCCGGGCCAAGGCGCGGCTTTCCTTGTCGTCGGTCTTCCAGAATTTGAATTCGGAAGGCGGCGGCCGCAACGCGGCGATCTTCGCCGCGTAAAGTTTGTTCACGTCCGCGATGATGATATCGCGAATGGTTTCTTCCGGACAACCAATGGCCCGCAGGTTGGCGATGTATTTCTTGTAATCTTCGGACTCGACCGAGGTCCAACTGAACGGATCGCCGGACGTGTTCTGGATGATGGTGGCGGCGGGGTTGACGATCTTTTTCACGACCGTTTTCGTCGGGGTCTCGGGAGCGTCCGGGGCCACGACCTCGGGCGGGCGTTTGGCGACGAAATACGCGCCGAGCAGGCCGGCATTCAAAAAGATCGACGCAATCAGCAGAATTCGCGCTTTCATAAAAATCACCAGGTATTAGACTGAAGCTAATAAAACTAATACACCGTGCCTAAGCAGACGCAAACGGTTTTCCACAGGTTACACGAATGATTGGCTGGCCCGGTTTTGTTCCCGGGTCGGGACGCGTCCTGAATGAAAAACTTCGAACTCATCTCCTTTCCGAACGACCACGACCTCGCCCAGGCCGCGGCCAGTGCGTGGCTGGATGAAGTGGAGGTCGCCACCGGGCGAGGTTTGACCCAGTTTGTCGCGCTGTCCGGCGGACGTATTGCGCGGAACTTTTTTACCTCGGTCGCGGAACTAGCCAAGGCCGACCGCGTACCGATGAATCTCGTCCATTTTTTCTGGGCGGATGAACGCTGCGTGCCACCGGATGATGCGGAGAGCAATTTTCGCATGGCGCGGGAACTTTTATTCCAGCCCTTGGGAATCACTCACGACAAAATCCACCGGGTGCGCGGGGAACACGCGCCGGATATTGCGGCGAATGAAGCCGAAAAAGAATTGTGCGCCTTGGCCACCAGCAATCCCACGGGACGGCCCGTGCTTGATTGGATTTTTCTCGGCATGGGCGAGGACGGCCACGTGGCTTCACTTTTTCCGGGTGAACCTGAAACCGACATGACGAATCCGGCGGTTTATCGCCCGGTGGTTGCGTCCAAGCCGCCACCGAATCGCGTGACCATCAGTTACGCCGCCCTTGCCGCCGCCCGACATGTTTGGGTGCTGGCATCCGGCGCGGGTAAGGTAGCAGCCTTGCAGCAATCGCTTGATCCGAAAGGCCAGACGCCTTTGGCTCGCGTGCTACAATCGCGCGCGCACACGCGCATCTTCACGGATATCCAACTGGATTAATTGTTGCCTCTTTGTCCTCCGGAATTATCTCAGGGTAAACCCCTAGGCTGATTCCGAAAATAATTTGAACAAAACTTCAACGGCGGCGCTCTCATATACAGAACGATTTGCTGTTCGTTTAGGGTTGGCATAGAGGTTTTGCTCGCAGCGCGGCACGAACAGCACCCACCAAGTTGGCCGCGTTGCCCTTCTGAGCGCCTCGGTGAAGGCGTGTAAACCTCGTCATCGTGAGGGCCGGACGAAAGTCCGGCCCTCGATGTTTTATACCACTCTCATTCTCATATTCTTACTCTCACTCTTACTCGGCCCCAAAATGTCACTCCGATTACGAGGAGGAGCACGACAAAATCGGATTGTTACAACCTCAAATCCAACATTGCCTCAGACCAAAATGTTGCTAAATTGTCCCCCGCATGAAACATCAGCTCGATTTCGAGAAGCCGATTATCGAACTGCAGAACAAGCTCGAGGACCTTAAGCAGCATCCCGAAACTCATTCGCTGGACATCAGCTTTGAGGAAGAAATCAAGCTGATTGAGGCCAAAATCGAGGAAACGCGGAAGCAGATTTTCCTGAATCTCACCGCGTGGCAGCGCGTGCAATTGGCGCGGCATCCCAAACGACCCTACACGCTCGATTACATCAAGAGCACTTTCAGCGATTTCCAAGAATTGCATGGCGACCGGCTTTTTGCCGAAGACCGCGCCATCGTGGCCGGGTTTGCCCGGTTGAGCGGACATAAAGTCCTCGTGCTCGGCACACAAAAGGGCCGCGACACGAAGGAAAACATCATGCGCAATTTCGGCTCGGCGCATCCTGAAGGCTATCGCAAGGCCATGCGGCTGATGAAGCTCGCCGATAAATTCGGCCTGCCCATCATCGCACTGATTGATACCGCCGGCGCGTATCCCGGTGTCGGCGCGGAAGAGCGTCACATTGCCGAAGCCATCGCCGTGAATCTGCGCGAGATGACCCTGCTCGATGTGCCCATCATCGCCTGTGTTATCGGTGAAGGCGGCTCGGGCGGCGCGTTGGGCATCGGCGTGGCGGATCGCGTGTTGATTTTGGAAAACGCCTACTACTCCGTCATCAGCCCGGAAGGTTGCGCGGCGATTTTGTGGAAGGAACGTTCCGCTGCCGCGAAGGCTGCCGAGGCACTCAAAATCACGGCGAAGGATCTGCTGGAATTCAAACTCGTGGACGACATCGTGCCCGAACCGTTGGGCGGCGCACACACAGATCCAGCCGAGATCGCCAAGACGTTGAAGGAATATCTGGTCAAACATTTGACCGAGGTGCAGGCGATGTCGTCAGCCGAGCGGTTGAAAAAGCGCTACGGCAAATTCCGCGCGCACGGCCATTTCACGGAAAAGGCGCCTGTGCTGGAAAAAGCGGCGACGCCGAAAAAATCTTCAAAGAAGCCGACAGCGGCTGCAGCAGCGCCAGCAGTGTAGCGGTGGGTCGGCAGACCGCGGTATTAATCATGCGGCACTCTTCCGAGATGCCGCTACCAAATCAAAATCGTAAATTCCCGTGCTTTATCCCTTAACTTTTCAACCTATCTTCAAAGAACGCGTCTGGGGCGGACGCAATCTCGCGCAACTGTACGGCAAAAAATTGCCACCCAACGTACCCATTGGTGAGTCGTGGGAGATCAGTGACCGGCCCGGTGACGCCAGCGTCATCGCCAACGGCCCACTCTCGGGAAAAGACCTGCATTGGTTGATGGAGAACAATCGGGGCGAATTGCTCGGTTACTCCAAGGCCACGCCGGAGAATCGCTTCCCGCTGCTCGTCAAATTGCTTGATGCGCAGGAAAAGCTTTCGCTCCAAGTCCATCCACCCGCGTCCAAGGCGGCAGAACTGCGCGGCGAACCCAAAACGGAGATGTGGTATATCGCCGACGCGGCGCCTGGCGCGGAGTTATACGTCGGCCTTAAACCCGGCGCGACGCGGGAGGAATTCGAGCGCAAGGTTCGCGACGGCTCCGTGGCCGATTGTTTTCATCGCGTGCCGGTGCGCGCGGGCGATACGATGTTTTTGCCCAGCGGCCGCGTCCACGCCATCGGCGCGGGCTTGATGATCTTTGAGATCCAGCAGAATTCGGACACGACGTATCGCGTGTTCGATTGGAATCGCCTGGGCCTCGATGGCAAACCGCGGGAGATGCACGTGGCCGAATCGCTGGCGAGCATTGATTTCAATGATTTTGCGCCGGCGCTAGTTTCCGGCGCGCTGACCGGAAGCGATGTGATCAAGTCCCGCGTCCTAGTCCGTGACCCGCTTTTTGTCGTCGTGGAATTTCAACTGGCCGCCAACGCGACGCTGCCGTTTTTGTCCGGCCGTCTCCAAATCATCGCGTGTGTCAGTGGTCGATTGCACATTGATCACAAAATTGCGCCAGTGGATTTGGCCGCCGGCCAGTTCTGCCTAATGCCCGCCAGTGTGGGGAAAATTTCCTTGCAGGCCGCCAGCGCGACAACCTTGTTGCGTGTGGAAGTGGGTCTATAGCCTGAAGGGACGACCGAAAATTGCGCGATTCTGCCGTCCCTTCGGGACTTGTTTTCTCTCGTCGGTACCCAGCGATAAATCGCTGGGCTATTGTCAGCCGTCCCTCTGGGACTTTGGCCTCGAGTCAGAATTTTCCCCAAGGTAAGGCACCTGCGTCGCTTTTCGTTTGCTCCTTGTATTCACCCCATTCGTGCCCCATGTTTTCGATGCGGAACGCAACCACACGCGATTGCATGAAACCGGAATTCAGAAAATTCCTACAACGCTGGCTCATCACCACGCTGGCGGTGTTGGTCGCGGTCGGCATCCTGCCGGGGCTCCGTTTTCAAAACGACAATCTCTGGATCCCGTTTGTCACCTCGCTGGTGTTGGGCATCCTGAACGCCTTCATCCGGCCCATCCTGATGTTCATGGCGTTGCCGCTGCTTATCTTCACGCTGGGATTGTTCACCCTCATCATCAATGCAGCGTTGCTCTCGTTGACCGGCGTGCTGCTCAAACCGCATTTTCAGGTGGACGGTTTCGGTTCGGCGGTCCTCGGCGCGCTCATCATCAGCATCGTGTCGGTGGCGCTGAATATCCTCACCGGCACCAGCAATGCCCGCGTAAGTTTCAAGCGGGGGCAGCGCCCGCCCGGCAATGATCCGAAGGATGGCGACGGGCCGGTGATCGATGTTTGAATTGAACGCTGATCTCTGACCCGGCGTTCCTAACGCAACGCATATGCCGCCCGTAATGTTGGAATTCCCTGCGCATTGAATTCCGTTTCAAAATCGGTGCGCAACTCCGCCAATTCCGGGGGCGTTTCCAAAGCCGCAAACGCCCGGCTGGCGGCGAACACGCGCTGCATTTGCTCGAAATAATCCGCGTCATCTGTCCGCAAATACACTACGCCGCCTGGCGTCAGCGCCTTTTGCGCGAGCGCCGGAAATCGCTCATCAATGAACCGGTTTTTGCGATGTTTCAACTTTGGCCACGGATCGGGGAAATAAACATGCATCACAGTGGCTGACTGCGGCGGCAGCAGATATTCCAGAAAATATGCCGATTCGATCCGCACGCCCCGGAGATTCGTCAATTTATGCAACTGACCTTTGCGGTCCAGTTTGCGGAGGCGGCCCAACAAACGTTCCACCCCGAGAAAATTTCGCCCCGGATTTCGCCGGGCATATTCCGCGATGAATGAGGCGTCGCCGCAGCCTAATTCCACTTCGAGCGGCTGCGGATTTGGAAACAACTTCGCCAAATCCAACCGCTCAAGGATGGATGGCAAATCGTAAACCAAGTTCTGGGAAGCCGCATAGGCTTCAATTGCTTTGAACAACGACGGCATGGCAAAATTTAACGAACTATTCCGATCAGCTCCAAGCACCAATCTCAGGGCTGAAATTGCTACCTAGAGCTCATCCTAAGGGCTTTCATTTATTTATTTTCAAAAAAATGCATCCAAAGTGGTGCCCCTGACGGATATGTAAGTGTAGATGCAACCCATCGAACAATTTGCGCGTGGAGTCCACTGAAAATCACATGCTGCGCCTCCCGGGAAACGACAGTCCGGACGACTCGCAGCAGATCGAAGTGCGCGAGGATGCGCGGTTGCTGGCGCTCATTGCTGAGGGCGATCCGCACGCGCTCGCGGCGCTCTACCGCCGCCGGGGCAGCTTGCTCTACTCGCTGCTCGTCAAGACGCTGGGCAACGAAACCGAGGCGCAGGAAATCATGCAAGACACGTTTGTTCAGATTTGGAAACGGGCGCCGGAGTTCGACCGGCAGCGGTCCGCGCCGGTGACTTGGATGATCATGATGGCGCGCGGGCGGGCGCTGGACCGGTTACGCGCCCGCTCGCGCCGCAACGCCAGCCACGCCGTGTATGAACGGGAGATGGCGTCGCTCGAAATGGAAATCAACAGCGCCCGGCCATTGGAGCGCGACGACCTCGCCGATGCTTGCGCCTTGGCGTTGAACCGCTTGCCCGAAGAACAAGGCCACGCGCTGCAACTCGCCTTCTTTCGCGGCTGGACGCATGAAGAGATCGCCGGGGCTGTCGGAGAACCGCTCGGCACCGTGAAGGCCCGCATCCGGCGCGGCCTCCAAGCCTTGCGCAAAATATTGAAGGATTACCATGCCTGATTCCCATTTACCTGAAGACGAAGCCGCCCGTTACGTGATGGGCGGGTTCACCGCCGCGGAACGGGCCGAGTTCGAAACGCGCCTCGCGCAATCCGCCGAGTTGCGCGCCTTGGTGCGGGAACTCGAAGAAGGCACAGTGGCGTTAGCCATGGCCGCACCGCGCAAATCGCCGCCGTCGCAAGTCTGGAAAAACATCGAGCAAGCCGTCGCCAAGGAAACCAAGCGCCAGAAATTTACCGCGCTTTGGTTTGGTTGGTGGCGGAATGGTTGGGCTGTGGCGGTCCTTTGTCTGATGGCCTGGCTTTGCGTGACAATTTTTTCGCACATCACCTATAACTATCATTTGGCAACCACGACGGATTCCGCAACAAATTCGCAACCGCAAACCACCGTTTCGGATCCGCTTCCAGTGGCAACCAGCACCACGGTAACGCCCCCCCAGATCCAGACCGCCGTGGCGAATCAATTGCTTCAGGAAAAGACTCGGGAAGCCGAGGCCTTGCGCTGGCAGGTGGTGGAACTGAGCAACCAAATGGCACACCTCTCACAATCCGTCACGCAGCAACAAGCGTTACTGGCCGAATCCAACCGGATCAAATTCTTTCAAATGACTTCCGAAGCCGACGGCGGGGCCACTGCCGCGAAGCCGCTGTCGCCGGCCCTGCAACAGGCCATGTTCATGGCGATGGCCAAGCAATTGGGCTGGCTGCCGCCAAACACAATTGCAGCGGACCCGGCCAGCAAGGCGCCCGGTTTGACGGCGAGCAATCAGTTGAATGTTGATTTCGTTGATCTGCGCCCCAAGACCAATGCCCCGTCGGGTGCCTCCCAGTTGCAAAACGCCGAGCCCCAGACTCAGCTCGCGGCGATCGATACTCCGGCGGCAACGGAAACGACCACCTCCGTCGCGGCTTTCACTTCCGGCGATGATCTGGTCGTAGCCGTGGACACCAATCTGGCTCCCACCGGCACCCAGCTGACTTTTTACACGGGAACTGCAGGTCAACTTTACCAATGGTTGGGCAGCGCCACCCTTCAAGAAAACCCCATGGTCGTGACGCTTTCCGCCGCTTCTGCAGGCGGGATGCCGCTCACCATGTTCTCTTCAACCAGCTTTGGCACCACCAACGTCTTCCGTTTTAACGCGCCCATGATGGGCACTCCAGTATTGCCGTAACCTTCAACCTTCAAGGAACAATTTATGAAAAAGCTCACGAATCCATTTTTACTCATCAGCGTCTTTTGCCTGGGTCTCAGCCTGTCCGCGTCCGCGCAAAGCACCATCGCTTATTTTAACGGACCGGCGTTTCAATTTCTGGGCGATTACGAACCCACTCCGTTAGATTTGAACCGGGATGGCACCAACGATTTTGATTTTTCCGGCGGGTTGTTCATTTGCACGGCCGACATTCCGGTCAGTGGTTGCACGGCCAGCTTTGACGTCATTCCTTCGGAGACGAACGCGGCGTTGGCCCAAGGCAACAACGCCACGATGCTGCCGGCAGGAACATCCGTCGGCAATGTGACTTTCTCCAACGCAGTCTGGCGCACCAAAAGCACTATGCTGACCTCGATATATTGGAGCCAGCGTTACACCAATTCCGGGTGGAGCGGGCCCTTGAATGCCGTGGGCAACGGTTACTTCGGCGTGCGTTTCCAAGCTGCGGATGGACTGCATTACGGCTGGGTGCGTGCGCGCATGCCGATCCAGACGAGCATCTATTTTGAGGGCTCTCCCGTCATCCTCGAATGGGCCTACGAAACGCGTCCCAACACACCCATCCTGGCCGGGGCCACGCCGACAGTGGTACCCTCGCAGGTGCAACTTGCTCCGCCCGATCATCTGCGGCTGACGTGGCAGTCTGAGATTGGCCGGAAGTATCAAGTTCAATTCAAAGAACAACTTGGCGCGCCGCTGTGGACCAACCTGGACTTTGCCATCGTCGCCACCGCGACCACGACCAGCGTGGATTTTCCCTTGAGCAGCCCGACCCGGTTTTATCGGGTGGTGTTGGCGGATCAATTCACAGCCATCCTTGGCGCCGCGCTTTCCTTCCCGCAGTCAAATTAAGACACTGCGGCATTGCGGCAGCACTTGCACCCGGTGGCGCTGGGCGGATATTCTGGCAGCACGAATATTCGACCTAAAATGAATTCAAAACTCGCCAGCGCCATCGCATTGCTCGGATTTGTTCTCGTCACGGCTTTGGTGGAATTTCAAGCCCGAGCCCAAACCAACGCTTCGGGACAAAGTGCCGCCGAAAAACTGGGATGGCAGTTGGCGGTCCACTCCTACACGTTCCAGAAGTTTTCCATCTTTGAGGCCATCGACAAAACCGCGGCCCTGGGCATCAAGCATATGAGCATCTCGGGCGGCGTCAGCCTTGGTGGCTCAAACAAAGTCACGACCGTAAACCTGTCCTCAGCTGATGTCGCGGCCATCGACAAAAAAATCAAGGCGGCAGGTTTTGACAAGTTTGTGAACATCGGCGTTGTGCAACTCAGTGCCGATGAGGCAAAGAGCCGCAAGGTCTTTGAGTTCGCCAAAAACTGGGGCATCACCACGCTGGTCGCGGAACCGCCGTCGGATGCGTTGGATACCGTGGAAAAGTTATGCAAGGAATATAATATCAAGGTTGCCATTCATAACCATCCTCAAGGCCATTCTGTGTATTGGGACCCCAGTTTCCTCGCGGAAACTCTGAAAGGCCGCAGTCCGTTATTGGGTGCTTGCGCTGATACGGGCCATTGGATGACGTCCGGGCTTGAGCCTTTGGAATGTTTGAAAAAATTGGATGGCCGGGTGTTGGCGTTGCATTTCAAGGATCGCAACAAGGTCGGCCCCGGCGGACACGACGTCCCTTGGGGCACCGGCGTCGGCCAGATGAAAGAGATGATGGTGGAACTAAAACGCCAGAATTTTCACGGCGCCTTTTGCGTGGAGTACGAATACCACTGGGAAAATTCCAGCCCGGAGATCGCCGAATGCGCAAAATTTTGGAACGCGACGTGTGTTGAGCTGGCACCCACGAATTGAGGTTGCGAATTCGCGCCACAGTTGGTGAACCGCACGGAGAGAAGAGGGAAAATGGTCGGGGCGGTGAGATTTGAAATCAAACCGGCTTTTCGTGTGGATTTACAGAAAACACACGATAATCAACAGAATCAACGGTTTCACGACTACTAACAAGGAAAGGGTAACAGACCACGGACGACGGTAAACGACAATAAACTACGGGTTTCTGTTATTAAATAACAGTTACTTTTTAAATCGCCCTTCAAGATACGTCCGGGGATGAATCCGTATGTGCTCGCGGCTTTCCTTCACGGCGCCGGGTAATAACCGCAACCTGGGACTGAGAAATCGTCTAGGCATTTGCTGCCAGATGCAGAATTGGTCGGGCGTCAGCATCGAATCGAGGTCATACCCTTCCGGAAGGCATCCCGGTTTTTGTGGCGTGCTTGATACAGTCTCGTTCATCCTGGCGAATTACCCCGCGCTCGGTCTATTGTCCAGAGCAAAAACCCGTTCATACGTGTTTCAACTTGTAAGACAAAATGTATTAAATACGCCTGATTCTATTGATTATTTTGATTGTGCTGTTTTCTGGTTCTGGTATCATTTCCCCATCTGGAATATCAGTCCAGACCGCCAATTCGAGCACGGGCTAGTCCCCCGTCAGGCGCTCAAATCGAATCCAGAGCGCAGATCGGATAGGCCATTGGCTGACCCCTTTGGCTGACAAGGCTGATATCCTTCCGGTCTGCGCTCTTGCCTATATCAGGGGCAAGAAAGGTCAGTTATGAAGACGGTCAAGTCAGTCAATCCAGACAGTGTTCTCAGTCGGCATCTCAAACGCCCTCTCGCGCTAGCGGTGCTCCAAACGCTGTTGTTGAAGCCGAGAGGAAGCAACCACTGTAAGCAGCAAATCTTCCTGAGTTTTCTCAGGCACAACTTCTGTCAGGGAGGTGCGCGATGAAACCCCGGAAGCGCAACCTGTATAAAAAAACTCCTGCGGCTTACAAGCTCGACCGGGCTGCGCGGACATTCCAAAAAATCACTGGCAAGATTGGAGGTGGGCGATGAACGCGTTTACCGCCAAAATTGCGAAGGGGATTCCGTCATACTATCCAGCACTCCCAGACCCAGAGCTTAATGAAATTGCAGGGGCGTGGGGGCCAATGCACCGGCTCGACATAGCGGAGAAGTGGGAGCAATGGATTAAGCAGCTCAGAGACAGTGTTGCGGACTTGGACAACTGGCTACCAAAGGATCAAAACACCCGTTGGAATTAACCAAACACCCTGAGACAGTCTCGCCGCCCCTTCATCACCGGGGCGGTTTTTTATCATGACGGCATAAACTCCGCGTATTCGATACGGCCCCGGATTCTGCTCAGCATCAGTTTGTCATCCGCTTCATGCGTGCCCTCAAAGCCCTCTCGCTCGCGATACAACGCGTGTTCGTTAATCCAGTTCCTGACTTCCGTAGGATGCGCCAGGGCGAGTTTTAGAACCACCGTGGCCATGCGGACAACGTCGGATGGCCTCTCGGATGAGCCATAGTGCAGGTTTGTAAGAACGATGAGCGCGGCAATTTCTTCGTCACTAACTGGTATATCGAATGTGACGAGCGTCTTGCGGGCCGGTTTGATGTCGGTGACAGTGCTCATTACCACAGGTCTTTAGTAAGCTTATTAGGCATAAGGGCTCGTTCGATATTCTTGAGCGTGGCCAATTGCTGCTGCTGGATATTCAACGTCGGGCTGAACAAGAGAGAGCTTGCCGTGTAACCGCCTACCTTCGCCAAATTGTCGGCGGTAGGCGCTTTGGGTAGCTGCATCTTCAAGTCGTTTTGAAGGCTTAACTTTTTCTCGTCGAGTTCCCACAACCGCTTCTGTTCTTCGTTGGTCGGCTTACGGATATGACCGTATGGTTTCAGGATTTTCAACCGCTCAGCTTCAATCTTTTTGAGTTCTTCCTCGATGGATTTTCGCTTTTCACTATCAGTCATCGCCTGTCGTTGAAGTTCCGCAATTCGGTCTTCGTGCTTTTCGCGCTTCTCCGCGAAATCCAATTGTTCCTTCATCCGGCGGGCTTGCAGGGCGGGGTCAGTGGTGGTAGTAGGTTCGTCCGGTTTTGCTTTTTCTTTTTTTCCAAACAACCCCCACTCTGAAGCCTTTCCAAGTGTGGTGAAATCCGCCGACGCTTCTGCCGCACCTTGTAAATCGCCTTGGACTAATTTTGAAAGCCCGACAAGTATCCGCCCGCCCGCCCTCTTAAAGAACCACTTTCGAATCGCGCCTATCGCTTCCTCCTGTTCCTTTTGGGCTTGATCGAGGGTGCGAATATCGTCCTCCGTGAACATCGTATCCTTACCTTCGAGCTTTAGGAGGTCGGGCAAAGCGGCTCGCAATCTTTGCCCGCGAACGCCCACCAAATCTCCGATTAAGGCGCGGTCGGCGTTGCTGCCTAAAATCCGCTTGAGCATTTGTTCGTCGTCCATTTGTGAACCCCGCACATCTTTTTCACCAATCCCAAGTCTAGTGAACGGAGCGAGCTTCTTATCATCCTCGCGGGCTTCCTGACGTTTCGCCCTTAGTGTTTCAAGGGCGCGTAAAAATGCGGTGAAAGGAATACCAGCTTTTGAAAGGGCTTTTTGCCATCGCTGAATTGAATCACTGGAAATATCGAATTGCTCCGCCATGTCCCGTAATTCGTTCGCTCGACCGAACAGACCGCCGATGAAGTTCTGAGCGGCCCCCACGGTAAGCATGCCAGCGATTCCCGCTGAAAAAGATTTGCCGATGCCACCCCATGACTTGCCGACATCTTGACTGAGGCTGGTTGAAAATGCTTTTGCGTTCACCTTCATCTGTGAAAGCATTTGCTGGAAACCCGTTTGGTTCCCCGTCGCGTTGACTCGCAGTTCTCCGGTTTCTCTGCTCATAGTTGCATGTATTACGGTGCGTAAATTAGGGATGCGGAATCGTGAGCTTCGTAGAGCATCCCCGCCCAACTCAACCCTGCTGTATAGTAGTAAGCGATCTGCGTTTTATGGCCACCTACCGTGTTCACTGTCGGGTGTGATTTGTGCCAGAGATACTCAGTCGGCAGTTTAAACCACCAATCATCGGGAAGCACTTCGTAGGCACGAAGCTCGGCTGTCGTCCAAATTTTATTTATCCCCACAAAGCTCGCCTGCACTTGTAGTGGGGTCGCAGCGGTGATGGTGCGACGATAGACAAGCTGATATTCTATGAAGTTATCGGTGCCAAGATAGGCGAACGTCTTGAAAATTTTTAAGGCGACTGCGTTGTCAGGATACTTAGCAGTGACTGCGGCTTCCGCCTTTGTTGGGGAGCGGAGATTTCCCATCATGTATTTATGATCCCCGCGCAGATAATCATCGGATATACCCTTTATTACCCCAACCGCAGCGGTGCCAGCATCGAAACTTCCGAAAGCACTCGCGGCAATTGCGCGTAATCTCGGGCATTGATCTGCGTTTGGCTGTGCGACGCTGACATCCAATTCATGCACATCTGTCGGCGGCTCGCTTGCCGGGCCCTGCTCGGCATCGAATGGATACGTGGCAACCAGTTGGTAGTTGCCATCTCCTTTCGGCCTGAGATTGAGATAAGTCGCACCTTTGATTTTTTCAAGGATGCGTTGCGTTTCGCACTCGGCCTGTGAACCCTCGTAAGTGTAAAGTGTGCGGATACCGCTAGACGCCTGATCGTCCATCTCAGTCGAAACCAAAAACGGTCCCCGTCTTGTTGCAATGCGGTCCATTACGTTTTCTCGGCGCCAAAGAAAGCGACTATGCGCTCGCTGGTTTTTGCAGATTCTGCGTTAGCCAGGACGAATGCAGTCTCTGCTTCCAGAATCTTTGTCGTCACGTCATCAAAGGCTTTCTTGCTCCATCGCTCCACGTCGAAGCACAGCGTATTGAAGGCCTTCTTAGCCTCTGCGTATTTGGCAAAGCACTGTTCAGCGCGAGTGCCCACTACGGCAGATTCATCGAGCAATGCCTTAAGCCTGCTGTCGAAGTTTTGTCCTGATTCATTCATATCACGCGAAACTTATCCCCGCCCTACGAAGGCCAGCCGCACGCCTCGCTAAAGTCATGCGACCAACCAACGCAGGACGGGTGAAAGAAGACCAGCCCCGTGTAGCTCGAACAACAAGCACGCAGTAAACAGTCTGCACGCGTCTTATGACCAGAATCCGGGGCTGGTCGAAATCATTTGAGCCACTCGATCACCTCGCTGCGCGAGTTCGGGAGCCCGTAAGAGCCAGCGCCCTGGACTTGCGCCCGATACTGCTCAAACTCGGTTACAAGTTGGAGCGGGACCTTGCGAACGCTGGTGGCCTCGACGGGCAAGCCGTGCTCGGCAAAGAACTCCGTTTCTGCATCAACTGCCTTCGCAGCAAAGTCGGCGAGCAGCGTCTTCACGTGGTCAACCAACTCGAACAGAGCTTTCCGGGCCGGCTCAAAAACTTCGCGGGCGTGCCGTCTGGCAACCGCTATAACGTCAGGGGTCGTGTGCTCCGCCTCCATCAGCATCTTGCGTGCGGCCTCAAGTTCCGCGCCGTCATTCGACTCGGTGATAAGCTGCCCGATACGTTTCCGCGCCGATTCGGGACTCAGAAGATAATCAAATGAGTCCAGATGTTCCTGATATTTCCCGAGCAATTCCTTCGCTTCACCCAAGAGCGCGGCAGTCTTCGGGTCTGTGAGCAGGGCCGCTTTGATTTGGTTTCGATTCATCGTTTTCCTTTCACTTTTTGACGCGGGCCAAAAGACGGTGCCGGTCGAGATCGAGTAATTGTTTTTTCCGGGGATGATTCCGTAGCTGAAACCGCAGTTCGTTTTGGTCGATGTGCGGTGCCTGCGACCCCTGTTGCAGCTTGAAATAGTGAGCGCAAATGAGTTCGCGCACCCGGTTGAAAATTTTGCGCTCCTTTCTTGTATGCCGCCGCAGTTTCACGTTTCTCAAACTCGATGACTCTCCAAGTTCATCGGCAACGATCTGCAGTTCTTCGATGACCTTGATGAGTTCGCCGTAACCCATCGCAAGCGCCTTCGCGACGCATTCCTTCGCTTCCTCCGGGAGTTCGTCATCAGTGACAGGCTCGTCCGCGTTTTCCTTTTGGTGGCGCAAAAATTCATCAACGCGGGCGTTGATTTGTTTCTGAACGGCATCCGAAGTGGTGACAGCTTTTTCTTCCGCACTTGGCTTGGCCTCCACTGGTGCGGGTGGTGCGGTTTCATGGGACACTTGAACCACTTCGTCCGATTCGTCGCCCCACGCATTTTCTTGAGAAGTTTTCGGTTTCATAAATTTCAAATCATCCTGCAATGTATTGGAACGTGATTATCGCTTCGCAGTCAGCTTGCCTCTCAGCGCAGCGATTTTGCCGTCATAAATGGTGCGAGCTTGACCTTTTGCATTCGCAGCGAGATTTTCGAAGCGGGCGATTTCGTGGTGCAGATTTATTTGCGCGACGGTGACTTTTCCCGCTTTCAGCATTTGCATTACAACCTTGTGACCCTGAGCAACGAACTGTTGCGAAGTCATGGCGGGTTGCGCTGCTGGTGTCGTTGCGGCTGGCGCGGGGGTTGCCTTTGCAGTTTTCAACCACGGCGCCTTTGCCTCCAAATAATCAGCGTGCGTTTCCAAGGCGTTCATTTGCTCGAAAAGGTCTTTGCCTTCCAAAGACGGCATCGGGGAGCACGAAAAATACGTCTCTTTAACTTCCTTTTGGCATCGCGTGCAGTATGCCTTTAACTGCTCCAAGCGCCCCCGCAATGTCGCTTCGTCAGGCAGTGTGTCCCCCCAAATTCTGAGACTGGAAGGACTAAAATCGCAGTTGAGCTTTTCGGGCCGCGTGGCCTGTGCCGCAGCGACCAAGGGATTTATCACTTTCGGCGTGGATGGCGACGACGCGCTTGCTTTAGGCCAAGGGCTATCGCCATTTCGAATTGCCCGGAGACTTTCGAGGTGTGCTTTCAGAACGGGAATCGCATTGCCATACTGCTCACTAGTGGTAGCAGCGATGCTGTATAGGTTGTTGGACTCGAATCCCGCGATTGATGGTTGAGCGGGGACCACACGACCAAGCGCTTTGATCTTTGCCTCTTCAGCACAAACACTGAGGCACAAATCGCTGACTTCGGCTTCGAGTTGTTCGGTGGTTTGAGAGACCATAAAAATTTATCTCCGAAAGCCGAACGCCAGGACGATAGAAAGAAAGTTCTTCATGTGCCGATTTTTTCGAGGGTTTCCAGATACGCGGAAAGCGACGCTACGGCGGCGGCGAGTTGTTCCGCCGTTGCTGTGCCGATTTGTGGCATTGGTGGAAATTGCTTGCCCTGTTTAAAAAGGCGTTGCTGAGCATCAACGACCGCGCTGGCAAGCTCCTCGACACGCTCGGCGTCTTTCCAGCACAGTGGGATCCGAAGCTTGGAATTCACGTGACTTGAAGTCGCGGCCGCACTGACCCTATAGTGAGTCGTATTAATTTAAATCATACCAACATGGTCAAATAAAACGAAAGGCTCAGTCGAAAGACTGGGCCTTTCGTTTTAATCTGATCGGCACGTAAGAGGTTCCAACTTTCACCATA